>Ga0182013_10001032_pt1 | contig 38671 bp, 32 predicted proteins | sample 612S2MmetaG_FD_120487 | JGI IMG/M metagenome (GOLD analysis project Ga0182013, IMG submission 120487) | Permafrost microbial communities from Stordalen Mire, Sweden - 612S2M metaG | ecosystem: Environmental > Terrestrial > Soil > Wetlands > Permafrost | place: Sweden: Stordalen | collected... | reverse complement strand
TGGCGTACGAAGATCGCGTGGTGGGAGATTTTCTGGCGTTTCTGGAGCGTCGCGGACTCTTCGACAAGGCGCTGATCGTGTTCACCTCGGATCATGGAGAGGGGCTCGGAGACCATGGCGAAAGTACCCACGGCTATTTCGTTTACCAGAGCACGGTTCACGTGCCCCTGGTCGTCCACTGGCCTTCCGGCTTTACCCGCTCTCCCGGCGGCCGCGTGGACGAAGCCGCCAGCCTGCTGGACGTCGCGCCCACCATCCTCGATGCGGTCGGGATTCCGCGGGCGGGCGAGATGCGCGGCCGCACCTTGATCGGAAATCGTCCCGCCGATGCGGTCTATTCGGAGAGCCTGTATGCGCGCAACCACTTCGGCTGCGCCACGCTGCGTACTTTGCGCGCAGGCCGCTACCAGTACATCGAGAGTCCCAAGCCCGAGTTGTACGATCTCTCCGCCGATCCGAACGAGCAGCATAATCTTTACGAGCAGGAGCGCTCGCGGGCGACATCGATGAGCGAACAGATCTCCGCGCTGCGTGCCAGCGCTCCGCCGAACGCGTCCACGCGAACCGCGTCGCCCAAACCAGATACCATCGCTGCCCTCCGGTCGCTGGGATACCTGAGCGGGTCGGCGCCGAAGGGTCCTGAATCCCGGGTGGACCCGAAGGACCGAATCGCGGATTTCGAACGGTACGTGAGTGCCATCTCGGCTGCTTCCGCCGGCAAGCTCGCGGAATCGAACGGCACGCTGCGAGCGCTGGCGGCCAAGGTTCCGGACGTCGCGGATATCCGCATCAACCTGGGTTTGAATGAGCAGCGGCTGGGCGATTTCACCAAGGCGGCCGGTGAATTCAAGCAGGCCATCGAGCAGGATCCGTCGGACGCTCAGTCGCATTTCGAACTGGGGTTCTGCTATTTCCGGCTCGGGCAAATGGACGGCGCCGTCCAGCAACTCAAGGCGGCCTTGGCTCTCGAACCCTGGTACACGCGGGCCGATGAGGCGCTGGCCGAGATCTATCTTCAGAGGAAGGATTTCCCGCAGGCCCGCACTTACTTGAATCACCTTCTGTCGATCGATGCCAATAGTTACACAGCGCACTATAACCTGGGAATCTTAGCGGCGATGGAGAAGAACTGGAGCGAAGCCGAGCAGCGCATGCAAGCGGCGCTGCATGCCGACCCCGGCTCGGCCGAGGCGCACAATACCTTGGGAATGATCTATCTGCAGCGCGGCGAACTGGAGCAGGCGCGGCGCCAGTTCGAGGAGACCATCCGCTTGCAACCGAAACTCGCGCAAGCGCACTACAATCTGGGGCTCGTTTTTCAGCAGCAGGGAAAGACTGACGCGGCGGCGCAGGAGTTTCGTGCCGCCAAGGAAGCCGAAGGCGGCCATAAGCCTCCGAACCCCTGAAGTCGTGGAATTTGCCATGAGCGAGCGGTATGCGTGACGCCAAACTGGATCGAGTCAATTACCCCGCCGGCACACAATTGCCCGGACGATTTCAGGAGTTCGGAGACTCGATTCGGCGCGAAGCTCCATGAGTCAAGTCGACTGTGTGGCTCTGAGAACGGGGACATCGGCTAACCAACAGCGCCGCGTTCGGCTGACCGGGTTCTCCAGCGATCGATTCAGCCACCTGGGAACCGTACCGTAACCTTCTGCCCACTTCCTCGTGAAACGGCCCAAGGGATTGGTACTTTTGCCTGTTATTTTTCTCGCTCGTCGCGAATTCCGACAAATCCTATTGCCCTGACGTCCCTTAGCGGCGAACTCATTTGGCGATGAACATGCTAAAAATTTCAACACCCTCAACATTGGAAGGAGCAGAACCGATGGCTACCGCCGAGATTATCGGGCCGGTACACCCCCAGTATTATCTCTGGTGGTTCCCAGGTTCTCCCGTAAAGGTCCATCTGGCTCTATCCGTGGTTCAGCGGTTGAAGCACCAATGGTTGGATGCCGGACCTTCGAGTTCACAACAAGGGCTGCTCTTTGGCGAGACCCGGGATGGCGCTACCGAGATTCTGGACTTCCAACCCGCAACCCACGGCGGCATAGCAAGTATGGTCGAGGAATTGGCGGCCGAACGCAAGCGCTCCCTGGTCGGCTATTATCGAACAGAAAAAGGAGAGGCCTTTCAGCTCACCGCCCAAGATCTGTCCTTAGCGAGGGACTGCTTCGCAAAAGCCTACAACGTCTTTCTTTTGGTGCACCACAACCGGTTTGGGCCGGCGAACGCGACGTTCTTCTTCCATGACCGCGACTGCCGGATGGCGGACTTTGCTTATCTGGAATTCCCATTCGATGCTTCCCTGCTCGCCGTGGAACAAGACGATCGGAGGCAGAGATCCCGCCAAGCCATCGACAAACCCATCGCTGTCGAGCCTCCAGTGCCACCTCGTGCGCCGGTGTCCCCTGCCGCCCGAGAGGTGCACCACCCCAAGCGTTTGATCCTAAGAACCGTAGGGTGGACGGTCTTACTCGCCTCGGGTGTCGCCATTGGCACGGTACTCGATCGCGATTTCCGTCGCGACCGGTATTCCTCTTTGGGGAGTGTCATCTCCAATTCGCCCTCAAGGACCTCTTCGCCTTCCGTTGCCCCGTCAGCTTCTCAGCCATCCATGTCACTACACGCCATCAGACAGAACGGCGATTTAGAACTTACCTGGAACCGGGATTCGGCGCTGATTGCCGCCGCCACATCCGGTGCACTTTCCATCCGGGACGGCGAGGCGACACGCCTGGTTCCGTTCAATGCCGCGCAACTGCGGGACGGCAGTCTTTTATACGTCCCCAGGACGGATCAGATTCTTATGCAACTTACGGTAACGACTCCCGCCCATACCTACACAGAATCTGTGACCGTGATCCTGCCACGCGGCGGAGAGCCCCGGACATATCCTGTCCCGTCACCTCCAGCGCCCTCTGTCCCGGTGGCAAACTCACTGGCGCCATCCTACAGTTCGGCGCCGGTATTCCAGCCCTCCAAGCGCTTCACCGCGCCTCCGCCGGCAAAGGTCACTGGGTCAGCCGTGGCCCCGCTATTGCAGGATCCTCCGGCTTTGAATGACAAGCCGACGGCCCTAGCTGCGATACCTGGTATTGTGGCGGGGTTATCAGTTCTTCCGCCGCGACCCTCGACAGCACTGCCGCGACCCCCGGCGGCACCGATGCAACTACAACAACCCCATGTGGCCACCTATGAGCCGCCGGTGGCCGTTGTGAAAACAGAACCTAAACTTCCAGCAGGATTTCGCAATCTGATCCTCAAGCGCACGGTCATTCAGGTCAACATCGAGATTGATCGGAAAGGAAGGGTGATTCACGTGGAATCCGTCCCACAGAAAGGCATTAACGTTTACCTGGTGAGGTCGGCGATTGAGGCTGCATGGTCCTGGACATTCAAACCGGCCCGGAGCAATGACGAACCCGTACCGAGTAAATGGAGTTTGCAGTTTGTCTTTAATCCCTGATCCGGCGGGTGGGCTGTTAGCCCTTCCAGTGCCTCTAACTTATCGGAAAATTTGGTCGGGGCGAGTGGATTCGAACCACCGGCCTCCTGGTCCCGAAACATGCGACCCTGGCGAACTGCTTGCGCGCAGCACCTCCTAACCTCAAACTGGGAAGGCGCCGTGGAGGGATGCGTGGCTGCGTTCTTCGCCATGCCCGCAGTGTAAGGACGTCGGCATGAGACCGCAACTGGCAACTGGGTGGGCTGTTTACCCTGCCACCAAACGTAAGTTATTGAAAGGAGTTTTGGTCGGGGCGAGTGGATTCGAACCACCGACCTCCTGGTCCCGAACCAGGCGCTCTACCAGGCTGAGCCACGCCCCGAACATCGACCAGTATACCATCTGTTGCGCCTCCGAACGCCGTCGCGTACCATCGAAGGCGTGAACGCAAGCGAGAAACTGCGCGACCTGCCGGCGGTGCACGAGGTGCTCGACCGTCTCGCGCATTTGTCCGCGCGGTATCCGCACGCGCTGGTGGTGGCCGAAATCCGCGCCGTTCTCGACCGGATGCGCGCCGAGATTCTCGCCGGGAACTCCAATGGAGCGAGCGCCGAGGAGCGCGTCACCCTCCGCCTGGCGGCGCTGGAAGAGCCATCCCTACGGCGCGTTATCAACGCCACCGGGGTGGTGCTGCATACCAATCTGGGACGCGCGCCGCTGGGCCCTTGGCAGCCCCTCGCCGGCTATTCCAACCTGGAGTACGATCTCGCGGCCGGACGGCGCGGCAAGCGTGACTCCCACACCGCCGGCCTTTTCCATCGCCTCTTAGGAGCGCCGGCAATCGCCGTCAATAACAACGCGGCGGCCATCTTTCTGGCGCTAGCGGAATTGGCTTCTGACGGCGAGGCGGTGGTCTCACGGGGCGAACTCATCGAGATCGGCGACGGGTTCCGCATTCCCGAGATCATGGCGCGATCGGGCGCGACGCTGCGCGAAGTGGGCGCCACCAACCGCACCCACATCGACGATTACCGCGCCGCTATCAACGATCGCACCCGCCTGCTACTGCGCGTCCACCCCAGCAATTTCCGCATGTCGGGATTCACGTCTCGCGTCGATCTCCGCGAACTCACGGCGCTGGGACGCGAGCGCGGTCTGCCCGTTTATGAGGACCTGGGCAGCGGCTGCCTGGCCGACCTGCGGCCCTTCGGCATCGACGAACCGCTGGTCGGCGATAGTCTGAAGGCCGGAGCGGATCTGGTCTCTTTCAGCGGCGACAAGCTGCTCGGCGGTCCGCAGGTGGGAATCCTCGCCGGGAAGGCCGACATCGTCGCGCGTCTGCGGCGCAATCCGCTCTTCCGCGCGCTGCGCCTCGACAAACTGATTTATCAGTCGCTCGAAAACACTTTGCGAAATCTCGTGCTGGAACGGTGGGATCTTGTGCCGGCCCTGGCGATGATCCGGCAATCGGCCGACGAAATCCGCGCGCGGGCGGAAAGGCTGATCGCGTGCGTGCCGGAGATCCGCGCTGAAATCGTGCCGGGAAACTCCGTGATCGGCGGCGGCGCGACGCCCGAGCAATCGATTCCTACGTGGCTGATCGCCATCAAGTGCCACGACGCAGCAGCCGCCGAGGCGCGATTACGCGCCGGCGATCCGCCGGTGATCGCGCGTATCGAAGACGATCGCCTGATACTGGATTTGCGAACGGTGTTCGCGGCAGAGGAAGTGGAACTGGCAGCTGCCCTCGCCAACCTACCGCCAGACGGCTTGCTAACGCCCACCACTCCGTGATGAGCCTCGACCGAGCTTCGCTCGCTTGGACAAGCTGAAGCATGTCCCACAAATCGCTTTAGCTTGCCCCGCCGGGCGACAGCCCGGCCAGTCCCTGCAGGCCACCAAAGGCGGTGTACTTAGTTAGCCCGTTCCTGGTAGGTGCCTTCGGAAGTGTTGACGCGGATTTTTTCACCTTCCGTAATGAACGCCGGCACCTGCACAACCAGGCCGGTTTCCATTTTCGCGGGCTTGGTGACGTTGGAAACGCTCGCGCCTTTGAGCCCCGGTTCCGTTTCCACCACGGTCATGTCCACGGTCGCGGGCAACTCCACGCCCAGCGGCTTTCCCTCGTAAAACTCCACCTTCACGTGCAGTTGCGGAATGAGATATTGCACGGCATCGCCCAGCAGGTCCTTCATGAGATGCATCTGTTCGAAGGTTTCGGTGTTCATGAAGTAGTAGTACTCGCCATCGTCGTACAGATACTCCATTTCCTGCTCATCGAGCATGGCTTTCTCCACCCGGTCTTCCGAGGAGAAGCGGTGCTCCATCATGGTTCCCGAGCGCAGGCTGCGCATGCGCGCCTGAACGAAGCCGCGTAAATTGCCGGGCGTGCGGTGCGTCATGGAAAAGACCGAGTAAAGTTCGTTGTTGAACTTGACAACCATCCCAGGACGCAATTGTGTTGCTGAAATCATGAAACTCCTTACGAACTGTCGACTTGACCCTGCTGGCGTCGGAACTTTCAGTATACCAACAGCCGTTCCATCTCCGCCGCCAGGTTCTCGGTCTGCGGCAGAATGGCAGCTTCGAGCTGCGGATGGTAGCCCACCCAGGTATCGAGCGCGCCCACGCGGCGCACCGGCGCATCCAGATGCGCGAACAGCTCATCGCCAATGCGCGCGGCGATTTCCGCCCCATAGCCCCACGACACGCAATCTTCGTGCGCCACAATTACGCGGCTGGTCTTCGACACCGAGGCCGCGATCGTCTCCCAGTCGTAGGGCGCGAGGCTCCGCAGGTCGATAATCTCGATGCTGGCGTGAGCCATGCGCCGTTCCACCTGGGTCGCCGCCAGCAGCGCCTTCTGCACCAGCGCGCCGTACGTAATCACGGTCAGGCTCTGGCCGGGCTTGACGATCTTCGCGCGTCCGAAGGGAACCGTGAAATCTTCTCCGGGATGCGGCGAGCGATTATAAGGTTCGCGGTAGAGCCGCTTGTGCTCGAGGAACAGCACGGGATCGTCGGACCGCAGCGCGGTGCGCATGAGCCCGCAGGCATCGAGCGCGTTCGAAGGAAACACCACGCGCAGGCCGGGGATGTGCGTGAATTCCACTTCGCCGCATTGGCTGTGATAGATCGCGCCGCCGTTGAGATAGCCGCCGATGGGCACGCGGACGATCACGGGGCAGGCAAAGTCGCCGTTGGAGCGCCAGCGCATGGTGGCCAGCTCATCGCGGATCTGCATCATCGCCGGCCAGATATAGTCGAAGAACTGAATCTCCGCCACGGGCTTCAATCCGCGCAACGCCATCCCGATGGCGCGCCCCACGATGGACGCTTCGGCGATCGGACTATTGAAACTGCGCCCGGCGCCGAACTCGCGCTGCAAGCCGCCGGTCACCTTAAAAACGCCGCCCTTGCCCTTCACCTCGCCAAGGTTGGCTTCGCGGCTGCAATCGGCCACGTCTTCGCCGAAGACCAGAATGTTGGGATTGCGCCGCATCTCTTCCCTCATGGCCGCATTGATGAGGTCGACCATGGTCATGGGCTCACCGCGGAATTTCGGCTCCGCAAAGAACTCGGCCGACGTCGGGTCCACCGTCTCGGAATAAAGATGGCGCATCGCCGTATCCGCGGCCGGCGGAAGGTCGTGTAAGGCGCGGTGCGTGGCATCGTGCACTTCTTCGTCGATCTCGTGTGCGATGAGCTGGAGCCGCTGCCGGTCGAGCAGGCCCTGCTCGATCAGCCACTGCGGGAAACGGATCACGGGATCGCGCGCGGACTCCGCCTCGCGCTCGGCCTTCGTCTTGTAGAGGCGCTCGTCATCGGAGAGCGAGTGCGAATAGAGGCGCACCACGTGAGCGTGCACCAGCGCCGGTCCGCGTCCTTCACGGCACCAGGCGGCGGCGTCCCGCATGGCGCGGTACGACGCTAGAAAATCCGTGCCGTCCACTTCCAGCCGCAGCAAGTCCGGGAAACCCTCGACCAGCTTCGAGATGCTGCCGCCCGCGGTCTGGCACTCGATGGGGACGGAAATCGCGTAGCCGTTGTCCTCCACCAGAAACAGCACCGGGAGCCGATGCAGGCAGGCGGCGTTGAGCGCTTCCCAGAATTCGCCTTCGCTGGTAGCGCCTTCGCCGGAGGTGACTAGCGTGATCTCGTCGCTGGACGCGCCGTTGTAGCGCGATGCTTCGGCGCATCCCACAGCATGGTTGAATTGCGTCCCGGTGGGCGACGAAGAACTCACGATATGGTGCTCGCGGTGGCCCCAGTGCGACGGCATCTGGCGTCCGCCGGAAGCCGGGTCGGCCGCCGCGCCCACGGCCTGCTGCAGCATTTCGTAGGGGGTGACGCCCAGCGCCAGGCACAGCGCCCGGTCGCGGTAGTAGGGAAAAAGCCAGTCGTGGCCCGCCCGCAGCGTCATTCCGGCGGCCACCTGAATGGCCTCATGCCCGGCGGCGCTGACCTGGAAAAAGATGCGGTTCTGCCGCTTGAGCGCCACTTCGCGGTCGTCGAGCCGGCGCGACGTGTGCATCAAGCGGAATGCCCGTTCGAGTTGTTCGGGATCGAGCCCCTCGAATCGGCCCGAGACAGACGACGGTGCGGTAGAAGACGAAAGCGTTGAGATGCGCGGATCCCCCCTGAACCAGTTTACGCTCTGACCACTACTTCGCGTAACCGGTCCTTGGTGAGGAAGAACTTCACCGAATCCGACCGTGTGAAAAGCCGCTCCAGGCTGCGATTGTTGAAGAGCTGCATCGGCCGCCGCGTGCCCTGCTGTAGCAGCTGCAGGTTCTTGACGTCCTGAATGCGGAAGGCGTAATGCGGCACCGCTTCCAGCTTATCGTCGGCATGGAAAAACGCCAGCATGTAACTGCCGGGACGCACTACCTTGTGCAGTCGCTCGACGACGGCCGCGAGCAGGGGCGGCGCCAGGTACTCCAGGACGTCCCAGATCAGCACGCCGTCGAAGTGCCCCTCGGGGTAATCGAGCGCCTGGCGCAGGAAGTAGTCGATCAGGCCGGGGTTCGATTGGTCGGCCATGCCTTCCGCGCCGGAAGTCTCCTTCAGAATCTGCAGGAAATTCTCGGAATAGAGGCGATGCCCAAGATCGGTGATGAAACTCACGTTCTGCTGCGTGGCGCCGCCCAAGTCGAGAAGGGTGAGGCCGGAGAGCCCATGAATGTGCCCGAAGAACTCTTCCAGCCCGCGGCTGGAGCGAGTCACCGCGCCGTTCTGGGCGGCGATGGTGCGCGAAGGAACAGGGATGCGTCCGGAGCCATCATCGCCCGAGCCCCCCTTGCCATTGCGTGACCCGGAAAACCACATCGGGACCCCCAGAAGTTATCGGCGATTCTCGGCTACCGGAGCCGCGACCGGTGTTGGGGCCGGGGTGGCCGGCGCCGCCGCGGAGGCCGCGGGCTTGGCCGACGCCTTCACGGGCTCGGGCTTGATGATATCGATGCTGCCCTTGAAATAGGCGCCGTCTTCGATGACAATCCGGGCGGTGCGAATGTCGCCCATCAGCTTGGCGTCTTTGCGAATCTCCAGGCGCTCGAAAGCCTCCACGTTGCCTTGGATGGTGCCGAGCACGAGCACCTCGCGAGCCTTGATACTCGCCTGCATGGTGCCGTGCGGACCGATGGTCAGCTTGTGCTCGGACGCCTCCAGCGTGCCTTCCACCGTGCCGTCCACGTAGAGGTCTTCCTTGCTGTATATCTGGCCCACTACTTTGACCGATTTTCCGATTGAATTGCCGGTGTTGGCCGGCTCAAACCTTGATACGGGGGTGCTGGACACGGGCGTGATCTCCTTTTTCACTTCCACAGAATGCGTTACAGGTGCGGGCGCACTAGCCGCAGTCGGCGAAACGCTGGGCGTTACTGGGGGGCTGAAGGGTTTCGGCGGCTCCTCATCGCGGCGCTTATTCCACATTATGCCGCCCTCCTGACGTTATAAGTACGTTATGCATGATACTGCTCTCTAGTCTAAGGGTCATACGGGCAAATGGCAATGTCAATCTGTTACCGTTTGCCCGCCGCACCCTTGGCCCGGGTCTCGATCAGGATGGGCGTCCCGCGGAAGCCGAATTGCCGGCGGATTTGGTTGGCCAGATGGCGCTGGTGCGAGAAGTGCAGCGGCCCGCCGCGGTCCACAAATACTGCAAATGCCGGCGGCCGGATGGAGTGCTGGGTAATGTAAAAAATCTTACGTTCCTCGAATTTCAGGTGCTCCACAAAGCGGTTCAATTCGCCGGTGGTGATCCGCCGCGATGCCGAGTCATAGCACTCGCGAATCAGCTTGAAAAGCGGCTGGACGCCGGCGCCGCTGCGGGCGGAAATAAACACCAGCGGGGCATAGTCCAGAAACTTGAACTCGTCGCGGATCTCCTGCTCGAATTCGCGCTTTTTCTGGCCTTTTTGGCCCTTTACCTCGTCCCACTTATTGACGCAAATAATGAGGGCGCGGCCGCCTTCGTGGGCATAACCCGCGATTGTCGCATCGAGCCCCACTACGCCTTCGGTGGCATCCAGAATCAGCAACACCACGTGCGCCATGCGGATATGGCGGCGGGCCATTACCACGCTCAACTTCTCGGCCATATCGCGAGTCTTACCTTTGCGGCGGATGCCGGCCGTATCCACGAACACATACTCGACGCCATCGCGGCTGACTTGCTCATCGACGGCATCGCGGGTAGTGCCGGCGATGGGCGAGACAATAGCGCGTTCCTGGCCGGTCAGAGTATTCAAGAGGGTCGACTTGCCGACGTTAGGACGGCCGATGATCGCCACTTTGATTACTTTGGTTAGGTTTTCTTCCGTGGGTTCGTCCGGGCAGCCCGCGGGGAAGCCGGCGGTGACGCGATCCAGGAGCGCATCGACGCCGATGCCGTGCTCGGCTGAAACCGGAAATATGTCGGGAATTCCGAGGCCGTAGAATTCATGCGCCAGGTTTTCGCGCTCCTGGGTATCGACTTTGTTGACGGCCAGCGACACCGGTTTGCCGAGCTTGATCAGCATGCGCGCCAGGTCGCGATCGGACCCGGTGATCTCCCCACGGCCGTCCACCAGGAAGATGATGTGGGAAGCCTTGCGTAGCGCCATGTCGGCCTGATGGAGAATCTGCGCCGGAATATACTCCTGGTCTTCAACGACAATGCCGCCGGTATCGATCAGCTCGAAGTGGCGGCCATCGTGTTCGGCCTGCCCGTGAATGCGGTCACGGGTGATGCCGGGCTCGTCGCCGACAATGGCACGCCGCTGTCCCGTAATTCGATTGAAGAGTGTAGACTTTCCAACGTTGGGCCGGCCCACAATGACCACTGTGGGAATGGCATTAGACATGTGAATCTTAATGATAGCAGGACAGCTCGCCGAGCCGACGTGGCGCAGACTTTCAGTCTGCTGGGTCGAGACTAGACTCATCTCGACCCGTCGCGCCGAGATGAGTCCAGAGTCTCGGCGCTGCAGGCAGGAGTGCCTGCGCCACCATAGTTCTCTACCGTACCGTCACCGCCTGCTTAATATCCATATCGCGATCGAGCAGCCGCAACTCAATCGGCAACCCGCCTACGGATGGCGCGATCTGCCGCACCAGCCGTTCCAGCGTGGCCGTTACAGCGGGCTCGTTCCACAAGCCATCCTGCACCACGAAAGAAATCACCGTGCCCTCACCCTTGAGCAGCGCCACCGTGGCGCCTTTATCGGTGAAATATGCGGCGGAGCGCAGCGCCTCGCCGAGCGCTCTCGCATCGCTATTGGTGGCATCGCCGAAATAGTACACCACGTCTTGCGCGCCGGCGGTCAGCCTGCCGACGTTCATTTTCCTGTGGACATTTCGGCCCGCGTCGACGAGGTGCACTTGGATGGGAAATCCGCCCACGGACGTGGCGATGCGGCGTCCGATTTCCGTGAAGTTGGAGACCACGTGCGGATGATCCCACGCGCCGGCATCCACTACGAACGAGACCACCGTGGCTCCGCCGCCCATCCACAGAAGCACGCTGGTCCCGCGATCATTGAAAAAGCCGGTGCGCTGGAGCGCCTTGCCAAGCGCCAGCGCGTCTTCTTTAGTGGCACGGCGGTAGTAGTAAACTTCGTCGTTTTTCCCGACGACCACCCTGGGTTCGCGATGCATCGCGATTTCCCCGCCTACAATGGTGGCCAGCAGCGCGGCTCCCACGCCGAGGCCGACCCATTGAGGGGCGATCCTGCTCATGCTGGGGACGCGCGAACGGTTACTTCGCCGCCCCGTGTCCTCCCGACGTCTGCGCGGAGGCGGCTTGCCCGCTCGCTTTGGCTCTCAAAGCCGCCCATTTCGCCATAATAGCGCCATAAGCCGATTGCTCCTGACTACAGGCTGCGAGTTGGGCCGCTGTGGGCGGCATTTCCGCGGCCTGCATGGCTTGTACCGCTGCAATCATCCGGCTCGCGATGTTGCTGAGGTTGGGAGCGGGCGTCGCCTCCCCGGGCACGGTAAAAGTGCCACCGCCCCGCCCACCGCGGCCGCGTCCACTATCGCCCGCCGCCGGCTGGGGAGGCGCCAGTTCTTCCAATAGCTTGAAAAGCGCGTCATTGGCGGCCGATTGCGGGCGCTCCTTGACCTTCGCCGCGAGCGCGCGAGCGTCCTTGTAGGCTGTCTCTGCGTTGCGGGCGCTGTCTTCTATCTGCGCGGTCAGAGTGAAGATCTGCTGCACTTCCGGCGTGATTTTCACGCGCGGATCCATTTTCACGGCGATGGGCTGACTCATGCTCTTCCCGTTCACCGTCAGCCGCACGGTATACGTTCCGGGAGCGGCCCATGGCGAATTGACGCCCGCGTAGGTGCGATGAGGAACCGCGGCGCCTCCGCCTCCGCGTCCACCGCCGCCCGCACCGATAGGATCGTAGTGCAGATCCCAGCTGAAGCGATGCATCCCCGCCGTGGTTTTCAGTACCTGCTGGGGGGCGGGCCAGTAGAGCGGCAGATTGCAATCGGGCGCCGTGGGTGTCTGCTGGCAGATTTTGTTGTAGGCAATTGGATCGGTGGCCGGGTCGGGACTGCGCACCGGGTCGGTACTACTGTAGGTGCGGATTATTTTGCCCTGGCCGTTCAGCACATCGAGCGTCACCGCGCCATCGGCCGCGTTCGGCAGGTAATAATCGACCAGCGCGCCCGGCGGCGGATTCTCGCCGGCTAGCAATTCCGGCGGCCACGGGGTGGGGTCGTTGGTGCCGAAGCGAATGCGAATTCCGATCGCCGGCTTGAACAGGTAAGCGTTCTTGGCGGCGGCAGCCTCGGCCGCCTGCCGCAGGGGCGTCACGTCATCCAGAATCCAGAAGCCGCGGCCGTGCGTACCGGCCACGAGATCGGAACACAAGCACGTCGCATCGTCCTTCACTTCAATGTCGCGCACCGAAATGGCCGGCATATCGAGCCGCAGGGAGTGCCAGTTGTCGCCGTCATCGAACGACACCCACACCTGCGTATCGGTCGCCGCGTAGAGCAGGCCCTTCTTGCGCGGATCTTCGCGAATGGAATTGGCCACCGCCCCGCCGGCGATTCCGTTGTCGATCTCGGTCCACGTCTTGCCCCCATCGTGCGTCCGCCAGAAGTGCGGGTTCATATCGTCGAGGCGCAGCGTGTTGGCCGCGGCGTAAGCCGTCTTGGTGTCGAAGTGGCCGGCCTCCATATTAAAGATGCGGGTCCACGGCTTGATTTGCGGCGGAGTGACGTTGGCCCATTTGGCGCCGCCGTCGGTGGTGAGTTGCAGCAGGCCGTCGCCCGTGCCCGCCCATAGAACATTCAGATCGAGCGGCGAAGGCGCCAGCGCCGTAATCGATCCCCGCGCCGACGGCGTCTCGCCCGAGCCGTATTTGCCGGCATTCCGCGGGACTTCCCATTTTTCGCCGCGCGTGAGATCGCCGCTGATGGCGGTCCAACTGTGGCCGCCGTTGGCCGTCTTCCACACGCCGGCCGTGGCGTAGAAGAGCACGCTAGGATCTTTGGGCGACCAGATCAGCGGCTGCGTTCGAACCACGCGCGCCGGCGGCGCATTGGACGGCTGCTCTGCGCCACGCCCGCCGCCCGGCCCCACGTTCATTTTCTGCGACGTCAGGCGATTGAAGACCGACACTTTGCCGCCATAGACCAGATTCGGATCCTTGGGATCGGGCGCCGCCTCTCCGTATTCTTCGATCCCCACCGGATGCCAGTCGTGAAAGGTGATCTCGCCGTCCATGCCGCGGCTTTCCACGCACGCCGAGCCGGAATCCTGCTGGCCGCTGCAGAGGCGGTAGGGGAACGCGTTATCGGCGGTCACGTGGTACACCGCCGCGGTCGGCTGCGTGTACCAGTTGCTCCACGATTCGCCGCGATTGGCCGACACCACCGCGCCCTGGTCGCTCACCAGCAGAATGATATTGGCGTTCGATGGATTGATCCAGCTTTTCTGATAATCGTCGCCGCCGGGCGCGCCTCGCACGGCCGACCAGCTCTGACCGCCATCGTCGGTGCGCCAGAAGACCGTGGAGCAGCTAAAGACCACTTCGGGATTCCACGGGTCCACCGTGATGGTGGGGAGGTCGCCGCCACCGATGCGGCCCAGGGGCCGCGCGTCCGGCGCATGCCGCGCCGAACCGGTTTCGGAGATACGCGGGTCGTCAGTGGAAAGAAACCAGTTCTCGCCAGCGTCGGTCGATTTGTAGAAGGCGATCGCGGCGCCGCCGCCGCGCCCACCGCGTCCGCCGCCTCCACCTCCGCCACCGCGGCCGCTGTCAGCCCCGGCAGGCGCGCCCGGCGCCACCATCGCGTAGAGAATGCGCGAATTGCTCGGTGCGATTGCGAGATTGGCTTCCGAGACGGCCGGCAGCCCCAGCGTCAGTTTCCGCCAGTTATTGCCGCCGTCGGTGGATTTATAGATGCCGCCGTCGGTGCCGCCGAACGAGCCGTTCTCATAAAAGCCCTGCTGTTGTTGCCACATCGCGGCGTACACAATAGTCGGATCGTTGGGATCGATGTGCACGTCGTTGCCGCTGGTGTATTCGTCGGTGTATAGCACTTTGTCGAAATGCTCGCCGCCGTCAGTCGAGCGGAAAATGCCGCGCTCGGGATTCGGGCCGTAGGGATGTCCCAGAGCCGCCACGAACAGCCGGTCGGGATTCTTTGGGTCGACATCGATCGTGGCGATCATCTGCGAATCGCGCAGTCCCAGATGGACCCACGTCTTGCCCGCGTCGGTGGATTTGTACATGCCGTCGCCCACCGCAAGATCGGGGCGGATAATCCCCGCGCCGCTGCCGACATAAATAATACTGGGATTCGACGGAGCGACCGCGATCGCGCCGATCGACCCAGTCGACTGATTATCGAAGAGCGGAACCCAGGTGGATCCGTAATCGGTAGATCGCCAAACGCCGCCGTTATCGAAACCTACATAGAAGACGTTGGGCTGGCTCGGGACGCCCGCAAGCGCGGGTTGGCTCGGGACGCCCGCCAGGGCTCGTGCGCGGCCCGCGCGCGGCGGCCCGATAGACCTCCAGTGCATCTCGGAATAGAGCTTGGGGTCGAGCGACTGCGCCGGCGCGAGCGCCGCCAGCGCGAGACCGAGTAATGTGAACCGAACGCATGCGTGATGCAATCGCAATGGAGATGCCTCCTGATCTCCACGAGTGTATACGATTTCCGGTAGTGGATGGGAGACAGACGTGGCGCAGGCACTCCTGCCTGCAGCGTCTCCGGCGGCAGAAACCAAGAACGCCGGCAAGAGTGCCGGCGCTGCAGACTGAAGTCCGCGCCACGTCGCTCCCAGTGGTTTCAATAAGATGCCCCGAGGTTTCTGGAGTCTCGACCCAGCAGGCCGAAGCCTGCGCCACAACGTCTCCTATTTCACGGTCATCACCGGGGCGTTCGACGCTTGTCCGGAGATGGTCAATACTACCTTTTCGCTGCCCGTCGGGACGCCGGCCGGAACGGCGAAGCTCGCCTGATAGAGGCCGATCGAACCGGGCGTGAGACCGACATAGCTGATGTTGGTGACCTCAACGCCGCCGACCGTGATGGTGTAAGCTCCGGTAACCGGCGAAAGCCCGGCGGGCGAAACCGCTCCCGTAGTCAGTTTTCCCGAAGGATTCACCGGTCCGCCGCCAAGAAACCAGATCACAACCGTATCGCCGATATGAGCTGGGTTCGACGCCGTGACGACGCTGTAATTGAGGAACGTCGCCACTGCGAGATTATTGCCATACACGATGATTTCCGGGCTAACCGGAGGAACGATTACCGCGACGGCATTGCTGGTGGAAGAGCCGTTCTTCAGGAACACCGTCGCGAGACCGGGTTTTATATCCTCCGGCATCTGCGCGTTCACTTGCTCGGGAGAAACGTAAAACAGCGGCGCAGCCTCTGCTCCGTTGACCGACACGCTGGTAGTCAGCAAGGTGTCAGGCAGCGGGGTGTTGGTCGCCTGGCCTACCTTCGTTGCCAGATCGCTTCCGAAAATAGAGAAGACGCTGCCGGCCGGGGTGGTGCCGGGGAGAAAATCGGCGTTGTTATCCACCGCCTCGCCCGGGTTGACGAACGTCGCCCGCCCCGTGCCCGTAAAGATCAACTGCGGAGTGGTCATCGCCAATTCAAAGTCGTTGGGATATCCGGAGGTATCCATTCCGTAAACCGATATCGTACCGCTGTACGTGTTATTGGCTGTGTCGGTAAGGCTGATTGTCCCCAGGCAAGCCCCGGTCACGGTATATGTCCCGGTAGCTGGCAGGTTGGTACTGGCTGAGTTGGAAACCTGCTGCCACGACCCGGTGACATTGCCCTGCCCATCGAATTGAAACACGCCGGCCAGATCGGAGAGACCGGTGTTCGTCGATCCGGAAAGCGAATTGCCGGTGCCGCTGAATGCCCACGCGCCCGAAAGTGTGCTCACGGCGCAAGCCGCCGGCTGCACCGTCCCGCCGCCATTGTAGGCATAAGTGGCATCCGTGCCGACCAACTGGAAGGACTTCGCCTGCAGAGTTGTAGTGTTGAAGTTATAAGCCACCATAGCGAAAGTGGCCGTATCGCCGGTAGTGATGTCGATTGCGCCCAGGCAGCTGGATTGGACGGAATAAGTTCCGGAGTATGTGAGCGGGGCGCCGAACGTCTGGCTCCCGTTCACCGTATTCGCAGTCAGATTGAAGGTAACATGGCCCGCCCCGTCGAATGTGGCCGCGCCATTTGACGCCAGGATCTTGGTGGCGGCGCCCGATGGAGCATAGCGCCCGCTGAGAGCCATATAGTAAGTGCCATCCAGCGTCGAGGTGGCACAGGACGTCACGGCGGCGGCTTGCGCCGCGGAGCCGGTTCCGTCGAATAATTCCGTTGGCGACGTTGCCGCGAACGCGAACCCCGGCGATGCGGAAGTCAAGCTCATCGAGAATGAGTATTTATTGTTCGCGGTATCCGTCAGGGTGGCCGATGCCAGGCATCCGGCCCCGACCACGTAGGTTCCCGTGGCTGAAACCTGTGTCGCCGTAAGATTCGATACTTGAGTCCAGCTCGCGGTGACATTGCCTTGGCCGTCAAAGGTCAACATCCCTGCCACATCGAGAGTGCTGGCTACAGACGCGCCGGACAGCCCGCTACCGGTAGCGTTGAATTCATGCGCGCCGGCGGCGATGGCGGTGGGACACGTCGCCGGTTGAGCCGAACCGGTTCCATTGAACGCGTATGACGAATCGGACCCCACCACTGCAAATCCGCTGGCGACGATTGCCGACCCCGGCTGAGTGTAAGCTTCCAGGGCGTACGTAGCGGTATCGCCGCTGGTGATGGCGATCGTACCCACGCAGTTGGATTGCAGACTGTAAGTTCCCGAGTAGGTAACCGGCGTTCCGAATGACTGACTCGCTGTGACAGTATTCGTCGTGAGGTTAATGGTGACTTTGCTCAGGCCGTCGAACGCGGCCGTTCCAACACCCTGGAAAACTTGCGTGACCGCTCCGGTGGACGTCAGCTGCCGCCCATTCAATAAAAGTTCATATGTGCCAGTCAGCGTGCCGGAATTACACATTCCGCCTCCGATTACTGGCTGGGCGATAGCAGGCAATGCCAGCATTCCAAGAATTGTCACCAACAGAGTGATCGATCGTTTGTTCATTTTCGTTGCCTTCTTAACTCAGAAATCAATTCTACGCGAGCCGGCTAGTGGAAACGCTTGAACCCGCTGGGGGACCGTATTCATCAACACAAACACCGGGACGCCAGCGGAGTTTCGGCGGACCGGTACCCGCTTAGCGGATCACGGCCTGCCGCAGACGTTCCAGTTGCTTGCGCGCGATATCCGCCCACTGGCCGGAGCTATCGAGTTTCAGATAAGCCTTCCAGTGGCGTACCGCCTTCAGAGCATCGCCGGTGCGTTCGCAGAGGAGCGCCAGATTGAAGTGGGCGTCGGCATAATTCGCGTTCAGCCCGAGCGCCAGGCGATAGTGCTCCAGCGCTTCCACTATGCGGCCCTGCTCATCGAACAGATTGCCGAGATTGAATTGCGCCAGGGCGTATTCGGGGTCGGCGGCGATCGCCTCGACGTAATATTTCTCGGCCTCGGCGAACTTCCGCTGCCGGTAATAAATGGTTCCCAGGTTTACCAGCGCGCCCGCCGCGGAGGGATTGAACTCGAGCACTTTTCGATACGCCTCGATGGCATCTTGAATGGGCGCCCCGGTCTCCTCCAGGTCCAGACCTTTCTGAAACCAGGCTTCCGATTCGCGCAGGCGGTTGGCGGTGCTTTTCTGGTTCGGAAAACTGCGCAATCCGCCGAGGCTGGAGGCCTCGAAATCCAACAAAAGCTGGCCGCTGATCGCCTCCATCTTCTGGCCGGCAACATGTACGTTGATTTTGCGGCCGTCGGAAACGATGCGCAGTTCCGCCAACGGCGTTTTGATCCAATCGAGCTTGCTGCGCAGCGATTGCACCGCCTGTCCGATGCGGCGAACCGGAATCCGCTGCTCGCGCAGTTTGACGATGGTCTGCAGGGCGATTAAATCGGAGAATGTGTACGTCTCTGCCGCTGCGATCAGCTTTCGCTCTTCCCAAGTCCGAAGCTGCCGCTCGGTGAGGCCGAACTGGCGGCGGATATCCGCCCGAGAGTATTCCTCTTGAGGCGATTTCTGCAGCACGGGAACTATTTTAGCAGGCGCATTCACTTGGGAGGCTAATTGTGTGGCGGACAAGCTAAAGCTTATCCCACGTGGGGCATGCTTTAGCTTGCTTTAGCTTGCCACGGCGCGCGAAGCTCGCCTTTGCCCCGTGCCTCGCAACAGCCAAAAGCTATCATGAAGGGAATGCCCCGCTACGCAGCCATCGATATCGGCAGCAACTCGATCCGCATGGAAGCGGCTGAGGTGGTTTCCGGCCAGCCGGATCGCGTGCTGGCGTCGGAACGGGAAGTGACACGCTTGGGCGAGAGCGTGTTTCGCACCGGCGCCGTGAGCGAAGACGCCTTGCGCGCCACCTGCGCGGTATTGGCGCGCATGGCCGCGCTCTATCGCAAGCTCGATGTGGTGGGGGTACGCGCCGTCGCCACCAGCGCCATCCGCGACACGCGCAATCCGCATGAGTTCCTGGCGCGCGCTTCGGAGGCGGCCGGGACGCCGGTGGAAATCATCTCCGGCCGTGAGGAAGCGCGCTTGATTTACCTGGGCGTCCAGAGCACCTGGCCGCAGCCCGGTAAGCGCATTCTCGTGATCGATATCGGCGGCGGCAGCGCGGAGATCGTCGGCGCCGAAGACGGCTTGCTGAAAGAGTCGTTCTCCAAGCCTTTGGGCGCCGTCCGCCTGCGCGAGATTTTCCTGAAAGACGACCCGCCCAGCGAACTCCAGCTCCACACCATGCGCGAATATATCGCAGCCAAGCTGGACACGCCGGTGCGCCGGCTGGGACACGCCGGATGGGACCGCGCCATCGCCACTTCGGCGACCGCCGCAGCGGTGGCCCACGCCGTTGCGCGCATTCCAGGCTCGCGCAGGGAGGAAATCGACCGCCTGCGCACGCCCACCACCGAGGTCGGCAAGCTCTATCGCCGCTTGATCGGCCTGAACCTCACCGCGCGCCGGCGGATTACCGGAATCGGACCGCGGCGCGCCGAAATCATCGTGCCGGGTGTGGCCGTGCTGCTCGGTTTTCTGCGCGAGTTCCAGCTTCCTTCGGTTTTCTATTGCCGCGCGGGGGTGCGTGACGGCATCATCGCCGACCTGGCCGATCGCAACGTGGGCGCCGAACTCTCACGCCTCAGCCTCGAACAACGCCGTGAGGTGGAAGAGTTGGGCCGCCGCTACGGCGTCGCTCGCGACCACGCCCGCAAAGTGGCCAATATCGCCAACCTGCTCTTCACCGCGCTGCAGCCCCTGCACAACCTGCCGCCGGCCGCCGGCAAATTGCTCGAAGCCGCCGCTTACCTGATCGACGTGGGACACTACGTCAGCGATTCCGGCCACCACAAACATTCCTATTACGTGGTGTCCAATTCCGACATGGCCGGATTTACGCAGCGCGAACGCCTGCTGGTGGCGTGCTTGTGCCGCTACCACCGCAAGTCGCTGCCCAGCGCGGTCCACAGCCAATACCAGGCGCTTTCGGCGGACGACCGGCGCCTCCTGATGTTCCTGATCCCCCTCTTGCGGCTGGCGGACAACCTGAATCGCAGCCGCGAGCAGCGCATCCGCGGAATTCAGTGCCGCATTCGCGACGGCCGCGTGGTGCTCGAGATCGCCAGCAGCCACGATATCGACCTGGAACAGTGGGGCGCGGAACGCGCCGGAGAGGCATTCTTCCAGGTCTATAACCGCCCCGTTTCGGTGGTGAGGGAGCGCGACTGATGGGCGAATCGATGCGCGCATACGCCGGTCAACAGACCGCTTTGCTGTTGGGCCGGCTGAGTGTGGCCGTGAACCGCGCGGCGCGCGACGCCGATGCCGCCTCGATTCACGATCTGCGGGTGGCCATGCGTCGCTTGAGCCGCTGTTTGCGAGTATTCGCGCCGCTGTATCCCGATGGATCGTGGAAAAAGATGCGCCGCCGCATTGCGTCTCTGCTGGCCGCCGCGGGGGCAGTGCGCGATTGCGATATCGCCCTAGAGCTGGTGGCACGGGCCGGCGTCTCGCGCCGCAATGCGATGGTAACGCAACTGGCCGCACAGCGCCGCAAGGCCGGGCGCGATCTGCTGCTCGAAATCCGCCGCTGGAAGAGCCGCGACTATCCGCGGCAGTGGCGCAGCCGGCTGGAGTTGTAGCGATGAGCAAGACAAGCACGATCAGCTGGAACCCGCGCCTCACGGCCGCTCTGAATGCCAGCCGCAAACTCCCGCCCATGATGCACGCCTATTTCGTGCAGGTGCGCGAGTTGCTGGCCACCAACCCGGCGCCGGCGGAACTGCACGCCATCCGCTTGGCCACCAAGCGCGTGCGATATACCTTGGAATTATTCCGCCCGTGCTATGGGCGAGGACTGAATAGCCGCCTGGCAACCCTCCAGCGCCTGCAACAGCTGCTCGGCGAAGTCAACGATTGTGCGGCCACGGAACGTCTGATTGAGAGCTTGGTTCCGGCATCGCCGACGCACGCGCGGGCGCAGAGTTTCCTGCGGCGGCGCGCGTCGGCCAAGGCTACGGCGCTACGCCGCGAATGGCACGGCGCCTTCGACGCCCCCGGCAGGGAACAGTGGTGGCTTCACTACCTCGCCAGCGGAGCGAGGCAGCGAAAACCGCGCCTATAAATTCGCCGGCAGTATCAACCCGGCTTTGCCCAGTGCCCGCTGCAATACGTTCATGGCCGTGATCTCGGGAATCCCACGCGAAATCGAGATTTCCGACACGAGCATGTGACGGGCGCGCTCCAGCATCTTCTTTTCCCGGAAAGAGAGCGGCTTATCCACATGGAGCTGCACCAGGGCCTTAAACACCTCGGCCGCGCGCAGCAGGTCGCCGCTTTGCATCTTTACGGTATTCTCTTTGAAACGGACCTTCCAATCGGAGCTGCAGATGCAGACCCCGTTCGAAAGGTAAGATAGCACCCTCGAAACTTCGCGATCCTTGGTCACGCGACGCAAGCCAATATTGGCGGCGTTCGAGAAGGGCACGAGCACGGTCATACTATTACAACCGAAGCGCAGCAGGTAAAATCTCTCGAATGCGGATCCAAAGGATCGAGTGCTGATATTCTCGATGGTCCCAACTCCCTGATTGGGATAAACCACCTTATCGCCGATCTGAAAAGTCATACGGGGTCCCCCACAAACCACCGATGTCAAGTGTTGTCACATATTTAACGTGACAACTCTAGAATGGTACGCCCCGCGCCTAAATTCTGTCAAGGGGATTTGTGGCGAAAAACGGCATCTGTTGCGGCTTTTCGCTACATTTGGGTTCGTTTGGGGAACTCTTTTGAGCCAGTGGGACAAATTGGCTCCGAGGCGCGCAAAGGCAAATATACACCTTACGCAGGTGGCTAGCCGCCTGCGGTGTTAACTGAGTTTTGACTACCCTCGACCCTAATCGCCTCCGGCTACAGCCCGGCCCTCTTCTTCCGGCTGGGGATTCCGTTCAGCCAGCAACAGCCGCCTTAGGCTCCTCAGATCGTTGAGAATGCGCCGGCTGGTGGTGATGTGCAGGTTGAGTTTGGCGAGATTATAGGAAACCAGGAGAAGTGCTTGCTTGCGGCGTTCGGCGCCTTCGCGCTCCGCGAGTGCAACTTCGGCTTCAACATCGCGGCGAGCCTCATCTAAGGCTTCGGCCAACAGGGCCACGTATTCGTGGGACCCTTCGATGCTGTCAAACGGCGTTTCGGCTTGATATTCCATCAACACGCCTCTCCGCCACCTGCCTCCGCTTAGTGGACGATGTTAATTAAGTTTTATTTATCATGCCATAAAAACTTGTCCAGCGGTGTGCGAAATTTAAGTGTTTGGGCTTACAGTGGCTAGTACCATGGAACGACTTCTGCGCGCCATGATCGTGGACGACGAAGAGCTCGCGCGCGGCTTTTTGCGGGAAATGCTCGGGTTACACCCCGATATCGAGGTGGTGGCGGAGTGTTCGAACGGGTTTGAAGCGGTAAAAGCCATCGCCGAAACCCACCCCGATCTGCTTTTCCTGGACGTCCAGATGCCCAAACTGGACGGTTTCGAAGTGCTGGAACTCATCGATCCCGGCCCCGTCGTGATATTCGTAACGGCCTACGACCAGTACGCCATGCGCGCTTTTGACGCTCATGCAGTGGACTATCTGTTGAAGCCGTTCAGCCAGCAGCGCTTCGAGAAGTCCCTGGAACGCGCCCGCCTACGTCTGGGCGAGCAGCGGCCGCAAATCGATATGGCCGCAGCAGCCCGCGCCCCCGAGGACCGCCCGCAGCGCATCGTGGTGAAAGATGGCCCGAAGGTGCACGTGATCCCGATCGACAAGTTGGATTACGTCGAAGCGCAGGACGATTATGTCGCGCTGCACAGCGGCGGCAAAAGTTATCTGAAGCAGCAGCCCATTGCCAGCCTGGAATCGCTGCTCGATCCGGCGCGTTTTGTGCGCATCCACCGCTCGGCGATCGTCAATCTGGAGCGCGTGGCGCGCATCGAACCGTATGGGAAGGAAAGCCGCCTCGCGATACTTTCGGATGGTGCGCGGCTGCCGGTTAGCCGCTCGGGCTACGCCAAACTGCTGGAAGCCATGGGCGATTCGCAAGGGAATCGCAGCGCCACGCGGTAGACTAGTGCATTATTCCTGAATCCGCTTGCTCACGCGCGCGGCTCGGGAACACAAGCGTTGACGGAAGAACGATGGCCTTCTTACCGAGCCGCGACCGTGAGGGAGTCGGTTGCGCTTTCGCAGGGGAATCGCAGCACCACGCGGTAGACGCGACCGTAGACCCCGGCATCGAAGCTGGCCTGCTCGCCGTATCGGACTTCCAGCCTGCGCCGGACGTGCGACAATCCGATGCCCAGTTTCCGCGGCAGGGGCATTTCCGGATCGAAGCCATTTTCCACCGTGATCGATACCGCCCCGTCGCTCTGTTCCACGGCCAGACGGATGGCGCCGCCTTCCAGCATGCCGGCCACGCCGTGCTTCACGGCGTTCTCCACCAGGGGCTGCAGGAGCAGCGCCGGAATGGAACATTCCTGGCAGGCTGCGGCCACTTCTTCCACCACGCGCAGGCGCTCGCCGAAGCGGACCTGCTCCACTTCCAGATAACTCCGGGCGAGCGCCAACTCCTCGCGCAGCGGAATGCTCTCCCGGCTGCCCAGTCCGAGGCTGCTGCGCAGAAAATCGGCCAGCCGGATGCACATTTCGCGCGCCCGGGCGCCGTCCTGGGTGGCCAGGGCGGAGATGGAATGGAGGCTATTGAAGAGGAAATGCGGATTGAGCTGGTTGCGCAGGGATTGCAGTTCCGCCTCACGCGCCAGCGTGCGCGCCTCGGCGGCCTGCCGCTCCGCCTCGTGCGAAGTCTCCACCGCCAGGACGGCATAGTGCAGCCCGCCCGAGAGCAAGTAAAGCAGCACCCCCATGCCGAACAGCAGAGCCAGATGACCGTGAAGCCGCTGTTCCAGGCCGGTCATTTTCCCCGTCTCCGCTATGGCTGACGCCGTGAGCCACGCCCCGCCCACCAGCACCAGGCTGCACGCCGTCGACGCCATTCCGAAAGTGATCGCCAGGCTTTGCCAGCGGTCGGGACCGAGCGGCAGGGTGCTGCAGATATACCATGGCGACAGGCAGGCGAAGGCATATACCAGGCACGACGGCGCCAGCACCACAGCAGCATCCGTCCAGGTGATGCCCCCCGATGCCCACATGACGTAAACCAGCAGGGCCAGCAACGGGATCCACGCCAACAGGTACAGCGCCAGGCGGCGCGACGATTCCAGAAGCGGGTGCATGGCGGCTCAGTTCTTGAACGTCACGCCGCCGAATACCGCCCCGCCCTTGACGATCAAACGTTTGGTTTCCGGGGTTCTGGGCGGATGCACGGTTTGGTCGGAGTATCCTCCGAAAAAGCCGCCGCCGCGAATCACCACATCCCAGTGGGTGGGGATGCGAATCACCGCGCCTCCGTAAACCGCGGAGACGCGCAGCACCGCCTTATCGCCGGCGATGTTGGCGCCGGTCAGGTCGAGGGTGATGCCTCCGAAAACGCAATCGACCTTACCGCCGCGAAAATCCTGGTCGGTGATCACTCGCCGGGTACCGCTGAAGACGTTCACTTCGTGGATTTTGTTGCCCCACAGCGAAGAATCGTCAAAGTGTTCCTGGTGAGTCCACGGTCTGTTTCTGGGCTGCCAGCGGCCCCACCACTGGCGATAGTCGTATCCCGGACGCAGGCGGTTCCACAGCAGGAACACTCCGATGGCGATCAGAGCCAGCGGCCACATCTGGTCGATGCTGAGGTACCCGAGATTGTCGGCGAGGAACAGCCCACCCACTCCCATTAGCACTCCGCCGGCGATGCGGCCGCCGGTGTGGGTGGAGTCCACCAGTTTCACCAATCCAATGGCGATCAGGATCACAGGCCAGTAAGCGAACCAGGTGCTGACGTGTACGATGTGCAGGTTGTCCAGCAGGAACAGGGCCCCGATCGCCACCAGGACCAGTCCCGGCACCATCGCCGCCGTTCCTTTCGGCCAAAAGCTGCCCCGGTTATCGTTTTGCTGGTTATCGTACCGTTCCATGTTTCCAGGGTGAGGCAGAAGCATGGGGGAAGCCCGCCGTTTTCGGCGAACGTACTGCGGTTACCGGTGAAAGTGCTGCGTTGGTCGCGGCTCGGCAACTGGCCGACGGCCAGCCGCAATCAAAGGAATATTCACCGCGGAGACGCTGAGATAAGCAAAATGCAAAGTCAAAACCGGAGGGCGCGGAGGTGGCAGAGGCCGCGGAGGAGTAAGGCAGCTCCGATATCAGCGTCCTAGCCGCTTCGGTTCGGGAGAATCGCCGCGCGACGAAGATCGATGCCTGGTAGAACAAAAGCCCAGGAACTTTTGCCTCCGCGCCGGTGTCCACAATCCCTATGCACTCTCCCCCGGTCCTTGAGGTTCGCGACCTTGCCAAGCGTTACGGCGCCGTTATGGCCGTTCGCGAGATTGGGTTTTCCATCTCGGCGGGCGAGATTCTGGGCGTGCTCGGTCCCAACGGCGCCGGCAAAAGCACCATCGTGAAGATGATCACCGGGATGGTCGAACCTACCCGCGGCGCGATCCTCTTTCATGGCGAACGCATCGATGGCGGGCAGTTGAGCGCCTACAAGCGGCGAATGGGTTATGTGCCGGAACAGCCCGACCTGTACGGTTTCCTGACCGGCTGGGAATACCTCGATCTGGTGGCCACGCTGCGCGGGCTCGATCGCCGCCTTTTCCGCGAAAAAGCCGCGGCGATGCTCGAAGGCTTCACGCTCTACGCGCATCGCGACACGCCCATCGCTTCCTACTCCAAAGGAATGCGGCAGCGCATCGTACTGATCGCCGCCCTGATGCACGATCCCGAACTGTTGGTGCTCGACGAGCCGTTTTCGGGGCTCGACGTAACCAGCGCGCTGGTGGTCCGCCGGGTGGTCGGCATGCTGGCGGCGCAAGGGAAGGCAGTCTTTTTTTCGTCCCCGGTACTGGAGCAGGTGGAGAAGCTGTGCAGCCATCTGGTGCTGCTCATGAAGGGATCGGTAGTGGCTTCCGGCACGCTGGAAGAGGTTCGCGATAGTTTCGAGGGACTGGGCCTGGAAGCCGGGTTCATGCAAATCACGGAGCAGATGGATGCCGAACGGATGGCGCAACAGATTCTCTCAGCCGTTGTGGCGTAGCGACCGGCCATTCGCGCGGCTGGTGCGCCATTTCCTGGTGCGCCTGGCACGTGGCGAGCGCGACGCTGCCTCGAGCGAAGTGCAATTAGGCGTGGGCGCGCTGCTGGGGCTGCTGGCAATGCCCGGCGCGATGACGTCTTTCATCCTGCTGGATAAATACTCCACGTTCCTCTCGTGGATTCGCGGCCACCTGCACCAGGACGTGTTCGTAATCTCGCTTCCCGACAAGTACCTGTTCCTGGCTTTGACCATGGCGATCACCGGCATTGTGACGGTGCTCAAGTGGGACAAGATTCTCCCCGACGCGCAGGACTATTTGAACCTCGCGCCGCTGCCCATCCGTCCTCGCACCGTGCTGGCCGCGAACGCCGTGGCCATCGCCATTGCGGTGGTGGTGTTCGCGGTGGACGTGAATGCCGTGCCGGCGTTGCTATTCCCGCTATTCGTGTCGGCGGGCGGGGAATTGACCTTTGGCGTGTTTTTGCGGTTTGCCGCGGTGCACGCAGCGTGCATGTTAAGCGCCAGCATCTTCACGTTCGGCGCGGTCTTCGCCGTTCTCGGCGCAATTTCCGCCATATTGCCGCGGGAAGCCTTTCGTGCCGTGTCTTCGTGGCTTCGCGGCACGTTTCTGGTGGCATTCCTGATGCTGCTTGTGAGCGGCGTCGCCGGTCCGGCATTGCTGCTCAAGCATTTGGGCGCCGACCCGCATTCGTCCGCGCGATTCCTGCCGTCTTTATGGTTTCTGGGACTGTATCAGGTCTGGCAGCATCGCTCCCAGCCGGTGATCGCCATGCTGGCGCACAACGCGCTGCCGGGGTCGCTCGCGGTGGTGGCATTGGCGCTGCTCTCTTACGGATTGAGCTATCGCCGGCGGTTCGCCGGGGCTCTCGAAGGGGGCCGGCGTCCGTCGGATCAGCGCGCGTCGGCCGTGCTGCTGTGGTTCCTCGATCTCTTCGCTGCCGGCGCCAACGGTTTCGTACGGGCGACCCACCGCTTCGCGGTCCGCGCGCTGCTGCGCAATGAATCGCATCGCTTGTGCGTGGCGGTGGCCATCGGGATCGGATGGCTGGCCGCCTGGCAGAGCGGACCGCTAGCCGCGCCTCTCTCCGCCGCTTACATCCTGATTCTGGGTCTGAGGTTTGCTTTCGAGATGCCCGCGGGGGCACCCGCCGCCTGGATCTATCGCGCCATCCTCGACCCGCGCGAGCATGAAACGCTTCCCGTAGCGCGCAGAGTGATTTTAGCTTTCCTGACGCCGGTGGTGCTGGCGCCGGCGCTGGTGCTCGCCTGGCGGCATGACGGATTACCGACTGCAATCCTGCATGTGCTTTACCTGCTCGGTCTCAGCCTGTGCGCGGCGGAACTGCAATTGGCGGGATACCGCAAGATTCCGCTCACTTGCCCGACCCCCGGTTTCCGCGATCACCTGCTGATGCTCTGCCTGCTGCAATTCCTGGGTTTCGAGCTGTTCACCCGCGCCGGAGCGGGCATGGAGGAGTGGATGCTGGCGGCGCCATGGCGACTGTTGTTCCTGCCGCTGGCCATGCTGGGCGGGTGGTATTGGAATCGCCAACGCCTGAGCGAGGCGCGCGAGGCGGGCGAACTGCAAGAAGGCCTCACCTTCGAAAATGTGCAGGTGCCCGTGGTGGAACGGCTGAATTTGTGAGTCGAGCCTACTGAGGTCTCGGGGTGGCCAGCGACTTCACCGCTCCCGTGCCTAGAACAATGGCAAGGAGGATGTATGAATACGGGCTGTACTTGGCGAGTTGAAGCATCGCTTGTGCCAATCCGAACAGTACGCTCTCCCTCAGCGGTGGAGAGACCAGGAGGAACAGGGCGCCGAAACCGAACATTGCGATTGCTCTTAGCATGTGTCTATTACCGGGCCGAAGTTCCATCTTGCGGCGGTATCGCTCTGCGCACAATGTCGCTAGTACTATGGCATGCACCGGCAACCCCCTTTTGGGGGTATCTACGATAGCCTTTGAGATTTGCCACAATAACAAGTTCCCATGACCGAACGCCTTTATTACCACGATTCGTATCTACGGCAGTTTGACGCTCACGCGGTGGAATCCGCCGGCGACGGTAGCACCGTCTACCTGGATCGCACCGCCTTCTATCCCACCTCCGGAGGCCAGCCCTTTGACCTCGGTTCCATCGGAGGTGTACCTGTCCGCGAGGTGGTGGATGAGGGCGACCGCATTGCGCACCTGCTGGCCTCGCCGCTGGCCGCCGGACCGGTGGAGTGCTCCATCGATTGGCCGCGCCGCTTCGACCACATGCAGCAGCACACCGGGCAGCACTTGCTCTCGGCGGTTTTCGAAGAGCTGTTCCACCTGCGGACGGTGAGCTTCCACCTGGGCGCCGAGAGCGCCACCATCGACCTGGAGGGCGGACCGGTGGATGCGCGAGTTCTTTCCGCGGTGGAAGCGCGCGCCAACGAGTTGGTATGGGAGAACCGTCCCGTTTCCGTGGCATACGAGGAAGCGGGTAACGCGCAGGGACTGCGGAAAGCTTCCGATCGCGAGGGCACACTGCGGGTTGTCTCCATCGACCGGCTGGATCGGAGCGCTTGCGGTGGAACGCACGTGCGGGCGACGGGTGAAATCGGCGCCGTGTTGTTGCGCAAAGTGGAGAAGGTGCGGCAGACGGTGCGGGTGGAATTCCTGTGCGGCAGCCGGGCGGTGCTCCGCGCGCGCGCCGATTACGAGGCACTGAATCGCGTGGCGCAGCTCTTTTCGTCGTCTTTGGACGAGGTCCCGGCGGTCGTCGCGGCGCAAATGGAAGCCGCACGTGCCGCCGAAAAGGTCCGCCGCAAGCTGGAACTCGATCTGGCGGGCCATCAGGGCAGGGAACTGTACCAGAACACCGCTCCAGGGGCGGACGGCGTCCGCCGCGCCGTGCGGCAGGCGACTTCCGGCGGCCTCGACGAGTTGCGCGCGCTGGCTCAGAGTTTCACGGCGCAGCCGCAGGCGGTGTTCGTGGCGACATTATCCAGTCCGCCGTCGGTATTGCTGGCGACGTCCGCCGATTCGGGAGTCGACGCGGGACAAAGGTTGAAAGCGGCTCTGGCGGAGGCCGGTGGGCGTGGCGGGGGAACGGCGCGGATGGCGCAGGGAAGCGTCCCCGATGCAGCGCTGTTAGCGAAGATCGCGGAGAAGTTGTAGGAGGGGGGACAGACCGATTGGCCACAGATAAACGCAGATAAACACTGATGCAACCCGCCTCAGGATTCGCGAGATTGACCGATTTTGCCCCGCCGCTCGTCGGCGCTTGACCAAGCTCGGGAATTACGCGAGCGCCAGCGAAGCCCCGGAAGACCCCACTGGACAAGTAATTCTTCTCCGTATGGAGTAGAATTAAAGTATGGACGGCTACACTCCCGCGCAAGCTGCCGCGATAACCGGTTTGCCACTGGCTGCGGTTCATAAAGCAATCGACAATCGGCTCATACGTCCCCGGGCAGCGCGGTCGGGTGCAACCCTTCGCCGTCTGCTCACGAAGGAACAGTTGATCTACTTGCAGCTTGAAGCGGAGGGACTTCGTCTGTTGCCCGTTGGCACTCGGCGAGAGGTCGCAGATACGGTTCAACGGTCGCCAAGGGTGGACCTGTTGGCAATCGGCAATGGGAAGGTGCTCTTCGTTGAGTTCAAGTCCGCCCGCCAGAAGGTGGAAAGGCGGTTGAAGCAGTTTGCCCATATCGAAGAAATGGTGGTGAGCGATCCGGAGATCATGCGCGGAACACCCGTGTTCAAGGGCACGCGGATTCCAGTGGACCTGGTGGCCGACATGCTCTCTCAGGGCGCAACCACAGAGGAGGTTTTAGAAGGATATCCAACCCTGAACAAGGAAAAGATCGCCATCGCACCGCTGTTCATGCGTGCGTTCCCACGGCGGGGACGCCCCAGCCGCCGTCCCTGGCAGGGGAAAAAGGCGCGAGGCCGGAAATCCTTCCCGCTCAGCGCTCTGCTGAAGAATGCATGAGGTTCCTGATCGACGAATGTCTGCATGAGTCGCTGCTTGGAGTCGCTGCTTGGAGTCGCTCATGGCGCTGGTTTCGAAGCAACCCACGTCAACCACCTTGGCTTAAGCGGCAAGCCCGACTTGGAGCTGGCTCAGCGGATCGTCAAAGACGAATTCACGTTCGTTACGAACAACCGCTTTGACTTCATTCGGATCTTCGGCAAGATGGAACTGCACGCCGGCTTGATTGTCCTTGTTCCGAATGTCGTTCCTGCTCTACAGCGCGCTCTATTCGAGGCGGCGATTCAATACCTAGCAGGGAAGGACCTGGTCAATTCCGTGATCGAGGTGACCTTAGATCATCGGTTGGTCAGGTGCGTTCAATATCAGCTGCCACTCGATTAGGCGAGGTGTTCAGGCCGCATATCGCAATTCTCGTATTCGGCGATCTTCCGACGTCTTCACCCACGCCCGGATTATTCACACTTGCTAAAATCTGAGTGCACCGTGCTTTGCTCAACTCTCATATGGCTGGGACCGGTTTCATCTGCCCGACCGGGCGGCGGCACGCCCTTCCTGTACCTGCTGGTTACGATGGTTGCCTCTTCCATGGTCTGGTATGCTTTTCGAGACTGGGCTCGAACGAAGCAGATTCGTGAATTCTCTGCCAGAGAGAGTCTGACCTATGTCGGTGCGGCCGTACCGCGGTCGTTTCCGCTGCGCAGAGCCAAAGGCTTTCGAATGGGGCAGTTCAATACGGCGAGCCTTTGTAGGAAGTGTAGGAAGTAATGGCTGCAAAGATCTCGTCGTGTTTGACTGTACGATCGGTTACGGCCGAGGGCGCCACCGTCGTACGGTTGTCGCGGCGCGCGGTCAAAGCGGCGGTTTCGGCTGGGCTCGATTTGGACGAGATCTTTTAACTGAAGAAGTCGGCGAGTGGACCATTGTCTATGGCTCAAATCGGCTTATGTCAATCGAGGAGATCGAAGCTCTGGTTTCAGCGTTCAACGTGCCCACGCAGTCCGTCAATTGAGTCTACGCGATGGCACGGTGGCGACCGAGTTATTGTACTGTCGTTGCGATCCGCGATAGACTGAGGCTTCCTCGTAGAAGTGGCCAATTCTCTGGATGACTCGCCGTGAGGCCGTCGGTTCCGACGACTGTTCTAACTAACTGTTTTCACCGTTGCGAGGCGGTATCTCTGTGATCGACGCTATGCGAATACGTCACGTCACAACCACTCCCTCAAACTCTTCCCTCTGTTTGTATCTCTCTTGAAATGGATGGTGGGCGCGACAGGACTCCGTCACCTCCTGCGTGTGAATCGGTAGTCAAGGGACTCACACTACTTCTTCGTCTGGAACAGCGCTTCGATCTCTTTGCGGAGGTTCTGTTCGAGATCGTTGAAGAACGGCTCCTCGCCCTCATGTTGCGCGCGCAAGACACCCTTCTTATCGATGAATCCCAGCAACGGCATCATGGGCACCTTGCCGGTGGGATGAATGAGAGTGTAGGGCTCTGCTCCGGTGTTGTACCCCACCGGAAATGGAGGCGCGAAATTCTTGACGAAAAGGCGGACGTGCAGTTGAGCGTCCTGTTCGATCGCCGACGCCAGCACCTGCAAACCGCGCGGACCATATTCATTTTGCAGCTTGCTCAGCACCTTCACGGCATTCTGGCAGTGCGGGCAGGAAGTGAGGATGAAAGCCAGCACTACGGGGTGGCCTTTGTACTGGCTCAGAGTCAGGGGCTTGGCATCCACCATATTGATGGTGAAATCGGCTGCCTGTGCTACGGGCAGAAGCAGGGTAAGCAGCGCGGCCGCTGCCGGAAGTCGCGAGGAGGCCATCAGCATCAGTGTATCTCGGGATCGAGACCTTCCACGCTGGTGACGATGGCGCCTTTGCGGCGCAGCTCAAACCGCCCGTCGTCGCCCGTGCCGGTGAGGGAATCGGGCGCCTCGGAGGAGACGGTCATGTTCTTCCACTTCTTGCGCATCGCCTCACGGTAGGCGCCGAAGTATTGGGCGGCGCTCTCCTCGCTGTCCCATTCTGTCGAGTAGAGAAGCACCACGCGGCCGGCCTTCTTGTTCTCCTGCAGCTCGAAATTGCATCCGCGCCAATGCGGCGCGATGCTCGCGGCCTTGGTCTTGCCGGCGTATTGTTCCAGCAGGATGCCCTGCTCGAGCTCGCCCAATTCGCCGCCGACCAGCCCTTTATAGCCGTGCGGCAGGTGGATTACCGGCAGCGCCGGATCGGTGGGCTTGACGTGTTCGAAATATTTATCGGGGTGGAGAATCTGCTGAGTCGAGAGCGGCGGATGGAGGAACACCTCGCCGAACCCGGTGTGCGGGTCGCGCAGCAGAACGGCCTGCTGGAAGCTCATGCCCTTGGTGTAGGGGAAGACCAATGTCAGCTTCAAATAGAGCGGCTCTTTATCGAAGACGGGGAACTCGCCGTCGCTCTTGTTGGCTTCGCCTCCCTCATCTCCAGCGGCCATTTGCGCCATGGTGGCGGCGAGCGTGGCGGAATCTTTCAGTGAAGTTCCCGCCTGCCGTGCGAGGTACTCCGACATCATCCAGGTGGCTTGGCCCTCCATCACGGCGAGACGCGCGGTGGACCCATCGTCGCTCTTGCGGCCCTGCCTGATGAAGCGGGCAAGGTTGTAGTTCTGGTCGGCGAGGGCGTGCGAGAGTTCGTGCGCGAGAATCGGCGCCTGACTCTCCGAGGACGTGGAATCGGTGATGAAAAGCTTCTTCTTGTCGTAGTCGTAGAAGGCGGCGGCCTGCTCGGTGAGGAGGTCCACTTCGTTCTTAGCGAGATCGAAATCCTGCGGGATCAGGCCGAATTTCTTGAGGGTGAGCTCTTCGGCGCGCACTTCCTCGGGGGTGGACGTATCTTTGATGCGCTCTTTCAGAAATTGGTTGACCTGCTCTTTGGTAATGAAATCGCACGGCACGGGGTGGTGGAGCTTCATCCCCGAGATTTCGGTGAGCTCGGAGGCGATGCCGGGCACCTGCGCGCACATCGCCTTGGCGCTTGGATTGGACTGCGCGCCGGCGATGGCGGAATAGAGCAGGAATGCAAGAAATGGGATGGCGCGGCGTGGGGACACTGCTTCCAGCATAATGCGCGGTACAATGGGGGATCAAATCGGCATTTCGAGGAGAGTTACCTTTGGCGGACGACAAGCTGTTTAAAGCAGAGTATCTGGGCAGCGGCACTTTCGTGATCAGCAAACCCAAACGCAAGAAGATTAAGGTGCGGCAGAGCCAGTTGAAGAACCCCCAGCGCGGGTCGCGCAAGTAGCTCTCGCACGGCTATTCGCCTGGCGTCCAACCCCACCCACCCTGGGCCCGCGCGGCCACCCGGCCGATACTGGGGAACGGAAAATGGAAGGCCATCACGGGCATTCGATCGGCGGTAGCGCGCTCTAACAGGCTGCGCCGCGTGATGAGAGCGCGTTCGGCTCCAGATCGAAGCCGTTTTCCCACTCGGGATGTTCCAGGTGCAAGGGATGGGCCGCGGCGTCGCCCAGATTGAGCAATTGGCGGCCTTCCGAACTCAGCAGCAGCGCGAAGTGTCCCGGAGTATGGCCCGGCGCGGGAAGGGCGCGTACGCCGGCAACGACCTCGGTTTCGCGATCGATCAATTCTATGTGGTGGCGCAGCGTCTGCAGGCACTGCCGCGTGACCATGCGAATAGCCGTTTTGGCTTCCTCGCCCACGCGCATGGCCTGCAGATCCACGCTGGCGGAGTTCCAGAAATCCCCCTTCCGCCATGACGTAACGCGCATTGGGGAAGGTTGGCCGGAGCGCCAGAGGATCGCGGCCGTCCACCGCTCCCCCGATGTGATCGGGATGGGCCTGGGTGAAAATCACGGTGCTCACGTCCTGCGGGCGGATGCCGTGCACCTCCAGGCGAGCCAATATCGCCCCTGAAGTGTGCGAGCCGTCGCCTAGTCCGGCATCCGCCAGGATCACTTCGCGGCCGGTTTCGATCAGGAGACAAGTGTAGGGGCTGATGACCTGTGCGCCGTCCGACCCTCGGCTTTGCAAGGCGCTTGCCAGCGTCATCTCATCGGCGTTGGGGAAAAGCCAGGAGGTTGGATTGGCGACGTAGCCGTCGCTGAGGACGGTGCACCCGCAGACTTCCGACTTGGAAGCAATGCGAACCGGCTGGCATATCGAGGCCGGGGACAATTATATCAGAGGTATTGGGAGCTATTTATCCCGGATAGGAGTAAGAGCCGCCGTCGACAGACGACGGCTCTGTTTTCCTGGAAAGAGGATCCGGAGTCGGGGAAGGAACGCTCCGAAGAGCGGGAAGGGTTCGAGGAAGGCAACAGGGGTGATTTGGTCTGCTAGATGGGACCGGAGTCGCTCTTTCGTTTGCCACGATAGCAGTCGCGCGTTCGCGTGCCGCGGCGCGATTCGGCCAAGTGGCTCAAAGGAAAGCGCAAATAAACTAAGATTTTGGTGATTCGAAAAAGTCTCTCGCAAAGTCGCAAAGGCGCAAAGAAACGGAGATCGTAGGGTGCGTGGTAATATCCCCATGGAGAGGACGCTGTAACGCCAGCTGTTATGAAGAATTTCGATGCGTTTCTGGCAGAATCGGCTAAATACGGCACTGGCGTAAACCTGGTCTTCGAAGCTGGCATGTATTCACTTTCAGGCGACGTGGGAAACATCGTGAAAGCGCTACGCGAGGCCGGCGTGAGCTTTGAAATTGTGGGCGGGGTTGCGGTCAATTCGCATATCCTCCCACTGCATCGGAGTCGGTCTTTTGTGACTCGAGATATCGACGTATTGCTCGATCGAAACGACCTGGAACGGGCCGCCAAGGCCGCTGAGCCGCTCGGATATCGGGCGAAGAAGATGATGGGCGGGTACACCTTGATTCGTCTGGAGCAGGAACTTGCCGAGGCAGTGCATCTGCTGTTTGCGGGCGAGAAATCCAAGTCGACGCATCTCCTCCCCTACCCGAGGCTTCACCCGGAGGAGAGGGACTTCCTGGGCATCAGTGTCCCCATAGCGCCCCGGCGCGATCTGCTGCAGATGGAGTTGACTTCTTTTCGTCCCAAGGATCTGGTCCACCTCGAAATTCTGGACGAAGCCGGGTTGATCACGCCAGCTCTGGAGAAGGACTTGCCGTTGGTGTTGCGCCAACGCCTCGGTGAGGCGCGGAAACAAATCGCTGACGGCAAGCCCGACATCGAAGGGTAGTCTGCACCGTGTTACTATCCTGGTAGCTGAGGTTCTCCTCAGTGGAAACACGTAGGCCGCGTCGTCCGATGCCTCGTCGAGGTCTCGGTGTTGCACAGGTTTGGTTGTCTCCTCCTTCTCGCCGCCATCAGCCCCTCGGTGTGGGCCGATTTGCACGACAAAAGCGTGCTGGTGCTGCACTCCTATTACAAGGGATATCGCTGGACTGACGATGAGGGCCGCGGACTGGATTCCGTGCTCCTTCCGGAACTCGGCGCGAGCAACATCTACATCGAATACATGGACACCAAGCGCTTCTACGGGAGCGACTCGCAAGTGCAGTTTCCCGAGGTATACGCCCGTAAGTTCGCATCCCATCGTTTCGACGCGATTGTGGTCACTGACAACAACGCGTTCGATTTTATGCGGGCAAACCGCGACCAGTTATTCCCCAACACTCCGGTGATTTTCTGCGGAGTCAACTATTTCCAGGAAAGCGACCTGGTGGGGCATCGCCGGTTTACCGGGGTGAGCGAAGAGGCGGATGTCAAGGACACGCTCGACCTGGCGTTCCGTCTCCACCCCGACACGCGTCACCTGTATGTCGTCAACGATACGACGGAAACGGGACAGACCGTGCACGATGAGCTGGTGCGGTTGATGCCTTCCTATGCCGGGCGGGTGGACTTCACATTTCTGGAAGACTACACCATGCCGGAGATTCTGGCGACGTTGCGGAATCTGCCTGCCAAGAGCGTGGTCTTCTACTCCTTCTTCTCGCGCGATAAGACCGGCCGCTTCTTCGAATACGATCAGAGCGCGGCCGCCATCGCCAAGGCCAGCGCGGCGCCCGTCTATGGAGCGTGGGATTTCAACCTGGGCTATGGCATGGTGGGCGGCAAGCTGATCAGCGGATTTTACCAGGGGGTAGTGGCTGGGGAGATCGCTCTGCGGGTGCTGCGCGGCGAGAATGCGGACAGCATCCCGGTGGTACGCTTTGCCGCCAATCGCCCCAACCGCTACATGTTCGATTATGTGCAACTGCAACGCTTCGGCATCCCTTTGAACGTGCTGCCGAAGGACAGCCTCATCGAGAATATGCCGGCGTCGTATTTCCGCCGCCATCCGATCGGAACCTTGCTGGGGGCGGCATTGTTCACCGGCCTGATTGGCATCAATTCGCTGCTCTGGCTGAACATCAGGAGGCGGAAAGCGGCCGAACGAATGTTGTGGGACCAGCAGGAACACCTGGAAGAACTGGTGGTCAGCCGGTCGGTGCAACTGGAAAATCTCAACAGCCGATTGCGTCTGGATATTCTGAAACGCGAGGCCACGCAAAAGGCGCTGCGGGAATCGCAGCAGGTGCTTACGCAAACCTTCGCCAGCCTGCGCGATTGCCTGCTCATTGTGGGCGCGGAATCGCGGATCATCGCCGATTGCAACCCCGCGACCACGCAGTTATTCGGGTACTCGCGCGAAGAACTGATCGGGCAATCCGTGCGCATGCTGCACGTAGACCAGGAGGCATTCGACAAATTCCGGCTGCTGGCGCTGCAGGCGTTGCAGGAAAAAGGCTATCTGCGCATTCCCGCGTTCCAGATGAGGCGTAAGGACGGTGAGGTCTTCGCCACCCAACACATGGTGATGCCCCTGCACAACGAAGAAGGTGAGTTGGTGAGTTGGGTGAGCGTGATTCGCGACATCTCCGAAGAAAAGCGAGTGGAAGAGAAGCTGGAGCAATACCGGCGCAAGCTGCGAAAGCTGGCGGCGGAGTTGACCGCGGTGGAAGCGCGCGAACGCCGGCAGATTGCCGCTGAGTTGCACGAGAATCTGGGACAACTGCTGGCGACGGCAAAGATGAAGATTGCTCCCATGAAGTCGTTGGCGGGTGTGGCTGAAGTGCAAGACCTGGTAGAACAGGCGCTTCAGCAGACACGCTCGCTGACTTATCAATTGAGCCCGCCGATTTTGTATCAGCTCGGTCTGGAGGCGGCGCTCAAATGGCTGGCGGAAAACATGGCGGGGCAGTATGGCTACCACGTGGCGTTCACGCGTTTGGGGGAGTCGGGGTCTCTGCCGGAAGAGAGCGCGGTATTCCTGTTTTCGGCGGTACGCGAGCTACTGGTCAATGTAGCCAAACACGCGACCGCCAGCGAGGTGGCGGTGCGGCTGCGCTGGCTGGACGATTGCGTCGAAGTCCTTGTCAAGGACAATGGCAGGGGCTTCCGAAGGACGGGGCTCGCCGATTTTTCAGATCTCAAGACGGGAATTTCGGAGTCCACGGACGGTTTCGGGTTGTTTAACATTCACGAACGGGTATCGGACCTGGGCGGGCGGGTCTCGCTTCACGCGGAACCTCAAAGGGGAACCGCCGTGAAGATCCACCTGCCGCTCGGCCGTACCGCGGAAGTGCAGGCATCGCACGTAGGCGCCGGCCGGGTAGCCGGAGAAAGTCAAAAGGGAACGTGAGTATCAGAATTTTATTGGCCGACGACCATCGGATCTTAAGGGAAGGGCTGCGCAGCCTCCTGGCACAACAACCGGACGTCACGGTGGTGGGGGAAGCCTCGGACGGCGATGCCGTGATTGCGCTGGCGCGGGAGCTGCGGCCGGACCTGGTGATTATGGATGTGGTGATGCCCGGAACCGACGGGATCGCCGCCACCCGGCAGATACGAGCCGAATGTCCGGCAACCAAAGTGATCGCGCTGTCGATGCACTCCGACCGCCGCTTCGTGAGCGAGATGATTCGGGCCGGCGCGCTGGGGTACCTGGTAAAGGACAGCGCTTTCGAGGAACTGAATCAGGCGGTACGGACTGTGATGGCCAACCGGCCGTACCTGAGCGCCGTGATTACGGGAACGCTGGTGGAGGATTTCGTGCGGCAGACGAGCGCAACGGAACGGCCGCCGGTGTCGCCGCTGCACTTGCTGACCGTCCGGGAGCAGGAAGTGCTCCGGCTGCTGGCCGATGGCAAGCGAGTGAAGGAAATCGCGCACCTGCTGAATATTAGCGCGAAGACGGTGGAATCGCACCGGCAGAATATTATGGATAAGCTGGAGATCCATAGCACGATCGAGTTGACGAGATATGCGCTGCGCGAGGGGCTGACTTCGATTTAGGGGGAAACAACTTGATTGGCCGGTAGAGTAGGACGGAGAGCAACGGAGGTAAACCGTGGCTCACCGCCCCCTCGTCGAACCGGACGTGCGGATTTCCCGCATCCGGCTCTCCTGAAAACCTTGGTCATAGACTCACGCATTAGAT
>Ga0182013_10001030_pt1 | contig 38717 bp, 34 predicted proteins | sample 612S2MmetaG_FD_120487 | JGI IMG/M metagenome (GOLD analysis project Ga0182013, IMG submission 120487) | Permafrost microbial communities from Stordalen Mire, Sweden - 612S2M metaG | ecosystem: Environmental > Terrestrial > Soil > Wetlands > Permafrost | place: Sweden: Stordalen | collected... | reverse complement strand
GAGCTTGCCGTCGATCTCGGCACGCCGGGCGAAGCGGTGCGGGTGGCTCTCTCACGTCTCGACTCGATCGGCACGATCGTCGCGGTCGATGCGCTCACGCGGACGCGTCCTTTCGTCGTCGCCGACGAGGAGGCGCTGCCGTTCGGCGACGCCGCCCTCGATCTCGCCGTGTCGGCGCTGGCGTTGCATCACGTTAACGATCTGCCGGGCGCGCTCGTACAGATTCGCCGTGCCCTCAAGCCCGACGGCCTATTTGTCGCGGCGCTGTTCGGCGGCGAGACGCTGACCGAACTTCGCCAGTCCTTTGCCGCGGCAGAGAGCGACATCGAAGGCGGTGCCTCGCCGCGGGTTGCGCCGTTCGCCGATCTGCGCGAACTCGGCGCCTTGCTGCAGCGCGCCGGCTTCGCGTTGCCGGTCATCGATGTCGAGCGTGTCTGCGTGCGCTACGATTCCGTGTTCGGCCTGATGCATGATCTGCGGCGCATGGGCGCTACCAATGCGCTCAATGCCCGCCGCCGTACGCCACTACGGCGTGCGACATTGCTGCGGATGGCGGAGATTTACGCGCGCGAGTTTGCTGACGACGACGGGCGCGTGCGCGCGACCTTTGAGATCGTCTGGCTGTCCGGGTGGGCGCCCCATCCGAGCCAGCAGCAACCGCTCAAACCGGGCACCGCGAAAACGCGGCTCGCCGACGCGCTCGGTTCGCGCGAGATTTCAGCGGGTGATAAAGCCGGTGGTTAGGGTAGGCCGATACATTGGCGACGGGTTTTCGGGCAAGATTCAGTGCCTAGGCAAGCCGCGTCATTTACTGCAACGACATAATTATTTCAGAGACGTCGAAACGTTGGTGAAGAGAGTTTTGACGGTGGAACCGAGGCTCGTAATCGTTGCAGCAATGACGACGGCGACGCCTGAGGCGATCATGGCATATTCGATCGACGTGGCGCCGCGGTCGTCGCGCATGAAGTACCGGGCGGTAGTGAAGATCGTGCGCTTTTGCAACTTGAACATGGCCATTAGCCTTCTGGCGTTCGGATCATAACAGCGTCGTCAGGTGCGAAATCAGCGGTTCGTCGGCAGGTGGCATCGGGTAGTTACGCAACTCGATCGGTCGCGCCCATTTCAGATTCTGCTCTTCCAGCGGTGCGACGAAACCTTCCCAGCGCCGGCAGACATAAAGCGGCATGAGCAGATGAAAATCGGGGTAGAGATGGCTCGCGAAGGTCAGCGGTGCGAGACACTCTTCCTTGACGACGATGCCCAGTTCCTCCTTCAGCTCTCGGATTAAGCTCTGTTCCGGCCCTTCGCCGGGCTCGACCTTGCCGCCGGGAAACTCCCAAAGCCCTGCCATCGACTTGCCCGGCGGACGCTGCGCGATCAGCACGCGGCCATCGGCGTCGATTAGCGCGCAGGCGGCAACGAGGACAAGTTTGACGCTCACGGCCTGGCCTCAATCTAAAGAGCGGAGGGTAAATGCATGTTCAATTCGACCGCATCAATAGCCGCATTCGGCGCCCTGGTTAACCGCGAGCTAACGGCTCCGTGCTGCGGACCAATTCGACGATCGCGTCGGCTACGGCCCGCGGCGCCTCTTGCGGCGGGTTATGGCCGATCCTCGGCAAGACGCGCCGCTGATACGGTCCGGTGAAGAATGCCGCGTGCTTTTCCGAGGTCTCAGGCGGCAGGACGCCATCGGCTTCACCCTGCAACGCGATCGTCGGAGTTGCGATCTTGGGCTTTGCGGCAAGCCGCCGCTCGATCTCGTCCAGGGCCGGATCGCCTGCGACGATGCCGTAGCGGTGACGATAGGACTGAATCGTTACCGCGACAAAATCCGGATTGTCGAGTGAGATGGCGCTGCGCTCGAAGGTCGTGTCGTCGAACGTCCAATGCGGCGACCATAATTCCCATAGCAGACGGCAGAGCTCGCGGCGATTGGCATCGAGCCCGGCACGGCCGCGTTCGGTGTTCAAATACCACTGGTACCAGAAGCGGCGCTCCTGCGCTGGCGTCTGCGGCGCGGCCGAGCCAGGAATGTCTTGGATGTTGTAGCCGTTGACGGTGACGAGGCCATGCACGCGGTCCGGCCAGAGCGCGGCGACAATGCAGGCGGCGCGGCCGCCCCAATCATAGCCGGCGAGTACGGCGCGTTCGATTGCAAGCGCGTCCATCAATTCGCGCAAATCGTTGCCGAGCGCGCCCTGCTGGCCCGACCGTAGCGTGTCGGCAGCAAGAAAACGCGTCGCGCCGAAACCGCGCAGATAGGGCACGATGATGCGACAGCCGGCAGCGATAAGTGGCGGGATAACCTCGTCATAGCAGCGCGGATCGTACGGCCAGCCATGCATGAGCAAGACCGGCACGCCGTTCGCCGCACCGCTCTCTTCGTAGGCGACGTCGAGCAACGAAGTGTGAGTGTGTTTAGGTGCAGCGATCATGCTGCACTCACGACCGATAGTCGCCGTTGATCGCGACGTATTCTTTGGTCAGGTCGCAGGTCAGCACGCGGTCGCGGCCCTTGCCGAGCCCAAGCGCGACCTTGAGCGCGATCTCGGGCTTCTTCATCGCGGCGGAGACCGCAGCCTCGTCGTACGCCGAATCGCGCGCACCCTTATGCGCGACGCGGATGCCGCCGAACCAGATTGAAAGCCGGTCGCGGTCGGCAGGTTCGCCGGCTTTGCCGACTGCCATGACGACGCGACCCCAATTGGCATCCTCGCCGGCGATTGCGGTCTTGACCAGCGGCGAATTGGCGATCGACAGCGCGACGCGACGCGCCGAAGCTTTCGATACGGCGCCCTCGACCACGATTTCGACCAGTTTGCGCGCACCCTCGCCGTCGCGCGCAACTTGCTCGGCGAGACTACCGAGCACGGCGTTGAACGCCTTGCGGAATGGGACGAGCCGCGGATCGTGGGCGCGAGTGATGCGCGGCGCCGCGTGCGCGGCGCCGGTGGCGAAGGCCAGCACGGTGTCCGAGGTCGAGGTGTCGCCGTCGATGGTTACGGCATTGAAGGTGTCGACGACACCCTCGCGCAGCAGCGACTGCAACACTGGCGCCGCGATCGGCGCATCGGTAAAGACGAAGGCGAGCATTGTCGCCATGTCGGGCGCGATCATCCCGGCGCCTTTGGCAAAGCCGTTGATGGTGACGTCGGCGCCGGCGATCCGCGCGCGCGCGGTGGCGAGTTTCGGGAAGGTGTCGGTGGTCATGATCGCGCGCGCGGCCTCTTCATAGGCATCTGGCGCGGCCGCCGCGACGAGTTTGGGCAAAACGCCATCGAAGGCTTGCGCCGGCAGCGGCTCACCGATGACGCCGGTCGAGGCGAGAAACACTTCGGACATCCTGCAGCCGACCGCGGCGGCCGCGAGTCTGGCGGTGAGAGCGCAGGCGGTGCTGCCGTTCTTGCCGGTAAAGGCATTGGCGTTGCCGGAATTGACCACAAGCGCGCGGGCACGTGCGCCGCGGATCCGGGCACGGCACCATTCGACCGGTGCCGAGGGGCATTTGGAGCGGGTGAACACCCCCGCCACGCTCGTTCCCTCCTCGAAGATCGCGAGCATCACGTCGGTACGGCCTTGGTATCGGATGCCGGCGGCGCCTGTCGCCATGCGCACGCCGGCGATAGCCGGCATTTCCGGGATAGTTTTCGGAGCGAGCGGAGAGATGGTGGTAGTCATTCCGTCGTCCTGAGGTGCGAGCCAACGGGTCCGGCTTCGCCGGCCCTATAGTAAACTCCGCGAGCCTCGAAGGATGATGGCTCGGGCCGTGCGTCCTTGGAGGGCTATGCGGCAACCATAACGGTTAAGGGTATCGCGCCGCCGTCGCGCTGGCTACTTCTTCGCTGGCGCCGCCGGATTGAGCGTCGAAGGATCGGCCACCGGTGGAGGCGGCTGGTCGAGACGCTCGATGTTGGCGGCGCTGCGCAACTTCTGCACCAGATCGGCTTGCGCGCGATGCGAGACGTAATTCTCGATCTGGCCTTTGACCTCGTCAAAGGTCAGGGTCGGCTTGGTGCGCTTATCCTCGACCTTGATGATGTGCCAGCCGAACTGCGTCTTCACCGGATCGGAAATCTGACCCTTGTCGAGCTTGAACGCGACCTCGGCAAATTCGGGCACCATCTGGTCCTTGGTGAAATAACCGAGATCGCCGCCTTCGGCCGCGCCTGGGTCTTTCGACTTTTCCTTGGCAAGCGTGGCGAAATCCGCGCCCTTTTTCAGTTCGACTTCGATCGCCTTGGCTTCGTCTTCGGTCGGGACCAGGATATGCCGCGCGTGCACCTCTTGCTCGCTCGGTACCTGCTTGACGGCGTCGTCGTAGACCTTGTGCATCGCTTCGTCGGTCTCGGCGGCCTGACCGACGCCCTGCAGCAGCGTCTCCATCAGCACCTTGTTGCGCTCTAACTCGATGCGGTGCTTGACGTCGTCGCGGTCGGCGAGCTTCTGCTGCTCGGCGGCCTGCGCCAGGACGACCACGTCGGCGAGATAAGTGATGAGGTATTCACGTTTCTGATCCGGCGGCATTTGCGGCATGTTGGCGCCGACCTCATCCTCGGCGATCGCGAGGTCGCTTTGGCGGATCTCGACGCCGTTGGCGCGGGCAACGACCGGATCGGGGCTTTGCGCAGCCTGAGCCCGCGCGGCGGCGGTCGGGGCTATGAGGCATGCGGCAAGCGCAAGCGCGCCGAGCGCGCGGGTAACGGGCGGACGGGTGGAGGCCATAAAACGCGATCCTTTGGCGAGGGGGCAAAACGCCGGGTTGTTCCGGGGTTATCGGACCCAAATTTTGCGGTCCGCGATCGGCGCGGACACTCGCCGAATCGCCTGCTTTTGGCAATGGCAGAATCGCACCGCGGACCTAACGAGAGCGTGAAGCCGCGGGCCGCCTTGGCGACGCCGTCGCATTGACAGTAAACTCACCCCCTCCTATCTCTCGACCAGAGTTTGGGACCTTAAGTCGCCTTACGGAAGCCCGAATAGCGCCGCATTTTCCGCTGGTTGGCACACCTCACCTGACGCGCTGGCAGGAGGGGCTGACAGCATGATCGGAGAACCGGTACTCGGACAGGTATGGTTTTCGGACTAAATGGATTTCGGACAATATCGTGCGCAATCAGATAGCCCGGCCGGTGAGCCCGAAATCTAGAAGGAAGATGACGCGATGATCGGTGCTGTCGCCCGCAAACTGTTCGGTTCCTCCAACGACCGACGAATCCGCGCCTATCGCCCGCGCGTCGATGAGATCAACGCGCTGGAGCCGGAGCTCGAGGCCCTGTCCGACGAGGCGCTCCGCGCGCGCACCGAGGAATTCAGAAAGCAACTCGGCGAGGGACGCACACTGGACGACATTCTGGCGCCGGCTTTCGCCACCGTGCGCGAGGCGGCCAAGCGCACGCTCGGGCAGCGTCATTTCGACGTTCAGATGATCGGCGGCATGGTGCTGCACGAAGGCAAGATCGCCGAAATGAAGACCGGCGAAGGCAAGACGCTGGTCGCTACGCTTCCGGTCTATCTCAATGCGCTGGCCGGCCGCGGCGTGCATGTCGTCACCGTCAACGACTATCTCGCCAAACGCGACGCCGAATGGATGGGCCAGATCTATACGTTCTTAGGTCTCACGGTCGGCATCATCGTGCACGGCTTGGCGGACGAGGAACGTAAGAAGCAATACGACTGCGACGTCACCTACGGCACCAACAATGAACTCGGCTTCGACTATCTGCGCGACAACATGAAGTACCGGCTCGAGGACATGGTGCAGCGCGGCCACATCTACGCCATCGTTGACGAAGTCGATTCGATCCTGATTGACGAGGCGCGCACGCCACTCATCATTTCCGGTCCACTCGACGATCGCTCCGAATTTTACAATACGATCGACGCTTATATTCCGAAGATCGATAAGGCCGACTATGAGCTCGACGAGAAGCAGCGCACCGTCAATCTCACCGAAGTCGGCATGGAAAAGATGGAGAATTTGCTGCGCGATGCCGGTCTGCTCAAGTCGGATTCGCTATACGACGTCGAGAACGTCTCCGTCGTCCACCACGTCAATCAGGCTCTGCGCGCGCATAAACTGTTCCTGCGCGACAAGGACTATATCGTGCGCAACGGCGAGGTCGTGATCATCGACGAGTTCACCGGCCGCATGATGCCGGGCCGGCGCTATTCGGAAGGACTGCATCAGGCGCTTGAGGCAAAAGAGCACCAGCCAATCCAGCCGGAGAACCAGACGCTCGCGTCGATCACCTTCCAGAATTATTTCCGCATGTATGAGAAGCTCGGCGGCATGACCGGTTCGGCGCTCACCGAGGCCGAGGAATTCCAGGACATTTATAATCTGGAAGTAATGGAAATCCCGACGAACAGGCCGATGGTGCGCATCGACGACGATGACGAGGTCTATCGCACCGCGGCCGAAAAGTTCCGGGCGATCCTGACGCTGATCGAGGACTGCAAAATGCGCGGCCAGCCAGTGCTGGTCGGCACCACTTCGATCGAGAAATCCGAACAGCTCGCAGAAATGCTTCGTCAGCACGGCTGGGAGCAGCACGATTTCTCCGATCCGAACGCGTTTGCCGCGCTTTATTCCGGCGACGAGGGCGCCTCGAAGGCCAAGGTGTTCGCGATCCTCAACGCCCGCTATCACGAGCAGGAGGCCTACATCGTCTCCCAGGCCGGCGTGCCGGGCGCCATTACCATTGCCACCAATATGGCCGGCCGCGGCACCGACATTCAGCTCGGCGGCAATGCCGATATGCGCATCCGCCAGGAATTGACCGATATCGAGGATGTGCGCGAGCGGGAGAAGGGGCCGCGCGCGACCGAGATTCGCGCCCAAGTCGCGCGCTTGAAGGAGAAGGCGTTGGCGGCCGGCGGGCTGTACGTGCTCGGCACCGAGCGGCACGAAAGCCGCCGCATCGACAACCAGCTGCGCGGCCGTTCCGGCCGGCAGGGCGATCCGGGCCATTCCAGGTTCTTTCTATCGCTCGAAGACGACCTGATGCGCATCTTCGGCACCGACAAGCTCGACGGCATGCTGACCAAACTCGGCTTGAAGGAAAACGAAGCGATCATCCATCCCTGGATCAACAAGGCGCTAGAAAAGGCGCAGCAGAAGGTCGAGGCGCGCAATTTTGACATCCGCAAGAACATCTTGAAATTCGACAATGTGATGAACGACCAGCGCAAGGTCATTTTCGACCAGCGCGTCGAATGGATGGAGGATCAGGCGGTCGGCGAGGTGGTGGCCGACATGCGGCACAACGTGATAGACGACCTAGTCGCCAAGCACGTGCCCGAGAACGCCTATCCGGAGCAATGGGACGTAGTGGGCTTACGCGAGGAGCTTAAGCGCGTGCTCGGCCTCGATCTGCCGGTCGACGAATGGGCCAAGGAAGAGGGCATTGCCGACGAGGAGATATTTTCGCGCGTCGAGCGCCGCGCCGACGAGCACATGGCGGGCAAGGTCGCGCAATGGGGCCCCGATGTCATCCGCTATATCGAGAAGTCGATTTTATTGCAGACGCTCGATCATCTCTGGCGCGAGCATCTCGTGATGCTTGATCATCTGCGCCAGGTGATCGGCCTGCGTGGCTACGGCCAGCGCGATCCGCTCAACGAGTATAAGGCGGAATCCTTCAGCTTGTTTGAGGCGATGAGCCAGAACATGCGCGAGGCGGTGACTGCGCAATTGATGCGTGTCGAGATCCAGGCGGCGCCACCGGCGCAACAACCGCCCGGGGCGCTGCCGCCGATGCAGGCGCATAAGGCCGATCCGACCACCGGAGAAGACGAAATGGCGCTGGCTCTGGCCGGCGCGGAAACGCTGGCGCGCCACGGCATCGGCTCCGCTTCGGCTGCTGCGGTCGCCGGCACGGCGCCGGCGCGTGGGCCGCAAGCCTCAATGGTGCCGGCGGCCGAGCGCAATCCGCAAGACCCGCAAAGTTGGGGCAAGGTCGGACGCAACGAGGCTTGTCCGTGCGGTTCGGGCAAAAAATTCAAGCATTGTCACGGACGATACGTGTAGCGGACGACGCAAGACGAACGTTGGATAAAACTGCCGTCGTCAGCTGTCCGTCTTCTGCTTACTGCAATCCCGCCCAACGGCCGTCGAACGTACCGGCCGGCACGACGGGCTGCGCACCCCTGATCAAGCTGCCGGTGCTGGCCGGCGGCGGCGGCGCGGCGCTGGCGTCTTGCTGCGACTTATCCGGCGGCGATTTGGTCTTGGGAGCTTCGGCGACCTGTGGCGTGGGGTTTTGCGGCGTGGTTCTCTGCGGCGCGCTGAATTGCGGTTCGGCCTTTTGCTGATCGGTTTTTGCCGATTCGGATTTGCGCGGTGCCGGCGGCAAGCCGGCGAGCGCGACGCCTTGCGCATCAGCAGCGGGCGCCTGCTGAGCGGCCGTGCTCTTCGGCTTGAACAGATTGCCAAAGAAGTTCGAATGGTCGTCGGCGCCGGTGCCGCCGGACGCGACCTGACTCTTCGAGGTCTGGGTGCTCGGTTTGGAATCGAACAGATTGCCGAATAGGCCGCGGGAAGAGTTCGCCTCCGAGGCAAGCACTCCCGACTGAGGATCTTCCCGAGGTCCGCTCAATGTAGGCGGCGGCATGCCCGGATGGATCGGCGGCGCGTGCACATGGCCGTCGTTGTCGTAAAGCGGCTGAGTGGTTTCGAGTTTGGCGACGAAGACTCGATTCATGCCGCCATCGGTGCCCATCGTGATCGGTGCGATCGGCGCATTGTCTTTGATCAGTTGGGCGATCTGGTAATCGTCGTTGTGTTCCTTCTCGCCGGCCGGCCCGGCAATTTCTTGCGGAACTTCGTAGACTGGACAGTGGCCGGTCGGGCTGAAAACCAGCGGCTTCGTCGAACCTGTCGGCGGCTGCGCGTCAAACACGTAATGGCGATCGCAGACATCGACCTTAGGTTCGAGATGCGTCACCATGAAATGGTCGTTGCCTTCCTTGATCATTCTCCAGAACGGCATGTTCGGATTGGTGCGATGGCGGGCGAGATTGGCCGCCGTCATGCGGAATGGATAAGCCTGGATCTGGAACTCTTTCTGGCCGCCGAGAAACGCTTCGCGCGCCAGAGAATAGATTTCGCCGATCTGCTCATCGGTCATGGCGTAACAGCCGCGCGAAGAGCAATCGCCGTGGATCATCAGAAACGCGCCGGTAAAGCCATTCGCCTTGTCGTAGGCGTTGGGGAAGCCGACATTGATAGCGAGATAATAGCTGGAATTGGGATTCATCAAACCGGGCGTGATCGAGTAGAAGCCCTCGGGCGCCTGGCGGTCGCCCTCGACTTTCTTTGGCCCAAGCTCGCCCGACCAGCGGCAGATCGGATAAACCTTCAGCAACTGGAACTGGCCGGTGGTGTCCTGCTTCCAGACTTCGAGTTCGGATTCTTCTTTGAAAAGACGCACGAGAACCGGCGAATCCTTCGGCATGTTCTTCTGATTGAGCAGCGCCAGCATCTCCGGCGAGAGTTCTTTCATCGCCCGGCTCGGCAGCTGGTAGCCTTCATCGACGTAACAGCCGGCAAGCGCCAACGCGCCTGCGAGTGCTACCGATGTCATGAAGACACGGAAGCGGATCGCGCGCGACGAAAATGCGCGGACAACGCTGGCGCGGATCACCGCAATATTCCCCACCGGATGGACCATCCCCTTGTCATCACTTGTTTAATCGTTATCCGCAAGAAGTGGCTTTCGCAAGGCAGCCGGCCGCCGGTCCCCCCGTGGAGCGTGTCGGCATTCAATGAATAGTAAATTATCGCCAAATTTGACTCGGAAGTTCAATGAATTAACGACATTAACCGCGTCGGGCGGAATCCGGGCAAGATTGTGGCAAACGGGCCTAGTCGACCGGATAATCGGTCGGCGCAAGCGCTCCGCCCCGGCCGTCGTCAGCTGAGCGTCCGTCCGATCGCAAAAAACTTCTCGCGCCGCAGTCGCACGATGGTGGCGCGATCGAGGCCGCGCATTTCGTCGAGCGCTGCGGCGATTGCCTCACCGGCTGCCGCGATGGCTGCCGCCTGATCGCGATGCGCGCCGCCGGTCGGCTCGGGCACGATCGCATCGACGACGCCGAATCGCACAAGATCCTGAGCGGTAATTTTCATATTCGACGCAGCCTCCTGCGCTTTCGCGGTATCGCGCCATAGGATCGATGCCGCGCCCTCCGGCGAGATCACACTGTAAATCGAGTGTTCCAGCATCAGTACGCGGTTGGCGGTTGCGATCGCAATGGCGCCTCCGGAACCGCCTTCTCCGATGATCGCGGCAACGTTGGGGACGCCGATGGCGAGGCAGGCTTCGGTGGAGCGGGCGATCGCTTCGGCTTGGCCGCGTTCCTCCGCGCCGATGCCGGGATAAGCGCCTGCAGTGTCGACCAGCGCGACGACCGGCACGTCGAAATGGTCGGCCATGGCCATCAGCCGCGCCGCCTTGCGGTAGCCCTCGGGCCGCGCCATGCCGAAATTGTGCTTGAGCCGGCTTTCGGTGTCGGAGCCCTTTTCGTGGCCGATGATGCAGACACTGTCGCCACGGAAACGGCCAAACCCACCGATGATCGACGGGTCTTCACCGTATTTACGGTCGCCCGCAAGCGGCACAAAATCGGCGATCAGCGCCGCGATGTAATCGAGGCAATGCGGCCGTTGCGGATGGCGCGCCACTTGCGTCTTCTGCCACGGCGTCAGGCCGGCGTAGAGTTCCTTGAGCGCCACGGCCGCCCTGCCTTCGATGCGCCCGATTTCCTCCGCGATTGCGGTGCCGTCGCTCTCGAGCGCGCGCAATTCGTCGATCTTGGCCTCAAGCTCGGCCACCGGCTTTTCGAAATCGAGATAGCTACGCATCGCGCCGGCAACTTTTACCAAGAAGATGAACGGCTCCGGCTGGAGCGGCGGCAAACTCGCCCGCGCCTCGCGTGGAAGTCAAGCAGAGGCCAAAAGCTCTGTGCATTCTTGCCAACTTATCCTTGCGCCAGCGGGTGCAAGTCGCGCACCAGGCTTTTGAGGCGTTCCTCCAGTACATGGGTATAAATTTGCGTGGTTGAAATGTCGGAATGGCCAAGCAGCGTCTGTACCACCCGCAGATCCGCGCCATTATGGAGAAGATGGCTGGCAAAAGCATGGCGCAGCACGTGCGGGCTCAACTGCGCGGCGCGCAAGCCCGCGGCGCCGGCAAGGGCTTTAAGCTCACGCGCTAGATGCTGGCGCGTGAGATGGCCGCTTTCGCCGAACGAGGGGAACAGCCATTTCGAGGGCGCCCCGGGTTGCGACTGCGCAAGCAGCGCGAGGTAATCCGCTATGGCGTGCTTGGCGGCGTCGTTGAGCGGAACAAGCCGCTCTTTGTTGCCCTTGCCACGCACGACGATGACGCGCGTATCCTTGCGCGCTGCGGATATCGGCAAAGCGACGAGTTCGGAAACACGAAGCCCGGTCGCGTACAGCATTTCCACCAGGCAAGCGAGCCGCGCCGCGCGAAGTCTTTCGGGCAACGGCGCGGCGGGCTCGGACTTGCCGGCGACACTCAGGAGCCGATCGACCTCGGCCAGTGTCAGCGTCTTCGGCAAAGCGCGCTGACGCTTCGGCCCTTCGAGCACCGCCGCCGGATCGTCGCTGCGGTGACCTTCGGCATAAAGGAATCGATAAAGCTGGCGGATCGCCGACAGCCGCCGCGCCTGCGTCGCCGCACCCAACCCGCGCCGCGACAGCGCGCCGAGGTAGGCGCGCAGATCGTCGGTGTCGGCGCGCGCGATGGAGCGTCCGGCACCTTTGAGATAGGCGGAGAAATCCTCAAGGTCGCGGCCATAAGCAGCGAGCGTGTTCGTTCCGGCGCCGCGTTCGGCCGCCATCATGTCGAGATAAAGTGCCGTGAGGTTTTGATCGGCATGGCGAGCCACTTCGGCGCTTGCCCGTGTTGCGATCGTTCGCAGCATTGGCCGTGCCGTTCTACGACGCCCTTCTCGCGACATGGCGATCCTCAGCGGTCTTTGAAGAATTTGTCGGGAGGGATCGTTACCGAAATCTCGCGCGGCTTGGGTTGCACGTAATGCGAGAGCGCATAGAGAGCGCCATAGACGGCGCCGCCGATTAAAGCGATGACAGCGAGTAATCGGAGCAGGCTCGGCATCGTCAGGTGCCCGCGCTCATCCCATTGGTGCCAGTGAACCGGACCGAGTACGATCATGTTCGGCCAAGCGTGGCAAGTGATCTGACAGGTGATCCGGCCAACGACTTTGCAAGTGATCTGGCAAGTGGTCTAGGAAGTCCTCGAGTTTGGGCCGGGCCGGTTCGCGAGGGCTCGATCCGCCTGCTCTCGGCCTCAGGTTTTTGATGTAAATGACTGATATCACAGTGCAAAATTACACGGACGCGCCATTCTCGGCGACCGCGATTCTGCATCGGCTCGATCGCCGTTCGATCGTGCTGGTCGGCATGATGGGGGCGGGTAAATCGTCGATCGGCCGGCGGCTCGGCGCTCGGCTCGGGGTGCCGTTTGTCGACGCCGATGCCGAGATCGAGAAGGCCGCCGGCATGACGATTGCCGACATTTTCGCTCGCCACGGCGAGGCCGACTTCCGCAGCGGCGAAGCTCGCGTCATCGCGCGCCTGCTCGACGGCGGTCCGCAGGTGCTGGCGACGGGGGGCGGCGCGGTCATGAATGCGGATACCCGTGCTGCCATCAGAGCCAAAGGCGTCTCGGTCTGGCTCAACGCCGACTTGGACGTGGTGATGCGTCGTATCAACAAGCGCAAGAACGACAGGCCGATGCTGCAAACCGCCGATCCGGCCGCGACATTGCGCCAGCTGTTGGCCGAACGTGCCCCGTTCTACGCGCAAGCCGACCTCACGGTACAGTCGCGCGAAGTGCCGCACGAAGCGATTGTGAGCGAGATAGCGAGCGCGCTTGTAGCCTTCCTCGGCGTGCCGCCCCAGGACAGGGCCGGCCCATGACAGTTCCCATCCGCAGCGAAGCCACTACCGTCGCCGTCGCGCTCGGCGCGCACAGCTACGACATAGTTATCGGGCGTGGCGTTTTGGCGTCGCTGGGCAAACGGATCGCGGCGCTGCGGCCGGGCGCCAAAGCCTTTATCGTCACCGACGAAAACGTGGCGAGTTATCTTCTGGCCGGTGCTGAAGCCGCGCTCGCTCGCGCTGACGTGGCGGCGAGCCGCGTGATCGTGCCGCCCGGTGAGGCTTCCAAGAGTTATCGCGTGTTCGAACAGGTTTGCGAGGCCGTGATTGCCTCGCATATCGAGCGCGGCGATCTCGTCGTCGCGCTGGGCGGCGGCGTCATTGGCGATCTTGCCGGCTTTGCCGCCGCGGTGGTGCGGCGCGGTCTCGATTACGTGCAGGTGCCGACCACGCTGTTGGCACAGGTCGATTCCTCGGTCGGCGGCAAGACCGCAATCGATTCGGCTTATGGCAAGAACCTGATTGGCGCATTCCACCAGCCGATCCTGGTACTCGCCGATACCGCGGCACTCGACACGCTGTCGCCGCGCGAATTTCGTGCCGGCTATGCCGAACTCGCCAAATTCGGCCTGCTTGGCGATGCCGGCTTTTTTGCCTGGCTCGAAGCCAATTGGCGCGACGTCTTTGCCGGCGGGGCTTCGTCCGCGAGTTCCGCGCGCGAGCACGCCATTGCGGTCGCCTGCCGCGGCAAGGCGGGCATTGTCGCTCGCGACGAGCGCGAGACCGGCGAGCGAGCGCTGCTCAATCTCGGCCACACTTTCGGCCATGCGTTGGAAGCAGCCTGTGGCTTTTCCGACCGGCTCCTGCACGGCGAGGCCGTCGCCGCCGGCATAGCGCTCGCATTCGCCTTTTCGGCCCGTCAGGGCCTGTTGCCGACGGTCGCTGCCGAGCGCGCCACGCGTCATTTGGCCGATGTCGGCTTGCCGACGACGCTAAAAGACATTCCCGGGCCGCTGCCGAGCGTCGAACGATTAATGGAACTGATTGCGCAAGACAAGAAAGTCAAGCGCGGGATGCTTACATTCATCCTGGTGCGTGGGATCGGCTCTGCCTTTGTCGAGGCAGACGTCGATCCAACCGCGGTACGTGCGTTTCTCAGCGAGAAGCTTGCGGAGCGATGATTGCCATCGATTGGTTGACCGTCCTTGCGGTCGCGATTTGTCTACTCATTTCGGCGTTCTTCTCGGCGAGCGAGACGGCGCTGACGGCCTCGTCGCGCGCCGCGATGAATCGGCTGGAAAAGCAGGGCAACCGCGACGCCGGTATCGTCAACCGGCTGATGGCGACGCGCGAGCGGCTGCTTGGAGCGATTTTATTCGCCAACAACTTCACCAATATTGCGGCGTCCACTTTGGCGACTGGCTTGCTGCTGGCGTTGTTCGGGCAGGCCGGTGAAATCTACGCCACGTTCGTCATGACCCTGCTGATCTTCATTCTCGCGGAAGTGCTGCCGAAGACCGCCGCCTTTAACGCGCCCGATCGCATGGCGCTTTTGGTGGCACGACCGGTCGACCGAACGGTGCGCTGGTTCTCGCCGCTGTTACGCGCCGTCGAATGGTTGGTGCGGATCATCCTCGGCGGTGTCGGCATGCCGGTCGGCAAAATCCAGTCTATCCTCTCGCCGCGCGACGAGTTGCGCGGCACCGTCGATCTGATGCATCGCGCCGGCGTCGTGGAGAAGCTCGACCGTGACATGATGGGCGGCTTGCTCGATTTGCGCGATCTTGCGGTCTACGACGTGATGGTCCATCGCACCAAAATGGTGATGCTCGATGCCGATGAGCCGCCGCGCGAGCTGATCGATGCCGTCCTTGCCGCCGGCAGGACGCGCATCCCGTTGTGGCGCGGATCGCCCGATAACGTCATCGGCGTGCTGCATGCCCAGGAACTCTGGCGCACCGTGCACGCGGCGGGTGACGATGCCGCCAAGATCGACATTGCCGCGCTGGCAAAGCCGCCATGGTTTGTGCCGGACACCACGCCGCTCTACGAACAGCTCAAGGCGTTTCGCCACCGCAAGACGCCGTTCGCGCTCGTCGTCGATGAATACGGTGAGCTTGAGGGCCTGGTGACGCTGGAAGACATCGTCGAGGAAATTGTCGGCGACATCAGCGACGAGCACGACATCGCGGTGCCCGGCGTGCGGGTTCTGCCGGACGGGTCGGTCAATGTCGACGGTGCGGTGCCGGTACGCGACCTCAACCGGGCGATGGACTGGAACATCCCCGATTCGGAGGCGACCACGATCGCCGGTGTCGTCATCCACGAGGCGCGCTCGATCCCGGAACCTGGACAGAGTTTCACCTTCCATGGCTTCCGTTTCCAGGTGTTGCGCAAGACGCGCAACCGCATCACGGCTTTACGGATCGCGCCACTAGCGCGCAAGGTCACGGCCAAAGCGAGTTAAAGAGACAGGCTGTTTTGGCAAGCTGAAAAGGCAAACCGAGATGACTTCCACCTTAATCAATCCAGGCGTCCGCATCGGACATGTGCATCTGAAAGTCGCCGATCTCGACCGCGCGCTTGCGTTTTACTGCGGCGTGCTCGGCTTCGAATTGATGCAGCGCCTAGGTGCGCAGGCGGCCTTCATTTCGGCCGGAGGCTATCATCATCACATCGGGCTCAATACGTGGGAGAGCCGCGGCGGCCCGCAGCCTCCACCGGGCACCACTGGCCTCTACCATCTCGCGGTGCTCTATCCGACGCGCTCAGCGCTCGCCGATGCGTTGCGCCGGCTGATCGCGGCCGACATCCCGCTCGACGGCGCCTCCGACCACGGCGTAAGCGAGGCGCTCTATCTGAGTGATCCCGACGGCAACGGCGTCGAACTTTATTGGGACCGGCCCCAGGAAGACTGGCCGCGGACGGCGGACGGCAAGCTTGCGATGTTCACCCGCGGACTGGATTTGAGGAGCCTGCTTCGCGAGGTCGACGCAATCGCGCATTCGGAAGTCGCGGATGCGGCGACCGGGCGCGGACTCTAGGCTTGCAAACGAAAGCCCTGGCGTATCAGTTGCTCGATTGTCTTTCGAACTTCGGAATTGCGCCAATGTCCGTGACCCACGGCCGTGCCGAGCGAAACCAGGCCTGGCGCCGCGGAATGAATTGGTCACGTTGGCGCAAAATGCCGACCCGTACCGTGTACGACGGCTGCACGCCTTCTCCCTGCGTCGTCGAATAGATCGGCGACCCACATCTCGGGCAAAAGGCCTGCACCCGCGGAGTGCCGCTCTCGGCGGTTGTCTTTAGGTAGCGCGTCGGCTCGCCCGTCATCTTGAATGTGGCGCCGGAAACCGGGACCGAGACGCGAAATGCGGACGCAGTGCCCGTCTGGCAGTCGGTGCAGTGGCAAATCTGAGTCTTTTCGGGGTCCGCCTCGCCTTCGATTTTGATCGCACCACAGGTACACGCGCCGTCGATTCTCATATTTTTCTCCATTCACTGGTCCGCCGGCGCAGTGGCCGCTAGGCTATTTAGGTAGCAAGCTTTCCAATATACTCTATTGGGTCACCGCGAACCTCTGATGCTGGGAATCGTCATGGCTAAACTTCTTACTGCCTTCATCGTCTTGCTCGCCACCTGTTTCCCCGTCTTTGCCCAGTCGGCGCCGTCGCCGGCGGCACTGAAGGATCTCGCGCCGACCGGTAAGCTGCGTGCCGCAATCAATTTCGGTAACGGCGTGCTTGCTCAGAAAGGGCCGAACGGTGAGCCGCTAGGCGTTACGCCAGAGCTTGCGTCTGCGCTTGCCAAGCGGCTCGGCGTGCCGGTTGAATTCGTCATCTATCCCGCTGCTGGGCAAGTCGCCGATGGCGCCACAAAGAACGCCTGGGATATCGGTTTTATCGCCATCGAGCCAGTGCGCGCCGCCGAGATCGATTTCACCGCGCCCTATCTCCTCATCGAGGGCACTTACCTGGTGTGGAAGGATTCGCCGCTACGGGATGTGGAAGACGTTGACAAGCCGGGGCTGAGAATCGGAGTCGGCCTTGGCTCGGTTTACGACCTCTATCTGACGCGCACGCTGAAAAATGCCACGCTGGTGCGTAACCCGAAGGGCGGCGCGGCTGGCGGCATCGAGCCGTTCGTCAGCGACAAACTCGACGCCGCCGCCGGTGTGCGGGAGCCGCTCGACGCCTATGCGAAAGACCATCCAGATGTGCGGGTGATGCCCGGCCACTACGAGGAGATCCGGCAAGCGATCGCTACGCCGAAGGGACGAGGTGCCGGCGCGGCTTACCTGCGCAGCTTCGTTGAGGAAATGAAGGCGAACGGTTTCGTCGCCGACGCGCTCAAGCGCTCGGGCCAAACCGCGCCGGTCGCGCCGCCGGCAAGCTGAGCGGTGCGGGGCTATAATCCTTGGGGGAAACGTTCATGAAACTCACACGACGATCGCTCGTTCTCAGCGCCATCGGCGCCCCAATGGCAGCGCCGTTCGCGGGGCGGGCGCTGGCGGATACATGGCCGTCAGGCATTATCAAGATCATCGTGCCGTTTCCGCCGGGTGGCTCCGTTGATCCGATCGCGCGAATGGCACAGCCGGGGCTGCAGCAGAAACTTGGCGCCTCCATTGTCATCGAAAATCGACCGGGCTCGTCCGGCAGTCTCGGCACCGAGCTGGTGGCAAAATCGCCGCCCGACGGCAACACTTGGCTGTTCGTGTTTGATTCCCACGCGGTGAACCCATTTCTGCTCGATCTGAACTTCGATACCGTCAAAGACCTCGATCCGGTCATGCTGATCGGCACCGCGCCGAACGTGCTTGCGACGCACCCGTCGCGGCCGTTCAAGTCATTCGCCGACGTGGTTGCAGCGGCCAAGGCGAAGCCAGACACGATCACCTACGGCACGATCGGCAGCGGTAGTGTCGGCCATCTGACGATGACGCTGCTCACCAAGCGTGCCGGCTGCAAACTCGTGCACATTCCCTATCGCGGCGGCGGCCCGGCCATGAATGACGCCATTGCCGGTCACGTCGATCTGATCATAGGCAGTGCCGCGTTGGTAATGCCTCAGGTCATGGCAAAAAGTATCGTTCCGCTGCTGCAGACCGGCGCGACCCGGATCCCCACTCTGGGCACGGTGCCGACGGCGATCGATGATGGCTTCGCCGGCTTTGAATCCTATGCGTGGTGGGGTGTCTTTGCGCCAGCCGGTACACCGAAGCCGACCATCGCACGTTTTGCCGCAGCTCTGGGCGAGAGCTTGCGCGATCCGGGCGTGAGTAAACTCCTCACCGACAGCCTTCAGGTGACGCTTCTCCTTGGTGACGCGCAGGCGGAAGCAAAATTCCTCGCCGAGCAGATGGCGCTGTGGGGTCCGGTGGTGAAGGAGAACGACATCAAGTCTGACTAGTACGGCTTCGGCGGATTTTAAATCCGCCGTAACCGGACGGATCGCTCAATCCACCTACGCGCTCTCTCCCGGCGCCTGCGCATGGATAGCCAGTGCGTGTACGGCGCCGGAAAGCTCTCGCGACAGTGCCGCGTTGATCATGCGATGACGTTCAAGCCGGCTCTTCCCCCGGAAGGCCTCCGACACGATATAGAGCCGGTAGTGGCTCTCACCGCCGTGCCGGTGTCCGGTGTGGCCCTCATGTAAATGGGATTCGTCCTCGACATGCAGACTGTCTGGCGCAAAGGCCGCAATCAGCTTTGTCGTGATGATGTCCTGCATTCCCATCGCTCGGATCCTATCGTGCGCTGGCTTACCGGGAGTGAAGCGTTAACGTCAATGTCCGCGCGCCGTGTTTCGAATCTGTCAAGTCTTGAAGCTGCCATCGACCCACCCGCATAGTCGTATCGATGAAAACCAACTCGCCGCTGTTTGACCGGATCCGGGTCAAGCCCGACAAAGACCGCCGCCTGCGCGCCGAGCTTCCGGCCTGCCAGTGGCCGCGCTGTGACGCGCCGGCAACCCACCGCGCGCCGAAGGGCCGGCTGCGCGCCAGCGAATATTGGCGGTTCTGCCTCGATCACGTGCGCGAATACAATAATTCGTACAATTTTTTCGCCGGCATGACCGACGACGCTGTCGCGCAATACCAAAAGGACGCTCTGACCGGCCACCGGCCGACTTGGAAAATGGGCTCGATTGGCGGCAAACGCGCCGCCAAGCGTGCCCGCAAGCAATTTCCCGGCGCGGACGGGTCTCCTGACGACCCGTTCTCGCTGTTCGGGGAGGCTGGCGATCAGCATGCCGGCCATGCGCGAACCGCGCCGGAGGCGCGCAAGATTTTCAATGCGCAGCGCCGGGCGCTGGAGGTCCTCGGCCTTGAGGGTGACGCCCAACGTGCCGATATCAAGGCTAAATTCAAGATGTTGGTGAAACGGCACCATCCCGACGCCAATGGTGGTGACCGCGGTTCGGAAGCTCAGCTGCGCGAAATTATAGCAGCCTATAACTACCTGAAGTCGGCGGGATTCTGCTGACCTTTGAGAGTGGCTTTCGCTGCAGTGCACCTTTCTGCTAGATGTAGGGCATATCCGACCGCCGGTGACAGCCGATTCGCGCCTCGGAATGTTTAGGTTTCTTGCCGAGGTCACGGAGGAGCAATGACCCTCGCAACTGACAGTGGATCCGGCTTGCCGGATATGAAGGTCTCGATCCGCCAAGTGTTTGGGATCGATAGTGATCTCGAAGTGCCGGCCTATTCGGAGCCGGACGAGCATGTGCCCGACACCGATCCGGACTACCGGTTCGACCGGCCGACGACGCTCGCCATCCTTGCCGGATTCGCCAGGAACCGCCGGGTCATCGTGACCGGGTACCATGGTACCGGAAAATCGACCCATATCGAGCAAGTGGCGGCGCGGCTGAACTGGCCGTGCGTACGCGTCAATCTCGACAGTCACATCAGCCGCGTCGATCTGATTGGCAAGGACGCCATCGTCATCCGCGAGGGCATGCAGGTCACCGAGTTCCGCGATGGCATTTTGCCATGGGCGCTGCAGAACAACGTCGCCTTGTGCTTCGACGAATACGACGCGGGCCGCCCCGACGTGATGTTCGTGATCCAGCGGGTATTGGAATCGTCGGGCCGGCTGACGCTGCTTGACCAGAACAAGGTGATCAAGCCGCATCCGGCGTTCCGGCTGTTCGCGACGGCCAACACCGTTGGCCTTGGCGACACGTCCGGCCTCTATCACGGCACCCAGCAGATCAACCAGGGCCAGATGGACCGTTGGTCGATCGTCACCACGCTGAATTATCTGCCGCACGACAACGAGGTGGATATCGTGCTCGCCAAGGCGAAGCATTTTCAAACCGCCGAGGGCCGCGACATCGTCTCAAAGATGGTGCGCGTCGCCGATCTGACGCGCAACGCATTCATGAACGGCGATATCTCGACGGTGATGAGCCCGCGCACGGTAATTATCTGGGCGGAGAATTCCGAAATCTTCAATGATGTCGGCTTTGCCTTCCGGCTCACCTTCGTCAATAAATGCGACGAATTGGAGCGGCCGCTGGTTGCGGAGTTCTACCAGCGCTGCTTCGGCCAGGAGTTGCCGGAATCCGCGGTGAACGTGGCGCTAAGCTAAAGGACGGCTCTGCCGCCGATGAGCAAGGCTTGGCCGCTATGAGTTCGAACATCAAACCGAAAAGCGGGACCAAGGAAGCGCCGACCGAGCCGTTCAAGCGCGCTGTCAGCGTCTGTTTGCGCGCGATCGCCGGCAAGGGCGATCTCGAAGTCAGCTTTGCCTCCGAGCGTCCCGGTCTTGGCGGCGGCAAGGCGCGCCTGCCGGAGCCGCCGCGCCGGCTCAATGAGCGGGAGGCCGCGATCGTGCGCGGCCATGCCGATTCGATCGCGCTGCGGCTCGCCTGTCACGATCCTGCGGTGCACCGTAAGCTCGCGCCCGGCGGCCAGCAGGCGCGTGCGGTGTTCGAAGCGGTCGAACAGGCCCGCGTCGAGGCGATCGGCGCGCGCCGCATGGGCGGGGTGGCGAAAAACCTCGCCGCCATGCTTGACGACCGCTTTCATCGCGGCAAATTCGACGACATCACGGATCGCGCCGACGCACCAATCGAGGATGCGCTCGCAATGATAGTGCGCGAGCGGCTGACCGGCGAGACGCCGCCAGCCACCGCGCGCAAACTCGTCGATCTATGGCGGCCGCTGATCGAGCAGCGCGCTGGTCGCAATCTCGATCGCCTCGAGCGAGTGCTCGACGACCAGCGGCAGTTTGGCGACGTCGTGCACGATCTACTCGACAGTCTGGACATGGGCGAGGATCGCTCGAGCGATTCCGATGAGGACGAGGGCGAAGAGGGCGAGGAGCAGAACCAAAAGGACGAATCGGGCGAGGACGGTGAGGCGTCCGATTCGGCCGAGAGCGACAAGATGAGCAGCGAGGCCGACGCCTCGGCCGACGAATTGCCCGACAGCGCCTCCGAAGCGGTCGATGCGCCGGCCGCCGAAATGGCCGACGACGCCGAGATGGGCGATTCCGAAACCGCCGCCGAACCGTGGCGGCCGCGCAGCCAGCGCAACGAGCCGCGCGGGCCGGATTATCGGCCATTCACCGCCAAATTCGACGAGACGGTGGGCGCCGAAGATTTATGCGAGCCGGAAGAACTCGATCGGTTGCGCGGTTATCTTGATAAGCAACTTTCGCATCTGCAGGGCGTGGTCGCGCGGCTCGCCAACCGCCTGCAGCGGTTGTTGCTGGCGCAGCAAAACCGCGCCTGGGAGTTCGACCTGGAAGAAGGCTTGCTCGATCCGGCGCGGCTGACGCGTGTCATCGTCGACCCGATGCATCCGCTGTCGTTCAAGCGTGAAAAAGATACCGATTTTCGCGACACCGTGGTGACGCTGCTGCTCGACAATTCCGGCTCGATGCGCGGCCGCCCGATCACGGTGGCCGCAACCTGCGCCGATATCTTGGCGCGCACGCTGGAGCGCTGCGGCGTCAAAGTGGAGATTCTCGGCTTCACCACGCGGGCTTGGAAGGGCGGCCAGTCGCGCGAGTCCTGGCTTGCCCACGGCAAGCCGGCCAATCCCGGGCGGCTGAACGATCTACGCCACATCATCTACAAGGCGGCCGACGCTCCCTGGCGGCGGGCGCGTAAGAATCTCGGCCTGATGATGCGCGAGGGTTTGCTCAAGGAAAACATCGACGGCGAGGCGCTCGATTGGGCGCACCGGCGGCTGTTGGCGCGGCCGGAATCGCGCAAGATTCTCATGATGATTTCCGACGGCGCACCGGTCGACGATTCGACACTTTCGGTCAATCCCGGCAATTATCTTGAGCGGCACCTGCGCTGGGTGATCGAAGATATCGAAACCCGCTCGCCGGTGGAATTGATCGCCATCGGCATAGGCCACGACGTGACACGCTATTACCGGCGCGCGGTCACTATCGTCGATGCTGAGGAGCTTGGCGGCGTGATGACGGAAAAGCTCGCCGAGCTGTTCGCAGAAAGCCCGGCCGAGCAGCCGGCGCGTCCGGTGCGGCCGCGGCGGCTCAACGCCTAAGGCGTCGCAGCGCGGGTAAACATGCCGCATGGACCCCGCTCTCAAGATCGTCATTGTCGATGAAAACCCGGTACGCGCCGCGATCTTGGCCGACGGACTGCGCGAAGCCGGGTATACGCACGTCACCCGAATCGAAGAGATGACCAGCCTGCTCGCGCGCATTTACGAGCTCGATCCCGACGTCATTCTCATCGATCTGGAAAATCCAAGCCGTGACGTTCTCGCCCAGATGTTCCAGGTCAGCCGCGCCGTCAAGCGGCCGGTCGCGATGTTCGTCGATCAAAGTGATAGCGCGGCGATCGAGGCTGCCGTCGATGCCGGCGTTTCGGCCTATATCGTCGACGGTCTGAAGAAGGAGCGGATCAAGAATATACTCGATCTGTGTATTTCGCGTTTTCACGCCTTTGCGCGATTGAAGGACGAACTCGAGCGCGCGCAAACCGCGCTGAGCGAGCGCAAGGTGATCGACCGTGCCAAGGGCATTCTCATGAAGATCCGGAAAATAAGCGAGGCGGACGCTTACGCGCTGCTGCGCAGGACCGCCATGAACGAGAATAAGAAGATCGCCGACCTCGCGCAGTCGGTCGTCACCGCCGCGGAGCTTCTGAAATGACTGCGGATGCTCTGCGTGTCGGATTCATACCGCTTGTCGACTCGGCGGCGCTCCTCGTTGCGGTCGACAAGGGTTTTGCGGCACATGAAGGCTTGGCGGTTGAACTGGTCCGTGAAGTCTCGTGGTCCAACGTCCGTGATAAGCTCAATATCGGCTTGTTCGATGCCGCCCATCTCCTAGCGCCGCTCGCCATCGCTTCCAGCCTCGGCGTCGGTCACGTCAAGATGCCGCTGCTCGCGCCGTTCCTGCTCGGCTTCAACGGCAATGCGATCACGGTCTCGCCCGGCCTTTACGATCTGCTTGCGGCCGCCACCGACGGCAACCTCGCCGACCCGAATGTTTCCGCACGAGCGCTGGCACGTGTCGTAGCCGACCGTCGCGGCAAAGGCCGCGATCCGCTGACGTTCGGCATGACGTTTCCGTTCTCGACCCATAATTACCAGATTCGCTACTGGATGGCGGCGGGCGGCGTCGATCCGGATGAGGATGTACGACTGGTCGTGTTGCCGCCGCCCTACATGGTGGACAGCCTCGCCAGCCGGCAAGTCGACGGTTTCTGTGTCGGCGCGCCATGGAATTCGATCGCGGTCGAATTAGGCATCGGGCGAATTCTCCATTTTGGCCGCGACATCGTTGCCCATGCTCCGGAAAAGGTATTAGCCGTGCGCGCCGCATGGGCTGCCAATCGAGCGGATGTCCTGCAGCGGCTGTTGCGCGCGCTCGGCCGCGCCGCGCTCTTCATCAACGATCCAGCCAACCTGGATGACGTCGCAGCGCTCCTTGCTGCGCCGCAGAGGGTCGGGGTAGCGCCTGAATTGATCCGCGCCACAATCGAAGGCCGTTTGCGCACGGCGCTCGGTGGTACGCCACGTGTTGCACCGGATTACGTCATGATCGGACGCGATGGTGCTGCGCGGCCCGAATTGCTCGATGCGGCGTGGCTCTATGCGCAGATGGTGCGCTGGGGCCAAGCGCCGTTTTCGATGGAATCCGTCGCTGCCGCCAAGGCGTGCTTTCGTCCCGATCTTTACGACTCCGCGGTGGAACGAAGCGCAACATTGCCGGACATGCCGGCGGATAGGATCGGCGCATTTGTAGGTCCGCCGTTTCATGACGACGACGTTGCCGGCTATCTGGCGGCATTGAAAATGCCGCCCGGCCATCGATAGACCTGCCACTTTGCACTGCACAAAGTTTTCCCACGCTGCAGCGCGGCTAGGCATGCGGCCTTAATTCCGTTCACCGTCACATCCTGTAAGCGGCTGAATAATCGCCGTTTTTCGAAACTTTTGCCGTTGGCACAAACCTTGAATTGAGAGAACTCGGTGACGGCCCTCGTCGAGTGGCGTCGCCAGACCCAACGATAGGATGACAGCAACGACGCTGTCCCGGGGGAGCGCAAGCCTGCTCTCTTCCGGGGGCGGTTTTTTTGCTGGTCGGTCGGGCGCCGCGATGACCACCGCCAGTCAGATCGGGAACGCACAGTCAGAAGGGAAATCTCTAATGAGCGAGCGAAATACCACCTGGATTTCGGAATGGAATCCCGACGATGAGGCATTTTGGGAGTCGAAAGGCAAAGCCATCGCGAAACGCAATCTCATTTGGTCGATCGTCGCTGAACATATCGGTTTCTCGATCTGGCTGATCTGGAGCATCGTCGCGACTAAACTGCCGCAGGCCGGCTTTCACTACACGACCGATCAATTGTTTCAACTCGTGGCATTGCCAGGATTGATCGGCTCGCTCATGAGATTTCCCTACACCTTCGCGGTAACGACATTTGGCGGCCGGAACTGGACGATCTTCAGCGCCTCCGTGCTCTTCATCCCGACGATCGCGCTCTCGTATTTCGTGACGAAGCCCGATACGCCGTACTCGGTAATGCTGTTGGTGTCGGCGTTGGCGGGACTTGGTGGCGGCAATTTCGCCTCGAGCATGGCCAATATTTCTTTCTTCTATCCGGACCGCATGAAGGGCTGGGCGCTGGGTTTGAATGCCGCCGGCGGCAATATCGGCGTCAGCAGCGTGCAGTTGCTCGCGCCGATACTGATGGGGCTCGGTATCATCAACCTTTACCAGGGAACGCCGGGTCCCGGCGGCCTCTATCTGCAGAACGCCGGGCTGATGTGGTTGCTGCCGCTCGCGATCGCAGTGTTCGGCGCAATCTTCTTCATGAACAATCTCGCCACGGCGCGCTCGACCTTCAAAGATCAACTTGCCATCGTCGGACGCAAGCACACATGGATCATGTCCTACATTTACATCGGGACGTTCGGCTCATTCATCGGCTACTCGGCTGCGTTTCCGCTTCTGATAAAAACTCAATTCCCGGCGGTCACTGTGAGCGTCGCATTCCTGGGACCGCTTGTGGGCTCACTCTCGCGTCCGTTCGGCGGCTTGCTTGCCGATAAGGTCGGCGGCGCGATCGTGACGTTCTGGAATTTCATCGCCATGGGTGCCGCGACGATCGGGGTCATGTATTTCGTGGAGGCCAAGGACTTTGCTGGCTTCCTGATGATGTTCCTCATCCTGTTCATCACCACCGGGATCGGCAACGGATCGACCTATCGCATGATCCCGTCGATCTTCCGTGAGGAAAAACTCCGTGAAGCGAAGGGCACCGGGGAAATCGGCCGGGCGGCTGCTTGGAAGGCGGCGAGTCTCGAAGGTGGCGCCGCGCTTGGATTTATCGGCGCTATAGGCGCTTGCGGCGGCTACCTGATTCCGCGCGGCTTCGGCGCGTCGATTGCCGCCACCGGTGGTCCGCACCTCGCATTGGAAGTCTATCTGGCCTTCTACGCGACCTGCCTGACACTCACCTGGTGGTACTACATGCGCAAGAGTCCACTTGCCTCGGGTACGCCGAGCCTCGCCGAAGCGCGTGTGTGATGGCTACGAGCAGCGAACCGGGCAATAAAGGACAATCGCAATGACGCCGGACCAAGTGAAGGCGATCCAGGAGAGTTTTGCCAAGGTCGCGCCGATCTCGGAGCAAGCGGCCGCACTGTTCTATGGCCGGCTTTTTGAGATCGCGCCGTCAGTCAAGCCGCTGTTTCGCGGTGACATGAAGGAGCAGGGCCGCAAGCTGATGGCGACACTTGCCGTTGTCGTCAATGGACTCTCCAATCTCGATGCCGTGCTGCCCGCGGCAAGCGCGCTTGCAAAGCGGCATGTCGACTATGGGGTAAAGCCGACCGACTACGAGCCGGTAGGCGCGGCGCTGCTGTGGACGCTGGAGCGCGGTCTCGGCGAGCAATGGACGCCCGAACTCTCGGCGGCTTGGGCCCGCGCCTACACGATCCTGTCCGATTTTATGATCAGCGAGGCCTATGGCCGCAGCGCCGCGGCGGAGTGAGGGCGCAGAATGAGCGAGCCTCTCGTCATCATCGGCAACGGCATGGCTGGCGCGCGGCTGTGCGAGGAATTGTCGCGCCGCGCGCTTGGCCGCTACGCCATCGCTGTGGTTGGGCAAGAGCCGCAACTGGCCTATAACCGCGTGCTTCTTTCGTCGGTCCTTGCCGGCGAAGTGCCGGCGAACGAAATTGCATTAAAATCCTCCGGCTGGTGGCGCGATCGCGGCGTAACCCTGTGCTATGGCGACGCCGTGACGGCGGTCGACGTCGCGACACGCATGGTGACGTGCGCCGATGGCAGAACGCTCGAATTCGCCAAGCTCGTATTCGCCACCGGATCGCGACCGATTCGCTTGCCGGTAACGGGCGCCGATCTCCCCGGCGTCGTAACATTCCGCGACATGGCCGACGTGGCGACGATGTCGCGCGCCGCCGGCCGGGGCACTCGGGTCGTCGTCATCGGCGGGGGCCTTCTCGGCATCGAAGCCGCTTACGGGCTTGCCAAGGCTGGCGCGGCGGTCACGCTCGTCCATCTCATGGATCGTCTGATGGATCGCCAGCTCGACAGGCGCGCCGCAGCACTGCTCAAGCGCGCGGTCGAAGCGAAGGGCATCGCGGTCATGCTCGAAGCCGCGACCGCGCGCCTCATCGGCGACGATCGTGTCGAAGCGGTCGAGTTCAAGGACGGCCGCACCATTGCGGCGGACATCGTGGTGGTGGCCGTGGGCATCAAACCGAACGCGGAAATTGCCGCGGCGGCGAGCATCGCAGTGAAGCGCGGGATTGTCATTGACGATCATCTCTCGACCAGTGCGGCCGATGTCTTCGCGATCGGCGAATGCGCCGAGCATCGCGGAGTCTGCTACGGGCTCGTTCAACCCGCCAACGAGCAGGCGAGCGTGCTCGCCGAGCGACTTTGCGGGCGCGAGGTCCGCTACGATGGCAGCGTGAACGCGACCAATCTGAAGGTTTCCGGCGTTCACGTGTTTTCCGCCGGCGATTTTCTCGGCGGCGCAGGCACGGAATCGGTTGTGCTCGCCGATCCCGCGCTCGGCATCTACCGAAAGCTTGTGATCGCCGGCGATCGTCTTGTCGGTGCTGTTCTCTACGGCGATACGGTGGATGCGCTGTGGTATCTGGAGCTCATCCGCACTGGGATTCCCGTCGAACATTTTCGCGAGACTCTCATTTTCGGTCGGGCGCTCGTCGAGCGGCAAGCGGCGTGACGCCGTTGTCGCGCCGTCGTCAAACGGGTGCATGGAAACTGCCATGAACGCCTTGCCGCCGCAGCAACCTGCCACGCGCACCGCCTGTCCGTATTGTGGTGTCGGCTGCGGCGTGCTCGCGGTGGCGGACCTCAATGGCGGCGCAATGATTGCCGGCGACCCAGATCATCCGGCAAATTTCGGCCGTCTTTGCTCGAAGGGCTCCGCGCTTGGCGATACGCTTTCGCTCGATCGGCGACTGCTGCATCCCATGATCCGGCGGGCTCCGGGAGTTCTCGGTCGGGTCGATTGGGACACCGCGCTCGATGCGGTCGCGAGCGGACTGCGCACGGTCGTCGATCGCGATGGTCCGGAGGCGGTGGCATTCTATCTCTCCGGGCAATTGCTGACAGAGGATTATTACGTCGCCAACAAACTGATGAAAGGCTTCCTCGGCTCGTCCAATGTCGACACCAATTCGCGCTTGTGCATGGCCTCGTCCGTCGCCGGACACCGCCGCGCTTTCGGCGCCGACATCGTGCCCGGGACCTACCGCGACATCGATGAAGCCGATCTCATCGTGCTGGTCGGCTCGAATGCGGCATGGTGCCATCCCGTCCTCTATCAGCGGATGATCGCCGCCAAGCGCAATCGTGGCGCCAAATTGATCGTCATCGATCCACGCCGAACGGCGACTGCCAAAGACGCGGATCTGTTCCTACCGATCGCGCCCGGCATGGATGCCGCGCTGTTTTGCGGCCTGCTCGTTCATCTCGCCGATACGTTGGCGCTCGACTACGCCTACATCGACAGGCACACGGCGGGCTTTGTCGAAGCGTTGGCGCGGGCTCGCGAAATTGCTGCGAACCCGGCGGCGACCGCGCGAGCCACCGGTCTCGAGCAAGCCGACGTTGCGCATTTCTTTGAACTGTTCCGCAAAACCGAGCGCGTCGTCACGTGCTTTTCGCAAGGCGTCAATCAATCTGCGCAAGGCACGGACAAGGTGAACGCCATCATCAATGCCCACCTTGCGACACGCCGCATCGGCCGCCCAGGCATGGGCCCATTCTCGCTGACCGGCCAACCTAATGCGATGGGTGGCCGCGAAGTCGGCGGTCTGTCCAATCAGCTTGCCGCCCATATGGGTTTCTCGCCCGAGGAGCGCGATCGCGTCGGGCGATTCTGGCGGGCGCCGTGCTTGGCCGCCAAGGAGGGATTAAAGGCCATCGACTTGTTCGAGGCGATCGAACGCGGCTCGATCAAAGCGCTGTGGGTCATGGCGACCAATCCGGTCGTTTCGCTGCCGCGCGCCGGCGCAGTGCGTCATGCGCTTGGAAAACTCGACTTGTTCATCGTGTCCGAGAATGTTCTCGACAATGACACGATCGCGGCCGGCGCGGAGGCGCGCACTCAAGTGCTGCTGCCTGGTGCGGCATGGGGCGAAAAGCATGGCACGGTCACCAATTCGGAGCGACGTATCTCGCGTCAACGCGCGTTCCTGCCCTTGCCGGGCGAGGCGCGACCCGATTGGTGGATCGTCACCGAGGTCGCGCGGCGATTAGGCTTTGGTTCAGCGTTTGCATTCGGTGGCCCGGCGGATATTTTTAGAGAGCACGCGGCTCTCTCGGCCTTCGAGAACAATGGGGAGCGCGATTTCGATATCGGTGCGCTTGCTGGTATCTCGGATGCGGCCTATGGCGCGCTCGATCCGGTGATGTGGCCGGCGCGCGCCGGCGAACCGTCGCGCGAACAGCGCTTCTTCGCTGCCGGCGAATTCTTCACGCCGGACCGCCGTGCGCGGTTCGTCGCTCCGGAGCGTCCCCGGCCGCGAAGCGCGACGAGCAAGTATTTTCCATTGCGGCTCAACACCGGTCGCGTGCGCGACCAATGGCATACTATGACGCGGACAGGGATGAGTCCGCGTCTGGGTACCCATTCGCCCGAGCCGTTCGTCGAGATAAACCCGGCCGATGGAGAAGCGGCGCTGCTCGCCGATGGCGGCTTTGCTAGAATCACGACGTCGCACGGCAGTGCAATCCTGAAGGTTCGTTTTGACGCCGGCCAACGACTAGGCTCGATCTTCGCGCCGATCCATTGGAGCGAAGCCACGGCAGCTTATGCGCGCGTCGGCGAGATGGTCACGGCGGCGAATGATCCATTCTCCGGCCAACCTGAACTCAAGGCGACTCCTGCGCGCGCCGAACCGGTCGAGTTCGCTTATGTTGGCATTGCGCTCTCTCGCGGCGCGATCACACTGCCGGCTGGAACGTGGTTTGCGCGTCAGGCAATCACCGGCGGCAATGCGGTTCTGTTTGCGACAAATGAACCGTTCGGGCTCTGGCATGAGCACGCCCGCACCCTGCTGCCTGCGGATGCGGAACTCGCCGAATATATCGATCAGTCGCGTGGCTTGATCCGGATCGCAGCCTTCCGCGCCGGTCGTTTCGACGGCTGTATCTTTGTCGGCCCGGCGCAAAGTCAGCCGCAATGGGGCGTGGTGCGTTCGCTGTTCGAGGCCGGCATCTTGGCCGAGCAGGAACGGCGTACGCTGCTGTCGGGGCGCAGCGCGGATGGAATGGCGGACACTGGGCCGGTGATCTGCGCGTGTTTCGGCGTCGGGCTTGCGGCGATCCAAGAAGTCGTTGCCGCGGGCCGGAACGTGACCGTCGACGACATCGGTCGAACGTTGCGCGCGGGGACGAATTGCGGGTCCTGTTTGCCTGAATTGCGGGGAATTATCGAGCGCAGCGCTAGTCCCGTCGTACCGTGAAGACGTACATGGCGCGAATGATTTGCGGATCGTCTGCTTTAAAAGCTTGCCAGTTGTCGAGATTTGTAAGCGCGGCAGCGGGCGGATATCGCTTGCGAAATCTCTCGACGGTTCGAGGTCGAAATCTATGAATGAGAGCTTCTGCTCGCTCACAGCGCAACAGAATATGTGAATATTGCTGGCGTCAAAAAGAGAATCCCGGGCGGGGCCACGGCTAAACCTGCCGTTCCCGCGCTCGGGAAAGCGATCGATGTCCGTTTAGCGCGCAGGCTACGCCGCGCAGGGCGCTCGCGGCAATTGCGGCTACGCCACTGCCAAGCGCTTCTTGACGACCTGGCGCTTGAGCTCAAGGACGCGCGGCGACAGCTCGGCGTCTTTCGCCTTCAGGAGGAAAGCGTCAAGCCCGCCACGATGATCGACGGATTTGAGCGCATTGGCCGAGATTCGCAGTCGGACCGAACGGCCGAGCGCATCCGACAACAATGTGACATTGAGCAGATTGGGCAGAAACCGCCGTTTAGTCTTGCGGTTGGAATGGCTGACCCGGTTGCCGATTTGGCGCGTCTTGCCGGTCAGTTCGCAACGCCATGCCATGGCTCGAATTCCTTATTCAAAATCTCGTCGAAATACCGCGTCATTCCTGCACGTCGAGCGGCGCCTCTCCGACGATAAAGGGAGTTGGCGCGGACCTATAGTGGCGGCCCTCTCAAGCGTCAAGCCGCCGGCGTGGTCCCGCGCCACTGCCGGCACGGCGAACCGCGGCGGACAACAGCCCCAAACCACACAAACGACGCATTCTCCGACAACACAATAACACCGGTTCCACCTCCGTTATTTGAGGAAAACCATTGTCCGTCGTCATGTTGCCGAAGCCGATTGCCCGCCGTGCCGCCGTTGCCGCGTTCGCCACGGCGTTTTTCGTGGCTGCCGCCTTAATCGCGGGCGCGGTGGCCATGGCAGGCGACACGAGCCATCAAGCGGCGGCGCAAACGTTGAGCCCAACGTCCGGCCCAGCCTCGAGCCAAGCGTCCAGTCCGGGCCGGCTTGAAGCCGTATACACCGCCAGCATCGCTGGCATCACGATCGGCCAGGGTAACTGGAGCATTGATTTCTCTGACGACCAATATACCGCCGCGGCGAGCGGCACCACGACCGGCGTTCTGCGCTTTTTCACCGGAGCCCATGGTACGGGCGCGGCGCATGGTGCCGTTAGCGCCGGTCAGCCGGTGCCGACGAGTTATGGGGCGACCATTATTTACGACCACAAGGTCGATGACGTGCGTATCGCGCTCGCGGGCGGCAATGTAACGGATTACGCCGTCGAGCCGCCGCTGCCGCCGATCCCCGATCGCATCCCGGTGACGGAAGCGGATCGCCGCGGCGTGATCGACCCGATGACCTCGATGCTCAATCGGGTTGGGGGTAACGGGGATCCAGTCGCGCCGGAGTCCTGCGAGCGCAAAGTCGGGGTGTTCGACGGCCGCGTGCGCTATGACCTCAACAGCGAATTCAAGCGCATGGAAACCGTCAAGGCGGACCGCGGCTACGCCGGTCCGGCTGTCGTTTGTGCGGTTTATTTTACGCCCATCTCCGGTTACGTGCCGAACCGCCCGGCGATTAAATATCTTGTCGAACTGCGCGATGCGGAAGTCTGGCTGGCGCCGATCGCCGGCACCCGTCTCCTAGTGCCGTTCCGCTTCTCGATGCCGACCCCGCTCGGTGTCGGGGTGCTGCAAGCAACCGAATTTGTGTCGGTCACACAGCCGTTGCATCCGCTTGCAAAGACGCAGTGAAATTTGCTTCCCGGGGGCTTGCGCAGGCGGCGGCCTCACTTAGCTTTCCCCGTTATCCACAGGAAGGCAGCCCTTGACTCGCCGCTGAATCATGATCGGGCAACGCGTTAATACCTTTGGCGCTACGACGACGACCGGGAACTGGCGAATCCACCCGATGTGGTGTGCAACGGTAAAGAGTGTGCCATATATCGCAGTGAACGAATTCGAACACGCCGAGAGTCACCGATTCGGCCGCGATTCGTTCCAGACTTGTTCCACTCCTTAAGCACAGACCTTTCCAGCGTCACATTGTGGTACAGAAGCACTGTGCCAGTTCCGCCAATGCTGCCTTAAAGCCGGGTTCGTAATGCCGATTTCCTTCTCGCCGCCTGCCAACCGTGATTTGCGTGCCCGTGGTGCCGGCGTTACCGCCGTCCTGGGCCCAACCAATACCGGGAAAACCCATCTCGCCATCGAGCGGATGCTGGCGCATTCCTCCGGACTGATCGGCCTGCCGTTGCGGCTGCTCGCGCGCGAGGTCTATAACCGCGCGGTCGAGCGGGTCGGCGCCGACGCGGTGGCGCTCGTCACCGGTGAGGAAAAAATCAAACCACCGAACCCGCGTTTCTGGGTCGCCACCGTCGAGGCGATGCCGCGCGACCTCGACGTTGCCTTCCTCGCCATCGACGAAATTCAGCTGGCCGCGGATTTTGAACGCGGCCATGTGTTTACCGATCGCATGCTGCACCGGCGTGGCCGCGAGGAAACCTTGGTGCTCGGCGCTGCTACCATGCGGCCGATCGTCGAACGGCTTCTGCCCGGCGCCAGCATCGTCAGCCGGCCGCGGCTGTCGCAGCTTACCTTTGCCGGCGAAAAGAAGCTGACGCGGTTGCCGCGCCGCTCCGCCATTGTCGCGTTTTCGGCCGACGAGGTCTACGCCATTGCGGAATTGATCCGCCGCCAACGCGGCGGCGCTGCGGTCGTGCTTGGCGCCTTGTCGCCGCGCACGCGCAATGCCCAGGTCGAGCTGTATCAGTCGGGTCAGGTCGAATACTTGGTGGCGACCGATGCCATCGGCATGGGGCTCAATCTCGATGTCGATCACATTGCCTTTGCCTCCGACCGCAAATTCGACGGCTATCAGTTCCGCAAGCTCGGCCCTGCCGAACTCGCCCAGATCGCTGGCCGCGCCGGCCGCGCCACCCGCGACGGCACATTCGGCACCAGCGGGCGCTGTCCGCCGTTCGAGCCAGAACTCGTCCACGCGCTCGAATCGCATACCTTCGAACCGGTGAAAATGGTGCAGTGGCGCAACTCCGAGCTGGATTTTTCCTCGGTCGGTGCGCTGCAGGCGGCGCTTGCCGCGGCGCCCACTGAGACCGCCCTCGGGCGCGCGCCGGTCGCCGAAGATATCCTCGTGCTCGATCACGCGGCGCGCGACGACGCGGTGCGAAATCTGATCGGGACTGCTGCCGATGTCGAGCGGCTGTGGGATGTTTGCCAGTTGCCCGACTACCGCAAGATTGCGCCAGCGAACCATGCCGAGCTGGTGGTCACTCTGTTCGGCTATCTGCAGCGCGAGGGCCGGATTGCGACCGACTGGTTTGCCCAACAGATTGCGCTCGCGGATCGCGTCGATGGAGATATCGATACGCTGTCGACGCGGATCGCTCATATCCGGACCTGGACCTTTGCCGCCAACCGCCCGGATTGGCTGGCCGATCCGGAGCACTGGCAGGGCGAGGCCCGTGCCGTCGAGGACCGGCTTTCGGACGCCCTGCACGAGCGGCTGACCGAGCGCTTCGTCGACCGTCGCACCAGTGTCTTGATGCGGCGGTTGCGAGAGAACGCAACGTTCGAGCCTGCGTTCAACAAGACCGGCGAGGTTGTGGTCGAGGGTCATGTCATCGGGCGGCTCGATGGCTTCGTTTTCCTGGCGGATGCGTCGTCGGGCGGCTCCGATGCCAAAGCTTTGCAGAACGCGGCACAGAAGGCGCTTGCCGGCGAAATCGCGTTGCGCGCCACCCGGCTTGCCGAAGCTCCCGATGAGCAATTCGTGCTGGCGGCGGACGGTACGTTGCGCTGGACCGGAGCCGCGGTCGGCAAGCTTTATGCCGGCGAGGAGGTTTTGCGCCCGCGCGTACGGGTCATCGCCGATGAACAGCTGACCGGCGCGCCGCGCGACGCCGTCGAGGCGCGGCTCGATCGCTTCGTCAAATCGCATATCGAAAAGCTGCTCGGACCGTTGTCTGAACTGGCGGCGGCCGCCGACGTGACCGGCATCGCCCGAGGCGTCGCCTTTCAATTGATCGAGGCGCTCGGCGTGCTCGACCGCCAACGCGTCGCCGAGGAAGTGAAGGGACTCGATCAGCCGGCCCGTGCCGGTTTGCGCAAATACGGTGTGCGATTTGGCGCCTATCACATTTACCTGCCGGCGCTACTTAAGCCGGCTCCGCGCCGGCTCGCCGCGCAACTCTGGGCGCTGAGCCATGCCCAGACCACCGCCCAGACTCTTGGCGAGCCTCAAACCAAGGGTCTCGACGACTTGTTGCATCTTGCCGGCAGTGGCCGCACCTCGATCCCGCTCGAGCGCGAAATCGATCCCGCGCTCTATCGCACGGCCGGCTATCGGGTGTGCGGCGAACGCGCCGTCCGTGTCGACATTCTGGAGCGGCTTGCAGATCTGATCCGGCCGGCCTTGGCCTGGCGCGAAGGTGCAGCTGGACCGAGGCCGCCGGGCGCCATGGCCGGCGGTGGTTTTACGGTCGTCAACACGATGACGTCGTTGACCGGCGCGTCGGGCGAGGATTTTGCTTCGATCCTGCGGTCGCTCGGCTACCGCATGGAACGTCGACCGAAACTGCCTGAATCATCGCCTGAACCGCCGGTCGTCACGCTGGCGCCGGAGATTGCCGCGGTAGCTGAAGCGGGCGAAGGGGTGATCGAGCCGGTAGCGGCCGATGCTCCGGAAAATGTCGGTCAGGCCACAGATGCACTGGCGGAACCTGCGCCCGCGCCGGACGATCCGACTGTTGTCGATCAAAACGGCGAGCAATCAGGCCGTGGACCTGTGCCGGCCCAGCAATCAAGCCTGGAACTCGGCCCTGAGGCAATCGCTCAGCCGGCCCCGGATACCGTTACAGCGATTCCCGTGACCGAGGCGGAAACCGCGGCGCTTTCAAACGTGGTCGGTGAGGCCCATGCGTCTGTGGAAACTGGTCAGCAGGCCGCGGCCGCGGAGCCTATTCTGATCGAAGTCTGGCGGCCAGGCCGCTCTGAAGGTCGCCGCCGGCCGCGTCCCGGACGACGCGAAGCGGGCAAGGAAACCCGTAGGGATGCGGTCAGGAGGGCGCCGCCGCAGAGTGCAGAAATCGTCGTGGCACTGGCTCCATCTGCCGATGCCATGGCGTCATCGCCGGCCGAGCAGCCGCAGAACGCCGGCGCCGCCCCCTCCCAGGAAGCGCGTCCTTCGCGCCACCGTCGCCGCCACGGTGGCGAACATCGCGCTGGCGAGCACCGCCCCGACCGCCCGCAGCGCGAGCGGCCTCCCGCTCGCCCGGCGCGGTTTGAGCGGCGCGAGAAAGCCCCCGATCCGAATTCACCCTTCGCCAAGCTTGCTGCGTTGAAAGCGCAGCTTGAGGCTAGCGCGAAGGAGCGCGGCTGAGTGCCGACGGCACTTGATCGCCAGCGCATTGATCGGTGGCTATGGCACGCTCGTTTGGTGCGCACGCGCGAAGCAGCCGCAGCGCTCGCCGACGCTGGCTTCGTCCGGGTCAACGGAGCGCGAATCGATGCGTCGGGGCGCATGGTGCGCGCCGGCGATGTGATTACGGTCGCGCTCGACGGCGGCGTGCGCGTGCTGAAGGTGCGGGGATTTGTCGAGCGGCGGGGTCCTGCCGGGACTGTCGGGATGCTATATGAAGCCCTCGGATAAGCCGCTGCGGCGCCAATAGGAAGAACTTCCGCGGGGCTATGATGGGCACTTCTTGCGTGTATCTACCCCATGCGATAGGAGCAAGGCTCCAAAAAAGGCCGTTCAGAGTGTCCAGATGACCTATATCGTCAACGACAATTGCATCAAATGCAAATACATGGACTGCGTCGAAGTCTGCCCCGTGGATTGCTTTTACGAGGGCGAGAACATGCTGGTCATCCATCCGGATGAATGCATCGATTGCGGCGTCTGCGAGCCGGAATGCCCGGTCGAGGCGATTAAGCCCGATACCGAGCCTGGCGTCGAAAAGTGGCTTACAATCAATGCCGAATACGCCAAATCGTGGCCTAATATCACGGCTAAGAAGACGCCACCTACCGATGCCAAGGATTGGGAAGGCATCGCCAATAAGTTCGAGGAGCACTTTTCGGCGAAGCCGGGCAGCGGCGACTAATCCGTATTCGGGTTTACCCTCGCTTGAACAATTACCCGTTGTAAAGATTAACCATTGTTAAGGATTCCGGCGGGCGAAGACCTGCTGCGACGCTTTCGCAAGTCATAAGGCTTTGATTTTAGCCGAAAATGTGATATACGGGTATTTCATAATGAAGAACGCCCCACGAAACGCTGCTCCCAGCCGGGAGCATATTTTTTCGGAGGGGTATCGAGGAACCGCAGAAAGAGGCGTGATTTCCACGCGAGAGCAGTGGCAGAGAAAACTCGTCGTCGTTCAAAGAAAAGTGCGGCCGGCATGAGCCGGAAGACAGCAAAAACCTCCTCCCGCGCGAGCCGGAGGTCCTCACAGTCCACGCGAGCGATGACCCGCGGTCGGGTCAGCGTGGCGAAGCCCGCGCATCGGCGCAAGCCGGAGGCGGAAGGAGCAAGTACTTTGGGAATGAATGCGAAGAAGACTACCCAACGACAAGGCTTCAAGACTCAAGAATTTATCGTCTATCCGGCTCATGGCGTGGGTCAGATCATAGCGATTGAGGAACAAGAGGTCGCCGGCGCGCGGCTTGAGCTGTTTGTCATCAATTTCGTCAAGGACAAAATGACGCTGCGGGTCCCGACCTCCAAGGTGGCCTCCGTCGGCATGCGCAAGCTTGCCGAGACGCCGATGGTCAAGCGGGCGCTCGAGACGCTCAAGGGACGGGCGCGGATCAAGCGCACAATGTGGTCGCGGCGTGCTCAGGAATACGAAGCTAAGATCAATTCCGGCGACATCGTCGCCATCGCCGAGGTCGTGCGCGATCTCTATCGGTCCGACACGCAACCGGAGCAGTCCTATTCCGAGCGTCAGCTCTACGAGGCTGCGCTAGACCGGCTGTCGCGAGAGGTTGCCGCCGTGCAGCGCATCACCGAGACCGAAGCTGTCAAGGAGATCGAGGCTGCGCTTGCCAAGGGGCCGCGTCGCGGTCCCAAGCCCGAGGCGGAAGAAGATGCCGTCGTCGAGGAAGAGGCAGCGTAATCCTATCAATTCAATCGCAAGATAAGAAAGGCCCGGCAGCAATGCCGGGCCTTTTTCGTCGCTTCATGACGCGTCGCCGTGTTGCCGATAAAACACCTATGGTTAGTCATAAATTAAGCGTCATTTGGAAGGAGTAAGATCGCGTAGCGATTAAGTAGGGGGGCGTCTGGAATGCGGCGGAACACATCGCTCGGGCGTCGCCGGGTGCTTCCGATTCTACTCGCCAGCGGTATCGGATATCTGCTCGGCGCTTGGCACATTACGGCTTTGCGGAGCACGGAACTCTCCGCAGCCGAGGTAGTCGCATTGCGCTTTCCGGAAAGCTTCGACAATACCTCAACCGCGTCGGGTGGGCCTGGCGTCGCAGCCCCGTCGACGTTCACGATGGGCGATGCCCAGTTCGCGCTGCTCAGCCCGGAACCCATGATACCTCAAACAAGTTTGCCGCAGGCGGATACGCAAGCGACGCCGCAACTGACAATGCAAACGGCCGCTGTAGAGGCAGTCGGTGCATCACCCGCAACCGAGGCGAGCCCACGCGCGCAGGCGGCAGCACTTCGACCGGTCACGACGCCGGCCGCCGCGGCACAGTCGGCGAACGAAACTAAGTCGATTGCGCCCGCCGTCCGCCGCCGCGTCATCGTCAACCGGCCAGGCTACATGCTCAATGACGCGCAGATCGCGAGCATCAAAGAGCGGCTCAATCTAACGCCGGACCAAGAGCAGATGTGGCCGGCGGTCGAAGCCGCCTTGCGCAACATTGCCTATACGCATGCGCAACAAGCACGCGGGCGCGGCCCTTCCGTAGGCGCTACGGAGACGGCCGCCGTCGATCCAAACGCAGTGCAAGGTCTTAAATCCGCGGCCGTTCCCCTCATTATGAGTTTTAATGCGGAGCAAAAGGAAGAAGTGCGCGGTATCGTCCACGTCATGGGACTCGATCAGCTCGCTTCGCAATTCTAAGCGACCGAGCGCAACGGCGCGCTCAGCAAAAATAAATTCAATAAGCTCTAGTCTTCGGACGCGGCATTCTGCCGGGAAAGTTTCACTACCGGCCGCAACAGATCGGCGGTGCATTTCGCTCCGATCAAGGCCAGGCCGGCAAAGCAAATCAGTTCGCCCATTTCCACGGG
>Ga0182013_10001028_pt1 | contig 38778 bp, 27 predicted proteins | sample 612S2MmetaG_FD_120487 | JGI IMG/M metagenome (GOLD analysis project Ga0182013, IMG submission 120487) | Permafrost microbial communities from Stordalen Mire, Sweden - 612S2M metaG | ecosystem: Environmental > Terrestrial > Soil > Wetlands > Permafrost | place: Sweden: Stordalen | collected... | reverse complement strand
GGCGCTCCCGCACAAACTGAGAATTATTCTCCGCCGCTACAACGAAGCCAACAACGCCTCGCAATCCAACAATTGCGGAGCGGAGATCGCCGCATGAGACAGAGGGAACTTAGCACTGTCCAGGTTATAGCTTCGCCAAGAAAAATAAGAACCAGGCCGAGTAAGCGAGAAATGAGGACGACTCCGCCCTCATGAACCCGATCCTGCTCAACTTTAATCGATGGCTCAATCGAGCTCACACCTTCGAGATTTCCATCCGCTCCCACCTGCACCGCGCTGAGGCTCGGAACGTCTGATCTCGCCAGCGCTAAAGCACGAGTGGCGAGCGACTGAAAGCTGGCAGACCCAGCCAATTCGCCAAGACTCTGACGCAGCTTCTGATAGACGCGGAGGATTATGGATTCCGCTGACTCGGAGTTGTTGCCCGCATTGGCTTCGTAATGAAGAAGCCGTTGCGCTAAATCTCGCATTTCCGGGACAGTGGTCATGATTTAAGGCCGCATCGCTTGCAGAGCAAGACTCCGATATCTGTTACACGCCTTCCATAAGGCTTAGAGCGACAAAATCTTTTCGCCAACAAGCACGCTGCTAAGGTGTTCTGCACCCGGGTCCAAATCCAAAAAGTTCGGAGCTTGATGGAGCCCCGGCGGCACTCAGTTCATATAGCGATTCGATTGTAGGTTCGGCGCGTCTGCCTGCGAGCCGCCGGCCTTGCTTCTGATAAGTGTGAAAACATCCAGGACCGTGGCAATACTGCGGATGTTTCCCGCAGCACTCAAGAGTCCTTCCTCCATTCCGGGAAGTTTGCCCCCCAGGTTCTCAATACGTGCGCTCACCTTCCTCAGCTGGTCAGCTTCCAGAAGAAGTTCCTCGAAAGCCGCAGTGATTACGAGCCCTTCACGCACCGAGTCCGACGTGTCCGCTGTGGTCGTGACAAACTCCGTCCCGTCTTCAGCCTGCAGACGTAAGTCTTCTATCAGGCGCAACGTTGTCGCTTCGCCAAGAAGGGTGAGAAACAGCCCGAGCAACTGCGCGATCAAAGTGATTCCAGCCTCGCCGTCCTCATCGGAGTTGGCCTGGGACTCAACTTCCCCAAGGCCGCACAAACTCCCATTCGCCATCACCTGCACAGCCCTGAGCCGCGGAGATTCCGATCTGGCCAGAGCTAAAGCGCGTGAAGCGAGCGCATGGAAACCACCGGCTCCGACGGGTGCGCCAAGTTGCCGGCGCAACCTCTCATAGACGCGCACGCTCGCTGATTCGGCTTGCAGCGAGGTTGTGCTCGAATCTGCCTCGCGGGCGACGAGACTGCGGGCCAGATCACTAGGATCTTTTGGAGGAATCATCGGTTCCCTTTCATCACGAGCTATCCGGCCCGGCATAGGCGTGGAGCGACCATAGTCATAATACTCCGCTGTCCGTTGCTGGATCTCGAATCGAGACTGATCGGCTTTGTTTGCGTTGTTAAGACTATTTGCGTGCAGGACTGTTAATACTCCTGTTTCTCCTGTTTCTGATGTGACTCCAAAACGGATGCGTCTTCGGTGATGTCGCCCGGCATCTGGTCGTGCAGAACCACGTTCAGCAGGGATTTGTGAACCCGGATACGGCCGTCGTATTCGATAAAACCTAGCTTGCGGAAGCGGTTCATGAAGAAGCTGACCCGGGACCGCGTTGTCCCGATCATCTCCGCCAGTGTCTCTTGCGAAATCTTCGGAATATATTGCTCGGGCTCGCCAGGCTTGCCGAACTCCGCCATCAGCAGGAGAATACGCGCTAAACGCTTTTCGCTGGAGTTGAAGAGCTGGTCGACGAGATTGGCTTGCATGCGCATGCTGCGGGCCAGCAGGAACTTCAGAAATAAATCGGAGAACTCGTGCTCCTCGTGCATTACTCGAATCATCTCTTCTCGGTTGATCCTCAGGGCAGTGCAGTTCGTCGTGGCGGTGGCCGTAGCCAATCGCAGCCCATGGGCCGCTGCGAGTGATTCTTCTCCTGCAAAGTCGCCTGCGCTGAGGATGGCGATGGTGGCTTCTTTTCCGGTTTCCGATACGACCGTGACTTTTGCCCGGCCATTTTGTAAATAGAAGATGGAATCTGCTGGATCTCCCTGCGAAAAGAGCACCTCCTTGGGTTCTAATTGCACGATTCTTCGACCTAGTCCGGCGTGCGCCAGGTAGGTGGCAGGATCAAATCCCGGTCCGACAGGCTGAATCATTCCGAGGCCCCTTCCTGGTGCCGTTGCGATATGGAGCGCTCTGGGAAGAGAACCATATCGATTGGAGGCAAACGGTGAAATTGCCTCACCTAATCACAGACCCAGGGAAAACTCGAAAGGCAAATGTCTGAAACGGCTCAGTTTGTTGAGGATCAGTCTCAAATCCGGCCGTTTCACACCCTACTCCGTATTTTCCTATATGATCGCACCCCTGCCGGAGGACGACTGTTCACTTTTGCTCACTTTTACGAATTATTGGAGCTTCCCGAGTCGTAAAGTGCAGCAAAGGACTCACGGCATGGAAACACCTGCCGGAATGTCACGGCTCTAGCTCTCCGTTCACCGCGCAAAAACAAGCCGCTCAGCCCGTGGTTAAAATTGCGCCCAAAGACATTTGATTCGCTACTCCTGCATCAGAACCGCCGCCGACCTGGCCTCGACCGCTATACTCCCATTCGATAACTTCGCTTGCGGCGTCTCCGGTGTAGCCTCGACATAGCGTTGTTCTCCATCCATCTTTACCGAAACGTGAATCGGGTGCAATCCATCGTTCACCACCACAACGGCATGCTTCCCCGTCGATGTCCTGAAGACACTGTAGTCTTCGAAAGGCTTGCCATCCATCGTCACCTCCGCCTCGAGCGTGTCGCGGAACTCCGCGTCCCAAAGATACTCTCGATACTTCTTTCTGAAAGCATCTACCTTCTTCCCGTAAGCAAGCGTGGTAGGAAAATCATTCAGGTCGCCTTTGAACTCGAACGGTTCGTAACTCAGGATGTACCGGTCCTTCAGCGCCCGGTTGATGCTTTCGCGGTCGTCAAAGCCATAGATCGCGATCATGATCGGCCGAAACGGTGAAGCATAGCGCTCCGCAGGTATGTTACCGGGCGAGATTCGGAAATAGGATAGAGAGTAAGTCTGCTCCTCGAGATCGTAAGGATCTTCGCCCGCAAACAGGAATTTGCTTTCTCCGACCTGCTTTCGCACCATATCGCGAAAGCGGTCGCCCATCTGCAGGTCACCCGGCCACAAAGCCGCGGGCGAATGATGACCGTGCGTTGAGGAAAAGCAATAAAGGGCTCCGCCATGATGAAACACCTCGTCGTACAACATTCCCGTGGCGCCCAGATCCAGGGTCTTTTGGAACTCCTTCGCCGCGAGGTCCAGCCATTTCTTGTCGTTTACGCAGGCTGGCGCGAATCTGCGCGTGTTGATCCCGTTCAGTTGCTCGGGAGTCTGATACTCATATCCGCGAAACTGATAGGGAATTCCATAGGGGTCGGTGGCCGCGTAGTTATGAAGCTCGTTCTTGTACCAATCGGCGCTGAGATCCGCCCAGATGTACTTTTGAAAAAGAATCACATGCACGCCCATCTTCTCGATCGCCGCGATCGAGTTTCGCAACTCCTCTTCCGTACCGAGCCTGGGATCAGTTTCAAACGACGGATTTCCGCGATCCTGACCGCCCTTGTTCCATCCAACCAGTTGTATTGCGGAGATGCCATTCTTCGCAGCTTCCGCCGCGCGGCGGGGAAGATCCCGATAGGTCGTGCGCAAATCATCTTCGGACGAGTTGATCTGGAGTTGTTGCCAGGAGTTGACGTCCGCGACCCATGGAGGACTGACCGGGGTCTTGAACCAGGTGGCCTTCCAGCTCCTGTAAATGTCCACCCCGTGGTGCCAATCGCCCTCATAGGGATTGAAAACTGTTGTTGAGAGCGCGCCCGATTCACCTGCATTAAGAAATGGGAAGTGGACGGCGCCAAATACCATTCGCGCGGCATGGCCGTCGATTGTGTCGCGCTCGGGTACACTCTTTAGATAACTTGACTCGTACCCCGGTTTGATCTCGTTCACATAACTGACAAGTTCGCGGCCGCTGGTATCATGAGTTCCGCAATACAGCCCCTGTTCTTTGGCGGAAATGAGGACGTAACGCACAAGTCCGTAGCCGCCATTGTTGGCCTCGATCGTGGGGAAATTGGTGCCGTAATAGCCAAGTTCATCCGGCATGTCGGGATAGAGCGGGGTGCGAACCAGATTCCCGTAACTCGAGTATTCCCGCACCAGGGGCTCGCCCTGAGCAGGAGACTTCAGGTCACCGAGGATTGGCCACTCGACGGAAGACACGCTGTACTGCGAGTGATTTTCGATCTGCCCATTGAACGCGACTTGGTAGCCGCTGAGAGTTACAGTGGCCTCGAAGCGAATTGGCAGTTTGCCGGCATATTCGCTCTCCAGATTGTCCCAAACCATGGTTAGCTTGGTTCCATCGGTCGATTTCACGATGGATTGGAGCCGGTTTCTCGCCCCAAGTACGGGGTTGTAGTCACGCTCAGGCAGGGGCACGAACATTTCGAAGGACTCGGCCAGCTCGGATCGGGCAGAAATCTGCCAATGTGTGCGCTTGTTCTCGAAGTGCGTCAAGGCCCCGGTTGTCTCGTCAAACTCGATCAGGATTGAGTCGTTCTCAAGAGGAATTCGCTTGTCTCCCAAAGGATAGAGCCGATCGGAATCATGCACCGGCGAATCCTGGCCGGACTTGAAGTCCTGGGCCGGAACGGTAGCCGCCGCCGCAACGAGCAACAGCAGGATACGGAGAGCCGCGAATATAAAAGCGGCATGGCTTATTCGCTTCAGAAGCGCCTTGCGATTGGCGGAGTTTGCGCGATGACTGTTCAAGCTGTATCTCCTCTCACGAAACTTGGCGGTGCCCCCCGGCACCCCGACCCGCGGCCCGATTCCCCGGCATTTTCAGTATGCAAGTTCGCCCACAGGGCCAATCTGAGAGACCGATTGCTGACCTACGGCGGATGATAGCCACGGCGGAAAAGTACTGTCAAGGCGTCATCGTACTGTCGGGACGCCATCCTGCTGTCAATATAAACTTCATAATTGACAGCCGCGTTGAAGGGATGCTAGAGTCTTCCTTCATTGCGGAGACCGGTCTCTGTCATGTGAGCCGCCACGTGGAAAGAAAGCGCGGCGAAGGGGGGAAATGGCCAACGCAACCCAGCCCGTGGCGGAATTGACCATCCAGGCTCTGGAGGCGGGAGAGGGAGTTCTCCGTTTAGCGCCGACCTGGGTGCCAAGAGTCTATCTTCAACCCGGCCGAAGACTCAAACTCGATCAGCGCGACCTCTATTCGTATGGAGCCCATCGCGGTGGCATCGACGAGCGCTGGTTTGGCTCAACCACGCCGGCCATGAACGATGGCCGCACCCCCGATGAAGGATTGAGCTATGTAGTATCGAACGGCGAGCGTTTCACTCTCAAGGAGGCCATCGAGGCCGAGGGCCTTCGCATCGTTGGCAAGGCAATCTGGGACACCTACCGGCGCTGGCCTGTGTACAGCAAATTCTTCGATAACTCCGGTCCCATCATGCACCATCTCCACCAGAGCGACGAACAGGCGGGGCTCGTGGGCCGCGAGGGTAAGCCCGAAGGCTATTACTTCCCGCCTCAACTGAACGCTACCTCAGGAAATTTTCCCCATACCTACTTCGGAGTCGAGCCTGGCACGACGAAAGAAGACATTCGCCAATGCCTTGACCGCTGGGATAAGGGCGACAACGGGATTCTCGATCTATCGAGGGCCTACAGGCTCAAGCCAGGAACGGGTTGGCTGGTGCCGCCGCGCATTCTGCATGCGCCGGGTTCTCTGCTGACCTATGAGCCGCAGTGGGGCAGCGATGTTCTGGCCATGTTCCAGTCCATGGTGGAAGGCCGTCCGGTGCCCAGAAGCCTGCTGACCCAGGATGTGCCGGAAGACAAGCATTACGATCTCGATTTCCTTGCTGACCTGGTCGACTGGCCGGCCAATATCGATTCCGAATTCAAGAGCCACCACTACATCGAGCCGATCCCGGTGGCCGACTCGCTCAGTGAAGGCTACGTCGACAAGTGGGTGGTCTATGGCCTGATCGACGGCCGGCAGAAGTTCAGCGCGAGAGAACTTACAGTAATGCCCGGCGCACGCTGCACCCTCCGCGATCCCGGCGCCTCGGGCGTGATTGTCACGCAAGGCCACGGACGTATCGGGAAGCTCGAGGTCGACTGCCCGGCCTTGATCCGTTTCGGCGAGATGACGCAGGACGAAGTCTTCATATCCTACCAGGCCGCATTGGAAGGCGTGATGATTGAGAACCACTCCAGGACAGATCCTCTGGTGACCCTTCGTTATTTTGGACCCGACGTTCACTCGGACATGCCCGCAGTCGGAGCCCACATGCGCTGACCGGAACGGCGCAAGGCCACTCCATGCAACGGCCGGCAAAGCATCTCAGGGAAGGGAGAGTTGTAAAGTGAAGCAGCATTTCGAAGAGAAGAACGCTCGCATCGAGGCCGCCTTCAACCAACTGAAGAAGTCGCCGGAGATGCTCAAAACTCGGCTCAACCTGTCCTGGAGTAACTGGGGCTTTGGACGCGAGTCACTCTCCGATTCAGCGGCGCGTCTGGAAAAGGCCAAGGTCCCGTTTATCGAACTCCACGGAAACCACTATGGACCCGACCTCGGCTACAATGTCGACGAAACTCTGCGGATTCTTGAAGATCACAACCTGCGTGTCTCGGGCGTCTGTGGCATGTTTTCCGCCGACAACGATCTCTCCAGCAATCGCCCCGTTTGCCGACAGGCGGCCATCGACTACCTGCGCCGCGAAATTCCTTTCACCCGGGCGGTCGGCGGATCGTACATTCTCGTTGTACCCGCGGCCGTTGGCCGGCCTAAGGCCAATGACGATGTGGAATTCGATCGCTCGGTCGAAACATTGGCAGGCTGCGCCGAGTGGTTTATCGAACACGCGGTAAAGGCGGCCATCGAACCCATTCGCTCTGCTGAAACCAGCCTGGTGCACACCGTCGAAGACGCCAAGAGGTACATCCGCGAAGTGAACCATCCAGGCGTAGCGCACATCAACGGCGATGTCTATCACATGCAGTCGGAAGAGAGCCACCTGGGCGAGGCTATCCTCTCCGCGGGTGACCAGCTCGTCAACCTGCACTTCGCCGACAGCAACCGTTGCGCTCTTGGAGAGGGTTCCATGGATGTGTGCACCATCATCCGCGCGTTGTACCTGATCGGCTATAACCAGGAGGGCCGATATGTGACCTTCGAGCCGCTCGGGCCAGGAGGCGATCCCTATCCCGCCATGTACGGCAAACCTGATAAGGCCAGGCTCGATGCGCTTGTATTCGACAGTATTCGTTACTTCCGCGCTTGCGAAGACATTGTTCTTTCCGACTGATCCGGATCGAAGAGCGCAAACGGTATCACCGGCGGCAGAATATCGGCCGAGGTTATAGACAACATTCTGAGCCAGGGCAGTAATAGAAGAGCCTTACGGTCCTGATCGACATTCTCTCCTTATGGAATTTCCCATGGATCTAACCATGCTCGCAGCGGTCGTCCTTCCATCGAGTGCGAACAGGTTGATCTCTCTTGCCCCTGCAGACTTGCTGATCATCATCGTTTATTTCCTGATGGTGCTCGGCATCGGTGTCTACCTCAAGAGCTACGCCAACACATCGAACGATTTCTTCATGGCTGGCCGGGAGATGACGGCATGGGTCGCGGGACTCAGCTTCCTCTCCGCGAACCTGGGCGCGCTCGAGCTCATGGGCTGGGCGGCGTCAACGTATCAGTACGGTATTCTGGCCGCACATTTTTATTGGATCGCAGCCTTCCCCTCCATGGTGTTCCTCGCCCTGGTGATGATGCCGTTCTATTACATCTCGAAGACTCACTCGGTCCCGGGCTATCTGCGGCTGCGATATAGCGAAGCCACAAGGGGCCTGAGCGGCATCTCCTTCGCGTGCATGACGGTCATGATGTCCGGCATCAATATGTACGCCATGGCCATCGTCATGAAGGTGGTGCTTGGCTGGAATATCCACTTCAGCATTTGGGTCTCGTCAATTACTGTTGCAGTGTACGTCACGCTGGGAGGGTTGTTCTCTGCCATCTTCAACGAGGTGCTGCAGTTCTTCCTCATTTGGTTGGGGGTGCTTGTAGTTCCCATCCTCGGCATGATCGAAGCGGGCGGGTGGTCGGGCCTCGTCTCCAAGATCCACGAGAGAGTTCACAGCGATGAATATGTTCATCTCTGGAAAGACCTGGGATCGTTTTCCGGAAATCCGATGGGGGTGCATTGGACGGGAGTGGTTTTTGGACTGGGCGGCGCCATCGCGTGCGGTTACTGGACAACTGATTTTCTGGTGGTACAACGCGCCATGTCCGCCAAAGACCTGCGGTCAGCGCAGCTGGCTCCCATCATTGCCTCCTATTTCAAGATGCTCGTTCCGCTGATCGTCATCCTTCCCGGCCTGCTTGGTCTGGCCGTTCTGCCTTTCCGCCTTGTGCCGGAAGGCATGGCAGGTCCCGGCATGCACACGTATAACGAAGTGCTTCCCCTGATGCTTGCTCGCTACTGCGGTCCGGGACTTCTCGGCCTCGGAGTAACGGCATTGATCGCCGGCTTCATGTCAGGAATGGCCGGGAACGTGAGCGCCTTTGCGACCGTTTGGACCTATGACATTTATCAACCTTATATTCGGAAGAAAGAGTCTGACGCACACTATGTCAAGGTGGGCCGCTGGTGCACCATCCTCGGAGTTCTTCTCAGCATAGGCACCGCCTATTTTGTGACTCAGTTCAAGAGCATCATGGATTACATGCAGGCACTCGTGAGCTTTTTCATCGCCCCGCTGTTCGGCACTGTTATTACGGGAATGATGTGGAGAAGGGCTACGCCCAAGGGCGGATTCTGGGGGCTTCTCGCGGGCACAGGCTCTTCGATTGCCATGTTTACGCTGGTGAAAATGAGGCCATCCTACCTCGCATTCTTCGCACTGTCTCCGGAGGCGAAGGACATGGCGGAAAATCTCTATCGTGCACTCTGGTCGCTTTTGATTTGTGTCCTGGTGACGGTTGTCGTGAGCCTTCTCACGACGCCCAAACCGGCCGCTGAACTTACCGGCCTCGTGTATGGACGGACTGCGATTCCGAGCGAGAAGCAATATCCAATCTACCAGCGCCCGGTGTTCTGGGCTTGCGGCGTGGCTATTCTGTTCGCCCTGCTGCAGTGGATGTTCTGGTGATCGACAGTGATGTGGTTTACGAAAGGGAGACTGGAAACATGAGTCGACATAGTCACATGCTGCCGGTGTGGTTTTTTATCGGTATCCTGCTCACCTTTTACGGAGTCGTTATCCTCATTACGGCGATCGTAGATTTTTCCAAGCCCACGACAGTCGTTCTCGCGAATTATCATCCTGGCATCTGGGGAGGGCTCATTCTACTGTCGGTTGGAGCTTTCTACACCATTTGGTTCTGGCCGGGTCTCCGCAAGCGCAGGTAGGGTCTCGTCGGTGGCATCATTCGGATAAGGACCGTAACCTCAGGTCCGATGGAAGGTACAAACGGCAAGCGGATCGTACTGGTCCGCAGACCTGAAGAGCGAGGCAGGACTATTGTGGGTGAGCGCTCCAAAAAGGCAGTCAACATAAGAGAGATCGCACGCCGTGCAAACGTCTCCCATTCAACCGTCTCCAGAGTCATTAATAATGTCGAGACAGTCGATCGCAAGCTCATGCGTCGCGTTCAAGCAGTCATCCAGGAGGCTGGATATCGCCCCAACTATCAGGCCAGAGCGCTCGCACGCGGCAGAAGTCACACGGTCGGACTCATCGTCTCGGAACTTAGCGGCGGCAACCCGTTTTTCTCCGAAATCATCTTGTACTTCGAACGCGCGGCGGTTGAAGAAGGCTACGAAGTTCTTGTCAGCTTTGCAGACACTGAGCGCCATCCCAACCACGTCTTCACTTGCGCAGAACGCATGCAGGAGCGGCAAGTGGAAGGGATTGCGGTCTTGACCTTCGGAATGGAGCAGTACCTCAAAGGCTCCAGCATCGATATCCCCATGATCTACGCCGGGGCGGCTAGCGACCTCCCGGGAATTCGAAATGTCCACATCAATTACCTGACCGGCATGCGAGAAGCGGTGAAGCATCTTGCGGATTTCGGACATAAGCGAATCGGTTACCTGAGCGGCCAATTGAGTTGGACCAGCATGAGCGCCCGCTACGCAGCCTTGCGAAAGGCGGCAAAGAGCGTCGGCTTGACGCTGGAGAAGGAGACGGTGGCGATATGCGACCACACGTGGACAGGTGGCGCGCAAGGCATCTCCAGTCTGTTGAATCTGCCTAAACCACCAACTGCGGTTCTATGTTGCAATGACGTTGCCGCGATAGGTGCAATGAAAGCCCTCAGTGCGAGAGGCCTGCGCGCGGGGACGGACATCGCTATCATCGGATTTGATGACCTGGCAATTTGTCAGTTTGTGGAGCCCGCGCTGACTACGATTCAGTTCTCGCCGAGCGACATAGCCCGGCTCGCGTTCACGGCGTTGTTGGAGGAGATTGAACCGGCGAAGGCAAAAACAAGCCTGGAGTATAAGACACGTTTTGTGCTGCGTGAATCTACCTGCGCGCCGAGGGACTGGATGACAACCTGACCTCCGAGCTGCTGGTCATCGAACAAGGATAGCGAAGAAGGGAACTTATGATGCGAACTGGAAAACGGTTACTCCTGAATCTGGTCGCGATCGTCTGCGCGGTCACGAATGCATCGAGCCAGATCGCTACACCGGCGCCCGCGCCGCCAAACCCTAAAGACTACACCGCCCACGTGGTGGGTTACGCCCACATGGACATGGCGTGGCTGTGGCGTTGGGAAGAATCCATTCATGACGTCATGTACAACACCTTCACGAATCAGATCCGGTTGATGGATCAGAATCCGGACTACACCTTCTCGCAGGACCAGGCCGTGGTGCTCGATTCGATGGAGCACTTCTACCCCGACGTGTTCAAGGGACTGCAGGCGAAGGCGCGGACGGGCAATTTCATTCCTGCTACCTCAAGCTGGGTGCAGATGGATGAAAACGTCAGCGACGGCGAATCCATGGTGCGCCAATTCCTCTACGGTCAGAAATACAGCAAGGAAAAATTCGGCCACTATATCCGCTTCGCCTGGCAGCCGGATGTTTTCGGCCATCCCGCAACCATGCCGCAGATCGCCAGCAAAGCGGGCATCGAGTTTTACCTCTTCGACCGTCCCCACGACCCCAGTCGCCCGCGGATACTCTGGTGGCAGGGCCTGGATGGAAGTCGCGTGCTTGGTTATTCCACGCCCAGCGAATATGCGGGCACGTTAAATCACGAGCGCGTCACTGTTCCGGTTATCAAGAGCGGCGAGCAGTCCGGCGTAAAAAACATACTGATCCTCTATGGCGCTGGCGATCACGGCGGCGGCCCAAATCCCGATGATGTGGCCGCCATTGCCGGCATGAACGCGTCGCCGAACGAAGTGCGCGTGAAACCCACCAACGTAGCCAACTACATCGACCTTCTGCTGACTGAAAAAAGAGACTTCCCGGTCCACAACGGTGAGTTCAATCCGGTTTTTCCTGGCTGCTACACCACTCAATCCGACATGAAGCGTCACAACCGGCAGTCGGAGCAGCTTCTCTTAAACGCCGAAAAGATGTCGGAGATGGCGGTGCTGTTCGGCTATCGAGATGTCTATCCGGTCCGCGACTTCAGTGAAGCATGGAAGCTCGTGTTGCTCAACCAGGCTCATGATCTGGCCGCGGGCTCGGGAATCGGTCCCATTTATGCCGATGCGGCACTCCAATACAAAGAAATTTTCGAGCGCGGCTACCGCGCACTGAATTTCTCACTCGAAGATCTGGGACTCCAGGTGGACACGAGCGGCGACGGCGTGCCCCTGGTGGTCTACAATCCGCAATCGTTCGATCGCACCGATCTCGTCACTGCGGAAATTTCCGCCTTCTCGCTCCCCGGAAAGTTAGTGGCCATACACGGCTCTGAAACCGTGCCGGTTCAGATTCTGAAAGCGCCATCCAAAGCGGGTGCGCGCGAAACGGCCACCGTGGCTTTCGTGGCGCACAATGTCCCGCAGATGGGTCTGAAGCTTTATCGTCTCGTCGCCGATACAGGCAGCGCTGCGGCGGAGTCGTCTGCGTTAAAGTCGGGCACGAACCCTGGACCTTATCTCGAAAACGAATTCTTCCGCGTCGAGATCGATCCTCAAACGGGCAACATCGCGCGCCTCTATGACAAGACCAGCAAACGCGAATCGTTTCGCGGGCAAGCCAACTCACTTACCGCCTGGGAAGACACCGCTGAGCAGGCCATGAGGACCTCAAAAGAATACGGGGGCCCGGCGTGGGATGTTGGCTTCACGGGCAAAAAGTGGGATGTCGATAAAGCCGCCAGCGTGGAAATCACGGAGCGGGGGCCGGCGCGCGCCACGATTCGCGTCGTGCGCCGCTTCCGCGATTCCGAGTTCACCCAGGAGATCAGTTTGATGCCTGGCGTGCCGCGCGTCGATGTGGCCGTCACCCTCGATTGGTACGAGCGCGCCACATTCCTCAAGGCGGACTTTCCCGTAAACGCCGAATCTCCTAAAGTGTCAGTCGAAATCCCCTACGGCGCAATTGACCGCGACCAAACCGGCGATGAGGCCGTCATGGGCAAATGGGTCGATATCTCCGGCTCCGACTACGGCGTGGCTATCCTCAATAACGGCCGCAACGGCTATAACGCAAAGGACAACGCGATCCATCTTTCGGTAATTCGCGGGCCTTGGGCCCCCGACCCGCGCGCCGATGAGGGGCGGCACACATTCGGCTACTCCATTTATCCGCACCGCGGTGATTGGCGCGAGGGCAAGGTGCAGTTCCAGGCCCTGGCCTTCAACTCGCCGCTGCTCGCCTTGCAGGAGCCGCGGCACGCCAGCCCGCAGGAGCAGTGGGCTGGAAACAAGGGTGGGTTGCCCGACGTGTACTCGTTCATCAAAACCGATAGCGACCACGTGGTGCTTTACGCAATGAAGCAGATGGAGGGCTTTTACGATAAGGATGCCATCGTGCGCTTCGTTGAGGTCGAAGGCCGCGATGGCGACGTGACCGTTCACTTTCCGCGTCCTCTCCACGCCACGGAAACCACATTGCTCGAGGATGTCCCCGTCGGCCCGGTAGGCGACGGAGCAACAGTGACGTTCCACATGAAGCCGTGGGAGATCAAAACCCTTCGCCTTGCGCGGATGCCGTAGGCGTCTCTTCGCGCGTTTCATTTGGAATCGGGCGATTGGTGCGATGCATGAAATGTCAGCAAATTTGATTTCAAGACGCTTGCCTGAGCCTGTCGATTCTCGTTCTGATGATCTCCGCCAGTTGCGTTCCGTAAGCCAGGCTGCTGAGCCGCTGCTCGTAATCCTCTCGAGCGCGCCGGGCAAGCGCTTCATATCTCGGCCTGTCTAAATAGTGCTCCTTGATCCATGCAGCCATCTGCTGGGCCGAGCCGGCCGGTGGAAAGATGGCCCCGTCCACACCATCGTGCAGGATCGACGGAACCCCTCCAACACTGGTTCCGAGCGCCGGAAGCCCGTATGCCGCTGCCTCCGCGTACACCACCCCCAGCGCTTCGGCCTGGGTTGGCAAAATGAAGAAGTCGCTCTCCAGGTAGAGTTTCTCCAGCACCGCTGCTTCCTGCGGAACAGACTTGCGAAGAAATCCATGAAACCGCACAAACTCCGGAAAACCCGCTACAGCCGTCGTTCCCGCTTTCAATTCTGCGGGGCCGACCACATGTAACTCGGCAGGCACACCCATCCCGATGAGAGCCGCGGTCGCTTCCAACGCCAGAGGACCACCCTTTCTTATCCACTCTTTACCAACGAACAGAAGCTTGCAGGCGCCTTGCCCGCGCCGCAGCAAAGCCGACAGAACCTTCTCTCTCTCAGGTGGCTTTTTCAAGTTAGCGCCCAGCGCCAGGATGGTAATACGCTCCGGATCCACACCATAGTCCGCAATGGCGCGATCGGCAGCCCAGCTCGATGTCAAAACCGGGAACACGTCTTCGCGCTGATAGGTGATTCGCTCCAGCTCAAATCCGTCTTCCACGACCCAAGCCGGTTGATGGCTGCGCGCAAACCATGGATAATCTTCGATCACCTGGCCCCATGTCGCATCGTGAATCATGAAGATCGGCAAACCCTTGCTGACGAACGACGTAAACGGCGGAAAGCTCGTCACCACCGCATCCGCATCACGATATTTCCGCAACCGCCTGTTCCCCAACTTTGTGAACACCCTCGCCCAGAACAGGTGGCGATCGATGTGATAAAACAACTTCTTGTACCACTTGTAATAGCGAAAAATGATCCATTGGATTGACTTTCTCCAGAACAGATAATGCGGTCCGACGGGTATCACCGTTGCCCCCGCTTCCTCGAGACAGTGAAAAATCTGCTTCGGTGTTCCCGACCAATTTTCCGGATCGAGAGGACCGTACAGGTCGAAGAAAAGAAGTTTGAGAGGACGGCCTTCAGGAGAATTGCTGTGCTTCACGTACGTGCACCTCGAGAGATAAAGTCTTCGGGTCAGGACAAAAGCCTTCGCTCCGGAGCGCTTCCAGAATTTACGCCCGCGATCCGCAGCATTTGAAGGCGAGCCTTTCTTGAGAAAAAGCCGATTGAGCTAGCGGCTCAGGTTTTGAATTCAGAAAAGGCTCTCACGGTGCGCTGCTCCCGCACCACTCTTAGCGGATCCGATAAGAGATTCCGCCATACGGCCCATTTGGTCTCATTCCGAAATGTGGTTCGTCTGTGAAATTTGGCGAATTGGGAAGAATCTGGTACTCGTAGGCCGCCCGCACCGACCACCGATGACTGAGCCGGTATTCCAAACCACCCTCAGGGACCGCGGCAAACATTGTGCCGGTCCCGATATTGAACGGATACTGCATCCTGACCACTCCTACCTGGAAGCTTGCGTAGGGACGCCACGTGTCTCCATGCAGAAAGGTATAGCGAGGGCCGGCCAGATAGTCATGCTCGGTTTCGCCATTCCAGCTATTCATATCGAGATAGCGAAAGTGGCCCTCCAAACCAAAACTGCGCGTCCAGACGAAGGTGACGAGTCCTCCGATTCCCGAGATGCGGGCATCGCTCCCGTGCGGAAATCCAGCGTAAAAGTTGGCGTATTCAACTCCCCCCCAGAGGCTGGGATTGCCTTTATAAGCGTCGGGGACAGTCTGTGCGACCGCTAACGGCGCGATCGCTAGAAGTTCTATCGTCAACAGCCGAACTGAAAATGCTTTCCACAGTCGCGTCCATCGAATCCATGCTTTTGGCTGTACCGTGCTCACCAGGGCTCCATCTTCAAAAGAGTGAATTGACTTTGAGGGTTGCAGTCACAGTCTTGATCACCGGGGCAGGGCTATTAAGAGCGCTCCCGCTCACCGTGAGCGTATAGCTACCCACTGGTGTGCCTCCAACCAGGGTTCCGGAGCCGCCGCAGCCGTTCAGCGCACCGATAGCTGAGATAGCCAGCAACACCACAAACGTCATCCACCAGCGGCGACCCTTCAATCGCTTAGGCCAGAACAACAACAAAACTCCGGATAAGATAACTGGCGGCGCTGCTCTGGCCGATGCCTGAGAGCTGGCGCCTGTGTTCGTAGGAGCCGAGGTTTGAACGATAAGTTGCCCCAGGCCCCCTCCCGCAACCGTCGCCGGTTTGAATGAACATGTGGTATCAGCTGGAACGCCGCCGCACGTTAATGCGACGTTCAGCGAAAAGCCTTCTCCGGCTTCCTCCACCACCCCCACCGTATAAGTGGCTGCTTGTCCCGTGTAGACAGAAGCGGAAGAGGGTGACAGGGTCAGCGAAAATGTTGGCAGGATCTCTTCATTCACTACATTCGACGTAACTCCCGTGCTCTGGGAAGAACCCGGAAAGACTGCGACAATCGGATCGATGCCGACTGGAAGGGCGGTCGTGCTGAAAGTCGCAACGCCATTGTTCAGATTCGCTGTCCCCAGGGTATTGCTGCCGTTATTGAAGGTGACAGTTCCGGTTGAGATGCCGCCCAGCGACGTGATTGTGTCGGTGCAAGTGACATTGGTTCCAAAAGAAGCAGGATTGGGGGCGCAAGTTAAAGTCGCCCCTTGCGCGTACACCAGCACCACCTGTGTCACCTGGTTCGATGTAGCTGTGGAATGTGTCTGGTCTCCGCCGTAGCTGGCTTGGATCAGGTGCGAACCAACGGCCAGGTTGGACACTGTGACCGAAGCCAGGCCACCTGAGAGGGAGCCGCTGCCGAGCCCATTGCCCGTGGTCAAGTCTTTGAAGGTGACAGTACCCGTAGGCGCACCGTCGCTGCTTGAGGCCGTTGCAGTAAACACGACCTTTTCTCCGAAATAGCTTGGATTCGGCGCGCCGGTCAGCGACAGGGTGGCAGGCAAAGGATTCACGGTCTGTGTCAGGGTCGCAGTTGCCGATCCGTAAATCGTGTCACCGCTATAAACCGCCTTGATGGCGTGTTGCCCAACCGTCAGCGTGCTCACGGCGCAGGTAGCAGACCCTCCAACCATGCCTTGCGCATTGCATAACGTCGTTGCCCCGTCGTAAAAAGTGACGGTTCCCGTTGCGGCTCCAATAGGTCCGGTCGCCGTCGCCGTGAAGGTTACATTTTGCGAATACTCAGATGGATTCAATGAACTGGTCAGCGCGAATTGCGGCGCATAAGTGATCGCAACATAGCTGACCACCCCGTCGTGGCTCGAGGCATGGAGAGCGGTGGTTGGGTCGTTGGAATCGACTACGGGAAAGTCAGCTCCAAAGCGCGCATATGAGATCGTTGTGATCGGGGCCAGGTCAGAGCTTACTACGACGTGGTCAGTCTCTTCGGCCGAGCCATTTTCCACATAGGTGTATCGATTGTCCGTCGCGTTCGCAGGCTGGGTGGTCAAGTTGATCAGCGTAGGATCGGTATCGGTTGAAACTGCAAGAGTGACCAGATTGGCGGCCACGGGATTGCCCACGATAGCGCCCATCGTATCCACGAACCCGTCGGAGAACTCAAAGGAGTTGTAACCTCCCAGCGACACCACATGCGCGCCTGCGGATTGGTAGCCTTGGATGATTGTGCTCAGCTCCTCCGCCTGCGCCGCTCTTTGCGCGCGTACCGCTTTTCCCAGGGTCGGATCGGAGATATTGGTGCGATTGAGCAATTCGCTGTTCACAATTGTGAGTTCATAGTCCTGCTGCCCTCCCCGTGCGAGACCGACAACAAGTACCAGGGGTGGGCGGCCGAATAATGTTGTCGAGTTATACGGGGTTGAGGCGTCCACTTGATTGCACGAGATGAGATCAACCTTGGTCTCATTGATCAGGAAACCATTGGTCAATCCGCTGGGGTCGTTTCCGTTGAACCAGCAGGGCGTATAAGTTGGGCCTCCGTCGCTCGAGATCTGCGCCGCGAGAGCGTCCAGCGCAGCCAGGCTTTCCACCTCCTGCACACCGATAATGTCCGGCGAATTCTCGAATTGAACAATTGCCAACGCGGCCTTATTGACCCGCGTAGTGAAAGCCTGCGGTCCCACCGTCGAAGTGTCGTAGAAGTTGTCGAGATCCTGGGTAGCGATGGTTACCTGGATCGGGCTTGTAGGAAGCGCGGCGGGCGCTCCATTCGCACCGGGAGCGGGAGTTACCGCGCCATCGCCATAGCCGTCATAACCGAATTGTCCATTGTCGAGTATCAGGCCCGTGTATCCGAGTGCGTTCTCGTGGTAGTCCACGACCCCTGTCAGGTTCGACACTGCTGCGTTTGCAGTAACGTCAAGGGGTGCCTCTGGTCCGCCGCGGCTTGAGCTATCGATGAACAATAGCGATGGATTGCCCGACCAGCGGCTTACTGTGGCCGGAGCCCCGGCAGGAACCGGCTCCAAAACACTGATGCCCGCACTGCGGAAGGGCCGCACCGCATTCCCGGATGAATCAGGGAGCACTCCCCAAAACTGCCCGTTCGATGTCGCTGGCTGCGAGTTGGTGGCAACGGTCCCACCAGTTCCTGACGTGGTAAGCAGATTGGGAATAGTAATGCGCATTCCCTCGAACTGGAGCCACTGGCCGAAAGCGCCGGTCTGCGCGCTTGCCAGAATGTCCGCCGCGACCGGCGCTGGCAAGTTGTAGGTTACGTCGTCCGCTCTGATTGGCGGCGAGCTAATCTGAATCTCCGTTCCCTGCGCCGCTTGATCTGCCGAGGAGTTGGATACCGTAACTAGGCCGGTAACCCAAACCAGATTCCCCAGCGTGGCATAAGACGGGTCGGGAGCATTTTTGGTGTAGACATAGATTCCTTCGGAGGTGCTGACCTCGTTATCCCAGCAATTCAGAATGGCGCCACCCGGGCAGGTTGCCTGGTTATAAGAGTTAACAATATAAAAGCCGTCCGAAAGCACGGCGTTCACGATGCCTTCGGTAGTCACGTTCTGGTTCAGATACGGCGAGTTAGGAAGATTGGTCTGAATGGCATGGATATTGACCTTGACCTGCGCCTTGGCTATCGCCGTCGCCGCCAGGCAGATGAAAAAAACGAGCAGCATTCTGTGCGCAACCGCCCTGCTGAGCCGCAGGCGGCTGCGCTGATCCATAACTTCATCTGCTGATCTTCTCGAAAGGAACATAGGTAGGTGTACCACTGGAGCTATACGCGCGATCAAAGTCGTTCACGGAGACTGAAAAAGAAGGCCCCGCCTCGTGCCATCCACTAACTTGAACAACCCTGCCCATACGACTGGCCGCCCCACTTCAGACTCAGCACTCCGCTCGAATCCGCAAGGGATTGTCTCTGCCGGATATGTGACCGGTGTTTGCGGCCCAGGCCGCAAAGGAAATCACTTTGTTCGATGCGAGTTCCGCTTCGAAACGGTGTAGGGGGCGCTCAAAATTGCGCGGGAAAAAGCCCGTCGAGGAGACTGGCTACATCGCCATAGCACTGCTCAAAGCGTGAGTGCCGCTGGGTCTTGCCTCGGTGCGGCCCATCATTCTTGATGCGCAACAAAATTTCACATCCGCGTATTTTCTACATTATTACCAAAGTATCGATTTCGTGTGACTTTAATCACATACTCTTAGTTACTATTTGGTAGAGTAAAGAGCAGACAACACCTTTCTTGGCGGCTTTTGCCACAACTCCATTCGTGTTCTTTCACACGGAAACGGGCCTTGCTATGGGACTGAAGGAAACTTTCATACTGCCTCTCGTGGTCGTTTTGGGTTCATCTCTTAACGCTCAAGTTCAGGCCTACCGCAGCTACGATGTGTATGATTCGGTTGGCGTAAACACTCACTGGACCTACGGGGCTCCGTACCAGTATTTGCCCCAATTCTCAACGCTCGTCTCGCTCATGCAGCAGGCTCAAATCCGCCATGACCGCGATTCCGAATGGGGCAATGGCGTCGACACCACGCCATGGGTCACGTCAATGTGGAGCCAGCTCAACGCCGCAGGCATCAAGACCGACCTGATCGGCGTCGGCAACAACAATGGGCAGACACTGGCGCAACTCGAGGCAGATTTGAAGCTGTACCCAGGCATAGAAGCAATCGAAGCGCCAAACGAATGGGACCTCAACGGCGGCTCGACCTGGGTTTCGACCATGCTGGCCAAGCTGCCCATTCTTCACCAGGCAGGAGTGGATCTCAATCTCCCGGTCATCGGGCCCTCCCTTGTCGAGGGATCCTCGTTCTCGCAACTCGGTGATGTCTCGCAATATCTCACCTATGGCAACATCCACGACTACCAGGGCGGCCGCAACCCCGAGTCTTCTGGGTGGGGCGGCGGCGTGAGTGCCGAGGGCAACGGCTACGGAAGCATCCTGTGGAATGTGGATATGGCGCATGAGTACGCGCCTGGCCTGCCCGTGATGGCGACTGAAACCGGCGCCCAGACAGGCACAACTGGGGGAACGATTCCCGAGACTGTCGAAGGAACGTATGCTCCGCGCCTCTATCTGGCAAGCTTCCTCAGCGGCGTTCCGCGCACTTACATCTACGAGTTGATCGACGCCCCTTACGGATGGTCCAGCTACGGTTTGCTGCGCTACGATCTCTCGCCAAAGCCTGCATTCACCGCCATCAGCAATTTGCTGAGCATCCTCCAGGATGTCGACACCCAGTTTACCCCCGAATCTGTGAACTACACGCTCACCGGGAACCTGTCGGGAGTGGACACACTCCTGGTCCAGAAAAGTGCGGGCGATTTTTATTTGGCTGTGTGGCTAAACGGATCGATCTTCGATACCAATGCATTTGTCGCCACGCCGATTGCGCCTCAGCAGCTCTCGCTCTCCATCTCTGACGGATTTATAGTCTCCGGCGTCTACAGCTTCAATCCCGATGGCGCCGTGACAACAGCTTCGGCGAACCAGGCCACATATACCGTGAACGCCAACAGTTGCGTCACCCTCCTGCATATCACTTCAGCCAAGCAGGTGGCTTCTCCCGTCCTGTCCTTGCCCTCAGGGAATTACTCCTCCGCGCAGGCTTTGACCATTTCCGACTCAACGCCGGGAGCGGCAATTTACTACACCACCAACGGCTCCGCTCCCACAGCCGGTTCCAGTCTCTATACCGGGCCGATCACAATAAGCAGCAGTGAGACAATCAATGCTATCGCGTCCACAACGGGTTTCGGCAACAGTGCGAATGCATCCGCTGCCTACACGGTCAACTTGCCCACCGCTGCGCCGCCGACGTTTTCGGTGAGTGCCGGCACGTATGCGTCTCCCTTTTCACTGACCCTGACTTCTTCGACCCCCGGTGCGAAAGTCTATTACAGCGTCAACGACTCCTCGCCGACCACTCAGTCGAATCTCTATGCCGGAGCAATCGCCGTTACCGGCAGTGAGACCATCTATGCATTTGCAGTTGCGCCCGGCGCGAGCAACAGCGCGGTGAGTTCCGCAACCTACACCATCACAGGCACAACTGCCCCGAGCCTGTTAGCTTCGGCCAATCATTATCGCCTCATCAACCAGGCCAGTGGACTCTGCATCGACGACGGGGGCAATCTGAGCAATGGAGCAGCATTGACGCAATGGCAATGCTGGCCCGGAAACACAAACCAGGAATGGTCGGCCACGCCCTCAAGCAATGCAGGCTTCTACACCATCAGCAACGCAAATTCAAACAGCCTGGTGTGGACTGCAACCAACGGCTCCGCTTCCAATAACACTCCGCTGGAGCAATCGACAGCAACCCAGTCGCAAGATCAGCAGTGGGCTCCCATACCGCTCGCGTCCGGGTACTACGAAATCGTCAACTCCGAAGGCGGCCTGTGCCTCACCGTGCCCGGGGGAGCGAATAGCAATGGGCTTCAACTCGAGGCATCCGTTTGCACCGGGGCGCCCAGTCAGTCATTCGTGCTCGGAACCATATCCACCAGCATCGTCTCTGGTGGGTGGTACACCCCCATCAGTGCGAAAAGCGGAATGTGCTTGACCCTTCCGGGTTCCGGTTCCGAAAACGGTACAGCACTCTCGCAGGGGACCTGCGGAACTCTGCTCAACCAGGAGTGGCAGTTCCAGCCCACCAGCAACGGCTTCAACGCGGTCCGCAGCGGCGAAGTTACCTCTCTTGTCTGGGACGACACCGGCGGCTCGACCGCTAACGGGAACGGAATGCAAGTGTGGTCGTGGGCCAATAACACCAATCAACAATGGCTGCCTGCGCTGCAAAGCAATGGGCTCTGGACGTTCGTAAATCGTACCAGCGCCGATTGCATGGACAATGCGAATTCAGTTGGCAGCGGAACCCAGATGACTCAGTGGGCCTGCGGTTCGAATAATCCAAACCAGGAGTTCGAACTCATGCGCGTTCGCTGATTTCGCCTGTCCGCTCGAACCCGCCGGCGCTCAACGAGCGCCGGCGGGTTCAAGTTTCACCACCGAGAGCGTGTCCATTGCAGTAAGCCGTATGGCCTCACCAGCCTTCAACGCGCGCGCCATCGTCTCGCCCGTCGAGGAAAAAGTAATCAGTTGGATCGAACGGAAATGAATCGGTGACGAAAGAGTGATCGCTTTGGCCGGCACGGACTCGCGCTTTCGACTGTCTGGATCGAACGACCGCTCTTCGATCCAGAAAAACAGCAGGTACGATCCGTCTCCCCGCTCGGCCAACAAATGATGGACGTCCGAAGTATCTCCCGACAGTTGAAAGGGCAGATCCCTCGAACTCGGATTGGAGCCTGAATCTTCGGTGAGCCCAATCAAATTCTTGAGCGCAACATAAGCAGGCTTCCTGGAGCCGTCGTGTCGGGCCAGCCCAAAGGCGGCATCGTTCTTGCTTATCTCGGGTCCAACGTCGATAAGCTCATAAATATAACTTCTCTCTATCTTGTGAAGAAGCTGCTCCAGAATCAAGCGAGGCATGTACTTACCCTCGATGTCTTCGGGAATGCTTTGTTTGTTGTCAGGATCGGTAGAATAACCTATCTCGGTAGTAACAATCGGCGTATTGCCCCACGCATCGCGCGCCAGGTCGACATTCCACCGAATACTTCCGTATCCTCCTCCACCCCATCCAGGAGTTCCCGGATTCCTCCCCGCAAGATAGTTGTGGAGATTGGCGTAATCGAAATATTGCTGGAGCCCCGTCAATTTACCGTACGCATCCGGCTGCGTCAGCGATGGACCGATCACGAAGAAGCCGCTTCCCGCAGACGGGCCGCTTTTCGCCACCCGATTAAGAACGGGCAGAAATGATTTCAGAGTTTCAGGCCAGTTCGGGTCGCCGCTGTTGTTATATTCGTTGGGCGCTTCGTACCCCTCAAAATCAGACCGGACACGGCTCGGAAAGGCTGCCAGCAATTCGGCGCTCTGCTTTGGCGAGGTCACATACACGCAATGGATCCCTTGTTTGCCGAGAGCATTATGGCGCTTGTAAAACTCGTCCCAGCCGGTGTCGATGAGGCCATCGCGAATATGCCGCACCCCCAGATCTCGAAGCAGACTCTGGACCAAGTCAAAATTCGCGTAGGGGGTATTTGTGTAGTGCAAATGCACATTGACACCCACGCTGCCGGCGATTGAGTCGGAACTGATCGGCTTTTCGGCATGGCCACATGCGCAGGCCATTATCGCAGCCAACAAGCTGACTGCGCATATCGAATGCTGCCGAACTGGAGCTCTAGAACTGCGATCCATAACCATAGCCGCGGAGATATGCTGCCTTGTAGATGGTCTTGTATGTCGCTCGAGGTATTTCCGGGTGGTATCCGTGGTCGGGTACAAGCTTGTAGCGATCCTGGTCGGTAGGCGCAACAGTTTTCCCAAGCTCACGATCGCGCTTTCCATCCTGATAGCCATCGAAGTAGCCCCATCGCGTGGCAAAGACAGTGGAAGCCTGTTCACTTTGATAGAAATGGTCATAACCTGGAGCACGGGGCGGCAGCCCCACCGGAAACTTAGCCGACGGGGCCGGCTGAGCCGAATCAGGCGACTGAGCCGAGGGATCCGACTGCGCCAACAGCGCCGGATAAGTCAGAGCAAGAACGAACACAATCGCAAACAACGTGCGAAGACCATCCCCGCATGAGATGAAGTCGCGAACGCGTTGGTTCTTTCTTTCCTGATTGTTCATGGTTAACTCCATAATCGTTGTTGGTCTAACTCCACCGAGCCCATAACATTCCAACTTAGAGAGGGTGCCGCACCTCATCCCGCATAAGCTCTGACGTGGTGCGATGCCAGTCCGAGATGGGTGTCGAGGACGTCGAGCGCGGGACTGCCGTGCGCAAACTTTCTCGCGAAGTGAGCCCGCGACGCCAGCACTGCAGGCAGATCATGCCGGTCAAGAAACCGCGGATGATGTCCCTTCTCCCAACGAATATAGTGCTTGCTCTCGGCACAGATATTGAGGTTGGAGGCATTGCCCAGGATGGTTGGGCATACGACCTCGTCCGGCGGAAAACGCCCTTTGAAGTATTTGATCAGCCGCTCGTTTTCGGGAGCAAGCAAAGCGGCAGCCGCCCTGGAGTTGGCCGCAAACCACTGTCCTCCAGCGTAACAATGGAATGTGTCGCTGAAAAGATGGAATGGCTTGAGAAGAGCGGGGTTCGTAAGATGCAGGTGCATTGCCGCCGGCCCTCGATGCGGATGCCTCCAAGAAGGAATAGGAATCGACCTCGCAATGTATCTGAGGTAGGCAAGCCTGGAGTAACTTGCACTTTCGAGGCCGCCGGCATCATCCCCAACGCGTTCCGGCACGCGCGTATGATCGACTCGCTTCAACTGAATGTACGCGTCAAACGGGCTTGCCGCGAGTTCGCGCAGGATCGTATCCCTGTCCCGGATCGGGTAATCCGCGCCGCTAAGCAGATAAAACCAGCCGGGATCGCTCGTCTCGTAGAGCAGTCTCAGAGCCCGCAGCATTGCAGTGACCAGGCTGATCGTGCCCCACCGCGTCTGCACATGGGGCTGCACAAAGCGAACGTTGGATGTAAAGCGGGATCCAAGTAATGAAGACTGGGAGAAATCGTGGTGGCAGACGATCGGCGGATAGCCAAAGAGGGCGTTCAGCCTGTCAACCAGCCGAAGGATTTGCGACTCATCGCGATGGGTTAGCAGGATAAACCCGATTGAAGGCATGATGGTATCCATTGGAGATGTTTATCGCAGTTGGTTGATGGCCATCGGATCACAACGGCCGTTGACTAGGTCCCACATGGCCAGCGTATTGCCCTTCAGCCTGTTGAACCTATCGTCCTCTGCCTTTCCCCAGACCACCCCGATGCAGTTTGCCACCAGGCAGCGCATCCAGTACTGGGTCACGATATGACGCAGGGGAAATACCCGAGCCTTCTTCCACAGATAAATAGGATTGATAATCTGCGAGTAACCCATCCTCTGTCCCGAGATGCGGCCACCGCGCCATCCGAGATGAACGCACTGGGCGGAAAGATTGGTGACTGGCGCCATTCGTCCGCGCGTGCAGTGATATGAAAAATCGCTGTCTTCGAGCCATGCGTACAACGAGAGCTGTTCATCGAAGCGATTCTGCCTGGCAACCATCGCGCGCACGATCAGGTTGCAGCCGTATGCATAGTCCAGGGGCCGCGTTGTTATCGCGGTGCAGTCTTCGCAGCGCATATCAGCTTCAGCGCATAGAGCCCTGGCTCGCTCTCGGGATACCTGCTCGCCACGGCCGCCGTCAGCTAGCATCCTGCCCGAAGCTACAATCACCTCCGGGCCCTCGGTGAATAAGCGAACCATGTTAGCAAGATAAGTGCGGCATAACTCCATATCGTCATCAATAAAGGCAACCAGATCGGCGTCGCCCAGGTTGTCCAGAGCAGCGTTACGTTGGATAGTAAGTCCACGACGGCTGCGGATGAGGCGAACGCGATCGCGCCCGAGCGTGCGTTGTTCCACATGTTCGAGCGAAGGAGTAACAATTAAGATCTCTTCCGGCATGTGGGTCTGCTGCAGGATCGACTGGACGGTCTCCTCCAGAACCGCGGGGCGCCCATAACTGCACAGTACGACCGATACTCTCATCTAATCCGCCTCCAGCGAAGACAGAACCGCGCCGTGTTCCGGCTTCTGCGATGTGAAAAATGGAGCGATTGCCGCGCTGCTATATTCAGGGACGCGCAGTTCCGCCCTCTTCGTCGCACAGGCCAGTCCCAGGCCGGCGGCAACCCAGAACATCGCCCCTGTACTGCTGATGAAGATGAGGCCCGAAAGCATCTGGAAGATGAAACTTAGAACAATCGCGTAAGCGGAAACCGCGGTGAGGTCATTTCCGCCGGTTCGCGGCCGCATCAGGAGCAGTATCCTTGCGATTCCCACTGAATAAATGATGGTTCCGAACCAGCCCAGGTTAAGCAGCATCCGGATGGGTCCGCTGTCGAGCGGATATCCATGGTAGAAATCCGCGTTGTTCAGACCGATGCCCACGGGCACAGTCAGCAACTCTTGAGAAAGTCCCGTATAGAGCCGCGTGCGATCCTGAACGCTTTCGTCATTCTTCAAATCACCCAGCGTTTTTAGCCGATCCTGGAGCATGGGTATGTTGAGAGGCGAGTTAGCCAGCGCCACGAGCCCAATGCATCCAACCCCCATGGCCACCACAACCGTGAAAAAAAGCCTCTTGTTACTGCTCCTGGCCAGATACAACGTGCCGGCCGCGCCCGTTACCCAGGCCGTACGCACCAGCGATAGCATCACAGCGTAGAATCCCACCGCCAGAGCAAGCAGCTTGAGTCTCGAACGCTTCGGAACCACAAAGAAAAGCAGGGCAAGCGCCACATCGGCGAAGGGACCTGGAGCATTCAGTGTGCTCCATACGCGGATTTGCTGCGGCTCGGGGCGGCCGAAGGTCGAGCTCGCCAGTCCACCGGGCAGATTCTTCAGCCACATGGCGTCCCAGGCAGGCGGTTTATAGAACTGATAGATGCCGTAGGTTCCGATGAACAACAAACCGTACAGGGCAACGCGCTGGATCACCGCGGTATGCGTTTCAATTTCTTCCCAGTTAAGGTAAATGTGCAATCCAAGAAGCATCGGAGAAAGCCAATTTACCAGGCCATAGATCACTTCAGTCGAGGGATGTATAACCATTCCCACCAGAAAGCCATAAGCAACGCCGACTGCGCAAAAAACAAACGGAGCGATGCGTACATTCTCAACCAGCTTGCGGACACGCAGATCGAGGATCGCAACAAATGAAACCAGAAAGGGAGTTAGCAGCGTGAGATTCGGGTCGGCAAACCCCACCCGCCAGTCAACAACGCGGCGAATGAAGGGCGTCAGGAGCCACGTCCACAGTGCGAATTCCAGGTAGGCGGACGGTTTGCGAAAGTATACAGATAAGGCAATACACGTGGCGGCTGCGGGAATCCCAATGCGCAGCAGCCCGCCCCTGCCGAGGACGAACAAGCCGCACAGCGCGAGGCCGCTTACGATCGCAATGATCCACGACGCCGGATCCGCCTTGCGCTCTGCCACTGACATTCGTTCTGCCGCTACCTCCTCACGCACAGATCTGATCCTTCTCTGAATCGAGAGCAACGTTGAGGCCATTCACGTGCTCCGAAGCATCGGGAACCGGACATCCCGCCCGTTCAAGAAAACGCCGCATGCGGTCCTGAAACACCTCTCGCCTGAAGGATGCCGCGTGCGACTGCAATGCCAGCGGAGACCAATCGCAGGTTTCGAAATGCTCAATGCAATCGGCTAGATCTTCTGCTGTCTGCTTCTCGAAGAACATCCCGGTAACGCCATCGACGATGGTTTCGAGGGCCCCGCCAGCCCGGTACGCGATGCACGGACGACCCGCTGCGGCCACCTCCAGCGGAGCTAAGCCAAAGTCTTCCTCGCCGGGAAAAATAAGCGCTCTGCACCTTGCCACTAGCTTCTCTACATCCAAATCGGGCAGCCGCCCAACAAAATGTACGGTTGGACCGGCCAACTCCTTAAGTTGCCGAAGGCAAGTCCCCTCGCCGATCACGATGAGTTTTCGCTTGAGCAGGGTACATGCTTGCACCGCGAGATCGAGACGTTTGTATGACACCAGGCGAGAGAGAACGAGATAATAGTCTCCCTTCTCCTTCGATGGCCGGAATCGGTCAACATCCACAGGCGGATGAATCACCTCGGCAGCGCGGCCATACACCCGCGCGATTCTGGCGGCGACGGCGCGAGAGTTCGCAATAAAGTGATCGGGCTGGCAGGAAGCAAACTCATCCCAGTTCCGCAACATCGCGATGAAAGCGGGAAGGATGATTTTCTGCCCGATGCCCATGCGCTCGCGCGCCGAGTACTCGTCGAAACTCCACGCCCAGCGCATGGGAGTGTGGCAGTAACACACGTGCAGGGTGTCGCGGCCCGTTCGCACACCCTTCGCGTAGCCCGAAGAACTCGACAGCACCAGATCGTATCCCGACAAGTTGAGCGATCGGGCAGCGAACGGGTAAAGCAGAAAGTAGAAGCGGAAATACTTTTCCATGCCCGGCATTTTCTGCATCCAGGAAGTGCGAATGTCGGCATGGCTGAGCGACGCAGGCGTCTTGTTCGCGAGCGCGACGAGGGAAATAAGATCAGCTTCCGGAGTGAGCCGGTACAACTCCTCGGCAACTCGTTCCGCTCCTCCAAGTTGCGTGAAATAGTCGTGGAGAACTGCGATCTTCATGACGCACCCGCTTCTGTTTCAACCGGGCCGGTACGTTCTGTCCCCGACCGAAAAGCTCGAACAAGAATTCTCAGGTACGCCCACATCGACCAACCTGGCGCTTCATGCAAAACAGGCATTGCGGTGGCAAGTTCAACGCTATCGGCATCGATGATTCCCGGTCGAACATCGAATTGCCCCGCAAGATTGGCAATATCGGCGCGAGCAATCTCGACTTCGGACATTGCGCGAGGACCAACCAGCGACATGTGTCCGCAGAGCACGTTCCACATGCGCGGAAGAATCTCCAAAAATAATTTCACGCGTGGGCCTGCTGGCGCTGAACAGATGTGCAGACTGCGAAATTTGCGGCGTCGAAAACCGACCCGCATTTCAGTCTGGTATAGCACCGGGCGCCCTTCCACCAACCCCAGCGCAACCAGGCCGATAAATACCAACGATCCGAGAAGTAGCGCCACAGCGGACACGATCACGTCGAGAAGCCGCTTGGCCGCCTGCCGGAACCCATCAAGTCGCGGATCCGGAACAAGCTCAAACAAGATGTCGCGTGTGTCGCCGGGCTGAATGCCACATATGTCCTTGAGACAGAGAATGCGTGCACCTAAGCTTCCTGCGCTTGAAATTGCGCGCTCGACGATTTCGAGATCCGATCCCAGGGGTGTGGCGACAATCACATCATCTACTTCGCGATCCAGCACGATGCGTGGCAAGGCCGCGACATTGCCCAGATAGCGGCTCGCAATATCTGGCATCAATCCGCCGGCAGCGGACTGGGCGACAAAACCGATCACCTCAGCCCGGCGGCCGCGGCGGATACGGAATTCACGCCACGCCTTGGCTGCCAGCCGGTCGCTGCCCACAATCACCATGCGACGGGGTCGGCTCATCGGGGTTCACCTCCGTTTGACAAGGTTTCGGCAAACTGAGCGCGGGGAGCATTGCCTGCGAGCTGAGAGCCGCGTTCGCATTCCAGCGTGAATCGATAGATCTCCTCCAGACGATCAACCACCCTATCCCAACTGAATTCCTCGATCACCCTTCGGCGGTTGCGGAGACCCATTTCCCTCCGCAATACGGGATTGGCAAGCAGCGTTGCAATCGCCTGAGCAAGAGACGAAGGAGATTTCACCGGAACTCGAATGCCGCCGGCCTCGTCGACAAGATAACGCGCGCCGCCGGCGTCGGTTACAACCACGGGCAATCCGCAACTCATGGCTTCCACCACCGTCATTCCGTATGGTTCCCCGTGCGATGCGAGGCAATAGACGTCAGCCTGGCGCATCAGGAGCACCGCGTCTTCGCGCGACTGGCGGCCGAGGAATCGGATTCGGTCGCCACCCGAAAGCCGCGATGCTAAATCCTTGACCGCATCTAACTGCTCGCCGTCGCCGGCCACCCAAAGCTCCGCCGCAGGAAATCCTGTGGTCAGTAATTCGAAAGCTTGTAACAGCTCAAAGATGCCCTTGCGGGCAGAGATATTGGCATAGAAGAGAATCACTTGTCTCTCTTCGGTTACAGCCTTGCTCGAGTCGGGCGCAGCCGGGCTGAAGAAATCGCTGTCGATGCCGTGCGGGAGGAAGTGAATCGGCGCTTTCCAGTGGTCGGCAAGAACCACTCGCTGGCGTGCGGCTTCCGTGGTCAATAGAATCGCGCTCGCTCCGATTTGCTGAACAAGAGCTGCCGCCTTTTTTGTTTGTCGAATTACGGCCCGCAACGTTGCACGCGATGAAGTAATGGCGTTCGGATCAAGCGGCCAGTCGGCGACGTAAGGCCCAAGGACCACCGGAATTCGCGATCCCCACAGCGCCAGAGATATGCCCGTGTAAACCGGATTCAACTGGTGAATCAGGTCGAAGCGAACATCTTTGCAGAGGCAGCGAAGCAGCGACCGCACGCGCAGCATGTAGCTCAACCTGCTTGTAGTTCCCGAAGATGATCCTGAAGTTGATCTCGACCCTATCGGAAATAAGCGCACGTTGTCAGGCAGAGGCTTGGACAGTTCCACTCGCTCCGCCGCTACATACAGGCGATGACCGCGCTCCGCGAGACGCGTAATGAATCCATGAGCCACCAGCCCGTCGCCATGCGGCAGGACATCGGTCAGACATCCCGAGCAGTGGGGCACGAAAATATTCAGCGGCTGGTTCACACAATTCCTCTCGTCTCGATCGTGACCACTGGCGTATCGGGCGAATTTCGGTTTCCCCCCAACCGCTTCCCGCAAGCGGCTGGACCCCCTCTTCATCTCCGACCGACCCGCACCGGAAACAGATCCAGGGTGGATCGAGCTCACGGAATATTCCCAAGCGGGTTCATGTACATGCCCACATTCGCAACCTGAAGATAGTGCTCGATCTTGCTGATCCGGTCCTGTGGAACCAGAATCATGTCTCCGGGTTGAAGGGCCATATCCTTCTCCAGTTGAGCCGTTTTGTGAATGTTGCTGAGGTGCAGTATCTTCACTTCAGCGATCGAATCATTTACCTTGCGAAACACAATCACCTGGCCCGCTTTTGCATTCGGAGTGAAACCCCCAGCCATCAAGATGGCTCCCATCGCCGTAGTGTTATCCTTGATCTCGATTTCGCCCGGCTTGGCCACCTGGCCGGCAACAACTACGTAAGGATGGGTGAAGGACTCGAGCACCAGGGTCAATTCGGGGTCCTTCAGCTTGGACGACTCCTTTTGAACAATCAGATCGTGAGCCTGATCCACGGTCAAACCGGCCACATAGACCGACCCTACGTCTTCAAGATTCACATATCCATCGGGTTGCACCATCACGGTCTGATTGAATTCGGGCGTGAGCCTGTATTGCAGGTCCAAACTATCGCCGGCTCGCAGCAGGTAGCGCGGCCGCTCTTGCAACCCGGTCTGAGAATGAGACGTGCCGGCCGCCAAAGCGAAGACCAGAGCCAGCCTGGCACTCGAACGCAGAAGCGAATTCATGACTATAACCCAACCCTTCCCATCAGTGAGTTCATCCATGCAGGAATCGCATACGTCGTCTTGTTAAGGACCGTGCCCAGGACGCTGCCTCCATACCTTTCGATGCTTCTTTCCAGTTCATCCACTTGATTGGTCGTGGTGCGATTGCACTCAACCACGATGATCACTCCGTCCAGCAGCGGAGCCAGTCCGAGCACGTCGGTCTTCTCTTTCAGAGAATGACAATCCAGAAGCACATAACGATAGGCGCCAAGCAGCGCGCTCAGATGTCCCACCCGATCGCGATAACGCGCCAGCCTGGAATCGCGGCCCGCAACCGTGTTGCCGTTCGGAGACGCGTCATCGTGACCGCGAGAATCCCGCTGCGGAAATTTCGTATCCCGGGGCAGAGTGTTCTTGACCGATCCCAGCGCCTCGCAATCGAGCGCAACGGCGCAATTTGCTTCGTTCTCATTCAGCATCTGCTCCAGCAGAGACTGGACGTGCGATACGCCCGCGCCGGGATGATACGAAACCAGCCCCAGCGCGAATCCTTGGTCGCGTCCCTCCGCGTCGCAGCGCTGCAGAAGGCTGTAAACGAGTGCCTGGCAGGCTGCCAACTGGCTGGGATTTGTCTGCAAATATTCGCGCTCCACGCTATACCTCCCGGGCATCCTGCATATTCTGCATCGCGGGAATGAGACCATTGGGGCTCCTCACAGCCGCAGCTTGCTCGGCCGCGATGACCGGCGCGATCAGCATTCCAGTGTCCAGCCGGGCCGCGCCTTCATCGAAGGAGATGATCGCCAGAACGGAGTAGTGCGTCACCAGGCCCAGTTCGCGCACATTCGCGATCGTGGCCCTGAAAGACTCTGCAAAGTAGACTGTGCTGGCGCCAAGAAACATAGCGGTCAACACGCCCAGTGTCATCCACAGCAGAGGCCGGGGCGCAGTCTGCGTGTAATTCAGCGTGGGATTCTCTGCCACCGCGATATTGACCAGCTTGTGTTCGTCCATCGCGTCTTCGATGTTCGATTGATCACGCTTCTGGGAGAAGGTTTCATAGTTGTTGCGTGCCTGTTCAACCTGTTCCTGAAGGGTGTTGTACTTTAGAAACAAGGGCTGAATCTGATCGAGTTGCTTGCGCAGGTCGGCCAGATTGCCTTCGAGACTTCCGATGCGGCTTTGAATCGCTTTCTTTTCCACGATTGACTCCACCTGGCCGGTGCGCAACTGCTGCCATGCGGGGCTTACATCGGTGGTATCTTCACTCGGGGTGCGCTGATTCGCGCGCTCCAGAGCCGCGGATGTGGTTGCTATCTGGTTGTCGATCTCGGTCACCAGGCGGTCGGTCGGCTGATATCGATTCAGCAGCTCAGTTCGCCGATTCTGAAGCTGCACAAGGGTCGACTGCATTTGCGCCACAACTCCCTGATTGAGTGCAGTCTTCTGTTCCGTCGGTTGGCGCTGCGGCACTGTCGCCACCAGTCGCGTCGCCTCGGCAACCCTCTGCTCGGCTTCGGAATAATTTGTCTGGGCCGCCCGCAGATCGTTCTCAGTGCTCAGAATCTGCTGGGTGAGTGCTTCTTCTTGATCGGGAACGGACACCAGTCCGTTGGCCTGCTGGAACTTGACCATTTCCTGACTGGCGCGATCCCATGCGTCCTTATAGCGCTTCGTCTGTTGTGCGAAGAACTCTGAGGTGCCCGGAGGCCGCGTCAGAAGTCTTCGCTTGGCAAGATAAGCCGCAGATAACTGGTTGAGCGCGCTCGCCGCCATTTCCGGACTGCCGGCGGCATAGGTTACAGTGATGAGATTCGACTCGTGGCCGGCTTCCAGCTTCAGGTGTTTTTGAAAGCCCGCGATCTTGCCTTCATGCTCCTTGATTTCAGCGGCGCTTTTGTTTTCGCTGGTCCACTGCGGATCAACCACAGCGCCGATCACGTCTTCGCTCTGCAGCAGTTGCATCTCTGAGTTAATTTGCTCGGTGGTTACATCCTGAGCCGGAGGCGCAACCGCGGAGCGATCTGCGGAGATAACCGCATTGCTGCGCGACGCCAGTAGGAGAAACATCATTTCCGATTTGAATTGGGGCTTCTTGAGCAATGTAACAGCAGCCGCCATGCCAACGATGGCGGCCACGATGCACAGAAACACCCACTTTTGCCTGAATAGCGCCTCGACCGCCAGGCGCACCGGCGAATACCGAAATCCCTGATGCGCTCCGGATGATCCCTGAAGCGCGCTGGATGCGACGCGAGCGGCGAGCAGCTTATTCGGAGATTCGAGCGCTTTTGGCATGGGTGACAATTTTCCTCTCGCAGCAATCATTCGCTGCTAGCTGGTTTGGTGTGTTTGGCTTTCGATTTTTATGTACCCGATAAGGATGATCGTCGATCTGTCATTGATCAAAGCAAGCAGCGCCGTTCCGCCGCCGATCAATTGGATGCACAGCAGGAGATGAAAGCTTCCCTTGAGGATCGATTAACGCCCTAAGAAATTGTGGATGCTGCCATATGCCATATGTGAGCTTCGATGCAGAATCTCGCCATAGCGGTTGCAAATCTTCCCGCCGCTGAATGAAAGTGTTCTATTAAATGCGCCCGCCGGGTAGAGCTAATAGCCCCGAAGCGAGCAAACATTTACACCGTCTCATTGATCAGATTTCAACCCGGTTTCGTTAAACCGCAATCAATGTTCGATTGCCGACAATCACGAAAAAAGTGCGTGTCTCACATTAGGGAATCGTTCATTCGTCAGCAAAGGCGCCATGTCGTTCTGCGAGAGACACGAGTCCAACACCGCTCATACAGCCGACGCTGGGATTTGAGCATCTTTATCCATGATTGCCTATGTCTGACAATAACCAGAAAATTCACGTGGTGTTCGTGAATCATACTGCCCAGTTGGGCGGCGGAGAAATTGCGCTCCGCAATCTCCTCGAGCGTCTGGATCCAGCGTCATTTGAGGTCTCCGTCGTGCTATGCGCGGAAGGGCCTCTGGTCGAGCAAATTGAAAAGCGCCATCGCGTTCGAGTGATTCCCATGTCATCGCGCATCGGCGAGGCCCGCAAAGCGTCGATTGGATGGAAATCTTTTTTAAAATTGCGCGACGTCGTATCGGCGCTGCGCTACACATGGCGTTTATCGCGTTCGATCCGCCGGTTGCGTGCGCAGCTGGTTCACACCAACAGCCTCAAATCGCACATCCTCGGCGGAATTGCAGGGCGGCTCGCGGGCGTGCCGGTTATCTGGCACATGCGCGACCGCATAGCTCCCGATTACCTTCCGCGCAGCGCGGTTCAGCTTGTAAAAATTCTAAGCGGTTTGATTCCCACTTTCATCATCGCAAATTCGCAAGCGACACTTGACACGCTTCTCGGTGAAACACCGGAAAAAAATCGCAAGGCGCGATCGAGAGTGATTCATGACGGTTGCGAAGTTCCAGTCTCCACATCGTGGCCGGGACCGAACCAGCCACTGAAGATTGGACTCATTGGACGCATCAGCCCGTGGAAAGGTCAACACATTTTTATCGAAGCCGCGGCGATGCTCCGGAACGAGTTTCCTGACGTAGTCTTTCAAATCATCGGAGCTCCGCTGTTTTCCGAATTCGAATATGAATCGGAGGTGAAGCGACTGACCCGTGAACTGCAGCTTGAAAGTCAGGTCGAGTTTACCGGATTTTTGCGGGATGTCCAAAGCGCGATTCATCAGTTGCAGATTGTGGTTCACGCCTCGACCGTCGCGGAACCATTCGGTCAGGTCGTGATTGAAGGCATGGCGACCGGCAGGCCCGTGATCGCCACCAATGGTGGAGGAATACCGGAGATAGTAGTCGATCAGGTAACGGGCCTCCTCGTGCCGATGAACGATGCAAGAGCTCTCGCTGACGCCATGGCGTCTCTGCTTCGCAATCCGGAGGAGGCGCGAGCGATGGGCGCCCGCGGACGCCGGCGGGTGAACGATCTCTTTACGATCGAGCGATCGGCAAAGGCGGTTGAGCAGGTCTACCTTGATCTGCTTTGCCCGCGATCACTCCGTGCCGGCACGGCTGAAGCGGAACCTCGCGAAGCCGCGCTGCAGGCGCGCGCGGATTATGAATGATGAGCCGCCTGAACAACACAGAGGCGACCGAAGAACGGAGGACTCGAGAATGACTCGGGTCGGCTTTGCGCTACTGACACACTCTCATCCCGGCCAGGTTTTGCGTCTCGTGCGGGCGCTCAACGAACTCTACGATGCTCCGCCCATCGTGTGCCATCACGACTTTGGGCAATGCGCACTCGACAGGAGCCTGTTTCCTGACAATATCGCGTTTGTCGATCCCCATCTTCCCACGTTCTGGGGTTGTTTCTCCATCGTGCCCGCGGCATTGGCCGCCATCCGCATGCTGATGAACGTTGACGACCCACCTGATTGGTTGTATCTCCTCAGCGGCTCCGACTACCCGGTCATGGCTCCCGACAAAGTAGTAAGCATGTTGGCAGAAACGCGCTTCGATGCATTTATTGACCATCGCGAAATCACTTATGCCGATATTCATCTGAATCGCGAGCCTGACAACGCAACCGGATTGTCTCGTCCCTCGTACAGGGCGCTCGCATATCGCCGCTACTGCGCCGTAGCCGTACCCAGGCCCTCGCTGCAAAAACCGTGGGCATTTCCTCCCGTGGGGCATTCCTACCTTTATGACCCAGCCTGGCGCGCTTTGGTTCCCGGACCCTTCTCAAGCAACTTCCGCTGCTATGCCGGCGAGCACTGGTTCACTGTGAGCAACAAGGCAGCGTCCATTCTATTGGCGGAGACAGCGCAATCCAGGCGCCTGTTGGCGCACCTGCGCCACCGCGAAAGTCCCGAAGAATGCTTCTATCATTCGCTGCTCGGAAACTCTCCACTCCAGTTGAGCAGCAACAATCTCCGCTACATTCACTGGCCGACGTCGACTGCGTGGCATCCCAACACTCTTTCGCTGGATCACCTGCCCCGGATATGTGACTCGGGCGCACACTTTGCGCGCAAGATAGCTCCCGGTTCGCCGCTGCTTGAAGAGCTCGATCGCATGACCGGCATCCCGCAAAGTAGCTTTGCAACGAGAAACAGCTTCGCAAATTCCTGATGGTTCTGCTTAGTCTCTCATCGCGGTTTCCAGCCCACGGGCGGGTCAAACCGTGCCCCATCCATCGAGCGCTTTCCGCTCGATGGGTGGGAGGGCCACAGCATTCTGAGGCAATCCTTTTTGTTCAACTCACATCCTTGTTTCCTATCAGCCCCTCAGGCTACTCGGCCGTTTCAATAACCTGCCGATAATGTCCTTGCTTTCCTGGAGCACAGCTCGACCGCCGGGCCGAATTGCCGTGATCGTAATAGCCCAGGCGTAAGAGATCACAAGCCCGACAACAAGGAGAGCGAGGCCATGCATGTGCAGCGTGCGCTGAAAAACCAGTCGCACGGTGACAACACTGAATGCCGCGGCGACCAGAAGCGGTATCTGCTGCCAGCACAAATCCCACGCGCTCACCGTGCCCATCCGATGGACCACCGCGTATTGAATGGGAGCCTTGAAGGCAAACTCAGAAACGGCGTAGGCCGCCGCCAATCCGACTGCTCCGCCAAAATGGAGGCCGATGAAGAAGGAAATAACGGTAATCGTTGACGTGGCAAGGCCAACACGGAACATGGGAGCGGTACGCCCGAGTGCAATGAAGATCCATTCGGTGGCATTGCTCAGCGGCTGCAGAAGCCCATTGATTCCCAGATAGAAAAAGATTGGCGCAACCGGAGCCCAGCGCGCGCCAAAGACAAGCAGCACGAAATCATGCGGCGCCGCAACCAGGGCAGCCATTGCGGGCACTGTGAACAGGGTAAGCTGGCCGGTGCCGCGCAGAAACATGGCGCGGAAGCGTTGCGGGTCGTCCTGCACGCGGCTCAGCATGGGTGTCATCACCCTGTAGAGCGGCCCATTGATGTTCTGGATGGGAAAGTAGAGAAGCTTGTAAGCGCGATCATAGTATCCGAGCTCAACGCTCCCTTCCTTGCGGCCAATCAAGATGTTATCGAGATTGCGGGCGAAGTAATTGACAAAGCTGAAGCCTGTGAGATTGGCTCCGAATTCGCCGATTTCGCGCTCCACGAATCGGGCTCTCGGTTTGTTCGGCTTCCACGCCGCAAACATCCAGTAACCAGCGACGATCACCAGGCTGGAAACCGCCGAGTTGATAATCAGCGACCAGTAGCGCGCACCGAGATACGCGGCCAACGTTGCGCAGGCGAGACCCGAGACGGCGCCGAGCGTGTCAGATACCGCCAGCCCGCGAAAATTGAGACGCCGGTTGAGCAGTCCACTGGGCACCGACATCAGACTTCCCAGCAGCAATGGAACACTCGCCGCAATCGTGATCAACAGAATGCGCCGGTCATGATAGAACCATGCAACGGCAGGACTGGCGAGAATTGTAATGACAGCGCACAGAACTCCGAGCGCCGCAGTAGTCCAGAACACTGAAGATATCTGTTCCTGCGAAATCTCCGTTCGCTGCACGATGGCCTGGCCATAGCCCAGGTCCTGGAACATTGAGACGAAGCCGATGACCGGAGTCACCGCGGCAACCAAGCCGAAATCCGTCGGCGCCAGCAGGCGCGACAGAACCACCACCGAAGCCATTTGTACCGCGATCCGGATCAACTGCGCAGAGCCAACAAGCACACCGCCGCGCACCGCGTGCGCGGCGAAACCGGGAGGGCCCGTCGGCAGCGCCGGACCGGTGCCTTCTCCCGCCTGCTCACCAGAGATCACAGTGATTGTCGCTGCCGGAGTCTCGTTTGTATTTCCGATTTTCATCAAGGTTCGTTTGCCGGGGTCGAGCCGATCGATGGCGGGAATCAGGGCAAGCACCGACGCGGGTATGAAGCGGGTTCAAGGCCGGTGCAGGGTCCCGTCTCAAGAAGACATGAGTGCTCGACCTAAGAGCCTCAATCAAATTTTCCCCTTTCTGACAAAACGCAAACACACATCACCTGTCGGTTTGGATGGCAAAAATCCTACACAAGTCCGCGAGAAAAGTAAGATGCCTGCGCATCGGAAATGGTTTTCATCCGTTCCAGAGGTGTGCGGTATCGCACTGCGGTTCTCGCCCACCACAGGGACAACTCCTCTGTGTGAACGGGCATCTTCACCGGTCTAAGGGGTAGCAGGCTGTTTCGCATCGGCCGTGCGCGGCGATTGGCTCGATTCAGCAGCAGGCTGAGACTAAACGTACCGACTTATCCGGAAAGAAGAGGGGAAAGATTGGCCAGAATTTCATGGGTCGACCGGGCCAGGGGATGGGCAATGATCCTGGTGATGGCTGGTCACGGCGATATCCCTTTTCGACTAGCCCTCTCCTTCGTGCCCGTGCCCATTTTCTTTTTCCTTTCGGGCTACCTCTATCATGAGTGGAAATACAACGACATTCGCCAACTGATTCGGGTCAGGGCGCGCACTCTGTTGGTTCCCTATCTCATCTTTGCCCTGCTTAACTATGCGGTGTGGGCCGCTTTTCATCCCGCGGTTTTGACTCACGGATGGGCG
>Ga0182013_10001025_pt1 | contig 38827 bp, 37 predicted proteins | sample 612S2MmetaG_FD_120487 | JGI IMG/M metagenome (GOLD analysis project Ga0182013, IMG submission 120487) | Permafrost microbial communities from Stordalen Mire, Sweden - 612S2M metaG | ecosystem: Environmental > Terrestrial > Soil > Wetlands > Permafrost | place: Sweden: Stordalen | collected... | reverse complement strand
TACTTGACAAGTGCATCAGATATGATATAACAATCACGTAATGAGCCTCGATCACGTTATGAATCTCGCCAACCTGCCCGACGCACCGCCGGAAGTCGATGTTCTGATCGTCGGACTTGGGCCCGTCGGCGCCACGGCGGCAAACCTTTTAGGGCGTTACGGCGTGCGCGTCCTGGCGGTCTACGCGGCAACGGAGGTTTTCAGCGCACCGCGCGCGATCGCTCTGGACAACGAGGCGCTCCGCATTCTGCAGCTCCCCGGTCCTTCGGAGAGCGACTTCGAGAAGGTCGCAATACCCTGTGTGTGCATGAAATCGCCGCTCGTCGGAGAGTTCGGGCAAGTCAACACTTTCGGAAGCATCGACGGACATCCGAAACTCGTCACGTTCTACCAGCCGGAGCTCGAACGCTGTCTTCGGCGTCGCCTAGACCGCCTCTAGACAATAGCCGTCGGGATCAAACGAATAAGCGCCGTTCTGCCGGAGCTTACTGTGTCCGGCTAACGCGTTGCGATGAACACTCGTAAACATGCTCATCGAGACGTTCTATGAGCAAAGCTACCTCCGCGGCAAACGGAGGACTCGTTCTCTGAGAACGCGTTCAAACAGCCGTCCGAGTCGACTAGTGTCACGGAATATTCTAAATAGGCGCCGATTTCGTTCAAACGAATGGCTCGGCTCCCAGGTTGTGCGCTGGGTAAGGTTCCGCGGCGAACTCTGCTACGGCTCCGGGAAAACCTCTTCCTCATCGAACGTGCCGTCGCTGTAAAGTTCGTAACGCTTGCCGGCGACCTCTGCAATAAATGGAAAGTCGGGAATCTCGTGTTCGAACGTACTTGTCCAGCGACGGTTGTACCAATCCAGCGTGAACGTCGCTGTTAGTCCGCCGGCCGTTGCTTCGACTGTTTGCGGGTAATGCATTTACTCTTCTCCTTAAATGTTCGCCACGGCCGTTCCGATTGGACCTTGAATGCGAACAGGCGGCCACGTAGCTGTCCGAGTCGCATAGTCGGCCGCTCCGAGCGGCTTGTGATTCAACGATTCAACGGTTTGTCCGAACCACTTTTCGGAAAGCGCACAGCCACGGCCGGCGTCGCAATCCGGCCCGATCGACTTGCCACGCGGGGTTACACGAACAAAGCATCGCGCGACGTTTGAATGCCTGCAATGGAACTAACCCGAACTGGCCAAGAATGGAGCGCCCGCATCCGTGAGGTCTTCTTCGTTTGGTGCGCCTCCATTAACGGCAGAATCTCGTCAAGGACCTTCACGGCGGCGACGACGTGCACTCCTTTGTTGAGCATGACACACTCGGCGCGCTCGGCCATAGCAGCATCGGTAATCTCCGCACGCGTTGGGATACCCGTTTTGACGTACTCGTCGAGCACTTGCGTTGCCCAAATAACCGGAATGGAAGCCGCTTCGCAGAGCCAAAGTATCTCCTCTTGCATCTCGGCGAGGCGTCGATATCCGATCTCGACGGCAAGGTCGCCGCGGGCGATCATCACCGCTGTCGGCTGAAGGCCCGCGGCCTGCACGAGCAGATCGGGCAAGTTCTTTATGCCTTCGAGCGTTTCGATCTTCAGTGCGAGCGGCAATACCGGCCGGCCCAGTCGCGAAAGCTCCTCTTGGAGGATGACGATGTCGGATGCTCTGCGGACGAACGAATATCCCACCACGTCGATGGCATCCACGATTGCGGCCAGTGCCGCGCGGTCCACCGCTCCGAGCGGTGGCGCGGGAATAGCCGTGTTCGGAAAGTTCAGACCTTTATCCGGGCGAAGCCGACTGCCGGCATCGGCACATTGCGTTACACAAAGGTCGACGCGTGATCCCGTTGCGGATTCCACCAGACAACCGATTTTTCCATCGTCGATCCACACGGGATCGCCGGCGTGCAGATGATCAAGAACAGCCGGAATCGTACAGGTGATCGCCGGTTCGTGGTTTTTCGCATCATTTAGCTTGCGCACGAGTGCGATGTGGTCACCGACGCGTATTCGCGCGTCATGACGCACATGCACCTCTTTTGTGCGGACCTTGGGACCGGCAAGGTCGGCATACACAATGCATCCACGACCGGCGAGCTTCGCGGCCGCCCGAACGTTTGAGATCATCTTGCGCCAGGCGTCTGCATCGTCGTGGGCACAGTTTATTCGTGCCGCATCCATCCCGGCACGTACGAGTGCCGTCACGAAGTCACCGTCATCCGCGGCTTCCGAAGGTAAAGTGACCATGATACGCACTGCGCGGTCCGCTTGCTGGGGGCCGAAAACGCGCGCCGTTTCGGCGCGCAGCAAGCGCTCACCGCGGAAGAACGCCCGTGCCGTTATTGCCCCTACAGGAGCGGCTCCCCCGCAGAGCGCCGCAAGTGCTTCGACGACGGCCTCGAGATTGGGTCGCACCCGGCCTTCGCAGCGTCCGAGCGATGAGAGCCCGAGCGGCATAAGCAATGTTTGAATCTCGCGCAAGTCGATCTGGCGCAACGCAAGGTATGCGGCAAAATTCCAGGCAGCCGGAATGAACGCGCGCCGCCCGATCCCGGTACGCCAGCGTTCGAATATTTCGCGGCCGCCCAGATCGACTTGCGCCAGAAGTAAACGCATTCGAGCCAAGAGTTCGAGCCGGTCCGCCTGCTCGCGAGCTTCATGTGCTACATTCATCATCAGTCCTTAGCGGCATATTCTTAATCTTCGTTGTAACCTTGGACGAGCTTCGACTTCGTATCAAGAGGAGTCTTCACTTCGCTCGTAGGCGGGCTATGACGTGCGTTGAGCTGTCATTTGCAGATCGCGCTGTCGGTAACGATGAGCGGAGCGCCGGCCGGTTATCGACGATGCCGGAGGCCAGTGTTGAGGGGGTTGGCCCAGAGTGAAGAGCCGTTGACTCCGCAAGTTCCGTTTGCGCGATCGGACGCGATGGTGCGCCCCATGAAGCGAGGGTTAGCGTCGGCAGCATTAGTATACCGCGAGGCCGTCGGAAGCGCTATCGTGGAAAACGTGGGCACACTCCGTCCGTTGAAGCCCCGCACGAAGATGCGGGGCTTGGATTTGGTGTTGGAACGTTACTGGCGCTGAACGATCAGCGAAACATTAAGGAAGGCATAATGTTTCGCCCCGCAGCGAGGCGGTCGCGACGCGGGTTTCGCATCTTCTGTTGAAGGGACGCCGATGCGCGGCTCGATCCCGGGCGGCAGCTCTTCGGCGATTCCGTGCGTGGGCGCTGGGCACGTCTACGCGGCGTCTTGGGGCTCATTTGGCCAGCAAGTAGTTCCATTGCGTCTTCATCGAAGCATTCGCCGTTTGGCGTCGCGAGAGGGTGGGCTCACATTAAGCCCAGTGCCTCGACCCTGGTGTGCTCGATGAGCGACGGTTGGGTTGCAACGTCGAGCGGCAAGAGTCCGACCTCGCATGGAGGCGTCCGCAATCGGCAAAGCCGGCGAGCTGCTCTCGTGTCTCGAGTCGGAAGTTCCTTGCGGAAGATCGCGAAGTGTTTTCGTTCGGATCGAGGAGCGATGCGGGAGCAACGCCGTAGCGTTGTGACCGAAGAGCGACGAAGAGCCGGGCGAAAAGACGAGTGAGATGTCGTAAGCGAACTTCCGGCTCAGGACACTAGCATCACGACGGCATGGCCCGTTCCGGCGCGGTATTCCGCAAGGGTTTCGTCGTTGTTCTCAGTGAGGAAGGGCCGGCTCCGAAAAAAAGCCGCTTGCCGATCTCGATGAGCGCGAGATAGGTGACGATCATAGCCACGAGAATTACGAAGAAGAGCGGGGGCAGCGCGGTGAAGCCCAGGAAATTCGCGAAGGGTGTGTAGGGCAAGAGCGCCCCTGCGAGCACGACGGCAATGGTCGTGAGCGTGAGCGGGGTGCTGGCTCGGCTGCGAAAGAACGGCACGCGGCGCGTGCGGATCAGAAAGACCACGAGCGACTGCGTTGCGAGCGATTCGACGAACCAGCCAGTGCGGAAGAGCTCGGGGCCGGCCTTGAAGATGAGCAGCATCACCGCGAAGGTCGCGAAGTCGAAGATCGATGAGATCGGACCGAAGAAGGCCATGAAGCGGCGGATGAACTTCGTGTCCCAATGGGAGGGCCGTAGCAGCATTTCCTCGTCGACGTTGTCCGTCGGGATCGTCATCTCGCTGACGTCGTAGAGCAAGTTGTTGAGCAGAATCTGCGATGGCAGCATCGGCAGGAACGTGAGGAACAGCGAAGCACCGGCCGCGCTAAACATGTTGCCGAAGTTCGACGACGTCCCCATGAGCACGTACTTGATCGTGTTGGCGAAGATACGCCGGCCCTCGACGACGCCGTCGGCGAGGATGCCGAGATCCTTTTCCATCAGAACGATGTCGGCGGCGTCTTTCGCAACGTCGGTGGCGGAATCGACGGAGATCCCGACATCGGCGTCATGCAGCGCCACCGCGTCGTTCACGCCGTCTCCCAGGAAGCCGACGTCGCAGCCCAGGGAGCGCTGAAGCTTGATGATCCGCGCTTTCTGCTCGGGCGTCACGCGGGCGAAGATGTTCGCTGTCTTCAATGCCGGGCCGAGCTGGGCGTCGTCCATCGTGGCGATCTGCTTGCCGGTCAACACGTCGCCGACCGCCATTCCCAGTTCGCGGCAGACCGCACGGGCCGTGCGGTCGTTGTCGCCGGTCACGATCTTCACCTCGATGCCCAGGGCGCTCAATCGCCGCAGGCTTTCCGCCGCGTCGGCTTTCGGCTGGTCGGCGAAGACCAAGAAACCCACGACGTCGAGACCGGCCTCATCGTTCGGGTGGATCTCCGTCATCCCCGCCGCATCTCGGGTGGCCAGAGCGACAACGCGGTTCCCCGTGTCGAATTGCACGTCCAGCTGGGCGCGCACGCCCGGGTCGACCGCCGTGCATTTGGTCACGATCGCTTCCGGTGCGCCTTTGCAAATCAGCATGCGTTTGCCGTCCGGGGCCTCGACGAGCACCGACATCATCTGGCGCTCGAAGTCGAACGGCGCCGTATCGATCCGCCGTAGAGCCGCCGCCGACGTGTGCCGCTGCTCGTTGGACCCCTCCCAAAGCGCAACGTCGAGCGCATTGCCGCTCACCACGCGTCCGCCGACGGCTACGACCGACGTGCAGGCCAATCCGAGTGCGGCGACGTCTTCAGCAGCCGCACCCTGCCGATCGAGCGCGGAGCGGAACACGATCGTTCCCTCGGTCAACGTCCCGGTCTTGTCGGTGAAGAGGATCTCGATGTTGCCCAGATCCTCGATGCTCACGAGCCGCTTGACGATGACCGATTTTCGTGCAAGCGTTCGCGCTCCCATCGAAAGGCTGATCGTCACGATCGCCGGCAAAAGCTGCGGCGTTAGCCCGATCGCGATCGCCAGGGCGAAGAGCAGCGATTCGAGCCAAGCGTGGTGCAGGAGCGCGTTGAGCAGGAAGATCGTGACGGCCAAGACGACCGTCACTTTCACGAGCAAGCCCGAGAAGCCGGACAAACCCTGTTCGAACGCGGTCTGCGGCGGCCGCGTCGAGAGCTGCTTTGCGATCCCTCCGAGCGCGGCTTTGCGGCCCGTCGCCACTACCACGCCGTGGGCGGCGCCGTTCTTGACCACTGTCCCCATGAATGCGCACGAGGCGAGTTCGAGTGCCGATCCGGTGGATGCCGCGGGGTGTGCCGTCTTCTGGGCGGGAACCGATTCGCCGGTTAAGGCAGATTCGTCGCACTCGAGATCGTGCACGTCGAGTAGGCGAAGGTCGGCCGGCACGATGCTGCCGACGGCGAGTTCGACCACGTCGCCCGGGACGAGCTCGGCGACGGGAACCGGCGTGAGCTTGCCGTCGCGAACGACGATCGCTTCGCGGCGGACGCGCGCTCGCAAATCGGCGACGGCTTGTTCGGAGCGGTACTCGTTGATGAAGCTCAAGCCGACGCTGAGCGCGATGATCGCGAGGATGATGAGCGCATCGGAACGGTCGCCGAGAATAAGAGCGAGAAAGGCCGTCGATATGAGCAGGATCAGGAACGGATTCGCGAGTTGCCGCAGCAGGATATCGAACGCCGTCGTGCGCGGCGCCTCGACGGCGTTCGGACCCAACGTCCGGAGTCTGCGCCGAGCCTCCTCGCCGGCAAGACCCGCGGACGACGAATCGAGCCGGTCCAGGACCTCATCGGACTCGAGCGAGGCGGCCGTCGCGAGGTCGAGCGATGCAAACACGATATTACCCGCTATTCCTGATTGCTGTGCTTTTCGGCGTCGGATTGCCGGTTCCGAGCTCTTGAGCGCGGCCCTACTTTGCGTGGCGACTTCGTTTGGAGGCGACTCGGCACGTCTCACCGTGACACGGAAGCCTGCAGCGCCTCACCGTCTGAAGGCCGGCGCAAAAGAGAATTTCCTGCGACGTCGATCGCGTCGCTGAGTTCGGCGAGCGCCGCACGGTCTGCGGCAGCGTGCGGCAGCGCACCTTCGTGCACACGCGCGTCGTGCCGAACCTTGTGGGGTCGGTGCGTTGCGGGATGCGGCCAGCCGGAAGGAAAGGTCGGCCCGACGTGGCCGGATCGCGTTGCTATTCAAATAGTTCCAACAATTCTTTGACCTGAATTGTTGCGAAGGAGCTCGCATAATCCGACATGGCGTACGGCAGAACCAGAATCCCGTTGTGCACGATTGCGCCACAGCTGTATACGACGTTTGGAACGTATCCTTCGCGTTCGCCGTTGTTGGGCGTCAGGAGCGGACTCCGAAGTCTTCCAATGACCTTGGTCGGATCATCACGATCGAGTAAGAAGGCACCGATCGAATATTTCCGCGCCGGTCCGACGCCATGGCTCAGCACCAACCAGCCGGCGTCCGTTTCGATTGGCGAACCGCAATTGCCCATCTGCACGAACTCCCAGGGAGAGGTCGGTCTGAGCAGCAACTGCGACTTGTCCCAAAAATGCAATGCGTCCGAGAACATGAGGTAGATGTTTTCGTTGTCCTGCCGGCCCAACATCAAATAGTTACCATTGATCTTTCTGGGAAAAAGAGCGATGCCTTTGTTCGCGATTCCGGGACCGTTCAAGGTACTCATGGTGAAGTTGAGAAAGTCGGTTGTCTCCAGGAGCTGCGGTATCACGACTCTTCCATCGAACGCGGTGTAAGTTGCGTAGTAAACCGTCGTACCATCTTCCTCGTGAAAGAGAACGAAGCGCGCATCTTCCATGCCGGCGATCTCGTTTGGACTCTGAGGAAATATCACGCGCGCGGAAAGCAATAGGTCTGGCGAAAATCCTACTGAGTAGTTGGAGCGAGCCAGCAAGAGTATCGCTCGCAGCTCCGGATAGTTATCGGAGTGGATTGCCATTCGACGCGAGACCGAGTCGACCGCTGATTCCAAAGCGTCGATGGAGAAGTGGTCCTTCAGCGTCGCCAGGATCGCTTTACTCAGATCGGTATAAGAGCCTATTTCTTGCAGTTTCTTCTCGAACAGGGCCTTATCGTACGCCGCCGTCGGGATGATCGTCGAAGCGGTAACAAACCTGGTCGGACGTTCAACTTCAATATTCCCTTCTGCGTCGACGGTTCCGGAACGAAATGTAATCGATGACAAATGCCCTTCACCGATGGCCCGTAAGCTTACGATGAATCGGAGGGAGTTTGCGGACACACCCGATTGGTCCCAATGAGGAACGAGCGAGGGATTGAAGAGAGCGGCCGATTCTAGCGAGTACTCTTGCGTGAAATAGGCGCCGATCAGCAGCTGTCTCTCGTCGCTCAAGGGCTCATCGGTCAGAAGGTGAGAGCGACTAACTTCAAACTGCTCGAGAAAGAACGCCCTCGCCTGTTGGTGGCGGTCCTCGAAGTCAGAGAACACCTCGGCGAGGCGATTTTTGGTTTCCTCCTCGGATAGAGAGAGTACGCGCGCCACAATTTTGAGTTCGCGCAGTGAGTCTTGGCGAAACGGCCTGAACAGAACGCGGGAGGCATCCGGGCGCAAAATCAGATCTGCGTGGCGGACTGCGCCGATGGAGCCCTGCAGCGTCATTTCAAATACTCCACTCAAATACTCCACGCCAAATCAGGAGCGCGAACCCGATGATGCGGCGTCGCGAGCCGCGTGCCGCCGAGCTTCGCGCGCGGGCTCGGCGACGGACGCCGCAGTCCGTCCGGTCGTGCTCGCAAGCGCCGCGACCGAGCGCGCGCGGCGCCGGTTCGTCGCGCGGGAAGCCGGCCACGGTCCAAGGCGGGTCAGAAGGGGATTCGCACCGCAATCCGCGCTCGATGAGCTTCTAGTAGGTCACCGTTGGATAAACGGCTCATTTGCTCTCCTCGTCCTTCGTGAATCCGATTCCGCGCCGAACCAAACCGGTCGCCTCAATTGAAACGACATGCTCAATGAAGATCGTCATCTTATTGTTACCATCGCCGGGCAGCGTCACCTCGGCCGACTTCTCGTCGTCCTCTATCGCTTGTTTTAGGACTTCAACGTCATCTTTTTGCAGCTCGACAACTTGGTTATTGGAGAGGGTGACGCGGTAGAATTCTCTTGATGGGCTCATAGGAATGTCTCACATAGAGGGTTGTGCTGGTTCAGTGATGCGATGCTTTGCCGGTTCGCCTGACTAGTCAAACATCCGTCGGATGGGGCGAACGTTGTATTGCAGAGGGATAATGCGGGAACCGTGATCGAGCGGTCGCGATTCGTTCGGGTGGTAATTGCGGTGCGTGTGGTTCGCCCGTCGCCCCGCGTTGCAGTAGCGTAATATCGAAGAGATGATGCTGGGAAATCAAAGTTGTTCGAGTGTCTGATGACGCCGTTATTAACGGAAACGCCAAGCTCGGTACAGTCCTGCGGTGATTGACTTGCGTCAGACGCGCGGCCCTTTTGCGGGGTGTTTTTCGTATACGAAAACATCGATATGGCTGGGGCTGGTGCGTTCTCCACGTGAGCAGCGATCGACCGCAGCAGTTCTTGCGTCGAACCATGCGCGATCCGATTGCCGAGAATGGCGTCGAACATCGCGCCTAGCTTACCCATCGGCGGTTCGTAGTGTCCGCTTAGGATCAGGCCGAAACAATCGTCGCGCGGAAGCTTCTCGACGGCGAGCGCGCCGGCGAACTTGGGGAATGGACCGCCGCCTTCCGCCGACCAGGAGACGGAGTAGGTCGAATGCTCATCGCCGAGCGAATGAATCGGATAGAATGTCGCGATCACGCGGCGTTGGATGGGCGATTTCCGCGTTGCGAACATCCTGAACGGCAGACGCAACGCAATGTGCACCGTACCGTCGCGGTCTCGACGCTGCCCGATGAACGCAGCCAGACAATGCGACGCGTGGCGCTCCGACCGACGAACGACATGCCGCTCGCAGATATCGGCCATTTGAATGCCCCTTCAGTTGACAATTTACTTTGGCTGCAAATCCGTTTTCCTTACGTTGCGGACGGCGCGATACTTGACGTTCCGCGGCGTCGCCGATAAAGCGTCTCGCCGGCTGACCCGTGGAACTAGTCCAAATTATAGCATCCGTGCCCAAATTATAGCATCCGCCCCGGCGTTGCTCGCTGCCTTTCACGACACCCAGTGCGCAGAGTCCGGACAATGCCGTAGGGATGGAATCCTTAATCTGCCCGGCCGACGACGATGCGGTGCGGCCCGCAAGCGGCTGTCGGCGATAGGAGGTGGTCGGATCCGGCCCGACGCGTCTCCGAAAATGTTAGTCGGAGAGCTGCGCGCAGCACACACGATTCTTTTCACGCTCTCGGCTCGCACTTTCGCTCAAAGCCAAATCGCGGCGCCGGGCCAAGAATATCGTATCCCGGCTGATACAAGTATCGTGAAATACAGGGATAGCGGGCTTGAGCGCCTAGACGATACGATTGGTCTGCCACGGTTGAGTCGTTAGCTCACTACTTAATTAAGCGAACATTAACCAATAAGGCGCAATCCTTAAGTGAACATTAACCAATGAAGCACGATCGGGTTGCAGGTGTTGCGCTCCCCGCGGTCATCGCACTGCACATGGCGGGTTAATGCAGCCTTCTACCTCATACTTCACGAACGTGTGCTTAAGAGCTGCACCTTTAGGAAGAACATTGGTCGACGTCGCGACGGCACTACTATCACGCTGTCTTTTACTGTCGCGAATCGGCCGGCATCGATAAGTCGCCGTTTCGCGCGGCATCGCTCGAGTCAACGGCATGCACCATTGACAAGGTTGGTCACATGAGAATCCGCGCCCTGACTCTCGCCGCTTCGGTACTGCTCGCGACTATCGGATTGACCTCGTGTGTAGGTGCCGCTGGTTCCAAAGAAGCTGCCGATGTCAGACTGCAGGGCTCCGGAGCCAGTTTCCCGTTCCCTATTTATTCGAAATGGTTCAAAGCGTTTAGCGGAGCCCATCAGAATGTCGAGATCGACTATCAATCGACTGGAAGCGGGAGCGGCGTGAAGAGCTTCATCGACAAGACGGTCGACTTTGGTGCGAGCGACAAAGCCATGACACCCGCGGAAATCAAGCGCGCCGGGGGCGGCGTCCAACTTCTCCCTTTGACGGCCGGTAACATCGTTCTGATCTACAATGTGCCGGGCGTAAAGAAACTCAGATTGTCCCGCGCGGCATATCCTGGAATTTTTCTCGGCACGGTCAAGAAGTGGAACGACCCGGCTATCGCTAAGGCGAACCCGGGCGTGAAGCTGCCGGATAGCCCGATCAACGTCGTGGTTCGCGCCGATTCGAGCGGCACGACCTTCGTGTTCACGCAGCACCTGAGCACGATCAGCAAAGCATTCGCTGCAAATCCGGGCAAGAATGACGCGCCCGCATGGTCGGTGGGGACCCGGTCGAAGGGTAATGAAGGCGTCACGTCCAGCGTCCAGACGACTCCCGACTCCATCGGCTACGTCGAATACGGTTATGCGCTTATTCAGAAAATGCCGATGGCGCAGCTCGAGAACAAGGCGGGCAAGTTCGTCGCCGCATCCACGGCTTCCGGCCAAGCCGCCATCGCCTCCGCGAAATTGCCGGCCAACCTCATTGCGTGGGTTCCCGATCCGGCCGTGAAAGACGCCTACCCAATTGCCACGTTCACCTGGCTCTTGTGCTACAAGCGGAACCCCGAACCGAGGAAAGCGGAAGTGCTCCGCAACCTCGCTTCGTACATCCTCACCGACGGCCAAAAGGAATCCGAAGCACTGGGATACCTGCCGTTGCCGCCTACCGTGGCAGCGAAAGTCAGGGCCGCGGTTCACAACATACAGTAGCGAGCTAGCTTTTCGCACCAAAGCCGCATTGCTTATAGATTGTTTATAGAGGGAAGATTTTGGTTACCGAGGCACCGATTGCCATACCCCCATCACGTATGCAGACCGCTACCAATGTGGCGGCTCGTGCCTTGAACAGGGGGTTTACGTGGATGACCATGCTCTTTTCGATCTTCATCGGGCTGAGGATCGTTATCGCCGCACTGCCGGCTATCCGGCAGTACGGGCTCGGTTTTCTCGCCGGGCAGGTCTGGAACCCGGCTAAGAATGTGTACTCGGTCCTGCCGGAAATCTGGGGCACCCTGTACAGTTCCGTCCTCGCGTTGATCGTAGCAACGGCATTCGGTGTTGCAGCGGCGATTTTTCTCGCCGAAGGTTTTATGGGTGACGGTGTATTTGCGCTGCTCAAGCTGGGCAATCTGCAATATCACCCGCGGTGGGGCAAGTTGCCCGCGCAAGCGGAGACCGTTCTGCGCAACATCATCGAACTGTTGGCCGCGATTCCAAGCGTCGTGTATGGATTGTGGGGACTGTTCGTCATCATCCCGCTGGTGCGGCCAGGCTGCCACTGGCTGCACGAGCATTTGGGCTGGATACCTTTGTTCAGCACGGACCTGAGCGGACCAGGAATGCTGCCTGCCGTTATCGTGCTGTCGATCATGATTCTCCCCACGATCACCGCGATCGGCCGCGGTTCGCTCGCCGCGGTGCCGTCCCTGTTGCGGATGGCCGCTTACGGCCTAGGCGCGACGCGTTGGGAAACGATTCTAGCCGTGACGCTTCCCGCTGCGTCGCGAGGCATCTTCGGCGGCGTGGTGCTCGCGTTCGGCCGCGCGCTGGGCGAAACCATGGCACTGGCGATGCTCGTGGGGAACACGAATGTCATCAGCATTTCGCTCTTCTCGCCTGGCGACACGCTGGCGGCGCTGCTGGCGAACACGTTCCCGGAGGCGAGCCCCAAGGACGTGGGGGTTCTGATGTACGCCGCGACGGTGTTGCTCGTCATCACGATGCTGGTGAACGTCGCGGGAGCGTACCTCGTCCAGTTCACTGCCGCTGAAGACGAAGGGCAACAGGCATGACTTCTCAGGCTGCCAAGGCGAAGGCCGAAGTCGAACTCGACCCGTTTGTCGGCGTTGACTTCTCGAATTTAGAACTGTCGCTGCGGCGGCCGCGAACTTTCGTGAGCATGCTGTTCACCGCGATCACGATAGCGATGACGCTGTGCGCGCTCGTTCCGCTCTTCTCCGTGCTGTTGCTGCTGCTGTGGCGGGGAGGACGCAAGCTGAGCATCGCGGCGTTCACCCAGCTTCCGCCGGTGCCGCTGGAGCAGGGCGGCGGCTTTGGAAACGCGATCCTCGGCACCGTGGTGATCTGCGCGCTGGCGCTGCTCATCAGCCTCCCCTTCGGAATTCTCAGCGCGATTCACCTCGCGCAAGCGACCCCCGACAACCGCCTCGCGAACTCGGTGCGTTTCGTCGGCAAGGTGCTGTCGGGGTTTCCCTCGATTCTCGCGGGGGTCTTCGCGTATGGCGTGGTGGTCATGGCGACGGGCGGCTATTCGGCCGTCGCCGGAGCCGTTGCTCTTTCTATCTTGATGCTGCCCACCATTCTCCTGACCGCCGAGGATGCCATCCGCATGGTGCCGCCAAGTATGAAGGAGGCGGCCGTCGGAATGGGTGCCACCGAGACGCAAACCGTCTGGATGGTGCTGCTGCCGACTGCCGCTCCGCGCATTCTTACGGGAATAATGCTGGCCATCGCGCGCGCAGCGGGGGAAACCGCTCCACTGTTGTTCACCGCGCTGTTCAGCAACTACTGGCTGATCTGGCACGGCCACGTCAAGCTCTTGCAGCCCACGGCGTCGCTCGCGGTACTGATTTACAACTTCGCGGGCATGCCGTTCGCGAACCAAGTAGAATTGGCGTGGGCGGCCGCCCTGGTTTTGGTGATCATGGTTCTGATCACCAATCTGATCGGGCAAAGTCTCGCGAACCGGCAAGTTCAGTGATAGGAGCGATCATCAATGTCGACTTCGGAGTCTGCCCACCCTGTGTCACATCCAGCGAACGGAAAGGGAGATCACTCGCTCGCAATGGATTGCAGCATCAACGAAGTGTACTACGGAACTGCTAAGGCCGTTCGCGACACGAAACTTCCCGTCCAAAAGAATGCGATCACGGCCTTCATCGGGCCATCGGGCTGCGGTAAGAGTACCGTGCTTCGTTGTCTGAACCGAATGAACGATCTGATTCGGGGCTTCCGGCTCGAAGGCTCGGTCACGTTCCAAGGAAATGACATCTACGGGCCCAAAGTCGACCCCGTCGCCGTGCGGCGTTATATCGGCATGGTCTTCCAGCAGCCGAACCCCTTCGCCATCAGCATCTTCAACAACGTGGCCTTCGGGCTGCGTTTGAATAACTTCAAAGGCGACAGGGCCGCGAAGGTAGAGCACGCCCTAAAATCGGCGGCGCTGTGGGACGAAGTGAAGGACAAACTCAGCCAGAGCGCGCTCGCGCTCTCAGGCGGTCAGCAGCAACGGCTGTGCATCGCGCGGGCCATCGCGACGGAGCCGGAAGTGCTGTTGCTCGACGAACCTTGCTCCGCGCTCGATCCGGTCGCGACACGGCAGATCGAGGAACTCATGAAGGAGCTAAAGGCGCGCTTCACGATCGCCATCGTGACTCACAATCTCCAGCAGGCCCAGCGCGTGGCCGATAAGACGGGCTTCTTGTACGTCGATACGTCGGAGGGGGCCCGGACGGGTTACTTGGTGGAGTTCGGGGACACCAAGCAAATATTCGACGAACCCAAGGCGAAGGAAACGCAACAATACATCAGGGGAGAGTTCGGCTAACTCGCAGCGCGAAGGCCGAAGTGGCGTACGGGCATGCTAGCGGGGATGCGCTGACGGATCGCGATGGTGTCTCGCTTTTTTCGGCGTAGATGGTATCCTCGTGCGTGCCGATTCCGGCGCTGTCGGACGGACGATCGATCGTCGACGTGATTAGGACCGGGGCCGCCGGGCGAAATCGTCCGGTCGAGCGGCGGAGCGAGTGTATCTTCCCGGCCCTTCCGGATGGCGGCGATGAGTTTTGCGTCATGCTTGCCGATACCGAAAAATCCCACGCCATCGTACGTGCGGAACTGTGCTTCGAATTCGGCGCGGTGCTCGGCGGGAGTCGTAAAGCGGGGCGCCGCTCGTGCCGGTGACCCGGTAGGCAGGAGCTGGGATCTACCCCAGACGCCGAACCGCTTTGTGCCGTTGTCGCCCCGTCCCGCGTTTGGCGGCCACCGCTGATGTCGAGTTCGGTCGCGATCGTTGGCGCGCGAACCGCGAGATCAAACGCGCAGGCTCCCCGGGGATCCCGTCGGAACAAACCCGATCGCCTGACCACTGCGGAGCTTTAGCAAGTCTGCCTCACGCGCGTCCCAATCAATCGAGGTCGACCTCCGTGGCTCGAAGACACGTGGATGCGCGGTCGCCTTTACAAACGCGCGCATTTCGGCCAGGCCCGAAACGGCGCGATCGGCCACGGCCTGAACGAGAATGTTTCCCGTTGCGCTGGCTTCGGCGGGCCCAGCATACACGACGCGTTCACAAGCGTCTGCGGTGAGCTGACAAAGCAGCTCGTTGCGCGAGCCGCCGCCGACGATAGCAATCGCGCCGACGCGTACGCCCGCGAGCCGCTCGGCGTCGGCAATCGATCGACGGTACTGGAGCGCCAGGCTCTCGACGATCGCGCGCGTGAGCGCAACGGGATCGGCTTCGGCATGCTGCTCGCCACGCGCAAGCTGCGCGCGGATCGCAGCGGGCATATCAACCGGATGCAAAAGGCCGCGATCGTCGACGTCGATGATGAGGCCGGGCGACGCCATCTTCGTCGCCCGCCGTGTGAGAAGGTCGTAGCTGAAATCAGTGCCGTCGCGGCACCATGCGCGGCGGCACTCTTGCAAGAGCCACAAGCCCATAATGTTACGCAGGAACCGCACGCTACCGGCGACGCCGCGCTCGTTGGTAAAGCCGGCGAGCCGCGCATCTTCCGTCAGGATAGGTTGCACGAGTTCCAGGCCCAGCAACGACCACGTGCCCGAGCTGATGAAGGCGCAGACCTCGCCGCGCCGCGCGACGTGCAGGGGCGCTGCGAGTACCGCGCAGGCCGTATCGTGGGTTGCCGGAACGACTACCTGCAGTGAGTGCGACAGTGGCCCAAAGTCGAGATCCGTGCGCGTCGGCCCCAAAATCGTAGCAGCTTCGACCGGCTCGCGCAGGATGCGAGACGGGATGTCGAACGCGGCAAGCAGCTCTTCGGCCCAACTTCCGTCAACTGCTAACGCACCGGTCGTACTCGCGTTCGTGAACTCGGTGGATTGCACGCCGGTCAGCCAATAGTGGATGATGTCCGGGATCATCAAGAGCGAGTGCGCGATTTCAAGTGTACGGTCGCCGCGAGCCTGTGCGGCGAGCTGATACAGGGTATTTATCGGCAATTGCGCGATACCGGTTCGGGCATACTGCCGGCTAGCCGAGACGCGGTCGGCGCACACTTCGCGTACCCCGTCGGTTCGCGTGTCGCGATAGTGGTACGGATTACCGAGCATTCGGCCTGCGGGGTCGAAAAGTCCGTAATCCACGCCCCAGGAGTCCACGCCGATCGACACGATGTCCTCGCCCGCAAGCGCTAGTTCGAGGCCCGTGAGGACGTTCTCAAAAATTCCCAGGGCGTTCCAGTGTAGACCATCCGAGATGCGCACGGGCCTGTTCGGAAAACGATGGACTTCGCGCAGTTCGATTCCATTGTCGTCAACGCCGCCATCGACTACGCGACCGCTCTCGGCACCGAGATCGACGGCGACATAGTGCCGCTTCATGGCTTCCCGATTCGACGAACATCGAGCAGAGAGTTCATCTCAGCGCGTGTATGCCGCGGTTACTCCGCTGTCGACGCTGACGATGTTCTCGGTGCCTTTCGCGGCGCGGTGCAGGACGAAAAACGTCGCGGCTTCGGCGATGTCTGCCGGCACGACGTTTACGCCGAGTACCGTGCGCTTGCGTGAATTCGTCGGCCGAGAGCCGGCGCGCGAGCGGTTCGCCTTCGGCGGCACTGGCGAAGTAACGTGTCGCATCGGCGTGCGTTTGATGGATTGCGACCGCGGGATGAAAAGCGTGAAAAAGGACGTGGGTTGAAGCGCGCGGCCGATCGGGTCCGTCACGTAGCGCCGCGGATGGCTGACCGTTGCGGTGTCGGAGAGGCGCGGTCCATCGCGCAGATGCGAATCTCGTCAAGCCGCAAATCGTTGAACGATGCGGGCGTTACGGTCGTGAAGTCTGAACGCGAATTTTTCGCCCACATCACGTTTGCCGGCCCAGCGGCGTGGGCAGCTGCCTCGACATTGGCTGACATGTAGCCGGGCGCCACTTGCAAATCGTGCGATCGACACCCAGCCGGCCGGAGCCGGCAGTGCGGCGTGCGAGAACCGAACCCAAACACGCACTCACTGCAGCATTCGCCATTGCAGAACTATAACAATTGACAGGTAACCTGTCAATCAAACCGACGTTGTGGTCGCTTGCTGTCTTGAGCGAGCAAAGAACGGTCGAGTCGGGCGGCTTCGGGGGCGAGTCCGTGTGCAATTCATTTTCGGTGCGTGCAATCAGCTTGACGATTTGCGCCGAGGATTCACGCCGGCGCAACGAGCGTCACGATCGATCTCGCACCGACGATGCTCACGCCGCCCAATATCGGAATGATGATCGACGCCAAGTTCATCATCGAGCCGGCGTCGGGCATCGCACTGGCGCAGAGCACGGTTTGCACGACCGCGCCTAGGCGGCAGATGAATGCGTGGCGACGTTCGCCCACGTCCCGCAGATCAATCGGCGAGAAGCACGCCGCGAGTACCATCAGAAATGACGCTTCGTAGTGATCCGATGGAGGAGTGCGAAGCCCAGCGCGGGACATTTGCTGACGAAGCGCGAACTGGAATGTTTGTGCGCCGGCGCACCATGCGTGCAGCTTGCCACGCGAACGCGATTCACAGCGTGCGCCGCGGTTTGCCGATCCCCGGGACGCAGGAAGTCGAAAATCTCAGATTCGCGAAAGCGACCGAAGTCCGGAGTTGTGGGCGTTTCGCGCGAGTCCCGCTGTCGTAAACGCCCGCCACCCGCGGCAAGCGGCAAGAAGAAAGCGCAGCGTGGACCGAAGCTTAGTTTCCTAGACAGGGTGGCTTGCGCGCAGCTTCTTTTCACTATATACTTCCTGGCACTACATGAATCGATAGGTCCGCTCGAACGAGAGGCCGTTTGGCGCCCGTCGGCGCGCCCTGAAGTAAGCAAAATTCTTAGAGTTTTGGAGTATTCGTTGAAAATACGTCTATTTCGTCGTGTGCTGACGTTTGGCGTCGCCTCGATCATCGGGCTCGCCTCGCTTAGCCCGGCGATGAGTCAGAATAAACAGTTTACAATCGCGTTCGTGCCCAAGCTCATAAACATCGGTTATTTCAATGCCATGCAGCAAGGCGGTGAGGAAGCTGCGAAAAAACTCGGCGTTACGTTCGTTTACAGCGGCCCAACGACATCCGATGCCAACTTGCAGGTCCAAATCGTCAAGCAGCTCATCGCGCAGCATGTTAGCGCGATGGCACTTGCCCCAGACGATCCCGCCGTCATCGTGCCGGCCATGATGCAAGCACAGGCGCAGGGGATCAAGATATTCACCACCGACACCGACGCGCCGTCAAGTCCGCGCGCCGTCTTCGTAAATCAGGCCCTCGACTCGGCGATCGGAACTGCGGTAATGGACTCGCTCGCGGATCAGATGGGAAAGCAGGGAGAGTGGGCGATTGATTCGTGTGGGCCGGCGGCGCAGAACTTGAACAGCTGGATCGCGATCGAGAAGGCACGGGTCACGAAATATCCCGGAATGAAGTTCGTCGGTGTCGTCTATTCGGGTGAAGACCAAGCCAAGGCTGTTGCCGACAGTCGCGACCTCATCACCGCACATCCCAATTTACGCGGAATCATCGGCCAGTGCACGACGTCGGCTCCGGGCGCCGCCCAAGCCGTCACTGAACTGCACAAGATCGGCAAAGTATTCGTGACCGGCGTCGCGCTGCCGTCGGGCATGAAGCAATACATCGAGAATGGCGCTTCCAGAAGCTTCGTACTCTGGGATCCGGTAAAGCTGGGCTATCTCACCGTCTGGGCCGGCTTACAACTTGCGAGCGGAAGGCCATTCACCGCAACAAACGACGTCCCGGGTCTGGGCAAGATTTCCTACGACGCGAGCAAGAAGTACTTGATCTTAGGACCGCCCACGACGTTTACCAAAGCAAACATCGACCAGTACAAATTCTAATGCTGGCTTTCGTGTCAAGCGCGCGGCGGTCGTGGCGCGCGCTGGTACGCCAGAATGCTTGAGATGCGCGGCATATCGAAATCGTACGGCGGGGTCGCGGTATTGCGAGCTGTCGACTTCGATGTCAATGGCGGCGAAGTCGTAGCACTCGTCGGCCAAAACGGCGCCGGTAAATCGACGCTCATCAAAGTGTTGTCCGGCGCAATCACGCCGGACTCCGGAACGATCTCCCTCGACGGGACGATGGTCGCGTTCACGACGCCTGCGCAGGCACTGGCTGCCGGCATCGCCACGGTCTATCAGGAGCCGCAAGTCTATCCTGAGCTGAGCGTTACCGAAAACATCTTCATGGGCCGCGAGATTCTCGACCGGTTCGGCAACATCGACCGCCGGGCTCAAGTGGCCCGCGTTGCCGAACTCTTGGAGGAACTGGGCGTCGAACCGGCACTGGCGACGGCCCCGATCGCCGAACTAAGTTTGGCCCGGCGCCAACTCGCGCTAATCGCAAAGGCACGCAGTACTGATCCCAAAGTGATGATCTTCGATGAACCGACAGCGATTCTCACAGAACGCGAAGCGCAGTGGCTCTTCGACATCATGCGCCGGTTGCGCGCACGCGGTGTGGCAAATATCTTCATCAGTCACCGACTCGAAGAGGTGTTCGCTATTGCCGATCGCGTGACGATCCTTAAAGACGGCGAGACCAAGGGCACGTGGTCCATCGGCGACGTCACCAAGGATCACCTCATCGAAGTCATGGCGGGCCACGCGTTGAGCGCCGTAGCCGAGCACGCCGTGGCGCATCCCGGCTCGCCGATCCTCGAAGTTCGCGCTCTCACGCGTCAGGGTGCATTCGCGGATGTCTCGTTCGAACTGCGGCCGGGTGAGATCGTCGGCTTCTTCGGTCTCGTGGGATCCGGCCGTAGCGAGGTCGCGCGCGCGATTTTCGGCGAGGAAATTGCTGACGGGGGCGAGATCGTGCTTGCCGGACGCAACGTAAAATTCCGGTCGCCGACCGAAGCCGTCAAGGCCGGCGTGTGCTATTTGCCGGAGGACCGCAAGGGTCAAGGGTTATTCGGCGCATTACCCGTCGCTTACAACGAAACAGTGGTCATCTTGTCTCGCCTTAGCAGGTTCCACACGATCACCCGCCCCGAGCGCGAGCGGGAAATTGCCAAGCAGTACGCGCGCGACTTGTCGATCAATCCATCCGATTACACCAAGCCGGCAGCCACGCTGTCCGGCGGGAACCAGCAGAAGGTTGTGCTCGCGAAGTGGCTCGCGGCAAATCCGAAGATCTTCATTCTCGACGAGCCCACCGCCGGGGTCGATGTTGCGGCCAAACAAGAGATCCACAACATCATCGTGCGGCTTGCTCAGCAAGAACGCATTGCGATTATGATGATCTCATCAGAACTGCACGAAATATTGGCGCTGTCGGATCGGATCGTGGTCATGCGCGAAGGCAAGATCACCCGCACGTTCGGGCGCGGTGTGGGAGCGAACGAAGTGCTCGCTGCCGCAATGGAGGCTGCTCCTCTTGAGCCGTCCCTTGTTACCTGAACCGCCCCTTTCACCGACGAGCATTCCGCTTGCGCGGCCTTCCCGAGTCAAGTTGACCGGGCTGCGTGAACTCGCGTTACGACGTGAAAGCATCGTGCTCGCCATTCTCGTCATCGGCAGCATCGGCTTCGACCTTACCCACCCGACGTTTCTGTCGTCGTCGAATCTCGAGCAGATCTTCACCAACGTCGCCGTTGTCGCGCTGGTGTCGGTCGGGATGACGCTGGTGATCGTCACCGGCGGCATCGACGTTTCGGTCGGTTCGGCGCTCGCGCTGTGCATGTTCGCGGCGGGGAAAGTCATGGTCAGCGGCGGTGGCTTGCTTCTCGCGATCGTCGCCGCGCTTGCCGCGGGTGCACTCGTCGGTGTCCTCAACGGAACGCTTGTGGCATTCGGGCGCATTCATCCGATCATCGTGACGTTGGGGACGCTGAACATCATCCGCGCCGTGCATATCGGCGCGCTCGGCAAAAACTGGCTTGTACCGCCGCATTTGGCGGAGGGACTTGCTCTGGGTACCTTCGTCGGTGTTCCGAACGCATGGTGGCTCACGATGATCGTCGCGGCACTCCTGACAACCTTTGTCGTGTGGCGCCCCTTGGGTCGCGCGATTTATGCGATCGGCGGCAACGCAGAAGCGGCGCGCCTCGCGGGCATAAACGTTCCGCTCGTCACGGTGTTTGTGTATGTTGTGATGGGCGTACTTGTCGGCTTCGCCGCAGTCATTCAGATCGGCCAAGCAGGTACCGTGCAACCCAATGCCGGCAGTGGATTGGAGCTTCAGTCGATTGCGGCGACCGTCATCGGCGGGACGAGCATCTTGGGCGGCCGTGGAACCATCGTCGGCGGATTGCTCGGCGCCTTACTCGTCGAAGCGGTGCACAACGCGCTAATCACGATCGGCACCGTCGGTTTGCTCGAAGGCCTCGTCGTGGGCATCCTGATCATCATAGCGGTTGCGGCCGACGTGCTGCAGCATCGCCGTCAGCGCATCGTATGAGACGGTTGCTGATGCTCGGCCTAGTTCTGGTCGCGACCGTTGCGCTATTTTCGTTCGTCGTGCCGAACTTTTGGCAGCCCTACAACCTCTATCAGGTCATCCAAAACGGAGTTACGCTGGCGCTTGTGGCGCTTGCGGAAAGCATCGTCATCCTCTCAGGCGGCGGCGCAATCGATCTTTCGGTGGGCTCGATTTTAGGCCTGTGCGGGATGATCTTGGGAGTGCTCAATATCGAGCGCAACGTGCCGATCGGAATCGCGATCGTCGGTGCGATGCTTGCGGGTGCCGCGCTCGGGGCGATCAACGGAGTGCTCGTAAGCGTAATCCGCATTCCGCCGCTCATTGCAACCCTCGCGACGTTCTATGCCTACGCCGGAATCGCGCTGCAGATCACACACACGGCGCCGCTGCCCGATGCCACGCGTCCGGAGCTGCCAACCTCGTTTCCCGCGCTGCTGATCACGATGGGAAACGGCAACGTACAGGATGTGCCGGGTTTCTCCTGGGTTCCAAAAATCGCCGGCCAAGGTATCCCGTTTCAAGTCGGCTTCGTGTATGTGCCGCTCGCGTTGATCCTCGCCTTCGTGCTGCTCAAAACGGTGGGCGGCCGCTATCTCTACGGCGTCGGCACGAACGCGCTAGCCGCGCGTTTCGCCGCAATCGACGTGTGGGGCGTGCGCTTTTGGGCGTATGTTGCAACCGGCTTGATCTGCGGTATGGCGGCAGTCGTTCAGACAGGCCTCAGCGCCAGCGCGACACCCGACGTCGGTGCGACGATGAACCTGGCAGCGATCACAATCTGTGTCCTTGGCGGCGTGAGCATCATTGGGGGTGAGGGCGACGTGCTCGGCATCCTCCTCGCGAGTCTGATCGTTATCTTCTTGTACAACGGCCTGGGCCTCGCACTCGGTCCAAACGCCGGCATCTGGCAGCCCTTCAGCCTCGGCGTCCTGCTGATCGGGAGCGCGCTTTTGAATGAATCGCTGCGCCGCCGCTTCTCGCTGCGCTCTTAGGAGGTCGTTGAATGACTCATGGTGTCCGGATCGCGGCGAGACATGTTTCGTCGAAGCCGGCAACGATGGAGTGGTTCGCAGGGGCTCCGTTCCGCATCCGAAAACGCCGCGGCGTTGTCACCGAAGAGCGTCGAATCTTTCGGGGATTCACGCGAGCTCGAGACGACTACTTTGACGAGCTCACCGTCGAGCGCGCCCGTGTATCCGCTAGACGTTTGTCTTCGCAAAGGCTCTTGCTGCCCGCTCGCGGTGGTTGCCGTGCTGTAGTCTACTGATCTCGAAAAGAGCGACTCACGGAAAGCGCCGACAAAAGGATTGAGGAGCGGCGCCCGAATGCTTCGTTCGCTTTGAATAAAATATTCGTTTGTATTTGTTCGCTGTTCATGCTATTGGTATAAATAGTTCATATTCCAAATCTAATCGCAACAAGACGTCGTAAACGCACGATCTCCCGCGTGTCACGCGGAAACTCGCAACAAGAGCTTGACAAGCTTCGAGAATGAGCGCGATAATAACTTGTTTCCCCGAGTGTAAAAGCGACCTTGAGCACGACCTCTCACTCAGCTCGGTGGTTTTACTCACATCCCGGACACGCTCATGAAAGAAGGGCCACCCGTGGCCACCAGGTACGTTGAAGAGCCGATTGACGGTGACATAGTCTACTCTGAGAACCAACTCCGTGTCCGGTCCTTGAACCACGACTACGACGAACTGGGTGAGAAGCTATCGCGCAGCGCGATCGACATTGACGACGTTAAATGTGCTGTCGCCAAATTCACGGTCGCTGTCCCAAGTTGGGGAGTTGGTACCGGCGGCACGCGTTTCGCTAGGTTCCCCGGACCCGGCGAGCCGCGCAACGTCCATGATAAACTGCAGGATTGCGCCGTCATACACCAGCTGGTGCGCTGCACGTCAGGAATTTCGCTGCATTTTCCTTGGGACTGGGTAGATGACTTCGGCGCGCTTCGCGAGGAAGCTTCGCGACTGGGTTTGCACTTTGATGCGGTGAACTCGAACACGTTCCAGGACCAACCCGGCGCGGCGTTCTCTTACAAGTTCGGCAGTCTAACGCACACGGACGCGGGCGTGCGCGCCGCGGCGATCGAACATAACCTTGCCTGCATTGCTGCGGGGGAGAAATTGGGAAGCCGAGCCATCTCGATTTGGATCGGTGACGGTTCGAGTTTCCCGGGTCAGCAGCACTTCCGGCGTGCTTTTGACCGCTATTTGCAAAGTACGCGCGGGATCTACGACGCACTGCCGGTCGATTGGCGTATGTATCTCGAGCATAAGCTGTTCGAACCCGCGTTTTACTCGACGGTGATCCAGGATTGGGGTAGCAGCCTGCTTGCAGCTCAGGAACTCGGACCCAAGGCGGTCTGCCTTGTCGATCTGGGCCACCATGCGCCAACGGTGAACATCGAGATGATTGTTGCGCGGCTGATCGGCTGCGGGAAATTAGCCGGCTTTCACTTTAATGATAGCAGGTACGGCGATGACGATCTCGATAGCGGTTCGATCCAACCGTATCGCTTGTTTTTGGTGTTCAATGAATTGGTCGATGCTGTGCGCGACGGGGTCGCGGGTTTTGAGCCGGCCTACATGCTGGATCAGTCGCACAATGTCACCGATCCGATCGAGAGCCTAATGATCAGCGGCGCGATGGTGCAGCGGACCTACGCGCAAGCGCTGCTCGTTGATCGGATTGCGCTTGACGCCTACCAGCAAGCCAATGACGCACTGATGGCGGCACAGACGCTCAAGGCAGCTTTCGAGACCGACGTCGCGCCGATCGTTCAGCGCGTCCGCCTTGAAGCCGGCGGTGCGATCGATCCGCTCGCCGTCTATCGCACATCGGGTTATCGTCGTCGCGTCGCTGAGATTCGACCGAAGAGTGCGGGCCTGGGCGGCGGCATCGTTTGAACGCCGGCGCCCGGGGGTCGATCCCGCCGCCGCTCGCAAGTCGCAGAAAAAGGTTTGGCCGCTACCTGGCCTTCCGGCGGGGCGGCGAGTTTCGTCGATCGACGCCGGAACGATTGTTTTGGCGCGGGGAGCGCGTCTCGTAAAGAAAGGAAAAGCGAATCATGCCCGCTACCAGCCACGCTGCGGCCGATGTCCGCGAATTGCTTTTACGCGAGGAGATCGTGCGCACGTGTTTGCGGATGGTCGAACTAGGTATCAACCAAGGTACGTCAGGTAACGTCAGCGTCCGCAGCGGCGATCGGTTTCTCATTACGCCCAGCGGCATTCCATACGATGAGATGACGGCCGAGCAGATCGCGATCATGGACGCGAACGGCAACTACGCCGGTCCCTGCAAGCCGACGACGGAATGGCGCATCCACCTTGAGATCATGCGCACGCGGCCGGCGGCGGGTGTCGTGATTCACACGCATTCGATGTTTTCGACGACGGTGGCATGTCTACGCCGTGAGATCCCCGCGTTGCACTATTATGTTGCGGTTGGCGGCGGTCCGACGATTCGCTGCGCCGATTACGCCACCTATGGGACCCAGGATCTAGCCGACAACGTGCTGGCCGCGCTCGTTGGTCGCAATGCGTGCTTGCTGGCCAATCACGGCCTCGTCGTCGTCGGATCAACGCTGAGCGAAACACTGCACCGCACGTTCGATATCGAAACGCTTGCGAGGCAATACGTCTATGCGCTGCAAATCGGCGAGCCGTGTATTTTACCGGACGACGAGGTGGAGCGCGTGCGCCGTAAAATGTTGACGTACGGTACGCAGGAAGCAGATGATCCCGGACTAGTGCGGCTGAAGGAGCTCCCAGAGTAATATACGCCGCCGTGGAGGCTCGGCCCGAAAAGTCGACCGGCGGTCACCTCGCACGCGCCCTCGTCGACGAGCGCCGCGCGGTTCGCGGTCAGCATGCTCTTCACCGTCGACGGATTTGCGTTCGGCATGTGGGCAGGCCATATCGCGGCGATCCGTGCCGCACTCGACCTCAGTCCCGCAGCGCTCTCGCTCGCGCTCTTCGGCCTGTTCACCGGTGCGATAACCAATATGTCGCTCACGGGCGCGCTCTCGCGGCGCTTCGCCTTGCGGCGGTTGTCGATTGCCGGCGCGGTTTTGAGTCTGCCTGCCTTGGTCTTGCCGGGCATCGCGGGAAGCCTGGGAGCCCTCGTTGCGGCTGCCATTGCGTTCGGCGCGAGTCGCGGCGTGCTGGAAGTCGCGATGAACACGGTTGCGTCCGAGTTGCAAGCGGTCCCGGATCGCTGCACTTCACGATGGTCAACGTGCAGGCAGCGGAAGCGGGGACGTGCCACGAAACGTTCAGCGACAACCTCGGGCGGTCTGCGTCGCTGCTCGTGACGGTAGTCGACGACAGCGCGCCCGACGTTATTCAGACCGCGCGAGCTCCAGGAGCAACAACGCGCCTCCGCGGGGTAAACCCGACTCTCTGTCACCAGCCGCCACTTACGCCACTTCTTTCGCCACGACGCGGTTCTTCCCAGCGTGTTTCGCATCGTAAAGAGCGATATCTGCCGCTTCGATCAGCGGTAAGAGCAGAGCGCCGCGCCCCGGACTCGTGGACGCGCAGCCGACACTTACTGTCACCGTGTCCGCCACGGCCGAGCCGGTGCGCGCAATGCCGGCGTCCTGTACGGCGCGGCGCATATTTTCGCCGACGACCTTCGCACCGTCAAGCGCGCATCCGACATATGCAACAAATTCTTCGCCGCCGAATCGCGCAACGAGATCGGTCGGACGCCTGCAACATGTTTTCAGCGCCTCCGCGACTCTTCTCAATGATTTGTCGCCGACAAGGTGGCCGTAGGTATCGTTGTAGGATTTGAAGTCATCGATGTCCACCATCAAGATCGCAAACGGCTGCCGTTCGCGAATCGCATGTCTCCACTGCACGTCCGTGAACTCGTTGAAATACCGCCGGCTGCTGACTCCTGTGAGGCCGTCGACATTCGAGAGGCGCTCTAGCTCGATGTTTTTCTCGACGAGCAGTTGCTGACTGACCCGTAAGGATTGGTGCGCTTCGTCCCGCTCAATTTGATTTAGGTAAGCTCTCGAATGATAGCGCAGTCGCGCCAGCAACTCGGTTTTACTCGGAAGCTTCACGAGATAATCGTTTGCGCCGACTTCAAAAGCCGCAGCTTTAACGACGGGATGTTCGGTCGCCGAGAGCACGACGATCGGAATGTCTTTTGTCACCGCGCTGGCGCGGTATGCGCTAACGAGCGCTAAGCCGTCGAATATCGAACCGTCCACACCTGTCATGACCAAGTCTTGCAAGATAACCGTTGGCTTGATTCGTTCAGCGCTTTCAAGCGCATCGATGGCTTTGGCGCAGTAGTGAAAGTTTATGTCGGGTTGATCGGCTAACAGCTTGCGAATGACTTTACCGAAACTTGGCTGATCGTCCACCAGAAGAACGGTGATATGGTGCTTGCCGTGCGACGACGCTAGCGGCGCCGTACCGCTGCCGGGTTCGTTCATGATGTATGCTAACTTTTCAAAGGAGCGGAAACGCGATGCGTCGATATTGACGTCGTTCCGAATTAACGTGACTGAAACGATGAAGAGAGTTTACAGTCTGCGAAAGGGATTGTTCGCGCCGCAAGACTTAAACCTCTGCGGCGACGTTGGGCGCTTCGTCCGGCTCGTTGCTCTTACGCAACGAAGCGAATCGCTTCTCGGACAACCCGACGATCGATCGCGGGCATCAACCCGAAGCGCTCCGCGACGCCAAGGAAATCGCCCGGCGCGATCACGTTTCCGTTTCCCCCGAGCAGCCGTCGTAGCAATTCGTAGCTATCGATGACTTCTGTCGCGCGGTTCGTGATCGGCTGCTGATAAGGTACGAAGCCGTGATCTCGCAGGGCGTCGTGGATCCGCTGCGCTTGCGCCGGCTCCGCTTGCATGATCGGCCGCGACGCAGTCGTCGAATCGGCAAGCTGCACGCGATCGCGTCCGGGCTCCTTCGCCTTATACGAATCGCGGCTTTTCAACCTGCGACTCGCTCGCCGGGCTCGAATTGCCGCGCCGCCTGCGCTTTGATGAGGAAGCGCGTCGCGGCATGCGCGTCAAGCGGCTTGGCATAGCGGTAGCCTTGCGCGTAGGTACATCCGAGTGCGCGCAGCTGACGCTCCTGTTCCTTGGTCTCGATGCCTTCCGCGATCACCGAAAATCCGAGGTGTTTGGCTAGCGCGATTACCGCTTTGACAATCTCGGGATTCGCTATCTCGTCGCTCTGGCCACTGACGAAGGAGCGGTCGATCTTGAGCGCATCGACCGGAAACTGGTGGAGATAGGCGAGTGAGGAATACCCGGTGCCGAAATCGTCGAGATAGATCTTCGCGCCAAGGGCGCGCAGCTTGTGCAACGCCGCGGCGGCATGCACCGGATTGCTCATCAGATGACTCTCGGTAACCTCGATCCGCAAGCATTCGGCACTCAATTCACTCTCCGCGAGCATGGTTTGTACGCGATCGCTGAATTGGTCGTCTTGCAGTTGCTTTGCCGAAACGTTGACGCTGATGTGCAGGGCCGCATGAGCGGGAAACGCCTCCTGCCAGCGTCGCGTCTGCGCGCAGGCTTCGCGTAACATCCACTCGCCAAGCCAGCAAATCAGGCCCGTTTCCTCGGCCACCGGGATGAACTCTGCCGGCGAAATCGGGCCAAGCTCGGGATCTTGCCAGCGCGCGAGCGCCTCGAAGCCGATCACGAGGCCGTCGGCGAGCGAAATGATGGGTTGATAGGCGACGGTGAACTCCGAGCGATCGACCGCGCGGCGCAGCCCTGTCTCCAGTCGCAGCAGCCGCGTCGGTTCATCCCGATCCACGGGGGCAAAGAACTCGTAACGGTGTTTACCGAGCGACTTGGCTCGATACAGCGCAATATCCGCATTGCGCAGCAGGTCCTCCGGCGACAGAGTGCCACTTGAACTCAGCGCGATACCGATGGTCGCGGTCGCGTACACCTCGCGGTCGCCCAGCGTGAACGGAGTCGAAAAGGCCTGGATCATCCGTTTGGCGGCGGCGGCGGCAGTCGTGGCCGCGTCAGGGGCGGCGACCTCGAGGAGCACCGTGAACTCATCGCCGCCCAGCCGCGCAAGGGTGTCGCCAGGCCGTAGGCCGCCCTCCAAGCGTCGTGAGATCGCGATTAACAGCTGATCCCCTGCGAGGTGCCCCAGCGTGTCGTTGACGAGCTTGAAACGGTCGACATCGATGAACAGCACCGCCAGGTGCACCTCGGGGTGGCGATGGCTTCGCGCCAGCGTGACGGTGAGGTGCTCGACGAACGAGAGCCGGTTGGGCAGATCGGTCAGCGGATCGGAGTACGCGGCATGCGCCAAATCGTGCTCGGCGCGTTGGCGCGCAGCTGTCGACCAAATCAAGATACACACGAGCGCCAGACCTAGCGACGACCCGACCAGACTGCCCCCGATCCCGATGGTCATCGCCAGTCGCTGGAGTGATGCTTGCCGCTGCTCTGCGGCGGCCGCGAGCCGATCGCATTCCGCGATGTATTTCGCGGTCATCTCGATCACCGGGTCGACCGAACGCGACGCAATGTATGCCCGTTGCGCTTGGCGCATCTTCCCGGCGCGCGATAGCTGAAAAGCGCGAAAGTTTCCCATCAGGTAACCGTCCGGGCCGCTCAACAGGTATCCGATTTGCGCGAGCGCAGCGTGTTGTTCATCGGTGTCCGCCAACAAGTTGGACGCGCCGAGAACCTCGGCGACTCGATTGACGTCGTCGTTGTACGCGTCCAAGTTGCGTTCGAACTCCGGGCCGGCTCGCGACATGACGACAGCGGCCCCGCTTGCATCCGTAAGATGAACGTAATTCCGTATCTGCCAGGCGCTGATGCGCGCTGGTTCCAAATGCCCGGTGAGCTGGGTTGTAACTTGGGACTGCGCGCGCATTGTCAATAGCACCCCGGTCACTGCCGAGCTCATTAATCCGAAGACCGCTAAGAATCCGGCCACAAATTTAAGCCGGGTTGGTCGTTGCCGCCACGCCACGCGCAAAACCCTTACAGATGGAGGACACCACACTGAATGCGCCGCGCCCAATGTTGACCCTCACTGAGGTATCGGCATTCGCGGCGCGTTAACCGCCTGGCTCGTTGCTCGCCACGACGTGACTTTGGTGCGGGCGCGAACGGCTGTCCTGGATGGGCGGCGGACGCCCAAGCGATGCGAACGGCGAAGCGATAATTGGGCTCGCGAGGGAGTCGCGAGTCGTAAAGTATTTGTAAGTTAACACCATTAGCGCACGCTCGGGAACACCATCGCTCGCTATCATCGAAGCGATCGCGCGGGCATGCCTCGACCGGTGACCCGGCGCGAACGGTTAAAGTATCTTTACAACGTGACAATGGCCAGGGGTGCGCTCGTTTTGGTGGCGCAGCATGCTACCGCCGTGGATATGCTGTAGCCCGAAATACACGGACAACAACCAAGGGGATCGTTGAAATCAGCGAGTCGCCGACTTCAAGGCCGCCGCATCCGCAGCATAAAGACGGCCGCCGGAAACGGCGTCGACGCGCCCACGGTGGCACTCGCAAGCGCCGGAGCGCGCAAGATGGTGGTGGATCTTCAAGAGGCGATTTGACTACTGAGTGGATTGCAATTCATGCGCGTGCATCGCCCTTGGCGCTTGCTGCGCATTCGCGATGCTGAATCGGCCTCCGCTTTGCAAGGCTGTCATGGGCCGGCGGCGGCAGCGCGAGGTGCTATCGGTGAACAAATCTGACCGCGGCTCGTTCCGAGAGTTCATGTAATGGCGCCAAGATCCGCGAAGAGAGGGCGCCCATCCCAATTCGACAGAGCAGGGTCAGACAGATCCACGGCAGCTTTGCGAGTGACCAAATGATAACGCCGCAGAACAAAAGAACGCGCACGGCGTTGCCGAGCGTTACGGCAGCGACGACTATCAAGAGCATAACGGTGCTATCCGCGAAGTTCTTTTCCGACGTCATACCGCCCGCGCTAATCGATCGCGACGTCGCTAAGCTATTGCTCTTCGAGCATCGTAACTCTGCAGGCACCTTCGCAGCGGCGATTAACGAAGGACTGGAATCCTCGAAGCTTAAATCGTACATAAGCGCTGCCCTGGTAAGCATCGACGGCGTGAAGTGTCGAGCAGGCTATTCATTGAGAGCCGCTGCGGAGAGGAGCTGCGGCGTAGCTTTTGTGTCATTTTATGGTGAGCTCTACCTTCCACCAATAGATCGACTATTCAAGCGCAGACACTGAGCGCAGTGGCGGCGCTTGTCCAGGCGCTCATAGCGAACAGCCGCTCTCTTTGTTCGCGGTTTAACCGCTTTCGCTACCGATGATCGAGATTGCGACGGTTGGGTGCGTGTCGCGCTGGGTCGGCAGGGTCCGGCGAGCGGTGCTGAACGGACCTTGTCGTCACGCTGCATTCACTGCAATCAAGCGCGTTCTGCGTCGTCTGCGCGCCGGGTTTAGTTCGTCACCGTCGTACTGAAACGGAGGCGTCCGGCGTCGATGCGCACGCGCAAATGACGGTACTTAGTGAGGTAGAAAAGCCCGACCAGCGCTGCGCCGAAGCCCGCGGCAGCGCCGACGCCGAGCGCCCAGCGGGGGCCGAACGTATCAGCTACCCAGCCCACGATCGGTGCGCCGATCGGTGTGCCGCCCATGGCGATCGTGAAGAAGATCGCCATGACGCGCCCGCGCATGATCGGCTCGATCGTAAGTTGGACCGTGCTGTTCGCAGTGGTGGTGAAGGTTTGCGCGGACAAGCCGATGATGACGAGCGTGAGCCCGAAGAGCCAGTAGTTCGGCATCAGCGCGGCTAGCGCGCAGCCGAGCCCGAATAGTGCTACGCTACAGAAGAGTATACCGGTTTGGAGTTTTTCGCGCATGGCGGCGAGGAGCGCCCCGGCAACCGTTCCGATCGCCATGATCGAGGTAAGCAGGCCGTACCGGCTCGCTCCGGCGTGAAAGACCGTAACGGACATTGTCGAGATGAAGATCGGAAAATTGAGTCCGAACGTGCCGATAAGGAACAGCATGAGCAGGATCGCCTTGAGATCGGGTCGCCGCGAAACATAGCGAAAACCTTCGGCGAGGCTCCCCGGGGTTCGGAGCGCTTTACCGCTCGTATGAAGCTCATTCGCGCGCAGGAGAGCCAGCGAACAGATAACGGCAACAAAGGAGGCAGCGTTGATAAGAAACGCTGACCCCGTGCCCACCGAAGCGATCAGGACACCGGCCACGGCGGGACCGATCATACGCGCCGCATTGAACGAGGTTGAATTCAGCGCCACCGCGTTTGAGATGTCAACTTCTCCAACGAGTTCCGAGACGAATGTCTGACGCGCCGGCGTGTCGAACGCCGTCACGCATCCGAGCAGAAACGCGAATACATAGACGTGCCATAACTGCACCAATCCGGTAACCGTGAGGATACCGAGCCCCAAGGCCAGTGCGCCCATCCCCGACTGAGTCGCGATCAGCAGCTTGCGCCGGTCGAGATGATCGGCCGCGAAGCCGCTCCAGGGCAGCAACAAGACACACGGTCCGAACTGGAGCGCCATGACGATGCCGACGGCCGTAGCGTTCCGGTGCGTCAGCTGGGTGAGCACGAGCCAGTCCTGGGCGATGCGCTGCATCCATGTTCCGATGTTTGAGACAAACGCTCCGGCGGCCCATATCCGATAGTTAAAGGTCCCGAGTGAGCGGAACGTGCCTTTCACAAGGGACCACGCACGTTCGCGAACGATGCGGCGGATACGGCGATGCGCAAACGTAGTCGAGCGGCGGACGCCGTCATGCGCGAATGCGATTGAGCAGGCCGATGATCTCCGCGGTCGTGCCCGTTTCGCCTAACTTTGGAAAGATGCGCGTGATGCTGTTAATGTGCGCATCCGGGTTCATGTCGGTCATGGCGTCGACGGCGATGGTGACGTTATATCCGAGCTCGTACGCGTTGCGCGCGGTTGACTCGACGCCGACGCTCGTGGCGACGCCGGCGAGCACGATCTGCGTAACTCCCGCGCATTTTAAATGCGCATCGAGGTCCGTGTTCGTGAAGGCTCCCCAGGTGTGCTTCGTAACGAGATGATCTAGCGGCTGCTGATGTAAGTTGGGGATGAGATCGGTCCAGCCCACAGGACGTTCCGCGCTGCGCGTCTGTTCCGTTCGGCCGGGTGCTCCGCCGGCAACGTTCACCAGCACGACCGGGAGCTGTTGGTGGCGGAACGCGGCCGCTAGTGCAGCGCTATTCTTGATAATTTCATCGATCGGGTGCACGGTCGGTAGCGAAACGATACCCTCTTGCAGGTCGACGACGATCAGGGCGGTCTTCGGATCGAGGGTGCTGAGAGCCATAGGGGACTTTCCTTATCAGAACAGTTACGCGATGAGTTTCGTTAGACGTGCGCGGATATGGTCAAGCGTCGGCGATGCGTTTGAGCAGCTCTAGAGCGCTCGCGAGTTGTGCTTGCTCGGACGGTGTCAGCTGCTGCCGAATGGCGCCGAGTAACCAGTCTTCCCGGGCCGTGCGCGCGGCCTCGATCGTTTTTCGGCAGGCGGGGGTGACGCAAAGAAAAGTCTGCCGCCCGTCGTTTGGATCGGGCGCTCCGCTTACCAATCCGGCCGCCTCGAGAGCCGAAATGTTGGCGCTCATCGATTGCGGCCGCATCCCCTCAGCGCGTGCCAGCGTACTCACCGTTGCCGGACCATCGCGCTCCAAACGTTTGAGCACCAAGAGTTGCGACCATGTGAGATCGCCGAGATTGGCCTGTTCGCGCAGTCGCCGTTTCAGTTTGCCGATAACCGAACGCAGCTCGCTTGCCAAGGATGACGCGCCTACGTCGTCGAGATTGTGGGACCGCTGCCGCATGCGTTCAGTCTAACAGATATGAAGTTGAACTGCAAAGGTTACCTGCGATATTGCAATCGGTCGGTCGCTTCCCGTCGGATCGCAATGGTACGCGCTCTTTGCGTTCTCACACGCGGAGTGGGAACCAAGAAAAATCGAGGGCCGGCGCTAACGTTTTGACCTCGACGAGCGGAGACAGTCTGTGAAAAAGCAACAAGCGTTCATCCCCGCCGGCCTCCAGTCGTGGATAGATGCGCGCCAGCGCTTCGGCCTGTCGCACGCTCACGTGCAGATGGCGCGGGAACTGGGGATGAACCCGAAAAAGCTCGGGAAGCTGGCCAATCACAACCAGGAGCCGTGGAAACTTCCCCTGCCGGGATTCATCGCAACGTTGTACTTCAAACGTTTCGGGAATGCAGGACCGGATACGGTCAGGACGATCGAAGAGATCGCCGCCGCGAAGCGGGCGAAGAAACAGAAGCACAAGGCGGGCAAGTCAACGTCTTCGGGAGGGCAGGAGTGCGGCGCGCCAACGTGCGATGCATCGTTTTCCGTGATCGCGGGCCGTTAGCCACTAACGCAAAGCGTGCCCAAAACAAGCCGCCGGCCATGGGTTAGCGCTCCGCTCACATCACCGCCTCGGGCATGTGGGACGTTCGGTTGCCCGCGGCGCCGGAGGCCGCTTACGTCAGGCGGGCACCTCGAAGGTGCCGGGACTCTGCTGTGAGCCGCTCCAGTCGGGAGTACGTTCGGGTTTCGCCTCCGACAGCCCATGCCGCACGCCGGCCGCGTCGTAGTCTTTGGTGTAGACGGGGCTGCCCGGTTGTTGGCGCCAGGATTCGTCGAGTCCACCGGCATCGACGGCATCGAAGCCAAGCTCATCGACCAGGTCGAGCACGAGCTTTTTTGCGGCGACGTCGTCGCCGGCAACCGGCAACGCGATGCGGCCGGGGGCGCCGGCGGGCTTACCGTTTTCGAGCAGATGCTGCGCGTAAATGTTATTGAATGCCTTGATCACGGGATGTCCCAGCTGCTGCTCGACCCACCGGCTCTCAGGCAAACCGGACTCGATCGGTTCGATTCGTCCATCACGCTGGCGCGGATAGTAGTTGCCGGTATCGACGACGACGCTTCCGACCGCGTCCGCGAACAGACCGGCGGGCAATTTGGGAATGTCCTTCTCGGGTATCGTGACGATAACGAGGTCCTTGCCGTGCGCCGCTTCCGCCACAGACACCGCCGCGGCGCCGGTTTCAGCCGCCAGGGCGGCGAGGCTTTCGGGACCGCGCGAGTTCGCCACCGCGACGGTGTGCCCAAGCGCCCTCAGCCGGCGGGTGAGTGTACCGCCGATGTTGCCGGCGCCGATGATTCCGATGTTCATGCTTGCTCCTTATGCTGAAGTCTCCGAACAGCACCTTCCCCGACTCAAGCGCGGGTTACACGTTGATCATCCCATCAAGGGTGAGCAAAGGCGAGGATTGCCGGGCGCCTGAACGTCAGCCGGACCGCGATCCGGGGCTTACTCGTGTCGTAGCGGCTCAGATGGCGCCTGGTGGTGCGAGTTTGGGAAAGCCCTTTTGCGCCCGCGATCGCGGACGTGCCTCCCGGCGAACGGTTGTGGCATGCCGGCGTGGATGCGTTTGCGGATTTGCGGAAGCTTACGGTGCTTTTGCGCTCATCGACAACTGATGAACTGATGCACGTTGCGCGCAACGGGTTCGAAGAGTTCGGCGTTGCGTTTGCCGATCCCGAAAAAGTCGAACACTGTAACGCGCGGAACGATTGCACGTTAGTGTGGTACGTCATAAAAAACATTCTCACGGGGAAATCGGCTTAGAGTGCTCGGCAATAGCTCGGATAGCTTGCAGCAATAAACCTAGTTCGCACAGCACCTTGATCGTCGGCCGCACATCGGCAAACGCGGCTACCGCCTTGGCCCGATTCGCGGCTTGACCGGCGGCCCGGCCCCGCGCCGTCGAATCGCCCGGGTTGCGGCAAGTCGGTTTCTCCGCACCAAGCGCGTCTCGTATGTGCCGAATCGCGTGGCGCGTGCGCTTGCCGTCGACGCCACGCTTGAGGTCGATGCGCACCACGCGTTCACAATTCGGCTGCAAACTCACGTCGTCGCTGCGCCGCGCTGAGAACGTTGTCAGCGAGAACGGCTGAAGCGTGCTGCATAAAGGATCGACCTTCCCGGTTAGATCGTGAAAGGCTCTTAGACGGCGGCTCGCCTCCGGCAATCGTCTTGGTTCCAGCGTACTTGAGTTCGCAGCGTCGGCGAGCGACGTCGCCACACACGCGCCTTTCGGGCACGCGCAGACATGGTAACTCGTAGGTTCCGCTTCTTGCAAACTCAAGAGCAACAAGGTCCGTCGAATCGGGACCTTTTCTTTTGGTAGTTTGTTTCTACTGAACTAGAATGAAGCAAATAGTTTTGATCCATCGGCTATCGCTATAGAAAGTAGTTTCACTTAATGGCCAAATTTCTCACGGCAATTAGTAGTATTTCAATTATCGGATTGCTTGCCGCGTGTGGAGGCGGAGACACGAGTTCTACGCCACATATCATACCGAGTGCTATCCCCACGGTTACTCCGACTGCGGCGCCCACATCGAAACCGACGACTGCGCCGACGGCTGCTCCAACGACGGCACCTACTTCAAAGCCGACGGCAACTCCAACGACGGCACCTACCACAAACCCGACCGCGGCGCCGACGGCTACACCGTTGGTTGTTCAAGCTGGTGTCTATAGCGGACAAATGACCGGACAGGTTACCGGCATTAAATCAACCGTCACGATCGTCTTGAACGCTGGTTTGACGAGCGGATCGGTCAAAGATTCGTTGTTACCCGTTCCAATGGTCTTCTCCGGCGCTACGGTCATCGGCCTGGGTACCGGCAGCGTGATCATCAGCGGGACAGAGACGTCTCCCAATGCTGGAAAAGCATTTAAGATCACCGGCACAATGGCTTCGAAGACGGTGATGAATGGAACGTATTACGATGCCGTGATCAACGCCACCGAACCATTCACCGTCACGTACGAAGGCTCAGGTTGATTCCGAACACGCTACTCGACGCTTGAGCCGAAAATCGTACGTTGCAATGATCATGGAGTGATCTTGTGAAGTTTGTCCCGTCTGCACTCTTCTGTGGTCTGATCGTGTTCAGTGGCCTGTCCGCTTTGGCTGCGGATCCGACCACGGCGCCGACCGCAACGCCGATTGGCGCTTCGACTTCCCCTTTACCAGACGATAACGCGAGCCCCACGCCGAACGTGTCGTTGAGGGCGAAGAAAGGCCAATTCTCGTGTCCTGACGGGCAGCACTACCAGGAGCCTCATAATACACGCAATGGGCATGTCGTTTCGGGCAGCTGCCGAGTGAATCAGAAATAAAGTATTCAGCGTGAGATAATGAGATATGTAGCTATTGCCGCTACTGCGACAGCTTTTGTGATTGGATCGTCTTCTGCGCGGGCTGCGGATCCGACCTCGGCGTCGTCCGCGAGTTTTGTTGCGACGGTGAAGGCTTCAGCAAGTCCGGCGGCAACATCTTCTCCAACGACCGATTTTTCCGGTTGTCCTTCAGGCCAGCACTGGATTGATGATTATATCAGTTTGCGAGGGAAGTTGATCCATGGCGGCTGTCGGCCAGATAAAAAGAAAGGAGAACCAACTCCTCACCCAACAACGACACCGTGATTTCTTCGTAGATGACGAAACCGTTGCGAGTCAGAGGTGCGGGAACCCGCCCGCGAGCCTCCTGCGAGGCAGCGTATAAGGCGCTGCCTCAACCTTCGCCCTTTAGAGTTAAGCTCAGTGGTTCGTCATGAATGACGTGACATTAAGTGTGTCACTAAACCGCGAGCGTACCCAACGCGGTGATGAGCGGGGCGTCCGATTACTGTGCCTGCCTAGCGTAGGCAAGCACCTTGGGCTTCAAGTTCCTGGCGATATTCCTTCACGCGGCGCTTAGAAGTGCAAGTGCAGCCGTATGGAAAGTAGCGATCCGACGCGAGCCGATCGCTACTTTCGTGCTGCGGCCGCTGAGAGCGGGTGCGTGCCTTGGCGGTCGTCGATCGGGAGCTTCCGACTCAGGACACTAGCGGAACCAGAGGATGTGAGCATCCTCAAGCGGCACGTTCGCTCCGGAATACGATGGTATGATGCGAGGTGTATAGTCCGACGATGGGCGCGAAGCGGGAACATCCGCGGCGTAAAGACGCCAGCCACTAGCGGGCTCGGCGTCGTTGCTCTGCGTCATTTCCGATACAAACGGCGGCTCGCCGTTGAGCGGATCTGCATAGAGCTGCAGGCGCACATAGTCGGTACGCAGGTCTCCAAGATCAACCTCAACCTGCAGGGAGTGTCGCTGCGAAGAACTCTCGGCGCGAAGCGCGCCGAATCTTAGCGATGCCCAGTGTTCGGCCAAGGCTTGTTTCCATTGCAGCATCAATCTGCCGTAGGCGCCCCGATCGCTTGCCCGCGCACCATACGCCGCGGCGGCAGGCAGATAATATTGCTCCGTGTACTCGCGGACCGCCCGATTTGCCGAGAACTGCGGTGCCAAGCGTGACATGCTTTCGCGGATTCGCGAGACCCATTCGGTCGCGATGCCGCTATTGTCACGGCGGTAGAACGCCGGGATGACGTTCTTTTCGAGGATATCGTAGAGTTCTTCGGTTTCGGCTAAATCCCAGGCCGACTCGTCGGCGTGTTCCTTGCCATCGCCCAACGCCCAACCGACTGTCGGCGTATACGCTTCGGCCCACCAACCGTCAAGCTCCGACAAATTAAGGCCGCCGTTTACAAGCACTTTCATTCCGCTCGTGCCGCAGGCTTCCCAGGGCCGGCGAGGAGTGTTGATCCAGAGGTCAGCGCCCTGGACTAGCCGCTCGGCCAGTACCAAGTCGTAGTCGCTGAGGAAGACGACGTGACGCCGCACATCAGGACGCTGGACGAACTCAACCCAGGCTTTCACCATCGCTTGACCTGCGCCGTCTTGCGGATGAGCCTTGCCGGCGATCACCAGCTGAACGGGACGTTCGGGGTTGGTCAAAATGCGAACGAGGCGCTCCGGGTCATGCAGGAGCAGATTTGGGCGTTTGTATGTGGCAAACCGGCGGGCGAAGCCCAGCGTCAAGGTGTTTGGATCGAAGACACTTTCTGCGCTTTTCGGGTCTGCGCCGCGAGCGGCTAGCTCGACGGCAAGGCGCTCCCGCACGAAACGAAGCAATTCAAGACGGTTCGACGCGCGAAGCTTCCACAGCTCGCCGTCCGTCGCGCGCCGTATATCGTCGCCGACGGTCTCCAAGGTGCCGCGCCAACGGTCGGGACCACAAGCTTCCGTCCAGAGTGTATTGGCAGCCTGTGAATCCCAAGTGGGGGCGTGCACGCCGTTGGTGACATAGCCGATCGGTACTTCTGCCTGAGGCCAGTGCGGAAAGAGACTTTGAAAAATGCGTCGGCTTACCGCGCCGTGCAAACGGCTGACGCCGTTGATCCTCCCACTCCCGCGGGCCGCAAGGTTAGCCATATTGAACGGTTTATTCGCATCGTCAGGTATGGCACGCCCCAGGGCGAGGAGCTGAGCAAGATCGATGCCGAGGCGCTCGTGCGCGTAGCGCTCGAGATATTGGCCGATCAAGCTCGGCGCGAAGCGATCGAAGCCGGCTTCCACTGGGGTGTGGGTGGTAAAAACATTCCCGGCTCGCGTGACTGCCAGCGCAGCGTCAAACGATTGTCCGTTGTCCTCCATGAAGCTTCGCGCGCGTTCCAGCACCGCAAAAGCCGCGTGTCCTTCGTTCAGATGACAGACTTGCGGATCGATG
>Ga0182013_10001022_pt1 | contig 38875 bp, 30 predicted proteins | sample 612S2MmetaG_FD_120487 | JGI IMG/M metagenome (GOLD analysis project Ga0182013, IMG submission 120487) | Permafrost microbial communities from Stordalen Mire, Sweden - 612S2M metaG | ecosystem: Environmental > Terrestrial > Soil > Wetlands > Permafrost | place: Sweden: Stordalen | collected... | reverse complement strand
TCGTCAACGAGGGGGCGAATCACCGGGCGGCGCGCAGTGCGCGCCGGGACTACGGCGTCGTCCGGGCGATCTTCTCGTAGGCGGTGGCCAGCGACTGGCTGGCGCGGTGGCTGTGTCGGAACATCCGCCTGCCGGCGGTAGGTCGGTCGAAACGCCACGACCTCTCGCCGGCCGACGTCGCCGAGATCGCCGCGGTCAGGCCAGATCGGTACCGACCGATGGTGTGGGTCGGAGGAGTACTGGGGCTCCGCTGGCCCGAAGTCATCGGGCTCAAGGTCGGGTGTCTTGATCTCGAGGGCGGGACCCTGACGGTGGCCGAGTCGATCACGAGGGGCTTCGGAGGTCAGCTCGTGACCGGTCCACCCAGGTCATCTGCCGGAAACCGGACGGTGACGCTTCCGTCCACCGTCACCGACCACTTGAGGAGGCACCTGTCCGCACTGGGTATCTCGGAGGATCCGGGCGCGCTCGTGTTCACGAACACGGAGGGAGCGCCGATTCGCTACGACAACTGGCGCCGTCGTCTGGCCGCCGGCCACCCGGACCGCAGGATGTGAGGGAGCGGGATTCCACGACCTCCGCCGGCTGGCGGCGAGAGCCCCGAGACGCGCAGCAGCGGGGGCCGGAACCCCCGCTGACCTGCGTACGTCATGGTCGGGCTGCCCGGATTTGAACCGAGGACCTCTGCGTCCCGAACGCAGCGCGCTACCAAACTGCGCCACAGCCCGTCAATCCCGGACGGCACGGAGCCGGTCCCGGAACACGACATGCTACCCGACGGCGGTGTGCTGGTCCCCCCGGTCGTCGCCCCCGGCTCCGCCGGCGTCCCCGGGCGGTGCCGGGGTCCGCTTGGCGACCACCTTGGCGATGCGCCGCTTGTCCATCTCGGCGACCCGCAGCTCCCATTCGCCGAACCTATGGGTCTCGCCCTCCAGCGGAATGTGTCCGAAGGCGTCGAACAGGTAACCCCCGAGCGTCACGTACTCGCCCTCGGGCAGTTCGATCCCCAGTCGGTCGGCCAGGTCGTCGATGCTCATCCGACCGTCCAGGAGCCAGCGCCGGCCGTCGACCCGGACGACGTCGGGCTCCTCGTCGGTGTCGAACTCGTCGGGCAGGTCACCCACCAGGGCGCCCAGCAGGTCCTTGACGGTGAGGACGCCCTCGACCCCGCCGTGCTCGTCGACGACCACGGCGAAGGCCCGGCGCTGGCGTCGCATCTCGGCGAGGACGTCGAGGACCAGGCGCGACTCCGGCACCAGGAACGGCTGGCGGAGCCGACGCGAGATGTCGATCGGATCGGGCGACCGCGCCCCGTCCTCGGTGGCCCCGACCGTCCAGCCGGCCCGGAAGAGATCGTTCACGAACAGGACGCCGATCAGGTCGTCGAGGTTCTCCCCGCAGACCGGAAAGCACGAGTGGCCCGTCTCGCGGACCGCCTGGGAGACGCTGTCGACGGTGAGGGGGATGGTCAGCGCGGCCACGTCGACCCGTGGGGTCATGACCTCCCGGACCGCGGTGTCCCGCAGGTCGTGGAGGGCGTCGATGATGAACTGCTCCTGGGCGTCGGCCCCGTCGACGGGCAGCCCGGGGGCGTCCGGTCCCGTGGGTGCCTGGGCGGGGTCGCGTCGGCGTGACCGGCGGCCCGGTGTGCCCTCGGGCTGGACTTCATGGCGACGGAACACGGACAACGCGGTGACCCGGTCTGTTGGCGGTGGGCCGTCAGGCGCCGGACGGGGCGGCGACGACCGACAGCGGTGTGTAGGACTCGTCGTAGTAGGTGCCACCGGCCAGGAGGGCGGTGACGGCCCGCCGGAGCCGGATCGGGTCGAGCGGCTTGACCAGCCAGCCCTCGGCCCCCGAACGGCGGGCCAGGAAGACGTCCGGGCGTCGGTCCAGCAGCATCAGCACCGGCACGTGCCCGATCTTGTCGTAGGAGGCCTCGAGGCGGAGCTCGAGCGTGGTGGCCATGCCGCCCATGTTGCCCATCTGCATGTCCACGATGACCAGGTCGGGGAGTGATGCGGTCACCTGCTCGACGACGTCGGGCCCGGAACGGGCTTCGACGATCGTGACGTCCGGATTGCCGGCGATGGCGGCGATCTCGGCCCGCACGGTCGGGGCGTCACTGGCCACGAGGATGGTCGGCACGCTGGAGAGGTTAGCGCCGACCGGACACCCGGCTCCACGCCGGCCGACCGGCGCCCGGTCAGCCCGGTGTCCGCTCCCCCGACCCGTCGGGGGAGAACAGGAGATCGGCCACGTGGCCCAGCCCGTCGAGGTCGTGGACGTCGGAATTCAGCAGCGGCACCCGGTAGACGGGCGCCGGGGCCACCTGGGCCACCAGTGACGCGTAGGTCGCCTCTTCGCGGTCCGACGCCAGCGTGTAACCGGCGAGGTTCTCGACGAGCTCGGCCAGCGCCGCATCGGGCCCGTCCCCGGCGTGGGCGGCCCGGTCGCCGAACGGTGCGAGCGCGGCCAGCTGGTCGTCGGAGGCGAAGCGCGGCTGGACGCGGTTGACGATCAGCGCCGTGGCCGACATGCCCGACTCGTCCAGCTTGCTCGCGAAGTGGACCGCCTCGTCCACCGAGTCGGGGCGGGGCGAGGCCACCAGGACGAAGGCCGTGCCCGGCTGGACCAGGAGCTCCCGCACCCGGGCCGCCCGCAGGCGGAACCCCTCCTCCATGCCCTCGAACGCCTGGAAGAAGGCCACGGCGTCGTGGACGATGTCGGCGCCGGCCACCTTCGAGAGGGTCCGCAGCAGCGCCTGGGCCGCCACCCCCATGAAGCGGAGTCCGACCCGGGTGGGGGCCATCAGCGCCTGGAAGACCCGGTTCTCCAGGAAGTGGGTCAGCCGGCGGGGCGCGTCGAGGAAGTCGAGTGCGTTGCGCGACGGTGGCGTGTCGACGACCACGACGTCGAATCCGCCCTCCTCCACCAGTTCGTGGAGCTTCTCCATGGCCATGTATTCCTGGGTGCCCGACAGGGTCCCGGTCAGGTTCCGGTAGATCCGGTTGACCCGGATGTCGTCGGCCTGCGCCTCGGAGTCGGAGTAGCGGGAGATGAGATCGTCGAAGGTGCCCTTGGGGTCCAGCATCAGCGCGTGCAGGTCGCCGGGCCAGTCCCCCTCGATCCTGGTGGGACTGTTGGAGAGTTCGTCCACGCCGAGGGAGTTGGCCAACCGCCGCGCCGGGTCGATGGTCACCACGCAGGCGGTGCGCCCCAGTCGGGCCGCCTGGAGGGCGATGGCCGCGGACGTGGTGGTCTTGCCCACGCCGCCCGAGCCGCAGCAGATCACGATGGACCGGTGGCGCACGACGTCGTCGATGGTGGCCGGCCCCGCGTCGGGGCCCGACGGGGGAGCAGGCACGGCCCCGACCGTCACCGGGCCACCGCGTCCGGCTCGTGCAGGGCCTCGATGCCGCGGCCCAGCGCCTGGCTGAGGGTGTCGAGCTCGAGTGGGCCGATCGAGCCCGTGAACAGGAAGGGGACCCGCAACTGGGGGAGCGGGAGCTCGCCGGCCAGTCGGACCACCTCCTGCTCCTGGAGCTCGTGGCGGCGCTGGCGGAACCGGCGGGCCGCCTCGAGCGAGTCGACCAGGCCCGGGTCGAGGGTGACACCGGCGGCGGCGACGGTGTCGGGTGCCGCCGTGTCCAGGTCGGCGACCGGCGCATAACAGGCGTTGACGATCACCGGACCGAGCGCGATGCCCACCCGGTCCTCGAGTTGGTAGGCCGCCTCCACGACCTCGTTGACCGGCATCTCCTCGGGGAGGGTGACGAGGGCGACCTGGCAGCGCCGGGGGTCGGAGAGCAGGGCGACCACGTCGGCGGCCTGGGCCCGGATGGGTCCGCCCCGGGCGGCGTCGAGGAGGCCGGCGGCCGACGACAGGAAGGTCATGGTGTGGCCGGTGGCCGGCGCGTCGACGAGGACCAGGTCGGCCAGGCCCTGCTGCTCGATCTGCTTGACCTTGCCCAGCACCAGGATGTCCCGGATGCCGGGGATCGCCCCGGCCACGATGTCGATGATCCCGGACGACAGGAGGCGCTTGGAGAAGCGCTTCATGCCGTGGTCGTCGAGGTACTCGAGCAGCGCGTCGTCCGGGGTGATCGTGCGGGCGTGGACGGTGCCGGGCGCCAGCGGTGCCCGGGTGTCGGTGCGGCCCTCGCCGAGGTCGGTGGCGCCGGCCGCGTGCAGGACCTCGCCGGCGTAGCCGAGGGCACCGGAGCCTCCGAAGGCGGTGCTGACCCCCGGCCGGCCCTCGAGCTCGATGACCAGGACGGACAGTCCGGCCCCGGCGGCGAGGTGGGCCAGTGCGGCGACCATGGTGGTCTTCCCCACGCCTCCCTTGCCGGCCACGATCAGGACCCGGCTCTGACTGCAGAAGGAGCGGATGTCCATGACGCCCTGAGCGTAGTGGCAGGCCCCGGTCGCCTTGCTCCGTCGTCCTGCGACCCCGGATCGCCACCCTCGGCGCGAATGTCGCGGAAAATGGCGGGAAACCTGCCGTGACCTCTTGTTTCCGCAGAGGGTGGGGAGTACGTTCCAACTCGTCAGGACGCACCGAAGGGGGAATCGGGCTGTGGAGCAGTTGATGGATTCATGGCAGCTGAAGGCTGCGTGCCGTGGGCCCCAGGCGGAGATCTTCTTCCCTCCGGCCCATGCCGAGCGCAAGGAGGAGAAACTCCAGCGTGAGGAACGGGCGAAGTCGATCTGCGCGACCTGCTCGGTCCGGGTCGAGTGCCTCGAGTACGCGGTGCGGATCCGTGAGCCGCACGGGATCTGGGGCGGTCTGAACGAGATGGAGCGGCGTCAGTACGCAGAGCGGCGCGTCGGCTGAGCGGGACCGTCACCGGGCCGTGACCCGGTGGCCGGCGGACGGCGGTGGGAGCGGCCCGGGGCGGCGGACCGCCTCAATCGGAGGCCGCCGCGGGTCGGCTGAGACCGAGCGCGGTGTCCGCCGCCAGCACACCCTTGGACAGGCACACCGACGCGGGCTGTTGACCGGTGGCCGCGCAGATGCCGGCCGACAGCTGGTTGGCGACGGCCAGCACCGCCTGCCCGGTCGGTGGCGTCGTCGTACCCGTGCCGTCGGCCGCCGCGGCCGGGGTCGGGCTGGCGGCCGCATCGGCGATCTGGGCCTGTGACTGTCCGGCCAGCAGGGCCGGGCTGAATCCCGAGGTGGTGGTGGCGAGGCGTCCGGCCACGTCGAGGAACGGGGTGCCCCCGGCGGACAGGCCCCCGGCCGACGGTGCGGTGCGGGCCACGACCGCCGCCTGGGCCGGGGTGAGCCTGGCCAGGCGCCGGAAGGCGCCGTCGGGGCCGGTCTGGTCCGAGAACAGCTCCACGCCGGTCAGGGTGACCCATCGGCTCGTGTAGGCGACCCCCACGAAGCTGAAGGTAGAGGTCGAGGGGAAGACGGTCTGGGCCGAGGACACGGCGTCGTGCAGGGCGGTGAACCGGCCGAACCGGGCCAGCGCCACGACCAGCGGCCACCGCTCGGCCGCGCAGAACGGGCAGTACTCGGCCCCGACGAAGAGCACGTCCGGCTTGCCGTCGACGCTCAGCGGCGGCTGGCCGGTCAGGACCGTGGGCGGCGTCAGCACGGTGCCGGGCGCCGTCGCCCCGACGTCGTCGAAGGTGGAGGTCGGCACCGAGGAGAGGGTGGCGAGGACGGCGGGCGAGGTGACGGCGGGCAGGGCCGGCGCGGTGGGGGACGACACGTGGGTCAGCGCGTAGGTGACGAGGCCGACGACGCCGAGCAGGATGACCACGACCGCGCCCCAGGCCAGCCGGGCCGGCCGGCCGGGGCGGCCCTCAGTCACGGGTCGTGCGGTGCCGGTTCAGGAGTCGTCGCCGTCCGCCGGCGCCTCGTCCGGCTCGCCGTAGCCGGGGGCGAGCACGATCGGCGAGGCGGTGGCGATGATGATGAAGAGGGCGAGCGTGGCGACGTGCACGCTCGAGCACCACAGGCAGATGGCCTTGATGATGAAGAGTTCGGCCGAGATCAGGTAGATGATCATGCCGACGCCGGTGACCGACAGGGCGAGCCGGGCCAGATGGATCCAGCGTTGCGACGAGCGCCACAGCGCGGGCAGGCACAGCACCAGCATGGGGACGAAGAACGCCAGCCCGAGCATGGCCACCGGGATACCGAAGATCTCGGACTGCGGGCTCTGGGTCACCTTCTCGCAGTTGAACGTCGCGCTGTGCACGCAGGCGAGCGCCTTGGGCTCGAAGTGGGTGATGGTCAGGTAGATCGACGCGCCCAGCCCGTAGAGGGAGAGCAGGAGGGTGGTCAGGGGTTGCCACCGGAGTCCGGGCACGGGGGCGTCGGCTCCGACTCAGCTGGCCGAGATCCCGAGCGCCTTGGCCGCGGCCTGGACGCCGGAGGACGTGCAGACGCTGCCCGGCTGCCCGTGCGTGGCCTGGCAGATGCCGGCCGACATGTAGTTGCCGGTGGTCAGGATGGCCTGGGTGACCGGGTTGGTCGGGTCCGACAGGCTGCCGGAGATGTCGGTCCAGGTGAGGCCGGCGAGGAGCTGGGGGTCGTAGCTGGCTCCGGAGAACAGCAGCCCGTTGTTGATGTCCACGAACGGGAACGAGATCCCCCCGCTGCTGCTGCCGTTCGGGAGGTACTTGGACGAGCTGTACTTGGCCAGGATCTGGCCCTCCTCCTTGGTCGGGTTCTGGAGGTTCGTGTACTGGCCGGGGCTGCCCGACACCGGGATGTTGGTGTACTGCTCGATCGCCTTGAAGGTGATGTACGGGCTGTCGAGCGTGGCGCCGTGGAAGCTGAAGGTGTGGGTCGCGGCGTCCACGTCGGTGTGGGACGACGCCGTGATCTGCAGATTGCCCCAGGTGCCGAAGCGGGCCAGGGAGGCGGCCATGGCCCAGCGTTCCGCGGCACAGTAGGGGCAGTACTCCGCGCCGTAGTAGAGCATCGCCGGACTCTTGCCGTCGATCGACATGGCGGGCTGGCCCGTCAGGGGAGTCGGCTTGGACACCGAGGTGTCGCTCACGCCCACCTTGTTCCAGGTCGAGGCGGGGATCGTCGTGACGTCGTGGACCACCTGCGCCGGCGCCGGCGTCACCGGGGTGTACGACAGGTCCTGCGTGTTGGACTTCGTGGCGTTGACGATGAAGAGGGCCGCGATGATCACGACGACCAGGCCGACGGCGCCCCAGGCGATGTAGACGCCGGTGCGCGAGGAGCCCGAACCGGCCGTGGCCGGTTTGCCCCCGGGCCTCGGGCCCTTGCCGGCCTTGCCACCGCCACCGGCGACGGGCCGGCTGGCGGCGCGGCTCTTGTCCTTGGCGCTCTGGGCGCCCCCGCCGGTCGTCTTGGGCTTGGGCGTGTTGCCCCCGGTGCCGGGACTCTTCTGCTTGTCGGCCATGGGTCTGCGGTCCTCGCTTCGTCCGAACGTCGAAGGGAGCGTAACGTGTCCGGCCCGCACCATGGGGTCGCCGGACCCCCGTCGCCGGGGTGCCGTGGCCGTCGGGGCACCTCCGGGTGCCTAACATGGACACATGGAGAGCGGCGCGTCAGCGCAGGTCGGATCCGGTGCCACCGGAGACGGCGGACCGGTGCCGGATCCGGCACCCTACGTCGCGGGCGATCCGGGGGGCCACGCGCGGCCCGTCCGGGGGCGCCGGACCGTGGAGTGGCGGACGACGGCGGTCGACGGCCGCCGGGTGCGCTACGGCGTGGTCGGCGCCGGGCGTCCGGCCCTCTTCCTCCACGGCTGGGGGCTCCGGCCCAATGCCTACGCCCGGGCCATCGAGGCCATGGCCGCGGCCGGCTGCCGGGTGGTGGCCCCGTGCCTGCCCGGGTTCGGGGGCACCCAGGAACTGCACCCCGACGAGCGGACCTTCCCCGGATACGGGGCGTGGGTGGGGCGCTTCTGCGACGCCGTCGGCCTCGACGAACTCGCCCTGGTGGCCGGCCACTCGATGGGGGGCGGCGTCTCGACGGCCTTCGTCCACCACCGTCCGGACAGGGTCGGCTCCCTCCTCCTGGCCAACGCCATCGGGGGCCCGACCTGGGCGCTGTTCCCCAACGAGGTACGGACCATGGTCCAGCGCCCCTTCTGGGACTGGGGCCGCCACTTCGGCAAGGACCTGCTGCAGTCACCCCGCGACCTGCGGATGCTGCCCACCCTGCTCGAGGACTTCATCCCCAACCTGTTCCGGAACCCGCTCGGGATGGTCCGGACCGGTGAGTTCATCCGCAGGGCGGACCTGGTGGCCGAAGTGGCCGAGATCGCGGCCCGGGGCATCCCGGTCACCGTGGCCTGGTCCGACCGTGACGGGCTCGTGCCGAGGTCGGCCTTCGACGACCTGCGGCACGCCGCCGGCGTCGAGGGCGTCGTCGTCGAGGGGTCCCACGCCTGGCTGATCGCCGAACCCGCGGTCTTCGGGGAGCTGGCCATCAGCGCGCTGGTCGACGGGCGGGCGGCCGGGGGGCCGTCCGGCGGCGTGGCCATCCCCCTGGGGTAGTCCGGCCCCCGGGACGGGTCGGCGCACGGGCCGTAGCGGCCCGACCCCGCCTCCGCCCTCCGGGCCCGGGGGTAGCGTGAGCGGATGGCCGTACCCCTGCGTGATGCCGCCACCGTGATGCTCGTCCGGGACGCGCGCGACCCGCACGGCCGACCCGCCGTCGAGGTGTGCATGCTGCGCCGCAACCTGGCCAGCGAGTTCGTGGCCGGCGCCTACGTCTTTCCGGGCGGTTCGGTCGACCCCGCGGACCGCGGCGGCGCCGCCGACGAGCTCTGCCGTGGGCTGTCCGACGAGGCGGCGAGCGGGATCCTCGGCATCGACTCGGGTGGGCTGGCCTTCTGGGTGGCCGCCCTGCGCGAGTGCTTCGAGGAGGCCGGTGTGCTCCTGGCCCAGCCCCGCGACGCCGACCGGGGCACCGATCTGCTCGACACCTCCGACCCGGACGAGCGGGCGCGCTTCGAGGCGCACCGGCTGGCCATCAACGAGGGACGGACCGGCCTGTTCGACGTGTGCCGGGCCGAGGAGCTGGTCCTGGCGGTCGACGCCGTGCACTACGTGAGCCACTGGGTGACCCCGGAGCTGGCCCCCAGGCGGTACGACACACGGTTCTTCGTCACCGCCGCCCCGCCGGGGCAGACCGCCCGGCACGACGACGGCGAGACGATCGCCACGATCTGGGTCCGTCCCCAGGACGCCCTCGACCGGTTCGACGCCGGCGAGATCGAACTCCTGCCCCCCACCATCGACTGCCTCCAGAAGCTGGCGCTGCACCCCTCCACGGAGCGGGTCATGGCCTGGGCCCGGGAGGTCACCGACGTGCCGACGATCCTCCCCATCGTCCTGATGGAGGACGGACGGCTCCTGGTGCTCCGCCCCGGCGACGACGGCTACGAACAGGCCCTGGAGGACCGGCTGGCGTCCTCCGATCCGGTCTCGCCCGAGCTCGCCCGGGCGGCGCGCTCCGCGTGGGGCCCGAAGGCCGGCCAGGTCTAGGCGTACTCCTGGGCGGTGTCGCCGGCGGCCACGGCCGCCTCCACATGCTCGAGCATCCGGGCGCTGCAGCCGTCCATCGACACCGTCGCCGGCGGATTCGCCAGCAGCGCCGCGGCGATCCGGGCGAACTCCGCGGCCAGCGGCTGGTCGTCGTCGAGCGCGACCGGGGTCCCGGCGTCGCCGCCGGCGGCCATCGACGGGTGCAGCGGCACCCGGCCGAGCAGGGGCACGCCGATGTCGGCGGCCAGGCGGTCGCCCCCGCCCGAGCCGAAGAGCGCGTAGGACGTGCCGTGCTCGCAGGTGAAGTCGCTCATGTTCTCGATGACGCCGGTCACCTGCAGGTAGCCCTTGCGGGCCATGTCGGCGGTCCGGGCGGCGACCTTCTGGGCCGCCTCCGGGGGCGTGGTGACCACCAGGACCTCGGTGCGGGGCATCATCCGGGCCAGGCCCATCTGGATGTCGCCCGTGCCCGGGGGCATGTCGATGAGCAGGACGTCGAGGTCACCCCAGTGGACGTCCTCGAGGAACTGCTGGACGGCACGGTTGAGGATGAGGCCCCGCCACATGATGGCCTGCCCCTCGTCGGCCAGGAATCCCATCGAGAGGACCCGCAGGGTGCCCTCGCCGACCCGACGCTCGAGCGGGACCATCTTCTTGTCCCGGGCCTCGACGTCACCCTGCATGCCGAGCAGGCGGGGGACGCTGAACCCCCAGATGTCCGCGTCGAGCACCCCGACCGTCAGGCCCCGGCGGGCGAGGGCCACGGCGAGGTTCACGGTCACCGAGCTCTTGCCCACCCCGCCCTTGCCCGACGCCACGGCCACCACCCGGGCGGTGTCGGGGATGTCGGTGGGTGCCGGGTCGTCCCGCGCGATCCTCCGGGCCCGCGCCATGACCTCCCGCTTCTGGTCGGGGTCCATGACGCCCGTGGTGACGACGACCGACCCGACACCGGGCAGGGCCCCGACGTGGAGGTCGACGTCGCGCTGGATCTGGCTCCGCAACGGGCAGCCGGCGATGGTGAGCGCCACCTCGACCGCGACCTCGGGTCCGTCGACCCGGATGCGCGTGACCATGCCGAGTTCGACGATGTCGGCGCCCAACTCGGGGTCGCGCACGTTGCGCAGCGCGTCGCGGACCTCGTCCTCGGTGGGGGAGGACCCGTCCTGCTGGCTGTCGGTCCTGGTCACGGGTGGAATTGTACCGGCGCGGCGGTCTCCACCGGTCGGGAGTCGACCCCGACCGGCCGGAGGAGCCGCCGGCCCGCCGCACCGGAGGTCCCGGAACGGGGGCCGGCGGGCCGTTGCTGTACCGCCGGCGGGCGGTGCCGGGTACGATCGTGGGGACACCGCCGCCGTCCCGGTCCGCGGAGCGCACCACCAGGATCTCGACAGGACGTTCATCCGTCCCGTGACCAAGAGGAGCAGCGATGAGCTCGACCATGCAGAACGTCACCATCGGCAAGAAGCCCAATCCCGTGACCCTCACCGACGTGGCCGCGGCCAATGTCGCCGAGCTGCTCGCCGAGGAGGACACCCAGGAGCTCGCGCTGCGGGTCGCCGTCCGGCCCGGAGGCTGCTCCGGATTCAGCTACGAGATGTTCTTCGACGCCGACGTGGCCGAGGACGACGTGGTCCGCGAGTTCGGCACCGTCCGGGTGGTCGTCGACCAGACCAGCGCCGACCTGCTCAAGGGCTCGACGCTCGACTACAGCGACGGGCTGCAGGGTGCCGGGTTCCACGTCACGAACCCGAACGCCAGCCGCACCTGCGGCTGCGGCTCCTCCTTCAGCTGATCCGCTGATCCGCTGATCCGGCTCCGTGTCAACGGTGCCGACGTCGAGGTACCCGACGACGGCTCGACGCTCCTCGAGGTCCTGCGCGAGCGCCTGACGCTCCGGTCGCTGAAGGACGGCTGCAGCCCCCAGGGCCAGTGCGGCTGCTGCACCGTGTGGGTCGACGGTGCCCCACGGGTGGCCTGCGTCACGCCGGCCCGCCGGATGGACGGACGTGAGGTGACCACGCTCGAGGGCCTGCCCGAGGTCGACCGCCGGGCCTGGGCCTCCGCGCTCGTCGACTCGGGTGGCAGCCAGTGCGGCTTCTGCACCCCGGGCATCGTGATGCGCCTGGCGGCCCTCGGGGGGCCCGTCACCGACGACCGCATCGACCGGACGCTGCTGGCCCACCTCTGCCGCTGCACGGGCTGGCAGACCATCCGGGAGGCGGCGCACGCCGTCCTCGACGACCCGGGCCCCGGCGGGACCCCGCCCACCGGATCCCGCGACCCCGACCGTGCGGCCGCCCGCGCCGCGCTCGAGGGCGGGGTGCCCCAGCGGGTGGGTCCCGCCGTGGTGCTCGGGGACGCCGGGTTCGCCGACGACGGGTGTCCGGGCGGTGCCCTGGTGGCCGTGGTGGACCCGGCGGGCGGCTACGCCGTCGCCGACTCGCTGTCGGCCGCCCGGGCCCTGGCCGGGAAGGTGCAGGGCCGCAGCACCACGGTGCCCCTCACCCATCCGGTCGACGTGCCCCCGGGGGAGTGGGCGCTGACCCTCCGGACCACGTGGGTGGAGCCGGCCTACGTCGAGCCCGACGCCTCGTGGTGCGTGCCCGGGGGCGAGCCGGCCTCCCCGTACGGCAACGGGGGCGCCTTCGGCGGCAAGCTGCGGTCGCCGGTGGCGGAGGACGCCCGCCGCCTGGCCGACGAGCACGGCCGGCCGGTCCGCGTCCTGTGGTCCCGGGAGGACGTCGTCCGGCGGGGCCCGAAGCGCCCGCCGGTGGCCGCCGGCATCGCCGCCGACGGCACCGGGGTCCTCCGGGTCGGGGTCAGCGGCCCGCCGTGGGGCGGGCCGGACTGGGACGCCGCCGTGGGGGCCGTGTCCGCCGTCGCCCCCGGACTGGTGGTCGAACAGGTGACGGTCGTCGGGCCGCCGGTCTCCCTCGACCTGCGGGCCGCGCTGTGGGGCGAGGCCGCCGTGCTGGTCGCGGCGGCGGGGCACCGGGGCGGCGGAGGTCCCGTGCTGGACGTGCCGGTCGAGGTGGTCGCGCCGGGCGGGGGCCGGGCCGTCGCCCGCATCGGACCCGACGGGTGCGTCGAGCTCGAGGTGTCCGCCGGCGAGGTGCTCGACGACGTCGTCCTGCGCTCCTATGCCGTCGGCGCCACCCACCAGGCGCTCGGTTGGGTGGGCTCGGAGGGGGTCGCCGTCGACGCGGCGGGGGAGGTCCGCGACCTGACCGTCCGCTCGTTCGGCATCCTCCAGGCCCGGGCCATGCCGCCGGTGTCCGTCCGTCTCGACGGCGACGCCACGGGGGCGCCGGTCAACGGGTCGGACGCGGTGTTCGCGGCGGTGGCGGCCGCCCGTTGGCTGGCCGACGGGCTGGCGACCGACTGGCCCACCGGGCGCGGCACGGAATCGGCACGGCGGTAGCCGGACCGTCCGGGCACGCCGTGCGTAGTCTGGGACGGAGCGCGTCGGCCCGCCGCCCGCCCACCACCGCACGAACGCCCGAGGAGTCCCCATGAGTACGCCCGTCGGCCCCTACACCCCGATCGTCAGGGCCGGGTCCTGGCTCGTCTGCTCGGGACAGCTCGGGCTCGCCCCCGGTGCGGACGGCGGTGCCCCGGCCCTGGTCGAGGGCGGTCCCGGACCCCAGCTGACCCGGGCGGTGGCCAACGCCGGGGCGCTGCTGGCCGGCGAGGGCGCGTCGCTCACCGACGTGGTCAAGACGACGGTGTTCGCCACCGATCCGGCGGACTTCCCGGTGGTCAACGAGGCCTACGTCGCCGCGTTCGGCGACCACCGTCCGGCCCGTTCCATGGTGGCGGTGTCGGCGCTGCCCATGGGGGCGGCCGTCGAGATCGAGGTGTGGGCGCTGGTCGAGCGGTCCTGAGTCCGGCCCGCCGTGGCCCGGGCGCGCCGGGCGCGCCGCGCTACGGGGTCCAGCTGGTCTGCCCGAAGCGGTAGCCGACCGACCGCACGGTCTGGATCAGGTGCGCGTGTTCCTCGCCGAGTTTGGCCCGCAGCCGACGCACGTGGACGTCGACGGTGCGCGCCCCGCCGTAGTACTCGTACCCCCAGACCCGGCTGAGCAGGGTCTCGCGGGTGAACACCTTGCCGGGCCGGGCCGCCAGGAAACGCAGCAGCTCGTACTCCATGTAGGTGAGGTCGAGGACCCGGCCCGCCACCGCCGCCTGGTAGGTCTCGAGGTTGAGGACCAGCGGACCGTGCTCCAGGAGGTCCGGGCGGAGGCCCCGCCCGGTACGCCAGAACAGGTGGGCCAGGCGCGCCGCCAGCTCGTCGGGATTGACCGGCTCGAGGCACAGGTCGTCGAACAGGTCCTCGCGCAGCTCCAGCTCGCCGAGCTGCCCGGTGGGGACGACCACCAGGACGGGCGCCAGCGGGACGTCGCGGGTGCGGAGGTGGCGGCAGAGGGCGAAGGCCGAGGTGGGGTCCGGGCCGCTGCAGATGACCGCGCCCGACCAGCCGTCCTCGGGCTCGTCGTCGTCGACGGCGTCGGTCCGGTCGATGCCCTTCCACGGGTAGCCGGCCCGCTCGAGGACGGACGTCACGGACAGCGGCGGTGAGGCGGGGAAACACAGCAGTGGCTCCATGGCGGCGCTCCCCTCTCCTCGATCGTGTGGTGGGCTGGTCCGGGCGGTGGCGGGTGGTGTCGGCTGCGTCAGAGCAGCGGCAGGTACCGGTCGAGCTCGAACTGGGTCACGTGCGCCTTGTAGCCGGCCCACTCCTCCCGCTTGTTGCGGATGAACCACTCGAAGACGTGGTCGCCCAGCGTGTCGGCCAGCAGGTCGGACGACTCCATCAGGGTCAGGGCCTCGTACAGGCTCCCGGGCAGGTGGAGGATGCCCTTGGCGTCGAGCTCCTCAGGGCTCAGCGCGAACAGGTTGGCGTCGGCCTCGGGCGGGAGCTCGTAGCCCAGCTCGATGCCGCGCAGCCCGGCGGCCAGGATCACCGCGAAGGCGAGGTACGGGTTGCAGGCGCTGTCCGGCGCCCGGTACTCGATGCGCGTCGACTCGGACTTGCCCGCCTTGACCACCGGCACCCGGACCAGGGCCGAGCGGTTGTTGCGGGCCCACGACACGTGGATCGGCGCCTCGTAGCCGGACACCAGCCGCTTGTAGGAGTTGACCCACTGGTTGGTGATGGCGGTGATCTCGCCGGCGTGCCGCAGCAGCCCGGCGATGAAGCCCTCGGCCACCTCGGACAGCCCCCCGGGGCGGTCCAGGTCGACGAAGGCGTTCTGGTCCCCCCGGAACAGCGACATGTGGGTGTGCATGCCCGAGCCCTGCACACCGGCGAGCGGCTTCGGCATGAAGCTGGCGAACACGCCCTGTTGGCGGGCCATCTCCTTGACCACGAGCCGGACCGTCATGACCGTGTCGGCCATGGTGAGGGCGTCGGTGTAGCGCAGGTCGATCTCGTGCTGGCTCGGCGCGTCCTCGTGCTGGGCGTGCTCGACGGGGATGCCCATCTCCTCGAGCGTGAGCACCGTGCGCTGCCGGATGTCGCTGGCCCGGTCGGCCACCGTCAGCTCGAAGTACGAGCCGGTGTCGAGCGTGGTCGGGGCGTGGGTCGGGTCGCTGTCGGCGAAGTAGAAGAACTCGATCTCGGGGGCGGCGTAGAAGGTGAACCCCTGGGCGTGGGCCCGGTCGAGCGTCCGCTTGAGCACGTGGCGGGGGTCCCCCTGGAAGGGCGAGCCGTCGAGGTCGACGATGTCGCAGAAGACCCGGGCCACCTGGGCGTCGCCGTCGACGTGGTGGTGGTCCGGGCCGCCGTGGCCATGGCCGTGCCACGGCAGGAGCTGGAAGGTGTTGGCGTCGGGCCGGGCCAGCACGTCGCTCTCCTGGACGCGGCTGAACCCGTCGATGGCCGAGCCGTCGAAGGTCATGCCCTCGTCGAGGGCGTTCTCGAGCTCCGCGGGGGTGATGCTGAAGGTCTTCGGGGTGCCCAGCACGTCGGTGAACCAGAGTTGGACGAACCGGATGCCGCGCTCCTCCACCGTCCGGAGGACGTACTCCTCTTGGCTCCTCATGGGGTCCTGCACCTCCGGGGACGGGGCGCGCTGAGTGGGGTCGTCGGGTTCGATCCCCTCATTGTCGCAGGTGGTGGGTGTATCGGTCGAAGCGGTCGGTCCGGAGCGCACAGAACCGGGTCCCGAGGGACCCGGTTCTGTGGACACCCGAGTACGTGACGGGCCGTACCGGCCCGTCGGCGGTCAGCTCCCGGCGGCGTCGCCGCAGACGGTCTCGACCATGATCGCGGTGACCTCGTAGGGGTCCATGTTGGCGTTCGGACGACGGTCCTCGAGCCAGCCCTTCTTGTCCAGGGCCACCTTCCACGGGATGCGGATCGAGGCGCCCCGGTCGGAGGTGCCGTAGCTGAACTTCGTGAAGTGGGCCGTCTCGTGGGCACCGGTCAGCCGGCTCTCGATGCCGACGCCGTAGACGGCGATGTGCTCGTCCACGCGCTTCCCGATGGCCTCGCAGCCGGCGATGATGGCGTCCCAGCCGCCGTCCTCGCGCATGGCCTTGGTCGAGAAGTTGGTGTGGGCCCCGGCACCGTTCCAGTCACCGAGGATCGGCTTGGGCTCGAGCGTGGCGAACACGCCGAAGTCCTCGGCGATGCGGAACAGCAGCCACCGGGCCACCCACAGCTGGTCGCCCATGTCGAGCGGCGACAGCACGCCGAGCTGGAACTCCCACTGGCCCATCATCACCTCGGCGTTGGTGCCCTCGATGCCGATGCCGGCGTCGATGCAGGCGGCGGTGTGGAGCTCCACGATCTCCCGGCCGGGCATCTTGTCGCCGCCCACACCGCAGTAGTACGGGCCCTGCGGGGCCGGGTAGCCCACGGCCGGCCAGCCGAGCGGCCGCCCGTCCTTGAAGAACGTGTACTCCTGCTCGATGCCGAACATGGGCTCCTGGTCGCCGTACTGCTCGACGATGGCGCGGAGCTTCGCCCGGGTGTTCGTGGGATGCGGCGAGTAGTCGGTGAGCTCGACCTCGCACATGACGAGCTTGTCGTTGGGGCCGCGCAGCGGGTCGGGACAGGACCAGACGGGCCGCAGCACGCAGTCCGAGTCGTGGCCGAGGGCCTGGTTGGTGCTCGAACCGTCGAAGCCCCAGATGCCCGGCTCCTCGCCGTCGGGAACGATCCGGGTCTTGCTCCGGAGGAGCGGGGACGGCTCGGTCCCGTCGATCCAGATGTACTCAGCTTGATACGGCACGTGCACTCCTCTATTGCTCGGTTGCTCTGCTACTCCACGGCCCTGGGGGGCCGAAAGTACCACCGGACCCCCGACGGGGTCCCGGGCGGGGCCTGCCTCCCCAGGGGGTCCACACACTGTGGCAGCACGTCATTTCCCCGCCGTTACCCGATTGTGAACGGAGCATGAACAGCCTCGACACCCTCCCCACCAGGGAGAATCCGCCCGGTCCGGGGCCCCGGTGGGCCGGTGGTGGGCCCCGGGCACCCCGATAGTCTGGGCCGATGCCGCAGATCCGGGTCGCCGCGTGCCAGGTCAACACGGTGGTGGGGGACCTGGCCGGCAACGTGGGGCGCACGCTCGGGGCCCTGGCCGCCGCCGAGCGGTCCGGTGCCGACCTCGCCGTCCTGCCCGAGCTGACGGTCACCGGCTACCCGCCCGAGGACCTGCTCGGCCGTCCGGCCTTCGTGGCCGACAACCTCGCCGCGTTCGCCGAGGTCGTGGCCGGAACGGGGGACTGCGCCGCCGTCGTCGGCTACGTCGACGTCGGGCCGGGGGGCGCCCTGGTGAATGCCGCCGCGGTGTGCCGTGGCGGCGAGGTCCTGGGTCGCTACGTGAAACGGATGCTGCCCAATTACGGGGTCTTCGACGAGCAGCGCTGGTTCGTCCCCGGCGACGGTCCGGCCACGCTCTACGAGATCGCCGGGGTGCCGGTCGGCGTCACCATCTGCGAGGACATGTGGTTCGCCGGGGGCCCGATGGCGGACCAGGCCGCCGCGGGCGCCCGACTGCTGGTCAACGCCAACGCCTCGCCGTACTCGCGGGGACGCCGCGAGGAGCGGCTCGACGTGCTGGCCCACCGCGCCGCCGAGACCGGCTGCGCCATCGTCTACGTCAACCAGGTGGGCGGGCAGGACGAACTGGTCTTCGACGGGGCCTCGGTCGTGGTCGGTGCCGACGGCGGCCTGCTGGCCTCGGCGGGACAGTTCGTCGAGGAGGTGCTCGTCTGCGACGTCGAGGTCCCCCCGGGCGAGGGCCCCCACGGGCCGCAACGGGTCGCCGTGTCGTCGGCCGGCCGGGCGCCGGCCGGTCCCCCGGCCCGACCGGTGGCGCCGGTGCTCGACCCCGTGGCCGAGGTCTACGAGGCGCTGGTGCTGGGCACCCGGGACTACCTGGGCAAGAACGGCTTCAGCGATGCGGTGATCGGCCTGTCCGGCGGGATCGACTCGTCGCTGGTGGCGGCGGTGGCGGTCGACGCCCTGGGCCCCGGGCACGTCCACGGGGTGGCCATGCCGTCGCGGTACTCGAGCGGGGGCTCCGTGTCGGACGCGGAGTCGCTGGCCGCGGCCCTGGGGATCGACCTGGCCCGGGCCCCGATCGAGGCGGCCCACCGGGCGCTGGCGGACACGCTGACCCCGCTGCTCGGCGGCGAGCCGACCGGCCTGACCGACGAGAACCTGCAGAGCCGCATCCGGGGGGTGCTGCTGATGGCCCTGTCCAACGCCAACGGGTGGATCGTGCTGACCACGGGCAACAAGAGCGAGATGGCCACCGGCTACTCGACGCTGTACGGCGACTCGGCCGGCGGGTTCGCGGTGATCAAGGACGTGGCCAAGACCCTCGTCTACGAGCTCTGCCGCTACCGCAACGCCCGGGCGGGGAGGGAGCTCATCCCCGAGGCGGTACTGGTGAAGGCCCCGTCGGCCGAGCTGCGACCGGACCAGCGCGACGACGAGTCGTTGCCGCCCTACGAGGTGCTCGATCCGGTGATGGTGGGCTACGTGGAGGGCGACCGGTCGGCCGACGACCTGGTGGCCGAGGGCTTCGCCCCCGACGTGGTGGCCCGGGTGGTCGGCCTCGTCGACCGTGCCGAGTACAAGCGGCGCCAGATGCCGCCGGGGGTCCGGATCTCGGGCAAGGCCTTCGGTAAGGATCGCCGCATGCCGATCACCAACCACTACCGCTCGGTGACCCGGGTCGCGCCCCGGGCGGACGGGACGCCCTCCGTTGTCTGAGCTCCCGTACGACCTCATCGACGACGGGGTCGCCGACGCGGCCGGTCCGTCGCTCCCGCTCGGCACGACGGCCGCACTCGTCGGCGAGTACCGATGGATCGAGACGGCCCTGTACGCCACCCTCGGCGCGTGGGTGTCGGACCTCCCGCTGGCCGGGGTGCAGGTGCTGCTCGACGCGCAGAGCATGCGCCACGCGTGGCACGCCGAGCTGTTCGCCGACCGGCTCCCGGTGCGGGCCGGGGTCGACCCCGACGCCCTCACCGGGCCGTCGCCGGCCGCGGCCGCGCTGCTCGCCGCGCTGGACGGCATCGAGGTGCCCGAGGTCGGTCCCGGGTCGTCGTGGCCGCCCGCCGACCGCGTGCGGGCCCCGCGTCCGGGGGCACTGCCCCGACTGGCCGGGCTGTACCGGGTGGTGCTGCCGCGGCTGGTCACGACCTACACGCGCCACCTCCGGGTGGCCGCGCCGGTGGCCGACGCGCCGCTCCGCCGCGCGCTGCGGCTGGTGCTGCGGGACGAGGTCGAGGACTGGCTGGCCGGCGAGCGACTGGTGCAGCGCCTGATGCAACGCCCCCACGACGTGGCCGCGGTCCACGAGTTCCAGGCCCACCTCGAATCGGTGGCCGTGGCGGCCGGCGCCCACTCCGGTCTCGTGACCCTCCCCGACGGGGTCCCCGAGGACTGACGGCGGGCCTCCCCCGGGTGACGGCGCGCGCCGTTCGGGGGACTTGACGCGTCCGGTAAACTGCATTGAGCAGCGATCGTTGCGCCCGAATTCGCCCCCACTCCGTCGGTCCCCTCATCGGGCGTCCCTCCGGAGGGCGGAGCGTCCCCACGCAGGTGGGAAACCGAAGGACCTGGTGATCTTGGCAAAGGAGCGGCTCGAGCGGGACGACGAGGATCTCGTACGTCTGTACCTGACCGACATCGGTCAGTACCCTCTTCTCACCAAGGACGACGAGGTGCGCCTGGCCCAGGCCATCGAGGCCGGGCGGGAGGCCGACGCCCAGATCCAGTCGGCACCCAAGGGCCTCACGCCGGCCAAGAAGCGCGAGCTCCGCCGGACCGTCCTCCAGGGGGAGTCGGCCCAGCAGACCTTCGTCCAGTCGAACCTGCGTCTGGTGGTGTCGATCGCCAAGAAGTACCAGGCCTCCGGCCTGCCGCTGCTGGACCTCATCCAGGAGGGCAACCTCGGCCTGATGCACGCCGTCGAGAAGTTCGACTGGCGCAAGGGCTTCAAGTTCTCGACGTACGCCACGTGGTGGATCCGACAGGCCATCACCCGCGGCATCGCCAACACCGGTCGCACCATCCGCCTGCCGGTCCACGCCGGTGACACGTTGGCCCGGGTGCAGAAGGCCCAGGCCCGACTCGAGCTCAAGTACGGCCGACCGGCCACGCTGGCCGAGCTGGGTGCCGAGGTCGAGATGCCCGAGGACAAGCTGGTCGAGGCCCTGCGCTTCCGGGCCGAGCCGCTGTCCCTGTCCGAGCCGCTGCGCGAGGACGGCGACGCCGAGCTGGGCGACGTCGTCGAGGACCGGTCGGCCGAGTCGCCGTTCGAGGTGGCGGCGGTGTCGCTGCTGCCCGAGGAGATCGGCCGCCTGCTGTCGCCGCTCGACGAGCGGGAGCGGGAGATCCTCCGCCTGCGCTTCGGTCTCGATCGGGGCGAGCCCCGGACCCTCGAGGAGGTCGGCGAGCACTTCAACCTGACCCGCGAGCGCATCCGCCAGATCGAGGCCCGGGCCATGTCGAAGCTGCGGCACCCGTCCTCGGACACCGGGGCACGCGACCTCCTGACCGTCTGATCGGGACCGCCGCCCCCCGGCGGGCGGGCCACCACGGTCCCACTGGATCCGGGGGCCGGGGGAGTGGGTAAGATCCTCCCCATGAAGAAGCTCGTGATCCTCATCGTCATCATCGCCCTCGGTGCCGTGGCCGCTCAGCGGCTCCGCTCCGCCTGAGCGGACCCCCCTACCCCTCGGCACCCGACCCCGCAGGGGGCCCCGGCCGCGCGCGGCCGTCAGGTGCCCCCTGTCGACGGCGCGGAGGGACGCGGCGCCGACACCGATCCCCTGGCCACCTGGTGCTGTCGCGCCCGTAGGGCGGGTGTCCGGGCGACCTGACGTCGGCGGGCCCGGAGCGCGCCGGGCTCAGGAGTGGACGCGACGGGTGAGCCGCCAGGCCACCAGCGCCCCGGCCGTCGCCACCGCAGTGACACCGGCGGCGGTCGCCGTGGTCGAGAGACTCGGCACGCTGACCCGGTCGCGCAGCCGCACCGGCTTGGTGAACTGCATGACCTCCCACTCGCGCTCTTTCGCCACCTTGGCCAGCACGCGGTCGGGGTTGACGGCGACCGGATGGCCGACCGCCTCGAGCATGGGCAGGTCCGTGTAGGAGTCCGAGTACGCCGAGGACTCGGACAGGTCCAGGCCCTCCGAGTCGGCCAGCGCCCGCATCGCCTCGGCCTTGAAGGGGCCGTAGGCGTAGAACTCCATCTCCCCCGCGTAGCGGCCCTCCTCGTCGACGACGGCCCGGGTGGCGATGCAGCCGTCGACGCCGAGGTGCTCGGCCAGGGGCTCGACGATCTCCTCGGGCGAGGCCGACACCAGGTACACCTTGTACCCGGCGGCACGGTGGGCCTCGATCAGGTCGAGGGCCTCGGCGTAGATGATCGGCTCGACGGTCTCCTCGAGTGCCTCCCGGACGATCTCGCGGATCTGCTCGCGGTCCCAGCCCTTGGTGAGGGCCAGCATGGACTCCCGGACCCGGGCGAGCTTCTGCTCCGAGGCGCCGAGGTGGAGGTAGATGATCTGGGAGACGACCGACCGGGCGATGAGCCGGCGGTTGATCAGCCCGCCCCGGTAGAAGGGACGGCCGAACGCGGCGATCGACGCCTTGGCGATGACCGTCTTGTCGAGGTCGAAGAAGGCCGCCCGCATCGCGGTCAGGGCCCGACCAGCAGGCGCTGTACCTCGTCCTCGGCGTCGGCGGTGATGAGCACGAGGACCTCGTCGCCGACGGCCAGTCGGGTGTCGCCCCGGGGGACGATGAGGTGGTCGGACCGGACCACGGCCACGATGGTGGCGTCGCGGGGCACGCCGAGGTCGGCCACCGACACCCCGTCGGCCGGCGAGTCGTCGGCCAGCGTCACCTCGACGAGGTGGGCGTTGCCTCCTTCGAACCGCAGCAGGCGCACCAGGCTGCCCACCGACACGGCCTCCTCCACCAGCGCCGTCAGGAGCTGGGGGGTGGAGACCGAGACGTCGACGCCCCATGACTCGGTGAAGAGCCACTGGTTCTTCGGATGGTTGACGCGGGCCACCACCCGGGGCACGGCGAACTCCTGCTTGGCCAGCAGCGACACCACCAGGTTGTCCTCGTCGTCGCCGGTGGCGGCCACCACCACGTCGACGGTGGCCAGGCCGGCGGCGTCGAGCGAGGCCACCTCGCAGGCGTCGGCGACCACCCAGGTCACGTCCAGCTCACCCCGCTGCCGGGCGACGAGGTCCGGGTCCTGCTCGATGAGCAGGACCTCGTGGCCGGCGGCGTGGAGGTCGGAGGCGATGGCCGTTCCCACGCTGCCCGCACCGGCGATGGCGACCTTCATGGCCGGCCCCCGGTGCCGTCGGCGTCGGTTCCGTGCAACCGCTCCTGGAACCGCTGGAGCGCCTCGCCGGTGACGATGAGGTGGAGGACGTCGCCGTCCTGGCCGACCAGGTCGGTGAAGTCGAGGCGGACGACGCCGGACCGGGTGACCGACACGAGGGTCACCTCGCCCGGGACCGACAGGTCGGCGAGGCGCTTGCCCGCCCACCGCTCGGGCAGGCGGCGCTCGATGAGCGAGACGCTGCCGGTCGGGTCGGACCACTCGGACTCCACCGCGCTCGGCAGCAGCTGGTGGCGGACCTGGTCGATGGTCCAGGACACGGTGGCCACCGTGGCGATGCCCAGGCGCAGGTAGATCTGGGCCCGGCGGGGGTCGTAGATGCGGGCCACCACGTTCGGGATCCCGTAGGTCTCCCGGGCGATGCGGGCCGTGAGGATGTTGGAGTTGTCCCCGCTGGTGACGGCGGCGAGGGCGGACGCCTCGGTGGCCTTCGCCTCGTCCAGGTCGTCGCGGTCGAAGCCGGACCCGATCACGGTCGTCCCCGACCAGTCGGCCGGCAGCCTGCGGAACGCCTTGGGATTGCGGTCGATGATGGCCACGGAGTGACCCTGGGCGGCGAGGTCCGCGCCCAGGCCGGAACCGACCCGGCCGCAACCGACGATGACGATGTGCACGGGCACCATGCAACACGCATCGACACATCCGCACAACTCATTGAGTCCGGGCGTCGGCGGCCCCGGCCGCAGGACGAGGGGGGTGGGGCGCGGCATGGTCTAATGAGGGGATGGATCCCGACGTCAGCTCCGGCGGCGACCTCTCCGCGGCCGTGGACCACGGATCCGGCATCGCACCCCCCGAGGCACCCCGACGGTCGACGGCCCCGCCGCCCCGACCGACGGCATCCACCGTGGTCAAGGTCGACCTTCCCGAGACCCTGCGGTACCGGATGAAGAACGCCCTGCTCGGGCCGCCCCTCGTCAACGAGAAGCTGGGCGACGAGCGGCTCGGCCGCCCCTCGGCCCTCGGCGTCCTCGCTCCTGACTGCATCTCCTCCTCGGCCTACGGCACCGAGGAGATGCTCACCGTGCTGATCCCGTTCTTCGGGCTCGCCGGCTTCGTCCTGGTGGTCCCCATCACCATGGCCATCCTCGGCGTCCTCTTCTTCGTCACGCTCTCGTACCTCGACGTCATCGCCTTCTATACGAAGGCCGGCGGCGCCTACGTCGTGGCCCGCGAGAACTTCGGGCCCAAGATCGCCCAGATCGCGGCCGTGGCCCTGCTGATCGACTACACGGTGACCGTCGCCGTCCAGACGGCGGCCGGCACGGCGGCCCTGACCAGCGCGGCCCCGTCGCTCCGCTCCCTCACGGTGCCCATCACCATCGCCGTGATCCTGCTCCTCCTCTACGGCAACCTGCGGGGGATCAAGGAGGCCGGCAAGTTCTTCGCCTTCCCGACGTACTTCTTCATCGGCAGCCTCGGCATCGTCGTGGTCGCCGGCTACATCCAGAAGGCCATGGGGAACCTGGCGGTCCACGCCATCCCCCACGACGCCGCCAATCCGACCGTGGCCGTCGGGTCCCACGGCTCCGGCCTCCTCTACGGCGCCGCCTTCATCATCCTGCTCAAGTCGTTCGCCAACGGTGGCTCCTCGCTCACCGGCCTCGAGGCCATCTCGAACGGGGTGGGCGCCTTCCGCGAGCCCACGAGCCGCAACGCCCGCCAGACCCTCGTGGTCATGTCGAGCGTCCTCGGCTTCCTCGTCCTCGGCGTCACCCTCATCGCCCACTGGACCCACGCCGTGCCGTACGTCTCGGGGTCCCCCACGGTGGTCTCCCAGGAGGTCAAGTACGTCCTGGGCACCGGGCCGGCCGGCAAGTTCCTCTTCTACGTGGTGCAGTTCGCCACCATGCTGATCCTCTACACGGGGGGCAACACCAGCTTCAACGGCTTCCCGTTCCTGGCCAACTTCGTGGCCGAGGACTCCTACCTCCCGAAGCAGCTCACCCGACGCGGCCACCGCCTGGCCTTCTCCAACGGGATCATCGTGCTCACCATCGTGGCGCTGGCCCTCATCATCGCCACCGGCGCCCAGCTGTCGGCCCTGGTGGCGCTGTACGCCATCGGCGTGTTCACGGGCTTCGCCATGGCCGGCTCGGGGATGATCAAGCACCACCTGACGGTGCGCGGTCCCAAGTGGCGCCGCGGCGTGGTGGTCAACACCATCTCCGCCTTCCTGACGGCGCTGATCGTCCTCATCTTCGCCACCGTGAAGTTCAACGAGGGCGCCTGGGTCGTGGTGATCGTCGGCCCGATCATGTACTTCGGCCTGATCCGGCTCCACCGGCAGTACGTCGTGGAGGACGAGCAGCTCGAGGAGGGCGCCAGCGAGGCGGCCGAGGCCCCCGTGCTCAGCCGCCACGAGGTCGTCGTCCTCGTCGACCGGCTCGACATGGCGACGGCCCGGGCCCTCCAGTACGCCCGCACGCTGCATCCGGACGTGCTGCGGGCGATCCACTTCGCCCTCGACCCGCTGGCCTCGGAGCAGTTGGAGGAGGAGTGGCGCCGCCTCGGCCTGTCCGACTTCCCCCTCGACATCCAGGAGTGCGAGGACCGCCGGCTCACGCGGGCCGCGCTCGAGCTGGCCGCGGAGACGGTGGCCGACCGCAAGACGGAACTCACGATCCTCCTGCCCCGCCGCATCTTCGCCTCGGGCTGGCAGCGGGTCCTCCACGACAACACCGCCGAGACCATCGCCACCGCCGTCGGGCACGTGGAGCACGTCAACGCCACCGTCGTCCCGTACCAGCTGTCCGGTGGGTGGTGGTCGAACCGGCGCGAGTGGCGCCGCAAGGCGGAGGAGGCGTCGCCCACGGCCCACGGCCAACGGGCGGCGGACAAGGCCGCCGACCGGGAGCGTGCGGCCCGGGCACTTTCGCACCGGGAGGCCTTCGGCGAGCGCGCCCGCGGCACCATCCCCATCGGCGACGCCCAGTGGCGCCAGCGCGTGCGGGTGGCCGGCCGGGTGCGCTCGGTGCGCGTGCAGCCCCGGGCCGGTACCTCCAACCTCGAGTGCCTCCTGGCCGACGACAGCGGGATGCTGCTGCTCGTGTTCCAGGGCCGGCGCCGGATCCCGGGCATCCAGCCCGGAGCGCGGCTGGTGGTGGAGGGCATGGTCGGCGACTGGGCGCGGCGCCAGGCCATCCTCAACCCGGACTACGAGCTCATCGCCGGGCCGGAGGCGGCGCAGGAGCCTGTCTGACGGCCGACCCGGGGCACGATTCTTGCCCCTGGACCCCGTTGTCACTATGTTCTCCCCGACTGCCGGAACTCGGCGCGCCCGAGGCGGGCCCCCGGCACCCGGCCGTCCGGCCGTGACTTCGCACGGGGGGGACCCGGTCCCTCGTCGTCCGCGACGTGACGCGCCGTTCGACCGTGTAGCGATCGACCGTAACCATGCCGTACACCGAAGGGAGCCCCACGATGACCCACCTCCTGGCTGAAGGGGGTTACCAGAGCTTCTTGCTGACCAGCAACACCAAGCTCTGGCTGTACTTCGCACTCGTCTGTGCCGTCGCCGCCATCGTGGTCGCGCTCTTCCTGGTCCGTGGCGTCATCGCCGCCGATCAGGGCACCGCCAAGATGCAGGACATCGCCAAGGCGATCCAGGAGGGCGCCGAGGCGTTCCTCGCCCGACAGTTCAAGACCATCGGCATCATCATCGTGCCGCTGGCCGTCCTGATCTTCTTCACGGCCACCAAGGTCACGCACACGGTGACCCACATCGCCGTCGTGGGCGGCGCGGTCGTCGTACTGCGGCACACGGTGGTCGACCTGACGTTCGCCCAGGCCGGTATCTACCGGGTCATCTGCTTCCTGGCTGGTGCCGTCTGCTCCGGCCTCACCGGATTCATCGGCATGAGCCTGGCCGTCCGGGGCAACGTGCGCACCGCGGCCGCCGCCCGTGAGGGCAAGATGGCCCCCGCGCTCAAGGTCGCCTACCGCACCGGCGCCATCACCGGCCTGCTCTGCGTGGGCCTCGGCCTCCTCGGCGCCACGGTGATCGTCCTCATCTTCCAGAACACGGCCACCGCCGTCCTCATCGGGTTCGCCTTCGGCGCGTCGCTGCTCGCCCTCTTCATGCGGGTCGGCGGCGGAATCTTCACCAAGGCGGCCGACGTGGGCGCCGACCTGGTGGGCAAGGTCGAGGCCGGGATCCCCGAGGACGACCCCCGCAACGCCGCCACCATCGCCGACAACGTGGGCGACAACGTCGGTGACTGCGCCGGGATGGCCGCCGACCTCTTCGAGTCCTACGTCATCACCATCATCGCCGCGGTGATCCTCGGCGTGACCGCGTTCTCGTCGATCTCCCGCAATCCGCTGCATCCGAACGCGGTGCTCGCCGGGAAGTCGGTCATCTTCCCGATCGCCATCCCGGCCATCGGGATCCTCGCCACCATCGTCGGCGTGTTCGTCGTGCGGGCCGGCAAGAACGACAGGAACGCCATGGCCCCGATCAACCGGGGCGTGTGGACCGCCGCCATCCTGACCATCGCCGGCACGGCGGTCGTGGCGGGGGCCTACCTCCACTACTGGAAGGCGTTCTACGCCGTCCTGACCGGTGTCGTCCTCATGCTGGTGGCCAGCCAGATCACCGAGCACTTCACGTCCACCGAGCGGGGCCCGGTCAAGGAGGTCGCCGAGACGGCCCGCACGGGGCCGGCGACGCTCACCCTGTCGGGCCTGGCGCTGGGTCTCGAGTCGTCGGTGTGGGCCATCATCGCCATCGTCCTGGCCATCGCCGTGTCGATCGGCCTGGGTGGCGGCAACATCGAACTCACCCTCTACCTGGTGGCCCTGACCGGCATCGGCCTGCTGTCGACGGCCGGCATGATCGTGTCCGAGGACAGCTTCGGCCCGGTGTCGGACAACGCGGCCGGCGTGGCCGAGATGTCCGGCGAGTTCACCGGCGAGGCCGAGCGCGTCATGGTCAGCCTCGACGCCGTGGGCAACACGACCAAGGCCGTCACCAAGGGTGTGGCCATCGGGTCGGCGGTCATCGCCTCCGTGGCCCTCTTCGCCTCGTTCATCGAGACCATCGGCGAGCAGCTGAAGCTGCCGCAGATCGGCAACGCCCTCTTCAACCTGCCCTCGACGTCGATCAACGTGTCCCACCCGACGACCTTCATCGGCGTGCTCATCGGTGGCTCGATCGCCTTCATCTTCTCGGCCCTGGCCATCCGGGCCGTGGGCCGTTCGGCGGGCACCGTGGTCCAGGAGGTGCGCCGCCAGTTCCGCGAGCACCCGGGCATCATGGACTACACGGAGAAGCCGGAGTACGGCAAGGTCATCGCCATCTGCACGACGGCCAGCCAGCGCGAGTTGGCGACCCCGGCCCTGCTGGCGATCCTCTCCCCGGTGATCGTCGGGTTCGGCATCAACTACTTCGCCCTCGGTGCGTTCCTGGTCGGTGCCATCCTGACCGGTCAGCTCATGGCCAACTTCCTGTCCAACTCCGGTGGGGCCTGGGACAACGCCAAGAAGTACATCGAGGACGGCCACGAGGGCGGCAAGGGGTCCGAGGCCCACAAGGCCGCCGTCATCGGCGACACCATCGGCGACCCCTTCAAGGACACCGCCGGTCCGGCGCTGAACCCGCTCATCAAGGTGATGAACCTGGTGTCGCTGCTGATCCTCCCCGCCGTCATCACCCTGTCCCACCACACCGCCGCACGCCTGTCGATCGCCGGCGTGTCGCTGGTCGTGCTGCTCCTCTCGATCGCGTTCTCCAAGCGCAAGACGGAGAGCATGGACGACGCTCCGGCCACCCAGGCCGTCCAGGCGCCGGCCGCCTGATCGGCGCCGCCCGGGCACCGGGAACGTCCTGCCCGGGGTGTCCCGGGAGGCCCGGATCCCGCCAGTAGACCGACTCGTCCACCGGGGCCGAAAGGCCCCGGTGGCGCGCCCACGGCCTTGACAACGCCTCGTTCCACCGTTAACCCTTGCCCACAGCGATGCCACCCACCGACCTGACAGAGACGACCACCGACGGCCCCGACGAGTCCTCCGCCCCCGAGGACGGAGCCCCGGCCGGGCGCCGCGCCCGGGGAGGCTCCCGGAAGCTGGTGATCGTGGAGTCGCCGGCCAAGGCCAAGACGATCGCCGGGATGCTGGGCCCCGACTACGTGGTCGAGTCGTCCATCGGCCACATCCGGGACCTGGCCACCCGCAAGGAGCTCCCCGAGGCGTTCAAACACGAGTCGTGGGCCGACCTGGCCGTCGACGTCGACAACGGCTTCAAGCCCGTGTACATCGTGTCGCCGGAGAAGAAGTCGCAGGTGTCCATGCTCAAGCGCCTCGCCCGCGACGCCGGCGAGGTCTACCTGGCGACGGACGAGGACCGCGAGGGCGAGTCCATCGCCTGGCACCTGAGCCAGGTCCTCGGCCTCCCCGAGGACACGCCCCGCATGGTGTTCCACGAGATCACGCCCCAGGCCATCCGACGGGCCATCGAGGAGTGCCGGACGATCGACCCCCACCTGGTCGAGGCCCAGGAGGCCCGGCGCATCTTCGACCGCATCTACGGGTTCAAGCTGTCCGACGTCATGCGCCGCAAGACCAACGGCCGTTCGGCCGGCCGGGTGCAGAGCGTGGCCACCCGCATGGTCGTCGACCGGGAGCGCGAGCGGATGGCGTTCCGCTCGGCCGGCTGGTGGGGGATCGACGCCACGGTGACCGCCGAGGGCGAGGCCGCCCGGTCGGCGGGTGCCGACGTGTCACCGAGCTTCGCCGCCTCCCTCCTGGCCGTCGACGGCACCCCGCTGGCCGGAGGGAAGGACTTCGACTCCACGGGCCGGCTGACGACCCCCGACGCCGTCGTCGTGCTCGACGAGGCCGCGGCCCGGGCGCTGGCCGCCGGGCTCGAGGGCGCGCCGCTCACGGTCTCGTCGATGACCCACAAGCCCTACCGCCGGTCCCCCCGGGCGCCGTTCATCACCTCGACCCTCCAGCAGGAGGCGGGCCGCAAGCTCCGCTTCAGCTCGAAGCGGACCATGTCGGTCGCCCAGCACCTCTACGAGGAGGGCTGGATCACCTACATGCGGACCGACTCGACGACGCTGTCCGAGCAGGCCCTGACCGCGGCCCGGGCCCAGGCCTCGGCCATGTACGGACCGGCCTACGTGCCCGCCGCCCCCCGCCACTACAACAAGAAGGTCAAGAACGCCCAGGAGGCGCACGAGGCCATCCGTCCGGCGGGCGAGACCTTCCGCACGCCGGACGAGGCCGCCCGGTCGCTGTCGGGTGACGAGCTCCGGCTGTACGACCTCATCTGGAAGCGCACCGTGGCCTCGCAGATGTCCGACGCCACCGGGACCAGCGCCCAGGTGCGGCTGACCGGGGTGGCGACCGTCGAGGGCGCGGCCCGCCCCGTCGAGTTCGGCGCCTCGGGCACCGTCATCGAGTTCCCGGGCTTCCAGCGGGCCTACGTCGAGGGCGAGGACGACCCGGAGGCGGAGCTCGCCGACCGGGAGGTCCACCTGCCGCCCATGGCCGAGGGCGATCCGGCCGGCCTGTCCGCGGTCGAGCCCGGGGGGCACGCCACCCAGCCGCCCGCCCGCTACACCGAGGCCTCGCTGGTCAAGGCCATGGAGGAGATCGGGGTGGGGCGGCCGTCGACGTACGCCAGCATCGTCTCCACCATCCTCGACCGCGGCTACGTGTGGAAGAAGGGGTCGGCGATGGTGCCGTCCCTGACCGCCTTCGGCGTCGTCGGCCTCCTCGAGCAGCACTTCGCCGACCTGGTCGACTACGGCCTGACCGCCTCGATGGAGGACGACCTCGACGAGATCGCCGGCGGCGACGAGGACATGGAGCGCTGGCTGGGCGAGTTCTGGTTCGGCCCGGGCGGGCACGGCGGCCTGCGCGACCAGGTGGCCGACAACCTCGACTCCATCGACGCCGCCGCCGTCAACGCCGTGCCCATCGGCACGGCCGCCGACGGCCAGGAGATCGTGGCCCGGTCGGGCAAGTACGGCCCGTACCTGAAGAAGGGTGACCAGACGGTCTCCATCCCGGACGACCTGGCCCCCGACGAGCTCACCGTGGACAAGGCCGAGGAGCTGCTGGCCGCTCCGTCATCGGACCGCGTGCTCGGCACCGATCCCGAGACGGGACTCGACGTCCAGGTGAAGGCCGGGCGCTTCGGCCCCTACGTCCAGCTCGGCGAGCTGGTCGACGGTGGCCCGAAGCCCCGCACGTCGTCGTTGTTCGCCTCGATGTCACCTGCCACCCTGACCTTCGAGCAGGCGCTCGAGCTGCTGCGCATCCCGCGGGTGGTGGGCACCGACCCGGCCGACGGCCAGGAGATCGTGGCCTACAACGGCAAGTTCGGCCCCTACCTGAAGAAGGGGACCGATTCGCGCAGCCTCGTGAGCGAGGACCAGCTGCTCACCGTCGGCGTGGACGAGGCCCTCGCCCTGTTCGCCCAGCCCAAGACCCGGGGCCGCAACGCCAAGGGGCCGCTGCGCGAGATGGGTCCCGACCCCGACACGGGCCTGCCCATGGTGGTCAAGGACGGCCGGTTCGGCCCCTACGTCACCGACGGCACGACCAACGCGTCGCTCCGCCGCGGCGACGACGTGGAGGAGCTCACCGTGGAGCGCGCCGCCGAGCTGCTGGCCGAGCGCCGGGCGGCCGGCCCGTCGAAGAAGAAGGCGGCCAAGAAGAAGGCCCCGGCCAAGAAGTCGACGGCCAAGAAGAAGGCCCCGGCCAAGAAGGCCGCCGCCAAGAAGGCCCCGGCCCGGAAGGCCGCGGCGAGCAAGGCGGTGGCCAAGGCCGCGCCGGTGGTGGCCGTCCCGAGCACCGACGACGAGGGGTGAGCGCCCCCCGGGGCCGCCTCGTCGCCCTCGAGGGCATCGACGGCTGCGGGAAGTCCACCCAGGCCCGGATCCTGGCCGACCGCCTCGGTGCCGTCTCCACCTTCGAGCCGGGTGCGACGCCGCTCGGGGCCTCGCTGCGCACGCTCCTGCTGGCGCCCGACGGCGACCCGGTGGCCCCCCGGGCCGAGGCCCTGCTGATGGCCGCCGACCGCGCCCAGCACGTGACCGACGTCATCGCCCCGGCGCTCGACGCCGGCCGGTGGGTCGTGACGGACCGCTATGCGGCCTCCACCCTCGCCTACCAGGGCTACGGACGCGGCCTCGACCGCGCCGAACTCGAGTCCCTGGTCGGCTGGGCCACCGGTGGACTGGCCCCGGACCTGACCGTCCTGTTCGACCTGCCGGTGGAGGTCGCCGCCGCCCGTCGGGGTGACGACGGCGCCGACCGCATGGAGTCCGAGGGCCTCGCCTTCCTGCGGCGCGTGGCCGACGGGTACCTGGCGCTGGCGGGCGAGCGGCGGGACCCCTGGCTGGTGGTCGACGCCACCGCCCCGGTCGACGAGGTGGCCGCCGTGGTCTGGGACGCCGTCGGGCTCCTGGCCGGCCCCGGGGGTCGCCCGTGAGCGGGCCGGCGCCGACCCGGGCGCCGGATCCGGTGCTGTTCGCCGGCGTGGTGGGCCAGGGCCGCGCGGTAGCCGTCCTGGAGTCGGCGGCCCGCCACCCGGTGCACGCCTACCTGTTCCACGGCCCGCCCGGCTCGGGCAAGCGTGCCGCCGCCCGCGGCCTGGCGGCCGCCCTCCTCTGTCCCGACGGTGGCTGCGGGGTCTGCAACTCGTGCCGCCGGGCGCTGGCCGGCACCCACCCGGACCTGGTGACCGTCGAGCGGTCGGGCGCGTCCCTCGACGTCGACGACGCCCGCGAGATCACGGCACGGGCCCAGCGCCGCCCGCTGGAGTCGGCCCGCCAGGTGCTGCTCGTCCCCGACGTCCACCTGGCCCTCAAAGCGGCGCCGGCGCTGCTCAAGACCGTCGAGGAGCCGCCCCCGTCGACGGTGTTCGTGCTCCTGGCCGACGACCTGTCGCCCGGGCTGGCCACCATCGTCAGCCGGTGCGTCCGGGTGCCGTTCGTGCCCGTGGCGCCGTCGGTGGTGGAGTCGTGGCTGGTCGACCGCGGTGTGGACGGGGCGGTGGCCGCCTCGGTGGCGGCCGCGTCGGGCGGCAACCTCGACCGGGCCCGGCTGCTGGCCGACGACCCGGGGTTCACCGACCGGCGCAGCCGGTGGCATGAGGTGCCGGGACGTCTCGACGGCACCGGGGCGGCGGCGGTGTCGGTGGCCGACGAGCTGCTGGCGCTGGCCGACGGGGCGCTGGCCCCGCTGCGCGAGGAGCACGCCCGCGAGCTGGCCACGCTGGAGGAGCAGGCGGAGGCGACGGGGGCCCGAGGAGTGCCCGGGCGCAGGGCGGTCGAGGACCGGCACAAGCGCGAGGAACGCCGGTGGCGCACCGACGACCTGCGCATGGGGCTCGCCGCCCTGGCCGACGCCTACCGGGACCGCATGGTCGCCACCGTGGGCTCGGCGGGCGCATCGGGCTCCCCGGGAGCCGGGGTCGAGCGCCGTCGGGCCGCCGGGCACGTCGAGGCGGTCAACCGGGCGTCGGCCGCGCTGTCGCGCAACGTCCGGGAGGACCTGCTGCTCGAGGCGCTGATGGTGGAGCTGTCGGGGATGGCCGACTAGGCCCGAGGAAGCCGGCACGACGGGCCCGGGGGCCGCGTGGCGGTGGGTGTCGGCGACGCGGGTAACGTACTGACCCGGAAGATCGGCAGACGGTCGGGAGGGGACAGGACGGCACCCCGCTCCCGGACGGCGGTCGGACGTTCCGTTGCCTGGGTAGCTCAGTCGGTAGAGCAACGCACTCGTAATGCGTAGGTCAGGAGTTCGATTCTCCTCCCAGGCTCCAGAAGGTGGCGGACACGCCGGTGCCCGGGCCGCGGTGGGTCCGGACGAGGCGTCGTCACCGGCCTCCTGGGCGCCGCAGGAGCCTTCCGAACACCAACGGGGGATGGATCCCGGTCACCGCGCGGTCCTGGCGGCCCGGCGGTCGTTCCCGGACCACCGCGCCGGCACCGGGAACGTGCGCCCTCGACACCGGCCGGACCCGGTGGGCGCGGTGTCCCGGCGGGTCGCGGTTCGGCCCGCCGGACCGGTCTCCGGACCCCCGCTCCTCGACGTCGACGACGAGCGTCGTGTCTTCCGGCCCCCTCGGGCGTCGAGGAAGCCGACCACCCCGGACCGTCGTCGCGTCATCCCTCGTAGGTCTGGGTGCGCTGGATCCCGTTGACGGTCAAGGTGACGGTGTCCCCGGCCTGGAGGGTCCAGTACGGCTTGGCGCCGTACTCGCTGCCGAATCCGAACGTCACCGAATTGTCGGAGTAGCTGGACACCACCAGTCCGATGCAGTTGCCGGTGCTGCCGGCCGTCCACTGCTGACCCAACGGTGTGATGACGCTGAAGCTCAGAGAGCTGTTGGAGAAGTCCTGGCCGGAACCTCCGCAGCCGGCGTTCGTGGCGGTGCCGCTCGGGGCGGGGCCCGGGCCGAATCCGGCTCCGTGGGCCTGGACGGTGACGGTGGATCCCGACGGGGTGTAGGTGATGCCCGAGATGTCCCCGCCCTGGGTGTTGAACGTCCCCGACGCCACCGGCGACGAGGCGCCGGCGGCGTTGATGGCCCACACCTGGACGGTATAGAGCGCCGTTCCCGGGTCGATGTCGTCGGAGACCTGGTAGCTCGTGGCCCCGCCCGTTCCCGAACAGACCGTCTTCGAGACGCCCACGAAGCAGATCTGGTAGTTGGTGATGGCAGATCCACCGTCGTTGACCGGCGGTTGCCAGGTGATCTCCTCCTCACCCAGCAAGGGCACCAGCTGCAATCCCACCCGCTGGGTGGCGAGCGAGAAGGTCAGGCCGGTCGGTGGAGAGAAATCCACGCGGGTTCCTATGACGCACGGGATGGAGCCACTGAGTCCGGTGCTGTCGGTGGCCTTCACGATGACGATCCACCCCCCTGGTGCCGCGGTGGTCAGTTCACCGGCCGAGGTGATCGAGTCGCCCGACGTGCCGTTCTCGAGCGTCCAGGTGATGGGTGGATCTGAGGCGCCGTCGCTGCGGGCGGCGGTGAATCCCTGCACACTCTTGCCGACGGGTACGACGCACGCGCCGGGAGGCTGGTTGTTGGCCGTGACGTTCAAGGTCGGTGGTGGGGACTCAGTCGACGCGCATCCCAGGTTCTCGGAGAAGATCTGGGTGTCGTAGACGAAATTGTGGATGACGAGGTTGAGGTTCATCCCGACCGAGAGCGAGAGCTGGTTGCAGAGCGTGAAGTATGGACGCGCCGACGTGTTGATGGTCGCGGTCAGTGAGCCCTGGACCTGGAAGTTGAGGCAGGCGGCGATGTCGATGCACAGGGCCCCCTCGCCTTGGAGCACGGCGGATCCGGTCCCGTTGACCGACAATGTGGCGTTGGCCCTGGGCGGGAGGTTGATGAGTCCGGTGTTCGATGACGAGCACCCTGCGTGCTGGAAGAGTTTGGCCTCGCACTGCACACCGCCCCCGAGGCCGAAGTCCGCATTCCCCTGGACGTGCAGATCGCCCGACAGGGTGAGGTTGGCGATCACCTCGGGACTGAGGACGATCCCGGGGAAGATCGGCCAGGCGTCCAGCACGTCGTCGATCAGGGGGTCCTGCTCGGTCTGGTTGATGTCGAACTCCACACTGGAGGTGAAGGACAAGATGGCGTCGGCATAGAAGTCCACCCCGTACGGGGCGGGAATGCCGATGCAGAATCCCCAGGCACTCGCGCCGAGGCAGGCGATGTCGATGCCCCCTCCGGCGTCGAGCGCGTAGGTCACCGAGGCGTCCAGGCAGGCGGTCACGTCATTGGGATCGGGGTTGCCGCAATCGCCGTGATCGACGTAGAGTCCCAGGGTCCCGGACGTACCGAACGACTCCCCGATGTCCTCCGGTGCCGCCCGCACCCCGGGAGACAGCGCCCGCACGTCGCCGGTCCTGTCGCCCGGGGCCGCACCGGAGATGCTGAACGTGTAGGTGAGGAAGGCCTGGCTCAACGAGGCGGTGGTGGTGTAGACGGTGATCCCGCCCGTGGGGGTCGGGTACACGCTCTGCACCAGGTCGGAGAGTCCGTCGGGCTCGGCCCCCGTAGGACTCGACGCCAGGACGTCACCGGCCTTCACGCCGGACAGCTGGGCCGGCACCGGCGAGGCCCAGGTCAGCACGCCACCGACGTCGGAGGACAGGGCGCCCATGGTGGCGCTCGTCAGTTCGATGGTTCCCGGATTGAGGGTTACGCCCGGTGTGACCGGCTGGTTCGTGGTGCGGGCGGGACTGTCACCGGACGCCACGGCGACGATCGACACGTCGTAGTACGAGGTGGGACTGAGGCCCTTCAACGTGTCGGACGTCACCGTCGGACCCAGCTTCACCTTGCCCGACACGCCCTTCTTCTTGACCTGCCCGGAGCGTTGGGCCGCCATTGGGGCGGCCGCCGAGGTCACGTCGTAGGAGAGGATGTAGCCCTTCAACGGCTTGGTGCCCGTGGTGGCCGGAGGGACCCAGCTGGCCACCAGATCGCCCGTCGTGTCGGGTTGGACCTCGAGTCCAGTGGGTTCCGCCGGGGCGATCTTGGCCTCCGGCGTCCCCGTCGCCGTGTCCACCGGCGACGAGAGGTCGGCCTGGGACGTGACCGACAGGCTGACCGTGTACGTGGCTCCGTCGACGAGGCCGGTCAGGGTGTCCTCTGAGGCCGGTGCCGCCGGCTCGAGCGACACCGCCTTCTGCCCCGGTGCGGTGGCGGTGAGCAGATAGGTCGTGAGCGGCTCCCCGCCGTCGTCGGCCGGCGGGTTCCAGTTGACCAGGAGCGTCTTCTTTCCGGGCACGACCGACGTGATCAGCGGCTCCGACGGTGGGAGCGCGGCGAACGGGGCGACCGGTGCCCCGGCCGTACTGGGCGTGCTCGTGCCGTAGGCGTTGGTCGCCGTCACCGTCGTCGTGTACGGAACACCCGAACACAGGCCGGTGATCGTAGCCCCGGTGTCGCCGCCGGTCACCGGTACGGGGGCGGGGTCACTGCACCCCGTCGGGACGGTGCCGGTGTACCCGGCGGCCACGACCGCGGTGGCCGTGTAGCCGGTCACTGCGTCGGCCGAGGAGTTCGGAGCCCAGGAGACCCAGGCGCTCAGGCCTCCCGGCTGGGATGTCGCCGTGGCCGGCGGCTGGGGAGGCAGGTCGTAGGTGAAGCGGTCGCCCGGGTTGACGGTCGACGCGCCGACCGCGGCGGTCACGGTGACATCGACCGGACCGGCGGCCGTCGCCGGGGGCTGGTCGACGGTGATCGACGTGGCCGCGTCGGAGATGATGTCCGTGGCCGCCACGCCGCCGAAATCGACGGTCACCGGTCCGCCGAGGTTCTGGCCGGTGATCGTCACCGGTTCGGGACTGTTCGTGCCGCTGGACGGGCTGACCGCGCTGACGTACGGGAGAGCGGAGTTGTCGACGGTCAGGGTGAACGGCTGGCTGGTGGCGAGCGATGACGCGTCGACGGCGACCAGGGTCAGCGGGTAGGTGCCACCCGAGCCGGGCAGCGGGGTGCCGGTCAACTGCCCGCCCCCGGCGTCGGGGTCGGGCACGAAGGAGACACCCGGCGGCAGGTTGCCGATGCACTGGACGGTGTCGTTGAGGGCGTCGTCGAGGGACACGACGAAGGTGTTGGGTGTCCCGGCCGTGAAGGTGGCCGCGTCGGCCGTGGTGATGGTCGGCCCGGTGGTCGCCAGTCCGGCGCTGACCTCGCCGTCGGCGAAGGTGAGGGAGGATACTCCTGACCCGGAGGCACAGTCGGTGAGGAATTGGGACCTCGTGATCCCGGCGAAGAGGGTCATCGAGGCCGGTCCCGGGTAGGAGCCCTGCGAGGTGGCGCCGGTGAGGCCGATGCCCAGGTCTCCGTCCAGGTTCTGACCGTCGGCGTCCTCGGTCCCCGTCGAGGTGACCGTGGTCGGCGCGATCCCGTCGATCGGTGCCGGGGACGCCGTCCATGTCAATGAATAGCTGGCCGGTGTCCCGGCCAGGTAGGCGGAGCAGGCACTGCCGGTGAACGTCGAGGTGGCGGTGAGCGTGCCGGTCAGTGTCGGTTCCGAACCTCCGGTCCCCGGGACGTTGTCGTTGTCCTGCTGGGCGCAGCCGCTCAACGAGAGCGTGGTGGTCGCCGTCTCGGTCACCGGGGTGGGCGACGACGTGAGGGCCGGTGCGAACGTGGTCTGGCCGTCGACGCCGGTGCAGGCGGCGCTCCCGTCGGCCGTGACCGCGCCCTGGGTGGCCACCCGGCCGATGGAGCTTCCCGCCGCATTGGTGAACCACAGCGCACCGTCAGGGCCTGCCGTGATGCCGGCGGGTACGTTGATCGTGGGGTCGGTGATATCGGTGATCGATCCGGTCGTGGTGATCCGTCCGATCGAGTTGTTCGCCCCGTTGGTGAACCACAGCGCGCCATCGGGGCCAGCGGCGATGCCGATCGGGTCCTCGACGGAGGTCGCCGTGTAGGTGCTGACCAGTCCGGCCGTCGTGATCATGCCGATGGCGCTGCCGGCCCACGTGCGGACCGTGCCGGCATTGGTGAACCACAGGTTGCCGTCCGGTCCGGCCGTGATCCCGAGGGGGCGGTCGATGCCCGTACCCGTGTAGTCGGTGACCACGCCGGTCGGGGTGATGCGACCGATCGAACTGTTCCCGGTATTGGTGAACCACAGGTTGCCGTCGGGACCGGCGGTGATTCCGTTCGGGTCGTCCACCCCGCCGGTCTTGAACACCGTCACGACACCGGCCGGGGTGATCCGCCCGATGGTGTTTCCGCTCGAGTCCGTGAACCACAGATTGCCGTCGGGCCCGGTGGTGATGGCGCTCGGTCCCTCGCCCGTGGGCAACGGGTAGGTCGTCACCGACCCCGAGGTGGTGATCCGTCCGATGGTGTCGCCGGCGTCATCGGTGAACCACAGGGCGCCGTCGGGACCGGCCACCATCCCGGTCGGCTGGTCGATCGCGGTGCTCGGGTACTGCGAGACGGTTCCGGTCGTGGTGATGCTCCCGATCGAGTTGTCGGTCTGGTTGGTGAACCACAGATTTCCGTCGGGGCCCCAGGCGATGCCATCGGGACCGCTGATGCCGGTCCCCGTGAAATTGGTCACACCGTCTCCGGCGGCTCCGGCCGTGACCGGCGTGGCCACCACCAGCAACGGGAGGAGCAGGAGAACGGCGAAGGTGGCGCCCACCGACGCCCGCCACCGTCGAGCGGCCGGCGGAGGTCGCCGCCGGAGCCCGTCGGATTGTTGCAGCGGTCGATCCATCGTCCCCACCTCCGTCGGCCCCGGTCGATTTCGATGGTCGCATGGGGACTGAAAGGGGTCAATCGGGGTTGCCGAATTCCGGAAGGACGGCCGGAGCGTCCAGCCGCCCCGGCGCTACCGGGAACGGCCTGGGCACCCGCCGGCGCCCGGGGCATCGGGTGGGAGGAATCCCAGCGTAGGGCGCTATTCGGTCGGATCGACCGGGGGCGGCGCGCCGGGGCCCGGCTCGTGGCCCGAGCCTGGGGTGACGTATTCCTC
>Ga0182013_10001016_pt1 | contig 38970 bp, 28 predicted proteins | sample 612S2MmetaG_FD_120487 | JGI IMG/M metagenome (GOLD analysis project Ga0182013, IMG submission 120487) | Permafrost microbial communities from Stordalen Mire, Sweden - 612S2M metaG | ecosystem: Environmental > Terrestrial > Soil > Wetlands > Permafrost | place: Sweden: Stordalen | collected... | reverse complement strand
TCGAACTTCATCATGTTGACGCGCAGGCCGCGGCTTTCCAGCAGGCAGCCGATGGAGGCCGCCGCCAGGCCTTTGCCTAAACTGGACACAACTCCGCCCGTCACAAAGACGTACTTTGCCGACATGGATGCAACCTCTTGATTGGGTTTTAAGGATTGGCCGAAGGAGGTGGACACGATCAAGTATGACAGAGTGGAGGGCGCGAAGGAAACAGGGAAAAGTGGCCGGCAGTGCAAAATAGCCCCTGTTTGCAGGATTATTCTGTTTTAATTCAATAAATTGCATAAATCTGCGAGAGCTTGCCGGGGCGGCGCGGCTGCTTCATGGCCGGGGCGGCAGCAGACCGAGTGGGACGCGGATCTGAACGCCTCGGGATAGAATTGCGGCATAGAGGGCGCTGTGCGCGACACCATACTGGTCACCGGCGGGGCGGGGTTCATCGGCTCGAATTTTATTCTGAGCTGGATTCGCGAGAGAAGCTCGCCGGTCGTCAATCTCGACCTGCTGACCTATGCGGGCAATCCCGCCAATCTGGCCTTACTTGAAGGAAACCGGCTCTACCGGCTGGCGGTGGGCGACATCCGCGATGCCCGGCGCTTGGCCGCTTTGCTGCGCGAAGTTCAGCCCAGGGCCATTCTCCATTTAGCGGCGGAGAGCCACGTGGATCGCTCCATTGCCTTTCCCGAGCTGTTTATCCGCACCAATGTGATGGGGACCGAGATTCTGCTGGATGAGGCGCGGCGCTATTGGGCGGAGCTGGGGGCGGCGGAGAAGGCGGCCTTCCGCTTCCTGCACGTCTCCACCGACGAGGTCTACGGCCCGCTCGCGCCTGGCGGGCGGCCCTTCGCCGAAGGCGCGGCCTACGCCCCGGCAAACCCCTACGCGGCCTCAAAGGCCGCCGCCGACCACCTGGTGAGGGCCTACCATCGCACCTGGGGGCTGCCCGTTCTTATCACCAACAGCTCCAATAACTTCGGCCCCTATCAGTTTCCCGAAAAGTTGATTCCGCTGATGACGCTGAACGCCCTCGAAGGCCGGCCGCTGCCGGTCTACGGCGACGGTTTGCAGAGCCGCGACTGGCTCTTTGTCGAGGATCACTGCGCGGCCTTGCGCGCTGTCCTCGAAAACGGCCGCGTGGGCGAAACCTATCACATCGGCGGCCAGAGCGAGCGCCGGAACTTCGACGTGGTCAGGGCCATTTGCGAGCTGTTGGACGAGATGAGCCCCGATCCGGCCCTCGGCCCTCGCCGAAGGCTCATCAGCTTTGTCGAGGATCGCCCTGGGCACGACCGGCGCTACGCCCTCGACGCCACGAAGATAGCGCGCGAGCTAGGCTGGCATCCCGGTGAGGATTTTGACGGCGGGCTGCGCAAAACGGTGCGTTGGTACCTGGACCATCCGGCATGGCTGGAAGGCGTGCGCACCGGGGCCTACCTGGATTGGATCCGGCTGAATTATACCGAGCGTGGCGCGCGATAAGCTGCGCTGCGGCGACCCGCTCATCGCCATTTGCGGACGGCTTGTTGCCGGTTGCAGCCTCCAGGGGCTGTCCGTCGCCCATAGAAAGCCAACGGTCGCGCGCAGAATTGGGCTTGCTCTTACAATCGATAGAAGGAGGCGGGTCAGTGAAACGGGTTTATATGGACGCCAATGCCACCACCCCCCTGCTGCCGGAGGTGGTCGAGGCGATGCGCCCCTATTGGATCGACCGCTTCGGCAACGCCAGCTCGATTCATCTCGACGGGCAGCAGGCCCGCGCGGCCGTCGATTCCAGCCGCGCCACGCTGGCCGAGTTCTTCAACTGCCACGACGCCGAGGTGGTCTTCAACTCCGGCGGCACCGAGGGCGACAACACCGCTATCTTCGGCCTGCTGCGCCCCGGCGACCACCTGATTACGACCGCCATCGAGCACTCGGCGATTCTGGAGGCGGCCGCGCGTATGGCACAGCGCGGAGTCGAAGTGACCTACGTCGCACCGGCCGCGAGCGGCCTCATCGACCCCGCGGAGATTCAGCGCGCCCTGCGGCCCGAGACGAGGCTGGTCAGCGTGATGCTGGCCAATAACGAGACCGGTGTGCTGCAGCCGGTTGAAGAAATAGGCAAGATCACCCGCACCGTAGGCGCCTTCTTCCACATCGACGCAGTGCAGGGCGCGGGCAAGATTCCCATCGACGTGCGCCGCTTCGGCTGCCACCTGCTGACCATCAGCGCCCACAAAATGTACGGCCCCAAGGGCGTCGGCGCAAACTTCGTGCGCCGCGGAACCCCGGTTGAATCGCTGCTGGTGGGCGGAGGCCACGAACGCCGCCGCCGCGCCGGAACCGAAAATGTGCCCGGCATCGTGGGCCTGGCCAAGGCCGCCGAGATGGCCATTCACGAGTTGGAAGACGAAACGGGCGAAGAGGGCGTTCGCGAAGATGGAGAACTCGCCCGGCTGGCCAGATTGCGCGACCGGCTGGAGGCGGGAATCCTGCAAATTCCGGGCACCGGCGTCAACGGGACATACATTCCACAAACTCCGGGTGCCCCATCCTTGCCGCGTATTTGTTTTTGCGGCAAGGGTGGGAAACCTCAAGCCTCAATCGGGCACGTTTATGAGAACGATTGCGAATCCGTTCCCCGCGTAGCCAACACCACGAACATCTGGTTTGACAATCTGGAGGGCGAGGCGCTGGTGATCGCCCTGGACCTGAAGGGCATGGCCGTCAGCGGCGGCTCGGCCTGCCACTCCGGGGCCACCGATCCCAGCCATGTGCTGCTGGCCATGGGTCTGGACAAGACGCACGCCCGCTCAAGCCTGCGCTTCAGCCTGCTACGGACGGCGACCGAGGCCGATGTGGACTACGTTTTGCAAGTGGTTCCCGAGGCCGTTGAGCGTCTGCGGGCGATTTCGCCGGTGGCGGCCGGGACGGCGGGATGAGGCGGCAATGTAGCTTCGTTGGATTGAAGGGTATGGGCTTCAGCCCGTACATAAGCCTCACAAAATCAATGGGGCTTTAGCTCCTGAGGGGGGCGCGGCCGTTTGTATTCCCTCAGAGGCTAAAGCCGGCAATCGAACCAGCTCTCAACGGACGGGCTAAAGCCCGTCCCCTTCAAAACTCATAGTTTTTAAACAGATTCTCAAGGAACCCCATGACCGAGCGCACAACTATTGCCGTGGCCATGTCCGGAGGGGTGGACTCCTCGACAGTGGCGGCGCTGCTCGCTCACGAGGGCCATGCGGTTGTGGGGCTGACGCTCCAGCTCTGGGATCAGAGGCGGCTGGCGGGGCGGCAGGGCATTCCCGATGCCCCGAAGGCCGGCCGCTGCTGCTCCTTGGATGATATGTACGACGCCCGCCGCGTGGCCGAGCAGCTGGGCATTCCCTTTTACGTGGTCAACCAGCAGGAGCGCTTTGAGCGGGATGTGGTGCGGCCCTTTGTCCAGGAGTACCTGGCCGGGCGCACGCCCATCCCCTGTTCGCTCTGCAACAACCACCTCAAATTCGACCAGTTGCTACAGACCGCGCGCTCGATCGGCGCGGAGCGCATCGCCACGGGGCACTACGCGATCAACGAATTCGATTCTGGGCGTGGCCGCTGGATTCTCAAGCGGGCCAGGGATTCAGCCAAGGACCAGACCTATTTTCTCTTCGGCCTCACCCAGGAGCAGTTGGCGCACACGCTCTTCCCGCTGGGCCGTCTGACCAAGCCCGAGGTGCGCGCGGCGGCGCGGCGCTACGGCCTGGCGCTCTCGGAAAAGCCCGATTCGCAGGAGATTTGCTTCATTCCCAGCGGCGATTACAAGCAGTTTTTGGCGGCTTATCTTGAAGAGCAGGGTGAAAGTCTGCCGGAGACGGCCGGGGAGCTGGTGACCTCGAACGGTGAAGTTCTGGGCCGTCACGAGGGCATCTTCAACTTCACCGTGGGCCAGCGCAAGGGGCTGGGCCTCAACTCGCCGGTACCGCTTTACGTGCTGCGGATCGAACCGGCAAGCCACCGCGTCACCGTGGGCGCGGACGCGGAGCTGGCCACCCGCACCCTGCGCGCCCGTGACCTGAACTGGATTTCCATTCCGGAGCTGACCGGCCCGATGCGCGTCAAAATCAAGATTCGCCACCGTCACGAACCGGCCTGGGCCACGATCGAGCCGACGGGCCCGGACGAAGTCGCCGCCATCTTCGACGAGCCGCAGCGCGCCGTCACTCCCGGCCAGTCGGCGGTCTTCTATGACGGCGACGAGGTCGTCGGCGGGGGATGGATTGTGTAGCGAGGTTTCTTCCCCATCCCGGACCAGTCCATTCCAAGCGTAAAACCGGGAACCGGCTGAATTTAGACGGACTTGTCCTCGCTGATGGAGGCCGGGAGCGGACGGCGTCGCGCCGGAGGAGTGCGCAGCGACTCGACGATCGCCTTTGCGGCTCTCAACACCCTAGAAATCTTCCGTACCGGCGCACTGACCGTCTCGACCACGAACTCTCCGGCGTGATCAACGGAGTCCAGAAGACCGGAGAACATCTGATCCAGCCGTTCGCTTTGTTTCCGCAAACGTTCCAGAAGCTCCTGGGCCGAGGATTGCAGTTCCTCGCTCTGCGCGCGCACTCCGTGCATGATCACCGCGAGGTCGGTGGCGGCCGTCTCAAGCCGTGGCGTGACGCGGCTAAGAAATCCCTGCGTGCCGACCAGAATATCCCGCGTCTCGTAGATAATGGGCATGAGCGAGGAACGCAGTTTTTCGCTCTCTTCCCGCACGGAACGGACGGCTTTGCGCAGGGTGATGAAGATTGCCAGCAGGATGATCGCCTGCAGCAACACAGCCAGCCCTGTCAGAGCAACAAAGGCGAGCAGAAGGGTTTGATTGTCCGGTATTGGCATTGAAGTGGCCTCACGCAGTCGAACTGCGGGCTCGGGTTCAGTGGCTTATCATCTGCGCTTCCCCAACCCAGGCCGAAGCGCTGCCTAAGGAGTCAGCGCTCAAGCGGCAAACCGCCACTCAAGCGCCGCTCCGGGCAGAGAATTGAATACAGAAGGGCCGAAAAGAGATCCGGCCCAGGAAAAAATGCACCTTAAAGCTTCGTGGGTTCGCCGGCAACGGGAGGCGCCTTGTAAGCCTGACGCCCAGCGTCAACGGCCGCGGTTACCCGGCCAGTCTGTTCGGAAACCAGGTCCTTGCCGCGTTCCACAAACTCTTCCCACTGCGCCCGTCCGCGATCCACCGCCTCACGGCCGCGCTCGACGTATTCGCCCACCTGCTCCTTGCCTTTGTCCACCAAGCCGCTCACCTGCTCAGCGGCTTGCCGGGCGCGGGCGCGCAGGCACTCGGTTCCTTCCCGGGCTCCGCTGATCAGGTCCTCCCGGGTTTCGCGGCCGCTCTTGGGAGCGTAAAGTATTCCCACCAGCGCGCCGACACCCAATCCAGCCACAAACCACGCCAGACCGTTGATCTTGCTTTCTTCTGCCATGATGAACACTCTCCTTCCGCTCAGTTTCAAGACTGCCTGAGCGTATCAAATTACTTGCCGCACCGCAAAGTGCCGGCCGGTTGCAGTCCCAGATGAAGAATCATACCCCAATTACAGAGCAAGTAAAGCTCTGTATTGACCTTACAGCCTTAGATGCACCTTAAGTGTAGGGCAAACGCATGCAAATTTGACGGACGAATCAGCGGTAACCGTCAGGCGCGGGAGCGTTTCTCCCACTCAAGCGGAGTTTCCGGCAGCGTGGAGGATGGTTTGCGCTCACTGCCCACGCAGAAACGGGTTGCTCCGGCGCTCCTGGCCAATGGTGGTCTCGGGACCGTGGCCGGTGATGACGCGGGTTTCGTCAGGCAAGACCAGCAGGCGGTTCTGGATGGAGTCGATGATCTGGTTGTAGTCGCCGCCGAACAGGTCGGTGCGGCCAATGCCGCCAGCAAAGAGTGTGTCGCCGGCAATCAGCAGCTTGAGTGGAGCGAAGTAAAGGCAGACTGAGCCTGGGCTATGGCCGGGGGTATGCAGCACCTGGGCGGGGTAGCGGTCCAGGCCCACGCTGAGGCCGTCGGCCAGGTCCTGGTCGGGGGGAGCGGTTTCGGGCGTGATGGCGCCGATCCAGCCGGCCTGCGTCTCCATCATCTGGAGCAGCGGCAGGTCGTTCTCATTCAGCAGAATGGGTGCGCCGGTGAGCCGTTTAAGCGGGAGCGCGCCGCTCACGTGGTCAATGTGGGCGTGGGTGAGGAGAATCTGCTTGAGCTTGAGGCCGAGTTCGGCGAGCCGACAGTAAATGCGGTCCACCTCGTCGCCGGGATCGATGACGATCGCCTCGCCACTCTCTTCGTCGCCGAGGATGGTGCAGTTGCTTTGCAAAGGGCCGACGGGAAAAGTCTCCAAGATCATGGTTTCATTGTAGGACGCGCCGGTCCAGTTCATGGCCCGGATTCAGAGCGGATCGAAGTCTTGTGGCCGTAAAGCAGCCTCTCCCACCACTATAGAGCGAAGGTGGCCACCGCCAGCACGCCCACTCCCACCGCCAGGCTGACCCGGTCGCGGAGGGCGAAGACGACCGGATCGTCGTCCATTTCGCCGCGCGAGCCGAGCAGCCAGACGCGATAGAGCCAGAAGAGCATCAGCGGCACGATGAGCCAGAGCCGGCCGGAGTGCCGGTAGAGAGCCGTGACGTTGGCGCGGGAGATGTAGAGCGAAAAAACTACCACGGAGGCCGTGGCGCAGGAGGTGCCGAAGCTGCGAATCTGCTCGAGGTCGTCGACCAGGTAGCCCCTTCCGTGGGTTGCGGCGAGGCCCCGCTCGCGCAGGTTCTCGAGCTCGCTGAAGCGCTTGACCATGGCCAGCGAGAGAAACAGGAAGATGGAGAAGCCGGCCAGCCAGTGGGAGATTTCTGTTCCGGTGGCCGCGCCTCCGGCCAGCAGGCGCAGCGTATAGAGGCCGGAGAGCATCAGCACGTCCACCAGCGCAATCCGCTTGAGGTAGAAGGTATAGGCCGTCGTGGAGACGATATAAATCCCGAGCCATATCACGAATTCACGGGGCAGCCAGGGCAGAATCGCCACCGAGGCCGCCACCAGCACGAGCACCAGAACAAGGCCGCTCGATACCTGCAGGTCGCCGGCGGCAAAGGGCCGGAAGCGCTTGGCCGGGTGACGGCGGTCGCTGCCGATGTCCAGCATATCGTTGACCAGGTAGTTGGCCGAGGCCATGAAGCTGAAACAGAAAAAGGCCGCGATGACCGCGCCGATGGCGCCGGCGCCTAGCTTGTGAGAAAGCAGCAGCGGGACCACCAGCAGGACATTCTTGGCCCACTGGTGGACGCGGATTGCCTTCACCAGGGTTTGTGGCAAGGGCTGGCGGTCTTCAAAGCTCCGGGCAACGGGAATCTTCCGCAGACGCATCGCCAGGCGCAGGCCGAGGGTGGGGTTGGCGGTCATCGCCTGGTGCGCGTGGGTCAACAGAGGCAGGTCGGCGCGGGAGTTACCGATGTAGTCGAACTCGCCGAAGCGCTCCTTCAGGCTGGCCAGTTTCTTCCTGCTGGTCATGTTGGTCACGCCGTCAGAGGCCAGCACCTCGGAAAAAACTCCCAGGTGAGCGGCCACACGTCCCGCCAGCGAGCCATCGGCGCCGGTCGTCAGATAGAGTTGCCGGCCCTCGCGCCGCTCGGTATGCAGGTAGCGGAGCAGTTCGGTGTTGTAGGGCAGCCGGGCGGCGTCGAGCGGGGCGTGACGCGCTACCTCGGCCTTCAGGCGGGCGCGTCCCTTGGACAGCCACTGCGGCAGTTGCCAGAAACGGACTGGGTAGCGGCGCACAAACAGGCAGAGGGCGTCGAAGAGCGAGTCGGATTTGATCAGCGTGCCGTCCAGATCGACACACAGCGGCAGTGATCGGTCGGCGGGTTCGGCAATGGCGGGTTCGGCAGACAGCAAAATTGATCCTCGTGGAGCCGGCGCAGCCAAGCGGCCGCAGCAGTGCGCGCCCATTTGGCGGCAGCACGGCGGCGCGACGGTTCAAGGCCGAACGCGGCGAAGGGTTGAGCGGTTCTGCCCTTGCCGCCAGCCCAAACGGCGGCCGCCGAGGAGCTTTACCTGAAGAAAAAGCCACTTCGCACGGCTTTGGCAGCGGCGAGTGAATGGAAGAATCGCTCTGAACTCAGGGTCAAGTATATCGCCTGGGGCCCTCCGGCAAGCGCTGGCGGCGCATCCTCGCTCCGGCAGGGAATGAAGGGTACGGGCTGAAGTTCCGCTTCATCCAGGCTGCATCTGCAAGGGCTGGAGCTTGAATCTTGGGGAATTCAGGGCGCTCGCCTTGCGGCGGACGCGGGGCGCAAGGCGCGGTGAAGGCCCTATTCACTTACAATAGTTCCGTCTTGCCTTTATGAAGATGCGCTTCCAGGTTGAACAGGACGCACGGCCGCGCCATGAGTATGGATGGGGCAGAGGAAACCTTTGCTGAACCTCAACCGTCCGTAAAAACGAGAGCGGCCAGTTTTTCCTCTGCCCGCCTTCGGTCACATCAATGCCCTTGCGCGGAGGCTCTGGCGCGGGCATTTACTCACGAGAAAACGACGGGAATCGACATAATGTCCATTGAAGGCGCTCCAGAGTCTCATCCGGTCACTGACGGCATCGAGCCACCACCCCCCGCCCGCAAGAGTTCCAGGGTGCGCCTGATCGTGTACGCGGTGTTGGTGGCGGCTTTGGGCTTGATCGTCTGGCGGATCTACCAGAACCAGAAGCTGAACGCAGCCGCGGTTGCCAGCCAGGCAGCGGCGCTCACCAACCGGCCGGTTCCGGTGCAGGTGGCGGCTGTCGAACAAAAGCCAATGCCCATCTTCCTGACCGCGCTGGGCACGGTGACGCCTTACATGAGCGTTACCGTGAAGGCCAGGGTCAGCGGCGAACTGGAGCCGGTCAAGTTCACCGAGGGCCAGCAGGTGAAGCAGGGGCAGACGATCATGGTGATCGATCCACGGCCCTACAAGGCCGCGCTGGATCAGGCTAAGGGCAACATGGCCCACGATGTGGCCCTGCTCACCGACGCCCAGGCGGAGTTCAGGCGCTACCAGGCTCTCTACCAGGCCGGCGTGACCTCGAAGGAGACGCTGGATGCCGATGAGTCCACCCTGGGCCAGTACCAGGGCGCCATCGCGGCTGACAAGGCGGCCGTCGAGACGGCCCAACTGCAGCTTAACTGGTGCTATATTCAGTCGCCCATCAATGGAAAAATCGGCCTGCGCCTGGTGGACCCTGGCAACATCATCACGGCCAACACCACCAACCTGGTCATCATCAACCAGTTCCAGCCCATCGCCGTTTACTTTACCTTGCCCGAGGACCAACTTCCCCAGGTGCTCAATAAGCTACGAGCGGACAAGCGTCTGGCCGTGGACGCCTACGACCAGGGCAACACGCAGAAGCTGGCCATTGGCTATCTGCTCACCGCCGACAACCAGATCGACACCACCACCGGAACCGGCAAGTTGAAGGCGGTCTTCGACAACCAGAACCAACTGCTCTTTCCCAATCAGTTCGTCAACATTCATCTGGTGATGGAAGACCGGCCCAACGCGCTGGTGGTGCCCTCGGCGGCCATCCAGACCGGAAACCAGGGCTCGTATGTATGGGTCATCGATGCCAACAAGGCCAAACAGAGTTCGACGGCCCGGATGCAGCCAGTAAAGATTGCTCTGGCCGAGGGGCAGGTGACCATTCTGGACAGCGGCCTCGCCGCCGGCCAGCAGGTGGTGGTGGACGGCGCCGACCGGCTGCGTCCGGGACAGACGGTGACCGCCAGCGTGGCCAGAAAGCAGGGCGGAAAAACCACGGCCCAGGGTGCAGCGGGTCAGGGCGCGGCAGGACAGGGTGCAGCGGGTCAGGGCGCCGGCCAAGGGGGCGGCAGCAAGCTCTTCGCCCCCTCCGGCGCGGCTAGCCGGCCCGGTTTGACGGCAGGGGCAGGCTCCGGTTCCGATAGCAGCAAAGGCAGTGGATCTGGCAACGGCAAACGCGATAAAAGGGTGCAGCGGTGAGCCCTTCCCGGCCATTCATTCTGCGCCCGGTGGCCACTTCGCTGCTGATGGCGGCAATTCTGCTGGCGGGCTTTGTGGGCTATCAGCAGTTGCCGGTTTCCGCGCTGCCCGAGGTGGACTACCCGATCATCGAGGTGCTCACCTTCTACCCCGGCGCCGGGCCGGAGGTGATGGCCTCGTCGGTGACCTCGCCTTTGGAGCGGCAATTCGGGCAGATGCCGGGCCTGAAGCAGATGACCTCGGTCAGCTCGGGTGGCGGCTCGGTCATCACCCTGGAATTCAATCTGGACGAGAACATCGACGTGGCCGAGCAGGAGGTGCAGGCGGCCATCAACGCGGCCACCAGCTTTTTGCCCAGCGACCTGCCCAACCCGCCCGTCTACAGCAAGGTAAACCCCGCCGACGCGCCCATTATGACGCTGGCGCTGACCTCCAACTCGCTCCCCCTGGACAAGATTGAAGACGCGGCCGATACCAACCTGGCGCAGAAGATCTCCCAGGTCAGCGGCGTGGGCATGGTTTCGATTGCCGGCGGCCAGAAGCCCTCGGTGCGCATTCAGGCCAATCCGGCGCAACTGGCCGCCTACAACCTGAGCCTGGAAGACCTGCGCACCGCCCTGGCGGCGGCCAACGTGGACCAGGCCAAGGGCACGCTGAACGGCTCGCGCCAGTCCTACACCATCGGCGCCAACGATCAGTTGCTGGCCAGCGGCGATTACAAGCCGGTGATCGTGGCCTACCGCAACGGGGCCGCGGTGCGCGCCTCCGACGTGGCCACCATCGTCGATGCCGCGGAAAACTCCCAGCAGGCAGCCTGGATGGACCGCCAGCCGGCGGTCATCGTGAACATTCAGCGCCAGCCGGGCGCCAACATCATCGCGGTGGTCGACCGCATCAAGAAGCTGCTGCCGCAGTTGCAGGCCAGTCTGCCGGCCACCGTGCAGGTGCATGTGCTTACCGACCGCACCACGACCATCCGCGCCTCGGTCAGGGACGTGGAATACGAGCTGATGCTGACGGTTGCGCTGGTGGTCATGGTCATCTTCCTCTTCCTGCGCAATCTGGCCGCCACTATCATCCCCTCGGTCGCCGTGCCGCTTTCGATTGTGGGCACCTTCGGCGTGATGTACTTGCTCGGCTACTCGCTGAACAACCTGACTTTGATGGCGCTGACCATCTCGACCGGCTTCGTGGTGGACGACGCCATCGTGATGATCGAGAACATCTCGCGCTTCATCGAAGAGGGCGAGAGTCCAATGCGGGCCGCGCTCAAAGGCTCGGAGCAGATCGGCTTCACGATCATTTCGCTCACGGTTTCGCTGATCGCCGTGCTGATTCCGCTGCTGTTCATGGGCGACGTAGTGGGCCGGCTCTTCCGCGAGTTCGCCGTGACGCTCGCCGTGACGATTCTGGTCTCGGCCGTGGTCTCGCTGACGTTGACGCCGATGATGTGCTCGCGGATTCTCAAGCCCAAAGGCGCAAAACAGACCCGCTTCTACCATTGGTCGGAAGACGTCTTCAATTCGGTCATCGCCTTCTACGGACGGACCCTCCAGGTTGTCCTGCGCTACCGCTTCACCACGCTGATGGTCACCATCGCCACGCTGGTGGGAACCCTGCTGCTCTACGTGGTCGTCCCCAAAGGCTTCTTCCCGGTGCAGGATACGGGCGTGATCCTGGGCATCAGCGAGGCTCCGCAGACCGTCAGCTTCACCTCGATGGCCCAGCGCCAGCAAAAGCTCGTCGATCTTCTGTTGCAGGACCCGGCCGTCGACAACATTTCCTCCTTTATCGGCGTGGACGGCACCAACACCACGCTCAACTCCGGCCGCATCCAGATCACCCTCAAGCCCCTCGACCAGCGCCAGCTCTCCGCCTCGGAGGTCATCACACGCATGCAGCGCACGGTCGCCGGCGTCGAGGGCATTCAGCTCTTCCTCCAGCCGCTCCAGGACCTGACCGTTGAAGACCGCGTCAGCCGGACGCAGTTTCAGTACTCGCTCGAAGATCCCAATCCGGTCGAGCTGGCCAAGTACACCCGGCTGATGGTCAGCGAGCTGGGCAAGGAAAAAATGGTCACTGACGTGGCCAGCGACCTGCAGGACCAGGGCCTCGGCGCCAGCCTGGTGATCGACCGCGACACCGCGGCCCGGCTGGGCATCGCCATGGCCGACATCGACAACACCCTCTACGACGCCTTCGGCCAGCGCCAGGTCTCCACCATCTTCACCCAGCTCAACCAGTACCACGTGGTGATGGAGGTGGGCCCGAACTTCCAGACCGATCCGGCCACGCTGAACAGCCTCTACGTCAAATCGGGCAACGGCTCTCAAGTCCCGCTCAGCCAATTGGCTCACTGGGAGCAATCGAAGGCTCAACTTTCCATCGGCCACCAGGGCCAGTTTCCCTCGACGGTCGTCAGCTTCAACCTGGCCCCCGGAAAATCGCTGGGCGACGCCGTTACCGCTGTCAACGCCATCGAGCAGCGCATCCAGATGCCGGCCGCCATCAACGCCAGCTTCCAGGGCACAGCTGCGGCCTTTCAGACGTCGCTATCGAACGAGCCGCTGCTGATTCTGGCCGCGCTCGTCACCGTCTACATCGTGCTGGGCGTGCTCTACGAGAGCTACATCCACCCCATCACCATCATCTCCACGCTGCCCTCGGCCGGCGTCGGCGCTCTGCTGGCCTTGATGATGACGCACACCGAGTTCAGCGTGATTGCGCTGATCGGCATCGTCCTGCTGATCGGCATTGTCAAAAAGAACGCCATCATGATGATCGACTTTGCCCTGCAGGCCGAGCGCGACCAGCATTTGCCGGCCGAGGAGGCGATTTTCCAGGCCTGCCTGCTGCGTTTCCGGCCCATTATGATGACCACCATGGCGGCCCTCTTGGGCGGTCTGCCGCTGGCTCTGGGAGGCGGCGTGGGCGCGGAGCTGAGGAAGCCCTTGGGCATTACCATCGTCGGCGGCCTGCTGCTTTCGCAGTTGCTGACGCTTTACACCACCCCGGTCATCTACATCTACTTCGACAAGCTGGCCCAGCGCATGAAACCGCGAGAAATCGTGGATCAGAGGTCAGGGATCAGGGATCAGGGGTCAGAAGTCAGCATTTAACCGGGTGCCCCAGGTCCGGGTTTTCGGACCTGGGATTCCTCGAACCCCAACCGTAGTGCGACCCGTTTGGATTGTTCATTCTTCATGGAGGCAACCATGGCAGCAGAAGTTCAGCAACTCGAAACCTTCGTCAAGGAAGCGCTTCAAAGTGGCAGCTCAAAAAGCGACATAGCAAAGGCGCTGGAGGGCGCCGGCTGGCCCGGAGCTCAAATCGCCAATGCGCTGGATGCCTTTGCGGATGCGGCGTTTCCGGTGCCCGTGCCAAAGCCACGACCGTCGCTTTCCGCGCGCGATGCCTTTCTCTATCTCGTCATGTTCAGCACTTTATATTACGGGGCTTGGAACTTGGGCAGCCTGTTGTTCAGTTTTATCGATCGCGTATTTCCCGACCCAACTAACAGGTATTATGGCGGTTTTTTTGATATTCAGCGCTGGTCCACGGCTGCCGTCATCATCGCTTTTCCAGTCTTTTTCTTTATGGCGCGCTACATTGGAAGGCAAATCGATCTGAATCCATTCAAGCGACTTTCGCCTGCTCGCCGCTGGCTCACTTACCTCACGCTTTTTGTCGCCTCCGCCGCCTTGCTTGGGGACACAACTACATTGATTTTCAATCTACTCGGCGGCGATCTGACCATTCGTTTTTTGCTGAAAGTTTTGGTTGTTGCCGTTATTGCCGGATCGGCGTTTACATACTATCTTCTTGACTTGCGCAAGGAGGAAAACGAATGAAAATGCATCTTCGTGATGGAAGATTCCTGGCTATCTTGGGAGCGATTGTGGCGGCTGCGGCAGTGTCAACATCGATATGGCTTAATCCGCCTTCTGAGAACAGGGCTCGCGCCCTTGATCAAGTGCGTCTAAATGACTTGCAACAAGTCGAATTTGCCATTAATCGGCACTATAATCTCCACCACGCATTGCCTGTTGATTTGCAGATACTCGAAAGTGAAAATGAACTGCTGGCTCAGCAGAATTGGCATGATCCCGTAACAAAACAACCGTATGAATTCGATATCAGCAGCGGAACTTCTTACCAGCTATGCGCCAATTTCTCTCGGAGTTCCGGCAAAGCGGAAAATGGTTACGATTATCAATCCAGAAGACACAGCGCTGGACGCGCATGTTTCCAGTATCGTGTCGGCCAATAGGAATAGCAACGTACTACTCGAATCATCGAATGGGTGCCCCGGATCTCGATTTTGAGACCTGGGAGACCTCAAACCACAACCAACCTCCAGCTAATAGCTAAAAGCGAATTGCTGAAAGCTACGGTCCATGCATCTATCCGCGCCATTCATTCGCCGACCGGTAGCCACGACACTGCTCTCGCTGGCTCTTTTGCTGGCTGGCGCGGTGGCCTACTCGATGCTGCCCGTGGCCTCGCTGCCCAACGTCGACTTTCCGGTAATCGGCGTGGGCGCCAGCCTGCCCGGCGCCAGCCCGGAGACCATGGCCTCCTCGGTCGCCACTCCGCTCGAGCGCCAGTTCGGGCGCATCGCCGGCGTCAACCAGATGACCTCGTCCAGCTCGCTGGGCTCGGCTTCGGTCATGCTGCAATTCGATATCAACCGCGACATCGACGCCGCCGCCCGCGACGTGCAGGCGGCCATCAACGCGGCGCGCAGCCAGTTGCCTTCTTACCTGCCGCAGAATCCCAGCTACCGCAAGGCCAATCCGGCTGAAGCCCCGATTCTGATCCTCTCCCTGACCTCCGACGTGGTGACCAAGCCGCAGATCTACGATCTGGCCGACTCGATTCTGGCGCAAAAGATCTCCCAGATCCAGGGTGTGGGTCAGGTCTTCGTCGGAGGCAGTTCCAGCCCCGCCGTGCGCGTCGAGTTGAATCCCATGCAACTGGGCGCGAATGGCGTCGGCCTGGAGGCGGTGCGCGCGGCGCTCACCTCCGCCAACGCCAACCGGCCTAAAGGCGCACTGCAAAACCCCGGCCGGCGCTGGCAGATCGGCGACAACGACCAGATCTTCAAAGCCTCCGACTATGCGCCCATCATCGCCGGCTATAACCAGCAGACCGGCGCGCCGGTGCGCATCAGTGACCTGGGCGCGATCACCAACGACGTCGCCGACATCCACACCGCCGGCGTGTCGGGCATCAATATTCCCAACGGACCTCCCGGCAAGCTTAAAGATGCCATCATGATCATCATCTTCAAGATTCCCGGCGCCAACGTCATCTCCACCGTGGACGCCGTGATGGCTGAGATGCCGCGCCTGCAGGCCGCCATTCCGCCCACCGTCAAGATCGATGTGGCCGTGGACCGCACCACCACCATCCGCGCCAGCGTGCGCGACGTGGAGATTTCGCTGTTGATCAGCGTAGTGCTGGTGGTGCTGGTGGTCTTCCTCTTTCTGCGCGAGGTCTGGGCCACCATCATTCCCTCGGTGGCCGTGCCGCTCTCGCTGGTGGGAACCTTCGGCGTGATGTACCTGCTGGGCTACACCGTCGACAATCTCTCGCTGATGGCGCTCACCATCGCCACCGGCTTCGTGGTGGACGACGCCATCGTGGTCATCGAGAACATCACCCGCTACCTGGAAATGGGCATGACGCCCTTCGATGCGGCCATGAAAGGCTCGCGCGAGATCGGCTTCACGGTGCTGACGATGAGCACCTCGCTGATTGCCGTCTTCATTCCGATTCTGCTGATGGGCGGCATCGTCGGCAAGCTCTTCCGCGAGTTCGCCGTCACGCTCTCGGTGGCCATTGCGGTTTCGCTGCTGGTTTCGCTGACCACCACCCCGATGCTCTGCGCCAAATTCCTCAAATCGCGCGACGAAAGCCGCCACGGTCGCATTTATCGCGCCACGGAAAGCGCCTTCCAGCGTCTGCACGGCGAATACGCCCGCGGCCTGCGCTGGGTCTTGCGCCACCAGGCGCTGATGCTGTGCGTGCTCATCGCCACCTTCGCGCTCAACATCTACCTCTACATCATCGTGCCCAAGGGCTTCTTTCCGCAGCAGGATACAGGCCGGATCAGCGGTTCAACGCGCGCCTCGCAGGACATCAGCTTTCCCGCCATGGCCGCCAAGCAGCGCGAGCTGGCGCAGATGGTGCTGGACGATCCAGCCGTCCTCACCGTAACGGCTTTTGCGGGCGGCGCCGGACCGGGCGGCGGCAGCTTCAATGTTGGCCGCATGTTCATTGCTCTCAAGCCGCTCGCTCAGCGCCCCGGTCGCGTCTCCGCCGATCAGGTGGTCAACCGCCTGCGCCGCAAGCTCACCAGCGTTCCCGGCGCCATTCTCTACCTTCAGGCCAATCAGGACATTCAGGTGGGCGGACGCAGCTCGGACGCGCAGTACCAGTACACGCTCGCGGACGAAAACCTGAATGAGTTGAACGCCTGGGCGCCGCAACTGCAGGCGCGCATGAAGTCCATGCCCGAGCTGCGCGACGTCTCCACCGACCAGCAGAATCAAGGGCTGGCGGCCAATCTGGTCATCGATCGCGACGCCGCCTCGCGCCTCGGCATTACCGCCAGCGCCATCGACAGCGTGCTCTACGACGCCTTCGGCCAGCGCCAGGTCTCCACCATGTACACCGCGCTCAATCAGTACCACGTGGTGATGGAGGTCGATCCCCGCTTTCAGCTCAGCCCCGATGCCCTCAACGGCATCTACATCAAGGCCAGCAAGGTAGCGGGCGCCACCACCGCCATGGCGTCCACCAGCAGCGCGGCCGCAACCACGACTACGGCCGCGACCACGACAGCGGCCACCTCCTCCGCCACTTCATCCACGGGCGGCGCCATGGTGCCGCTCTCCGCCATCGCTCACTATGAGACGCAGCGCACCTCGCTGCAGGTAAATCACCAGGGCCAGTACCCGGCCGTCACGCTGACCTTCAACCTGGCTCCCAACGTGGCCCTGGGCGACGCCGTCACCGCTCTCCAAAAGGCCCAGCAAGAGATGGGCATGCCCAGCGGCGTCCACGCCACCTTCCAGGGAACCGCGCAGGCCTTTCAAGATTCGCTCAGCAGCGAGCCTTACCTCATCCTAGCCGCGCTGGTAGCCGTCTACATCGTGCTCGGCATTCTTTACGAGAGTTTGATCCATCCACTCACCATTCTCTCCACCCTGCCCCCGGCCGGGGTGGGCGCGATTCTGGCTCTGCTTTTGACCGGAACCGACCTGAGCATCATCGCCCTCATTGGCATTATTCTCTTGATCGGCATCGTCAAGAAGAACGCCATCATGATGATCGACTTCGCCCTGCAGGCCGAGCGCGAGCAGGGCCTTCCGCCGGTCGAGGCCATTTACCAGGCCTGCCTGCTGCGTTTCCGCCCGATTATGATGACGACGATGGCCGCCCTCTTTGGCGGCTTGCCGCTGGCCATCGGCATGGGCGTCGGTTCCGAGCTGAGGAAGCCCTTGGGCATCACCATCGTCGGCGGACTGATCGTCTCGCAGATGCTCACCCTGTTCACGACCCCGGTCGTTTACCTCTTCTTCGACCGCCTGCAATGGCGCGTGATGAAGCTGCGCAGGGTCGGCGCGGAGCTGGAAGAAGCTCCAGGAGACTGAGCCGGGCGCTTTGCGACCTGTCTTTTTGCGATTTTCCGCAAATTGAACAGTTATTCCGCAAAATCCGCTGGAAAAGGCTGAACAAAACCGCCCGCCGCCGCTCCAGCCAGGCAGCCGCTCCGGGCTGACGGGCAGACTGAATGGGCGCAGATCGCTTGCAAAATCAGGCCGGGAATGTTTCAATCTAGAAATTGAAACAGGGGTGCTCCACGGTGTGGGGCTGAGATATACCCTCGAACCCGATCCGGATAATACCGGCGTGGGAAGTTTTCGAAGCCAACCGGCCTTCTTCCTCGAATTCAGAGTGCGTTCTCCTGTTTCATGGAGTTTTTTTGCAACAAGGGGAACCCATGCACTGTTTCTTTGCCTTTATTGCGGCCCGCCTCGCATTCCCGCTTTTCTCGCGCAAGATTTCATCTCCGTTTTCCCGGCTCTTTGCTGCCTGCCGCAAGGGCTTTACGCGCCGGTGTGCGCCAAGCCGCGCGGCCGGGTGCCCCATCCTTTCCGCGTTTTTTGCGGAAAGGGTGGGAGTCGAGCCTTCTGCTCCGCTGGGTGCCCCATCCTTTCCGCGTTTTCTGCGGAAAGGGTGGGAGTCGAGCCTCCTGGTCCGCTCGATCGCATTGCTGCTCCTCTGCTTAGCCGCGCCGCTGGGCGCAATCGCGCAAAACGCCACTACCTCGACCTCTGGCGCAGCCTCAATGCCTGCTGAGCCGAAACCGGCTGCGGCTCAGGCCAAGCCGGCCGCCAGCGCGCCCCCGTCCACTGCCGCCGCGCAGCCGCTTCCGCGCGTGACCACCACGGTGCTAGTGCATGGCCATTTGGACGAGTACCTTCCCGAATCGGTGACAGTCGGCACACTGGACGGCGCGACTCTCGCGGAAACGCCGCTTTCGGCCACGGTCGTTACCCGCGAGCTGATGGAAGACCAGGGCGCGCGCCTGCTCTCCGACGTGGTGAAGAACGACGCCTCGATCGGCGAGGATTACGCCCCGGTGGGCTACTACGGCGACTACGAGATTCGCGGCTTCCCGATCGATCTGGCCACGGGTCTGGAAATCAACGGCCTGACCATCGCCGGCGAGCAGGATGTGCCGCTGGAAAACAAGCAGCGCGTGGAATTTTTGAAGGGCATTGCCGGGGTGGAGAGCGGCGTGGCCTCGGCGGGCGGGCTGATCGACTACGTCACCAAACGGCCAGCCGCCATCAAGGCCGCCGATTTGGCCACCGACCAGCGCGGGACGGCTTACGGCGCGGTCGATCTCGGCCGGCTCTTCGGCAGCCGCCAGCAGGTGGGCGTGCGGGCGAATCTGGCCGCTGAAAGAATCGCAAGCTACGTGAACGGCGCCGACGGCTGGCGCGCCGTGGGCGCGGGCGCGGCCGACTGGCGCATCAGCTCCAAGGCGATTCTGAAGGGCGATTTCGAGTACCAGCACAAGGTTGAGCGCTCGGTCAGCGGCTATCAACTGCTGGGCGGCACGACCCTGCCCGACCTCGGCAAAATCTATCCATCGACGATGCTCGGCGAGCAGTCCTGGGAGAAGCCGAACACCTTCGACACCTTCAACGCCAACGCGCGCTTCGACTACGATCTGCCGCGCGGCTGGAAGGCCTTCGCCGCCGGCAGTTTCAGCCACTCGCTGATCGACGACAATGTGGTCTACGCCTACGGAACGCCGTTCGATTCAAATGGCAATGTGGATTGCCCCGGCGCTCCGGATGCGCCCGCCTACTTTTTCTGCCCCGCAGTCCCTGGCATTACAAAAGGCGGCTCGTACGGCATCTACGACTACCGCAGCCCCGGCGAGCTGCGCATCGACGCCCAGGCTCAGGCGCTGGTCACCGGCCACGTCAAGACCGGAACCGTCACGCACGATCTGACCGGCGGCGGCGAACTCTTCCTGCGCAGCGTGCAACTGCCCGGCGCGGCGCCGAAGAATGCGCCTGACTGGATTGTCGATGGAGCGGTCTACAGCTACATCGGGCAAGAGAACATCTACCAGCCCCTGACGCCATTTCCGGGAGCCGTGTCGTCCGACGGCGTGCGCTTGCAAGCCGGCCCGCGAGCGCTCGCCGAGGACAATCACCAATCGGCCGCCGTGATGCAGGACCGGCTTCATTTGCCCGGCCGCATTCAACTGCTCGCCGGTGGCCGGTTCGATTCCGTGCGCGATCACAACGATTCCGGCGCCACCGCGACTGGAGCCGTAGACTTTACGGATAGAACCGTCTGGCTGCCGGAATACGCTGTCACTTTCAACCCAGTGGAGAACCTGACCCTTTACGGCAACTACGGAGTGCTGCTTTCGCTGGGGCCGCAGGCTCCGTGGTGGGCCGGGGGGTACTACCTGAATCCCTTCTTAACCCGGCAGGCCGAGGTGGGCGCAAAATACTCGCCCGGCGAGCGCATTCTGCTGACCGCCGCCTTCTTTCATATGCGCGCGCCCTTTTTTTACCCCAAAGACTTGGGCGCGGGAGCCGATTGCTTTGGAACCGAGACCACGGCAAGCTCTCCGCTCTGCTTCGTCTCCGAGGGCCGCGAGACGCACGACGGCGTCGAGTTGAACGCGCAGGGCAAGGCCACCAACTGGCTGAGCCTGACGGGTTCGGCAGCGGCCATTCGCGCCATCTCCAGCGGCACCGGCACGCCGACCTTCGACAACAAGCAGGTTCTCAACGTGCCCCATCTGCGCACGGCGCTCTTTGCCGACCTCGCCCTGCCCCGCGTGCGCGGGCTGCACCTGCTACCCGGCTGGAGCTACACCGGACGCAAGGAGGCCACGCGCGACGATGTGATCAGCGTACCCGGCTACAATCTCTTCAACCTGGGCGCGCGCTACACGCCGGGCGGCGACGAAGGCCGCGTGACGCTGCGGCTTTATGCCGACAACATCACCGACAAACGCTACTGGAAGGACACCGGCGCAAACTATGGCGACACTTTCATCCATCTGGGCGCGCCCACCACGGTGCGGATCTCGGCGCATTACAGATTCTAAGGAAACTCTGGTTGAACTGTTGTTTTGAAAGGGCACGACTTCAGTCGTGCCGCATGATGCGTTAAAACATTCTTGGGCTTTAGCCCCTGCGGGAAGTTTTTTCTGTTGTTTGCATTCCCTCAGGGGCTAAAGCCCAGTCGAAGAAGAGGGATTTTCGGCACGACTGAAGTCGTGCCCTTTCAAAGCATCAACTTATGCAAAGAAAGCACAGCGATGAATACGACCGCAATAGCGCATGGCATGGACGGCGGGCTGGAGGAACCCGATTGGCCGCCGCTCACTCTGGACGAAGTGCGCGCGCTGCTCTCCGGCTTTCCCGGCTGCGGCGAGCCCATCGAGATTCTGACGGTAAGTCCGCGGCCGTTTTCCGCGGCCAGCGTGGTTGCGGCGGGCGGCAGGCGGGTTTTTATCAAGCGCCACCACCGCAGCGTGCGCGACCGCGAGGGATTGCTCGAAGAGCATCGTTTTCTGAACTATCTTCACGCCCAAGGAGCGCCGGTGCCGCGCGTTTTTGCAAATTCATGGGGTGAGAGCGCCATTGAAATCTGCGCGTGGACCTATGAGGTGCATGAAGCTCCGGCGGGCCTTGACCTCTATGAGGACGCCCTCTCCTGGACGCCCTTCCGCTCGACGGGCCACGCGCGCGCGGCGGGAGAGGCGCTGGCCCGGTTGCATCAGTCCGCGCAGGGCTTTGATGCGCCGCGGCGCAAGGCGCAACCGCTGGTGGCCGGCTTTACGATCTTCGCGGCCGAGGATCCGGGCGCGGAGTTGGAAAACTACTTGGCGGCGCGGCCCGCGCTGGCCGCAGGCGCGGATGAGGATACGAAGGCGGCGGTGCGCGAGAGCTGCCGCGAGGCGTTCGACCTGCTCGAGCCCTTTCACGCCGCGTTGCGGCCGCTTCTTCCCGCGCTCGAGCCGCTGTGGACGCACAACGACCTGCACGCCTCGAATCTGCTTTGGAGCGATGCGGGCGACGAGGCGCGGGCCGTGGCGGTGATCGACTTCGGCCTCGCCGACCGGACTAACGCAATTTATGACCTGGCGCAGGCCATCGAGCGCAACATCGTGGAGTGGATCGGCCTGATGCAGAACCCCGCCTGCGGCGACGAGTTGCAGGTGCACTTCGACCATCTGGAGGCGCTGCTCTCGGGCTATGAATCGGTGCGCCCGCTTGCAGAGGAGGAGGCCGCGGCTCTCGCGCCAATGACCGCCCTCTGCCACGCCGAGTTTGCGCTCTCCGAGGCCGATTATTTCCTCGGCGTACTGCACTCGAAAGAAAAGGCGAAGCTGGCTTGGGACGATTACCTTGTGGGTCATGCGCGCTGGTTTCGCTCGGCGGGCGGCCGGAGGCTGCTGGATGCCATTGGCCAATGGGCGGAAAAACGAAAGCGGCAGGGAGCGGCGTGCGTGGGGGCCGAAGAGCAATGAACTGGACGGCAATGGCAAACTACCTGGCCGCCAACGGGCTCGAAGACGCGGGCGTCATCACGACGGTTGTGGGCATCTGGCTCACCACCCGCCGCAACCTCCTCTGCTGGCCGGTGGTGCTCGTCTCTGACTTGCTCTACCTGGTGGTTTTTTACCGCGTCCGGCTCTATTCCGACGCCCTGCTCCAGATTTTTTTCCTGGCCTTCACGCTCTACGGCTGGTGGTACTGGTGGCGCGGCGTGCGTCAGGAAGGCGAGGTGCGCGTGGTGCGGCTTCCCCGGCCGAGCCTGCTGGCGGGATTGGCGGCTGGAGCCGTGGCCAGTGTCCTGCTGGGCTTTCTGATGACGCGGATCGGCGCGGCGCTGCCCCGGCTGGATGCGACGTTGATGAGTTTCAGCCTGGTGGCCAGCTGGTGGCAGACGCGCAAGCACACGGCCAATTGGTGGCTGTGGATTGCCGTGGACCTGGTCTACATCGGCGAATACATTTACAAGGGACTGGGGCCGACCGCCGCGCTCTACGCGGGGCTGACCGCGCTGGCCGCGCTGGGGCTGCGGGATTGGAGCCGCGCCCCGGCCGCTTTGGAAGCGAATTGACCGTAGCGTAGAAAAGAAGAGAATTTACCAAAGCCGCGAATGGATTTGCCCGGTTTATGGTCTGGTGCGATAGTCCGCCTTCGCAGGTAGAAGGCCAATTTCAACCTGAAAGGCTCTCATCGGGTTCGCCATTGCCAGAAAAGGCTGCCCGGAGGCAGCCTTTTCGCTGGTTTCCATGGAACGGGGCTCTACGGCCGTGCCTGGGAGTAGGCTGGCCAAACCGAGGCCGATTCCTGCTGGCCTTTGGCGGCGAACCAGTTGCGGTTCCAGAGGTTTTTGTAAAACTCGCCGGTCAGCTCGGCGGCGCGAGGGCCGAAGGTGTCGCGTCCGCCTTCCAGCAGGAAGACCGTAACCAGGCTGCCCTGGGGCGAGTCGGAGTAGGAGGCGAACCAGCCAAGCCGAGTGCCACCGTTCGAGCAGGTTCCGGTCTTGCCAAAAACCGGCAGCTCGTGGAAGTTGGCGCGCAGCCGGCGGGCGGTGCCGTACTCGACCGCTCCGGCCATGCCGTCCTCAAGATCGGGAATATAGCGGCCGATCGGAAGGGTCCGCTTCACCCTGGGCTGAAATTGGGCGGCCTCGGCGGGCGAAGTGGGGTGCTGCAAGTAGTAGAGGGTTCCGCCGTTGGCGATCGCCGACACATACGCGCCCAACTGCAGCGGAGTCAAGGAGACGCTCTGCCCGAAGCTGCACATGCGGCCCACGCCGCCTTCTGAAGCGGGCAGTTCGCGATCGGGATAGGAGCCCAACTGCTCACCCTGGATGTGATAGCCGGCCAGCTCGCCCAGCCCGAAGAGGGTGGCGTAATGGTGAACGCGCTCGAAGCCCAGCCTTCTGCCCAGGGTCTCAAAGTAAAGGTTGTTGCTCTTGGCCAGCGCCTCGGTCATGTTCATGCGGAAGCCAGGCAACTGCACCGGCGTGTTGCGATTGACAAGCCCTTCGGAGAGCGCGGCCATGGCCACGGTGATCTTGATGGTGGAGCAGGGCTCAGCGCCCGGCGAAAGAGCCAGCCTCTGGTTGACCATCGCCAGGATGCGGCCATTGGAGGGATCGATGACCACGGCGGTGCCGTTCATGCCGCCCAGAGCGTCGATGGCGGCCTGGCGAACCACCGGATCCTCGCCGGCCGTCACGTCGCCCGCGAAAATGTTTCGGTTGGCGAAGGAGCTGGCGGTGAATTGCTCAACAAAGCGGTGGCGGCGCGGGGTAATGGTGGCGGTAAAGGCCGCGCGGCGCAGACGTGCCCTGGCGCTGCCTCTGGCGGTAAGACGGACGGTGCTCCGGCTGGAGACGGTATTCCGCGTAGCGCGGGCAGCCCGGCCATGGGCAGCCGCGGACCTTGCTGCCGGTCTGGCGGCCGCGCCGGTGGAGCGAGCCGCGGCAGCGCGATGGCCGGCTGTGCGATGAGGTTCCGTCAGGTGGGATTCGGCTATCCTGGCGTGGCGCAGCGTGTGCGGCGCGTTCAGCGCCGCCGCGGTCCCGGCGCCCAAGCCGAAACCGGCCAAAACCAATGTGATAGCCCAAACCCTTGAAAATTTCATTCCGTCCGTGTCCTCTCTCCCGATGGAGTGTCGTGCTCTGCGCTTCCCCTCGGGGACGCACAGCTTGTGCCATTTTTTGAGCGGCCCTGCCCAGCAGGTGCTCTCGACAACCCGTTAAAATGAGCAGTTTCTAATGAAAAATCCCAAGAGTTGCACTGCTTTCAGGTTGCCGCAATTGCCGTACCACTCATGTCGGCCATTCCGCAGTGAAAACTCATTTGCCCCTGCGGCTGGAGCCAACTTTAGTTAGATGCACTCTCCGGCCTGTTGCAATCCGCGCAGCCTTTAATCCTGCTGCCAATTTCTCACGCAAGCCTTGAACCGCCGGCTGAACCGTCCGGCGTTCCTGCAGTTTCAGTTGCATCTGAAGGGCTATCTCTCAACTATAGCCCTTCTCCCAACAAAAATCCCGTCTTCGGAACCTCCCGGAGCCTGTTCATGCAGCTTCACGCGGCTTGGCCTCAGAACTGGGACCGCCGCATGAAGGCTGGTGTGTCCAGATCCCGCTGCGTCTCTTCGCCGCTTTCGGAAAACTCTCCTGCCGTTGGCTGGGAGCGGAATTCGTCGAAGACCCCCGGGCCGCGCGCGCCGCTCCTGCGCTCTGAAGCGTAGTCTCCAGGCAGTGGCGTGTAGGCCGGCTCCTCGGCCAATTCGGCAAACTTCGGCCGAGCCGGCTGGGCGGCCATTTCCACTTCCTCAGGCTCGTTCCTCTTCTCCGGCTGAACCCTCGCCTCCGGCTGAAAGGCCGCGGCCACCTCGTCCCGCGGGGCCGCTTCGCTGGCTGACCACGCATTGACTGGCTCTGTTCGGGCTGGCTCCGCGACGGGCGGAGGGACGGAGAAAAACTCCGATTGTTCCTTCTCTTCCAGCCTCCCCAGCCCGCCCGGTCCCTCCGGCTCGTTCAATTTGCCCAACTCGACCGCCTTTTCGGCGTCTTCTTCATCATCTGAGAGGAAGCGCGGCGGCGCGGCAGGCGGCTCGCCGAGCCAGTTGCCGGAAGCGACCAAGGGAACCGAGGCCAGCGGGACCGAAACCACCGGCGCCTCTTCGACGGTCAGCATACGCGCCCGCCGCTCTGGCATCTGCTCACGGAAACCGGTGGCGATGACGGTGATCTTCACCTCTTCGCCCATCTTCTCGTCCAGCACCGCGCCGAAGATGATGTTGGCGTCCTCGTGGGCAGAGGTCTGAATCAGCGACGAGGCCTCGTTGACCTCGGAAAGCTTCAGCGAACTGGAGCCGGTGATGTTGATGAGAATGCCGCGCGCGCCGTCAATGGCGCCAGCGTCAAGCAGGGGCGAGGCCATGGCCGCCTGGGCCGCTTCGATGGCGCGATTGGCGCCCGAGCGCACGGCCGTTCCCATCACCGCGTAGCCCATCCCTGCCATGGTGGTCTTCACGTCGGCAAAATCGCGGTTGATGATGCCGGGGATGGCGATAATGTCGCTGATGCCCTGCACGCCCTGGCGCAGCACGTCGTCGGCGATGCGGAAGCTCTCGAAAAAACCGGCGTCCTTGGCCACGGCCAGCAGTTTTTCGTTGGGGATCACGATCATCGTGTCCACGCTTTCGAGCAGTTCTTTCAAGCCGCGCTCGGCCTGCTGCAGGCGGCGCTTGCCCTCGAATCCAAAGGGGCGGGTGACCACGGCCACAGTCAGAATGCCCATCTCGCTGGCCAGCGAGGCGATGACCGGCGCGGCGCCGGTGCCCGTGCCGCCGCCTAGGCCAGCGGTGACGAAGACCATGTCCGCGCCTTCCAGGGCCTCGATGATCTTCTCCGAGTCTTCCAGGGCGGCACGCCGGCCTACGTCGGGGTTGGCCCCGGCGCCCAGCCCGGAGGTGAGCCGGACGCCCAGCTGCAACTTGACCGGGGCCTGCGAGGCCTTGAGCGCCTGCACGTCGGTGTTGGCGGCGATGAACTCGACGCCCTCCATGCGAGCCTGGATCATGCGGTTGACGGCGTTGCCACCGCCGCCGCCCACGCCGATGACCTTGATGCGAGCTCCGCGCACGCCCTCATCGTGGTACTGAATGCGCATTTCCCCAGCTTCATTTCTCTGCTCTTCCATTTGGGCTCCGGCCTCCTGATTCCCTGCCTCGAAATTCCCTGTCTCGAACAATTTCTGCCTCTTCTGCCGCGAACAAAATACATTAAAAACTCGATGCGAAGATGGCGCGCAATTTCGCGCGCAATGAGTCGCCTTCCGGCCCGCGGTTCGCCCTGGTGCGGTGGGTATACAAGAGCATGCCGATGGCGGCGGAAAAGCCGGGATGAGCCAGCTCGGCGGGCATCTGCGAGAGGCGAACGGGAACTCCGGTTCGCGCCGGAACCCGCAACTGGCTCTCGGTTACGTCGAGCATACCGGGCAGCATTGCTCCCCCGCCGGTGAGTACGCAGCCGGCACCCAGGGCATCCACGACACCCCCCTGGCGGAGGCTTTCTTTCACAAAATAAAGCAGTTCGCGGGCGCGAGGCTCGAGGATTTCGGCAACCATGCGCAAGCGCAACATCTGCGGCTGGGGGTTGGCGATCTCAATCTCCGCCAACTGCGGAATGGCTGTCACCACGGCGTGGCCGTACTGGCGCTTCAACTCCTCGGCCTGGGCCACGGGCATTTGCAGGCCCACCGCCAAATCGTTGGTAAAGTGCTGCCCGCCAATCGGAATCGAGGCGGTGTGCGCCACCGCGCCCTCGAAAAAGACCACCACGTCGCTGGAGTGGGCGCCGATGTCCACCAGGCAGACGCCTAGCTCCCGTTCGTCGGCCGAGAGCGTGGCCTCGGCGGCGGCAATCGACTCCAGCACGGCCTCGGTCACTTCCAGGCCGGCCCGGTTGGCGCAGGTCACCGTGCTCTGCAGCGCCGAGCTCGAGCAGGTGGCGATGTGCAGGTCCACCTCGAGCTTTTTGCCCACCATGCCCACCGGGTCGAAGATGCCCGGCTGGCCGTCGAGGATGAACTGGCGCGGCAGCAGGTGCAGAATCTCGCGATCAGCAGGGCGTTCGACGGCCCGCGCCCGCTCGACCGAGTTGCGCACGTCCTCCTTGTCGATCTCGCGCAGGCGGCTGCCCAGTTCGATTCCGCCGTTGGTGTTCAGGCCGCGAATGTGCGGCCCGCCCACGCCCACCACGCACTCGCCAATAATGGCCTGTGCTGCCTGCTCGGCCTGCTCGCTGGCCGCCTTCACCGCCTTGGCCGCCGGGCCAAGTTCGGCGATCAGCCCTTTGCGCATCCCCGCCGACTCGACGCACCCGTGCCCGCAGTAGCGCAGCGCGCCTTCATTCAGGTCCGCCGCCAGCACGCGGGTCCAGGCGCTGCCGATGTCGAGCACTACGATCAGGTTGTCCTGCTTCTGGCTCATCGCGCTCACTGGCCCTCTCCGGCAGAGGTGGCCGGAGGGGCGGTTGGGGGATTCTTACGCTTGCTCATGTTCAACGTGGCGTTTTTGATCTCCGCCGCGCGCCTGATTTCCTTCACCTTGACTTTGCTGTTCCTGGCCGCCTTTTCCGAGGCGGTCTTCGGCTTTGCGGAGGCCTTTCCATTCGCCTTGCCGCTATTTTTCGCGGATTTGGCCGCGCCTGCCAGCTTGTTCGCCGCTGCTTTGCCCGCCGCCGCGCTGCCCGCCGCTGGGTTGTTGGTCCGGCCCGGTTTGACTCCAGCCTTCCGCGCTGCGGACGAAGGTCTGGCCGCCGGAGTCCCAGGATTCTTCCCCTGGGATGAAGGCCTCTCCGCCGAGGCTCCAGTGCCCTTTTCCACGGACGAAGCCCTGCCTGTGGGAACCCCAGCGACGCCTGCCGCCTTATTGTCTGCGGGCTTATCCTGTCCGGCGCTGGCCGCGTTCTGTTGATCGGCGGCCGCCTGCGCGACGTCGGTTCCGGGAGCCATCTCGAGCACGGCCTGCCGGTCATAGCGCAAATCCACTGCTTCCAGTTTAGGATACTGCTGCCGCCACTCGCTGATGTGGGCCTTGTAGCGCTGGTAGCGCTCCAGAAAGTGATCTTCGCCGAAGTGGGCCAGGACGTCGGCGCCCTGCTCGGGCATCAGCACGCGCGCATCCTCGGGATCGGTCAGGTCAATCTCCGAAAGCTGCGTGGAGAGCTTCTGGCCATTCGCGTCCAGCTCGGCCAGCAGGCGCAGGAAGACCTTCATGCGCGCCTTGCGGCTGTCGCTTGAGTCGCCAGCGTCGATGCCCGTCACCACCGGGAAGGAGTAGTGCTGCTGGGCCATCATCGCCGCCGGCATGGAGAGCAGAATCCCGTTGGCGTCCACCAGCCCGATCTGCTGCCCCTGGCGCGCGAAGGCCACCGGCTGCCGCTCCACCACCGAAATGCGAATCCGGTTGGGCAGCAGACGCATGACCGTGGCCCGTTCGATCCAGGGAATCGCTTCCAGTTGGCGGCGGCGCTCGCCCAGCGGAACAAAGAAAATGTTGCGCCCGATGTCCTCGCCGAAGACCGGCAGCATCTGGTTGCGGCTAACCTGGGTCAGGCCGGTGGCCTCGATGTCATCTGTGCCGTTGATGCGGAAGCGGCCGTCGCGGCTCAGCCAGGTCTTCAGGAGGCAGGCCGAGGCAGTCAGCCCGCCCAGCACAATCAGCGTGAACAGAAGCAGAAAAACGCGCCCCATCCTGCTCGCCGGACGCCACCAGCGGCCGCGCGGCCCGTCAAAGCGGCTCCCGCCAAGGCGCGAGGCTCCCTTGCGAGGCAGTTCGTCCTCCTCGGGGTCTTCCTCCAGCGGCATGCCGGGCAGCGCGCGGCCCGTCTGGGGCGCACTCTGCTGCACGCGCCGGAAGCGAGACTCCGCGGGCGCGTTTTCCTCACACGCTAAGGGACGGTTTTGGATGGTGGTTTCCGTTGTCACGCCTGAGCAAGGTCGTGAGATTCGCCAGACCTCACTATAGACCAGCGGCCGGACCAGCGCCCACCGTCTTTTCTCGCAAGTTGGCCAAAAGGAATCCGCACCGTTACGGGCGAAATCGTTTAGCGGCGGATCAGGGCGCGTTCCGCCCTGATTCCCGGGTGCGGCCAGGGCCTTGCCGGAGGGGCAGCATTGCTGAAAACCGGTCTTCCGCGCGTACAAATCCAGCCGTGCATTGACTGTGGTAGGATGTGGCTACTCTGCGCCAGAAGGAGAGGTTTTTACTATGCCGAAGTTTGTAATCGAGAGAGAAATTCCCGGAGCCGGCAAGCTAACGCCGGAGCAACTGCATGGAATTTCGCAGACCTCATGCGGCGTTCTGCGTGAGATGGGCCCCGAGATTCAGTGGGTGCACAGCTACGTCACCGACGACAAGATTTACTGCGTCTACATTGCCCCCAATGAAGAAGCGGTGCGCACGCACGCCCAAAAAGGCGGTTTCCCGGCCAACCGCATCTCGCAGGTCCGGTCGGTGATCGACCCAACCACTGCGGAGTAGCCGCAGAGAGCAACAGTACTGTAACCGCATGATCCGGTAATTTCGCTCCTGACTGTAGGGGTTCTCCAGGTCCCGTTTTTGGGACCTGGAAGATTACGAATTCATGTGGGCGTGGTACCAGGCCGCGCCGTCGCGAGCCTTTGCGGGCTATAGCATTTTCGGAATTGCTGTGGACCGAAGCCTCACACTCCAGTGGCTTTTTCCTTTGCGGGGTCCCCACGGACAGGTCTCCGTCCGTGGGGTGTTTTGCGGGGTCCCCACGGACAGGTCTCCGTCCGTGGGGTGTTTTGCGGGGTCCCCACGGCAGGTCTTCGTCCGTAGGGTGGAAGTAAAAGCCACACTCAATGCACTCAAAAGGACTACATTTATACCGAAAATACTGTCAAGACGCAGAGAGCCGCGCGTCATTGAAATCGTTGAAAGACTCGAAAAAACTGGGTACGCAAAGGCCTAGGCGGATCTATGCCGCCGTGCTGTACGGCGAATATGGCGCTGGCTTTGGAGCGCAACCCGCATCCGCTTGCGGGTCAGTCGCCCAATCCGAGCCGATCCTCCTGTACACTGGAGAGTTCAAGGCCATGAAAAACAAACTTCCCATCGGTATCCTGGGCGCGACTGGAATGGTCGGCCAACGGTTTATTCAGCTTCTTGAGCGCCACCCCTGGTTCGAGGTCACGTGGGTAGCGGCCAGCGACCGCTCCAGCGGCAGGCTCTACGGCGAGGCCGCCCGCTGGCGGCTCGACACGCCCATGCCCGAGCGCATCGCCCAGATGACCGTCGCCGCGGCCGATCCGAGCGCCGCGGCCGACGGGGGACAGCCCGCGCCGAAGATCATTTTTGCCTCGGTGGACGCCGCCATCGCCCGCGAACTGGAGCCGAAGTTTGCCGCCGCCGGCTGTGCCGTGCTGTCGAATTCGAGCGCCTACCGCATGGCTCCCAACGTGCCCCTGGTCATTCCCGAGATCAACGCCGAGCACCTGCACCTGATCGAGGAGCAGCCCTCGCGCCAGGAGTCGGGCGGCTACATGGTGACCAATCCGAATTGCTCGACCATCGGCCTGGTGATGGCCCTCAAGCCCATCGAGGAGCGCTTTGGCCTCGAACAAATCATCGTCACCACCATGCAGGCGGTCAGCGGCGCCGGCTACCCCGGCGTTCCCTCGATGGACATTCTGGGCAACGTGGTGCCTTACATCAGCAGCGAAGAAGAGAAGATGGAGGCCGAGACCCTCAAGCTGCTGGGCAAACTCTCTGGCCATGCGGTCACGCCGCTGGCCGCGCGCATCAGCGCCAGTTGCAACCGGGTCGCGGTCGAGGACGGCCACACCGAAAGCGTCTCCGTCAAGCTGGGCAACAAACTGGGCCGAGCGGTGACGCACGAGGATATTCTTGCCGCCTGGGCCGATTTTCGTCCCCTCGCCGGCCAGGGCTTGCCGACCGCTCCCGAGCAGCCCATCCAGTGGGTGCCGCAGCACGACCGCCCGCAGCCGCGCCTGGACCGCAATCGCGGCAATGGAATGGCCGTAACCGTGGGCCGGTTGCGTCCCTGCGGCGTGCTCGACTGGAAGTTCACCGCGCTCTCGCACAACACCATTCGCGGCGCCGCCGGAGCTGCTATCCTCAACGCCGAACTGCTGGCCAGCCTGGACAAGCTTTAGTAGACGGTTTGGCAAGCAGCATCCAGCCGGTTTTGAAAGGGCACGGCTTTAGCCGTGCCATAGAAGCAGCAAAAACAGACGCGGCTGTAGCCGCCGAGGGAATGGAAATTGTGGAAACGGCATTCCCTCCAGGGCTAAAGCCCCGAGATTATTTCTCTCTGGCATGCGGCACGACTAAAGTCGTGCCCTTTCAAAGCATAGGAAGTCTCAAATGAGCTTGGTAGTAATGAAGTTTGGCGGCACGTCGGTCGAGGATCCGGCGGCCATCGGCCGTACGGCGGCCATTGTGGCTGGGCGCGTGGCGCAGGGTAAGCAGCCCGTGGTGGTGGTCAGCGCCATGGCCAAGGTTACCGACCAGTTGCTGCGCGCCGCCGCGGCAGCCTCGACCGGCGACCGCACCGCAGCCTTGGAGATCAGTTCGCGCCTCCGGGCGCGCCACCGCGAGACCGCCTCCGAACTGGTCAGAAACCCCGCCGATTGCGCCGCGCTGCTCGATTTCATCGACCAGAAATTCGACTCGCTCGACGAGGTGCTGCGCGGCCTGGCGGCCATTCTGGAATTGACCCCGCGCATCTCCGACCTGATCACCAGCTTCGGCGAGCGCACCTCCAGCCGCATCGTCGCCGCCGCCTTCCGCGAGCGCTCGATCGACGCCGTCCACGTGGACGCTCGCGAGGTCATCATCACCGACTCGCAGTTCCAGAAGGCGGTTCCGCAGGACGAGTTAATCGAAGCCCGCGCCGCCGAAAAGCTGCGCCCGCTCACCCTTTTAGGCCAGGTTCCGGTGATGGGCGGCTTCATCGCCTCGAACGAGGCCGGCATCACCACCACGCTGGGCCGCGGCGGCTCGGATTTCACCGGCGCTCTGATCGGCGGCGCGCTCTCGGCCGAGGCCATCGAAATCTGGACCGACGTGGACGGCATCATGACCGCCGATCCTCGCGTCTGCTCCGATGCCCTGCGCGTCAAGCTCATCAGCTTCGAGGAGGCCGCCGAGCTGGCCTACTTCGGCGCCAAGGTGCTGCACCCGGCCACCATCCTGCCGGCCGTCAAGAAGAACATTCCCGTGCTGGTGCTCAACAGCCGCAACGCCAGTTGCGAGGGCACGCGCATCACCTCGCTGGCGCCGCGCTGCAAAAGCCCCTTCAAATCCATCGCGGTCAAGAAAAAACTCTCCATCATCGACGTGGTGGCCAGCCGTATGTTGATGACCCACGGCTACTTGAGCGAGGTCTTCACGATCTTCGACCGGCACCAGTGCCCGGTCGACATGGTTTCCACCAGCGAGGTCTCGGTTTCGCTCACCGTGGACTCGAACGAGAAGCTGTCGGCCATCGCCGCCGATCTGGGGCAACTGGCCGATGTAAAGTACGAGGGCAAAAAGGCCCTCATCTGCCTGGTGGGCGACGACATCCGCGGCCAGAGCGGCATCGCCGCCCAGGTCTTCACCGCCGTCCGCCACATTAACGTGAGGATGATCTCGCAAGGGGCGAGCGAAATCAACATGAGCTTTATGATCGACGAAGAGGACGCCGACGAGGCCGTGCGCTCGCTCCACGCCGCTTTCTTCCAGGAGCCCGACCCGGCCGTCTTCGACGTGGAGGCCCGCAAAACTGCTTCTAAAAGCAGCTCTTAGCTGTTAGCTTTAGCTATTAGCTCGTTCCGTGGCCCACTAATTCCGTGGTCCGCTGTTGGTTGAGTGCCCCACCCAGGGTCCGGTTTCACTGCATGGGTGCCCCACCCTCGGCGCTGTCATTCTGACCCTGAGCTTGTCGAAGGGGCAGCGAAGTCGAAAGCCTGCCCTGAGCGTAGTCGAAGGGAAGCTGCTTCTTGAAACTTTGCGGCTAGGGTGCGATAGCACAAAAGTTCATCCCCAGTTGTTCTTAGCTAAAAGCTAAGAACTGTTTTTCGAGGTTCTTATGCAATTTCTGGTTCTTGGCAAGGGAAAAACCGGCAGTCTGGTTGCTGAAATCGCCCAGGAGCGCGGCCACACGGTCCGCGCGCTCGACGAAACGGAGAACGTCAACGCCTCGGCCCTCACCGCCGCCGCTTTGACAGGGATCGACGCGGTCATCGACTTCACCACCCCTGAAGCGGCTCTGAAGAACATGCGCGCCGTGCTCAACCTCAGTGGGCGCATTGTCGTCGGCACCACTGGCTGGTACGCCCACCTGGACGAGATGACGGTTCTCGCGCTTCAGAAGGGCGGCGCGCTGCTCTACGGCACCAACTTTTCCATCGGCGTACAAAAGCTCTTTCGCCTCACCGCTTCACTGGCCAAGCTGCAAGGCTACAACTTCTCCATCAGTGAGACCCACCACGTCTCCAAGCTCGACGCCCCCTCCGGCACCGCCATCACCCTGCGCGAGATCATCCAGGCCGCCCGCCCCCAAGCCGAAGCTGGCCAGGATATTCCCATCGCCTCTCACCGCGTGGGCGATGCCAAGGGCGAGCACATCGTCACCGCCTGGAGCGAGACCGACACTCTCGAAATCCGCCACGATGCCCACAGCCGCCGCGGCTTCGCCCTCGGTGCCGTTTGCGCCGCCGAGTGGCTCGCCCGCAAATCCGGCGCCTGGGACTTCCGCGAAATCTTCGACCAGTTGTAGCGGCAGTTCCTCTGCTGGGGGCGTTATGCGCTGGGAAAGAAGACGGCGGGCGACACATGAAACCGCTTGCTAAGCTGCTCAATGTGCGCCGTATTCAGCTTGCGCTTCCCTGAGAGCACTTCGGAGACGACGCTCTCTCCGCCCAGGTCGGCAGCCAGGTCGCGTTGCTTCAAGCCGTGCCGGTCGAGCAGAAAACGGAGCACCTCGGCCGGGGAGGCTTGCGGAACCGCATAATGCTCCTCTTCATAGCGCTCAATCAACAGCGTGAGCAGCTCGATAGCCTCCAACTGCGCCGCGGTCGGGCGCGGCTCAGAGGTCAGCCGGTAGAGGGCCTTGGTGTAAGCCGCAAGCTGCTCTTCGGAGCGAATCAGGTGCGGCGCCCCGCGTTCGATCATTCTTGCCGGATTTGCTAGAACTGTAGCCATTCCGCCCTCTTCTTCCCGGTCGCGGCGCACCACCGGTCGTACTCCTTGCGCGTCATAAACGACCCGATATATACGTGCCCCTGGGTCAAATCTCCGTCGATCACCCTGACATAATGAACCGCCATGATGAGCCGGTAGCGGTTGTGCCGGATGTTGAAGACGACAAAACCGTCAACGTCGTCCGCATCGGGGAAGGTTGCTCGCAACTGCTGAAAATTCCGCCATCGAGCAGCTTTCACAATCCGGGTCACAATTCGAATCCAGGAGCCGATCTCCCGAGCCGCCTCCTGATACTCCTCAGACGCTTGCTGAAGGCGCTTGATGGTGACGATATGCATTATCCAAGAATACTTCGCAACTTGCGAAGCGTTAATGCCGGGTTCCCGTCCTCGGATGGCGGCGCGGCGTTGCCTTCATGTGGGGTCTCGCCTCGGCTGTGCGTGCGCCGCAGAATGCGGGCACATTCGCCATCTGCTTGATGAAGACCTGGAAGCTGGGGCGCCCAAGCTGCAGCGTGGACCAATAACTTGACCGGCTGAATAGCGGCTTGTGCTGGGCAATGAGCTGGTTGTCGAGAATCTTCACGCCGCAGAGGAGGTTATTTTTGGGCTGGAGGATGGTCTTCGCCGGGTCGTGCTCCGGCAGGTCCTTGTCTTTCTCCCAATCGAAGTCGCAGCCATAGCGCTGGCCGTCCATGTAAGTCAATTGCAGCAGCCCTTCGCTGCGAACCACGCGCCCGGTGACGGTATCTCTTGCCGCGCCCGCCCGGTCGGTGTGGCTCACGTTGGCGCCTGGCTTCAATCCCGCCTCGGCGCCGGCAAGCCCCTGGAAGAAATAGGCCCAGAAAACGCGCCTGTCGGCATCGCTCAATTGCTCGAAGCGCGGGCAGAGGGACTTCACGGCCCACGCTCGCTTGCGCGAAAGCAGCTCAGGCGGCAGCGCCTCCTCGACAATCCGGCTCCAGGCGGGATTCCAGGTCTGCTCATCGAGATCGGCTTTCTTCTCGGCAATCGGCGTGAGCGGGACCGGTTTGACCGCCGCCTTGGGCTGAACGGGCTCCGGCCGTGATAGGACCAGGCCGCGGCAACCGGTAAAAGCGCCGAGCGCCGCGCAAACCACGATCCAAATCATCCTCGACATGGCCGCAAACCCCGTACCTCTGCTTCAGATGCGCGTTTTGGCACTGCGGTAAACGCCAGTGAGCAAAATCTTTACTGGAGATGGCTTGAAACAAGGCCGATTGGGTTTCGGGGGTCTTGCCGGGCAGTGGCGTTGGCTAGTGGAACCCCATCCCATTCGCGTTCTTTGCGAAAAAGCGTGGGAAGCCACAAATGTCAACCGCAGTTCACTCCTTGTCGCGCCGGACCTTACCCCAGAAACATTCCCGCAATCGAGGCCGAAATCAGGTTGGCCATCGTCCCGGCGAGCATGGCGCGGACGCCCAGCCGGGCCAGTTCGTTGCGCCGCTCGGGGATCAAGGCGCCGATGCCGCCAATCTGAATGCCGATCGACCCCAGGTTCGCAAATCCGCACAGAGCAAAAGTGGCGATGGTGAAGGAGCGCGGCGCGAGCGTGGCCTTTTGCGCGCCCAGCGCAATGTAGGCGACGACCTCATTGAGCGCCATGCGCGTGCCCAGCAGGTTGCCGATGGCGGCGCAGTCGCGCCAGGGAACACCGATCAGCCAGGCCATGGGGGCGAAGAGGAAGCCGAGAATCTGCCCCAGCGAGCCGGGGATCCAGTGCAGGCCGCTGTGCAGGTGAGCCCAGAGCAGCAGGCTGTCCAACAGGGCCACCAGCGCCAGAAAGCTGACCAGCATGATGGCCACATTCATGGCCAGCTTGCCGCCGTCGATGGTGCCGCGGGCGATGGCCCCGACGAGGTTTTCTTCCCGGTGCAGCTCGTCCCTGGGAATCACAACCTTGCCCTCGGTGGCCGGCGCACCGGTCTCTGGAACCAGCATCTTGGCCACCAGAATGGTTCCCGGCGAGGTCATGATGACGGCGGCCAGCAGGTGCTCGGGCGCCACGCCCTGGGCAATGTACATGGCCATGATGCCGCCGGAGACGTGGGCCATGCCGCTGGTCATGATCGTCATCAGCTCGCTCTCGGTGGCCCCGGCCAGAAAGGGGCGGATGGTCAGCGGCGCTTCGGTCTGGCCCATGAAGATTGAGGCGGCCACGTTCATGCTCTCCGCGCCCGAGATGCGCATCGTCTTCAGCATGATCCAGGCCAGGGCGCGAATGACGATCTGCATCACGCCGATGTGGTAGAGCACGGCAAAGAATGCGGAGATGAAGATGATGGTCGGCAGCACCTGGAAGGCGAAGATGGAGCCCATCGAGCCCGATGGGAGGCCCAGCGGGCCAAAGAGGACCTTGGTGCCGGCGTAGGTCGAGGCGAGCAAGGACTTGACCACGCCGCCGGCCCACTCGAGGCCCTGCTGGCCATAGGAAAAGCGCAGCACCAGGAAGGCAAAAACCAGTTGCAGCCCCAGCCCCCAGGCGACCGTGCGCCAGCGGATGCGCTGACGGTCGGCCGATCCCAGCCAGGCCGCCATGAGCACGGCCAGAATTCCCAGGATTCCAGTGAATCGATCCAAAGCGGGCTCCTTGAAAATAGCTTCTAGCTGCTAGCTTCCAACTTTTCCCTCGTACGCCAAGCGAATCTCGGCATAAGTCTGGGTTGTGTCAGGGCACGGCTTTTGAGCCTGCCCTGAGCGGAGCCGAAGGGTGCCGCAAAAGCTTCAGAATCAATGGGGCTTTAGCCCCGGAGGAAATGTCGACCAGCCAAAGTGAACTTATGCTGGGTACTCCCAAGGCGTCTGTGCACCCGGGCGCTGCGCCCACCGCTCACCATCAGGCTAGCAGCTAGAAGCCAGAAGCCGCACTGCCCGCATCGCGCAAATAGACCTCGGTCGATTCGCGGTTGAAGACGCGGCTCACGAGCTGAACCGGCTCGGGCGGCGCGGCGGCGATGGTGATCGACTGCCTGAGCAGCGCCGCCGGTTCGGCCAGCAGACCCGCATGGGTGGCGTAAAGAGTGGCGAGCGGCTGGCCCTTTTCCACGCGCGCCCCCCGCCGGGCGTGAAACTCAATTCCGGCGTGAGGATCGACCGGCTCCCCGGCCCGCTCACGCCCCGCGCCCAGCCGCTGCACGGCCCAGCCGAGGGCGGTTGTGTCCAGGTCGGCGACGAATCCACTCTCCCAGGCCTCGACCACCTGGGTCGCGCCCGGCGAGTGGAAGCCGCCTGGATCGTCGAAGACGCGAATCTCGCCGCCCTGCGCCGCGATCATCGAGAAAAAGACTCTCAAGCCCGAGCCGTCGGCCAGGGCCGCCTCGGCACGTGCGTAGCCCAACTCCGGTGTGGCAGCCTGGCCGCCCAAGTGGACCATCCAACCGGCCAGAAGAAGCGAAAGCTCGCGCAAGTCTTCGCTTTCCGGGTTCCGCTCACCGCGCAGGAGCTCGACCGCCTCAACCAGCTCGATCCAGTTGCCGGCGCAGCGGCCCAAGGGCTGCCCCATGTCGGTCAGCAGAGCCACGGTGCGCGTTCCGGCCGCCTCGGCCGTGGCCACCATCAGAGCAGCCAGGTACTCGGCCTCCTGCCGCTTGCGCAGGAAGGCGCCAGAGCCGGTTTTTACGTCCAAAACCAGCGCGTCTAGGCCCGCCGCCAGCTTTTTACTCAGAATGGAGGCGCAGATCAGCCCCGGGCTTTCGACCGTGCCGGTGCGGTCCCTCAAGGCATAGAGCACGCGGTCGGCGGGGACCAGCAAGGGGGTCTGGCTGACGATGGAGGCGCCGCAGCGGGCCAAAACAGCCTCAAATTCGGCGAGCGTGAGGGCGGTGCGGTAGCCGGGAATCGCCTCTAGTTTGTCCAGCGTTCCGCCGGTGTGGCCCAGGGCGCGTCCGCTGATCATCGGCACGCACAACCCGCAGGCCGCGGCGATCGGCGCCACCAGAAAGCTGGTTTTGTCGCCCACCCCGCCTGTGGAGTGCTTGTCGACGGCCACTTTGCCCAGCCGCTGGGGTGAAAATTTCTCTCCCGAGTCGCGCATGGCCAGGGTCAGCGCACGCGTCTCGTCGAGGTCAAGCCCGCGCAGAAAAGCGGCCATCAGCCAGGCCGAGAGCTGCTCGGGCGGAATCGACCCGTCGGCCGCGCCGGAGACCAGAAAGCCGATCTCACACTCGTTCAGCGCACCCCCGTCGCGCTTTTTGCGGATCAGGTCGATCACGTGCAAGGCAGAGTGCGGGGAAACGCGCGGCAAAGCGGAGGTGGACGAAGTGGAGGTGGGCATAACGGCGGCAGAGCCTCGATTCGCTGACGGTTTGCCGGACGGGAGGGCCACTCACTGAACTTGCCAGCGGGCTTGCTGAACTTGTGCGAGCATTCACCAGCGGCTGGCTATTTCCGGCTGTTGAGATTATCGCAAGAGCCAGAGGCGCAAAAGCTCACGGGCCGAAATTTGACACCGGGGACGGGATTTGCGAGACTCAGAACTGTCGCCGGTTTAGCGCCTAGCGCTAGGCTTGTGTGCTGTGCCGAAGTGGCGGAATTGGCAGACGCGCGTGGTTCAGGTCCACGTACTCGCAAGGGTGTGGGGGTTCGAGTCCCTTCTTCGGCACCAAGTCCTTTCAAATCAATAATTTATCGCCATGGTG
>Ga0182013_10001015_pt1 | contig 38997 bp, 32 predicted proteins | sample 612S2MmetaG_FD_120487 | JGI IMG/M metagenome (GOLD analysis project Ga0182013, IMG submission 120487) | Permafrost microbial communities from Stordalen Mire, Sweden - 612S2M metaG | ecosystem: Environmental > Terrestrial > Soil > Wetlands > Permafrost | place: Sweden: Stordalen | collected... | reverse complement strand
GCCGGTCTCACGCTTGCTCGGATAGAATGAGGGCGAGATGTATGCCTGCGGTCCCTGGAATATCGCCAGCGCTTCGGAATTTTCCCTGTATTCCTTCCATAAGGGATTGGCGCGCGCGATGTGACCCCGCAGCATCCCGTGCGGAGCGGGTTCTGCTTGGGTTTCGACCGGGATGTGGTTCGCGGTGAGTCCCGAATCGCATGTCGTCACCAGCGTCGCAAGCGGGCGTGCGCGCATCAGCGCTTGCAGCACGTCGGCGCGGGATTCGTTGAAATACGCGGGTAGGTACAAGATGTTTCCTCGAGGGTCGGCGGCCCTTTTCCGGTTCGAGCCTAAAGGTTCTGCGCGGGCAGTGCCAGCGGCAAAATAAAGGCCTTGACCGTCTCGGGGATCATATCGTGTACTGCCACGCTGGTTCGACTGCCAATGGAGTCAATTGAATATCGTGGTGCCACCAATCAAGGCGTTGAGTCGGGGACTGGCGCTCATCTGCGTGCTCGCCTCATTGGCGCAGACCTCGATGGCGGGAGGGGTCAGTGCCTACCTGCCGCTCAATCTCGAACCGGAAATGGAACGGCAGATCGAGCGCGTGCTCATCCTGGCCGATGAGCCCATTCTCAAGCGGCCATTCGCGGTGGCCCTGGTTCTGGATGCACTGCCACAGGCCTGCCTGATCGACAAGCCGCTGTGTACCAAGGTGAAGAGGTACTTGCAGCGCTACTCGCGCGACTATGCGGTGACGCATGCCAGTGCGACCGGTGCGCTGACGCACGGCGCCGACGGTACGGTGCCGAATGAGCACGGTCTGCCGACCGGCAGCGCCTGGGAACTGTCGGCGCAGGGATATGTTCAGCCCAACGACTACGTGCTGCTGAGCGGCGGCGCCATCGCTTATTCGGGGCGCACCGTACCGACCGGCTCCATATTGAGCCTCGGCTTCAATTGGGCCCAATTGGATGTCGGCTTTCGGGATCACTGGTTTTCGCCCGCCACCGACAGCAGCTCCTTGATCAGCACCGAAGCGCCGACCATGCCCTCGGTGACTTTGTCGAATTACGAGCCTCTCACCCGGCTCGGGTTTCAATATGAGTTGTTTGCGGCGCAGATGTCCCGATCCGACCATATTCTTTACCTGGGCAAGGAGAGCAGCGGCAAACCGCACTTGTTCGGCGCGCAATTGTCCATCGAGCCTTTCAGCGGCTGGTCGCTTGGGGTGAACCGGCTTCTGCAGTATGGCGGCGGCATTGGAATGCCGGATTCCGCGCACTTCCTGCTCAAGGATTTTTTCCAGCCCAGCGGCTTGGTGCAAACGCAGGGCAATCAACAGGCCTCGTATGTCAGCCGCTTCATCTTTCCCGGCAAGACTCCTTTCGCCGTCTATTTTCAGTACGGGGGCGAGAACACCTCGGACGGCGGAAGCTATCTGCTGGGCAATGCCGCACTCACCGCCGGCATCGATATTCCACGGCTGGCGCGCCACTTCGATATGACTTACGAAGTGTCCGAGTGGCAGAACAACTGGTACGTCCACTATCTCTACCTGGACGGAATGACGAATGACCGGCTGGTGCTGGGCCAATGGGGCGCCGACCAGCGCAACTTCGGCGACGGCGTCGGCGCGCGCAGCCAGATGCTGCGCGTCGGCTGGGAGCCGCCGTTCGGCGGTTATCTGGAAGAGCGCATCCGCACCGTGGCGAATCAGACTTATTATGCCGGGGACCTGCGTACCTATGTGCCGGGCAACGCGGCCTATCCGTACCACCATTACTACGATGTCACCGTGCGCTATTCGCGGCCCTGGAAGGACCTGACTCTGGGCGGCGAGGTGCTCGCCGGACGCAACGTGTTCGGCGAATCCTTTTCCCGGATTTCTGGCTTCGTGCGCTACGGCGGCGATGAGCGCACGCGCGACGAAAGTTCGCCCGACGAGGATTCCGACAGCGGCGCGGACAGCAGCGCGGACAGCGGCGCGTCGCAGCAGCGCGCTTCGGAGAGATTCGTCGACGCCGGCATGAACATCAACCGCGTGCGCGCGGATGTGCAGCAGGGCATCCCCATCACCACCAGCAATACGGGCATCGGTCCGCATCTCGGACTGGGCGCGAGGCGCGCGGTCTCCGACAACAACGACCTTGGCGTTCGCCTCGAATTGGACCAGGTCCACGGGCACTCCCTGATCGGGGTGCGCGCCGTCGATTACCGGTATCGCTTCAACGACGCCTTCGCGCTCGGCGCCTTCGCCGGCGCGGTTCGCTACGACGCGGCGACGCCCGCGTATGGAATATATTTCGGACTCGGCGCGCTGTGGCGCAATGTCCTTCCTCAATGGGATGTGGGCTTCGATCTGCGCCACGCGCAGAACGCGGCGCGCGACCACATTCTCGCCAGCGATCCGCAGGGAGGCAGGCCGGATTCATTCTACAAAGTCGAGACTGCGCTGCTGTACTTGTCCAGAAGATTTTAGGTCGGCGCCGGCTAGAGACCTCGTCGCCACCCATGCGCATCATGCACGTCATCCTGTCCCGCGGCTTCGCCGGATCCGAGCGCTATGCCGCGGAGCTCGCCAGCTTTCAATCGGCCCTGCACGACGTCACCCTGATCGTGCGCCGCAGCCACCGCAGCCGGTTCGGTACCTCCATCGTCGATGCCGTCTCCGACCGCGTACGAGTCTCGCCCGTTCCGACCTGGCTCGGTACGCAGCATGCGATAGAGCAGCACATCCGCGAATTCCGTCCGGATGTCATTCACACGCACCTGCGCAGGTCCGGCCGCATCATCGCACGCGCGCACGCCGCCGTTCCGTCGGTTGCCACCCTGCACAACAGCGCGAACGGTCCGCATTTCTTCGAACTCGACGGGCTGATCTGCAACGCCCATTGGCAGGTGCGGGAGATTCCCGTCTCCTATCAAGGACAGGTGTTCAAGCTCAATCAGCTGTTCACGCCGCATCGGCGGCTGGACGCTGCGGAAATATCCGCGCTGCGCGAATCCCTGGGCGTCGCGCCCGGACATTACCTGGTCGGCGCGGTGGCCCGCCTCGCCCGCAGCAAGGGCCTCGACACTCTGATCGACGCGTTTCGCGCCGCCGACCTGCCCAATGCCCGCCTCGTCATCCTCGGTGATGGGCGGGAGCGCGGAAGACTGGAGCGGCGCCTCGGTCCGAACATGGCGATGCCCGGCTTTCGCAAGAACATCAAGGATTTCTATCAGGCATTCGATCTGTTCGTCTGCCCTTCGCGGCGCGAACCATTGCCGCTGGTCATGTTGGAGGCCTTCGACGCGGGTCTTCCGATCATCGCCTCCACCGCAGACGGCTGCCGCGAACTCATCGAAGAGTACGGAGGAGACCTTTTCCCGATCGGCGACGCGCCGGCGCTGGCAGCGCTGATCCGCAGCCACGCCTGCGCTCCGAGACGGCGGCAGGCGTACGATCTGTCGCCGCATTTCATCGAGAACGTCAATCGAACCATCATCGAAGTCTACGACGAGCTGATTGCGAACCGCCGGCGCGGCGCATCCGGCGGCGCACGCGAAGACTAGGCGGGCGCGGCGTCGGGCGCGGCGCAGAGCGAGGAGCGGATCAGAAACCTCAGGTTGAGCGGCGCCTCGAGCGAGAAGCTCGCACCGCGTCCGGCAACCACATCGATCGTCCAGCGCGTATGCGCCCACAATTTGAACTGTTCCCGATCCATCCAGACTTCGCAGCCGGCGATTTCGCCGACCTTTTCATCGATGCTTCCCAGTTTGAATTCGCCCACCTGGAAGCACATGGGTGCGCTGCCGTCGCAGCAGCCGCCCGACTGATGGAACATGATGGGGCCGTGCGCCGCCTTGAGCTGCTCGATCAGCTTGCGGGCCGCGTCGGTCACGCCGACGCGGCCTGATTCCAAGAGAATGACGTTGCTCACGGGCGGTTCCGAAGGTTTGCCGTTGCGCCCTAGAAGAAGCCGAGCGCCTTGTCGCTGTAGCTGACCAGAACGTTTTTCGTCTGCTGGTAGTGATCCAGCATCATCTTGTGGGTTTCCCGTCCGATGCCGGATTTCTTGTAGCCGCCGAACGCGGCATGTGCCGGATAGGCGTGGTAGCAATTGGTCCACACGCGGCCGGCTTTGATGCCCCTGCCGAACCGGTACGCGGTGTTGAGGTCGCGCGTCCAGATGCCGGATCCCAGCCCGTACAATGTGTCGTTGGCGATCTCCAACGCCTGCTCCGGAGTGTCGAATACGGTGACCGAAACGACAGGGCCGAAGATCTCCTCTTGGAACACGCGCATTTTGTTGTGCCCTTCGAATATCGTGGGCTTGATGTAGTACCCGCCCGCCAGTTCTCCGCCCAGCTTGTTCGCCTCGCCGCCGGCGAGGATCTTGGCGCCCTCCTTCTTGCCGATGTCCAAGTACGACAGGATTTTCTCGTATTGGTCATTGGACGCCTGCGCGCCGATTTGAGTGCTCATCTCGTACGGGTCGCCCTGGCGGATGCCTTCCACCCTCTTCACGGCGCGCTCCATGAAGCGGTCATAGATGGAACGCTGCACCAATGCCCGGGACGGGCAGGTGCACACTTCGCCCTGATTCAAAGCGAACATCGCAAAGCCTTCCAAGGCTTTGTCGACGAAGGCATCGTCTTCCCGCATCACATCCGCGAAGAAAATGTTCGGGGATTTTCCGCCGAGTTCCAGCGTGACGGGAATGATGTTCTCGGACGCATACTGCATGATGAGCCGGCCGGTGGTGGTCTCGCCGGTGAACGCGATCTTGGCGATTCTCGGGCTCGATGCAAGCGGCTTGCCGGCCTCGAGGCCGAACCCGTTGACGATGTTCATCACTCCCGCCGGCAAGATGTCTTGAATGAGCTCGGCCAGGACCAGCAGCGACATCGGCGTCTGTTCGGCGGGTTTGATGACCACGGTGTTGCCGGCCGCCATCGCGGGGGCGAGTTTCCATGCCGCCATCAGAATCGGGAAATTCCAAGGAATGATCTGGCCGACTACGCCCAGCGGCTCGTGGTAGTGATAGGCCACCGTATCGTCGTCGAGTTCCCCCAACGATCCTTCCTGGGCGCGCACGCAGCTGGCAAAGTACCGGAAATGATCGACCGCCAGCGGCAAATCGGCGAGATTCGTCTCGCGGATGGGCTTGCCGTTGTCATAGGTTTCCACGGCCGCGAGGAACGGCAAATACTGCTCCATTCGATCCGCGATTCGATTGAGGATCCGCGCCCTCTCCGCCACCGCGGTGCGGCCCCATTGATCGGCGGCCGCGTGCGCGGCATCGATGGCGCGCTCCACATCGGCCGCCTGCGAACGGGCGATCCTGCAGATGACCTGCCCGGTGGTGGGCGATATGTTGTCGAAATACTCCCCCTTCACGGGAGCCACCCATTCGCCTCCGATGAAATTCTCATAGCGCGAACGCAGCGGGATTTTGCGCTCCAAGGTTTTCAGATGGGCGGCGAAAGAGCCGCTTTCGTGGATGGGTCCGGCGGTACCCTGACCGCTCGGCTGTCGCAACTCGGCGGAACTGACGGAACTCATGGCCAACCTCCTTCGGATTATTCGACGCAGCTTTGTTCGAACTCTACGCTTGAACGCCGACCGCGCCAATGCGTCCCTCAAAAGCGGTGACAGCCTCTTAGGCGGGTGACATGATAATCGCGTTGCAGCAGTTCAGAAGCGGGAGGCCGAGGTACATGGGAGCAGATGCGTTCAACTCTGTGGATGAGACCCATGCGGGCGGTTGCCTGTGCGGGGGGGTGCGCTACCGCATCCGGGGCGAACTCAGAGGAGTGATTGCCTGCCACTGCGCTCAGTGCCGGCGCACGAGCGGACATTACGCGGCCATGACGAGTGCGCCTTCGGCGAATATCATCACGGTTTCCGATTCGTTGGTCTGGTACAGGTCATCGGACACGGCCGAGCGCGGATTCTGCAGCCGCTGCGGCGGCAATGTGTTCTGGAAGCAAGCCGGGCGCGACGCCGTCAGCATTACCGCCGGGACGCTGGATACGCCGACCCGCCTCAAACTGGAAAAGCACATATTCGTGGCGGATAAATCCGACTATTACACCATCGACGACGATGCCCCCCAGGCGCAGCAGTGGTAGCGGCGATACCGATCGCGCTTTCTCGCTATCGCCCTTCTCGCTATCGCCCTTTCTCGGCATCGCCCAGCGCGCTTGAATCGCGGCCCGCCGCTGCGCGCGCCAAGTCGTCCCGCGTGGATTGGATATGGGTGTGCGTCAATTCGCGCACCTGCTTCGCTTTTCCGGCGTTCCAGTTTCGCAGCAGTACCGCGTGTTCGCGGGTCGCGCGTTTCACCCGGCCTTCCGGCCGCAGGTGCGCCTGCACGTAGCGTTGGGCGAGCGTGTGCAGCCGGCTGAGAATTTCGGCGGCGACCGGCTGCAGGCGCGGAACGACGAGGAGCAGATGGAACTCGCGGTTGAGGCGCCCCGAGGAGGAAAACTCCCCGGCGGCCAGTGCATCGTTCAGCTGATCGAGCGCCTTGCGAGCGGCGGCGTGGTCCGCCGCAGTCGCCAGTTTCGCGCCCATGGCAACGGCCGTCGGCTCGATCAACAGGCGCAGGCTGAAAACCTCGTCGAGTTCGCGGGTCGCGAGGGGACGCACTTGGAAGCCCCGGTTCGGGAAAATATCGACCAAACCCTCGGATTGAAGCTGCACCAGCGCCTCGCGCACGGGGATTTTGCTGGTGCCGAACTCGGAGGCGAGAATGTCCTGGCGCAGCGCCGACCCCGGGGGATAGGTGCCCGCCAGAATGCGGTCGCGAAAGCGGACGATGAGCTGACTGGTCATCGACTGAACCAGCGGTTCGTTCACGCGCGAATACCCCAGCAGAAGGGATCCTCGGGGTCGAGTCGCAGCAGGTTCTCGCCGGTGACATAGGCCGTGCCGGTAATGGTCGGCACGATCTCGCCCTTGGCGCGGTCATGCCATCGATAGCTCGCCGAGAAGGTGCTGCCGATCAAGCTCTCCTGCACCCAGGCATCGCCGGGCGCCAGCTTTCCATCTGCGGCGAGGCAGGCGAGTTTCGCACTGGTCCCGGTGCCGCAGGGCGAGCGGTCATAAGCCTTGCCGGGACAGAGGACGAAATTGCGGCTGTGGGCGCCGGCCCGATTGGAGGCCGCAAAGAGCTCGATGTGATCCACCAGCGGATGCCCTTGCGCGTTGATGGCGGCGCGCACGCGCCAGGAATATTCGGTCAATGCCTCGACGTGCGGCAGGTCGATGCTTTGTCCGTGCTCCGACACCAAAAAGAACCAGTTGCCGCCCCAAGCGACATCGCCGCTCACCCGGCCGATCCCGGGGACATCGACGGCGAGCCCGTGCGCGGAACGGTAGCTCACCACATTGGACACGCTGATGCGGCCGTCCTGACTCAAACTCGCTTCGATCGCGCCGACGGGCGTATCGATCTTGATGGCGCCCGGTACGAGCGTGCCCGCCGCCTTGAGCGAAGCGATCAAGCCGATCGTGCCGTGGCCGCACATGCCCAAGTAGCCCACATTGTTGAAGAAAATCACGCCGAGATCGCAATCCGTGCGATGCGGCTTCACCAGCAGCGCACCGACCAGGGGATCTGACCCCCGCGGCTCGTTGACGATGGCCGAGCGGTAGCGGTCGAAGTCCCGCCGAAAGCGCTGCAAGCGCTCCTCGAGCGGCCCCTCGCCCAGATCGGGGCCGCCTTCGAGCACGAGGCGGGTGGGTTCCCCGCCCGTGTGCGAGTCGATGACGCGGATCGCCGGCATGGTCTTACGGACGCGAGTCGCGCGCCCGCTCGATCATCGCGATGACCGCGGCGCGGCGTTCGCCGGCCAAGGGCAGGCGCGGCGGCCGCACTCGCTCCGAGCCCCTGCCCATGACCTGCTCGGCGAGTTTGATCGACTGCACGAGGTCATGTTCCGAATCCAAGTGCAGCAGCGGCATGAACCAACGGTAAATCTTGAGCGCCCGCTCCAGATCGCCGGCGCGCAGTGCCTCGAAGAGCCGCAAGGATTCGACCGGGAAGGCATTGGTGAGCCCCGAGACCCACCCCTTGGCGCCGAGGGTCAAGCCCTCGAAGGCGATATCGTCGAGTCCGGCGAACAGCACGAAACGGTCGCCGAAGGCGTTGAGTATGTCGGTGAAGCGCCGCGAGTCGGGAGCGGATTCTTTGATGGAGACGATGTTCGAAACCTCCGCCAGTCGCCCCAAAGTCTGCATATCGATATTGACCCGATAAGACGGCGGGTTGTTGTAGAGCATGATGGGCAGGCCGGTGGCCGCCGCCACGGCTCGAAAATGATGTTCGAGCTCGGCGGGCGTCGGCACATACACCATCGCCGGCAGCACCATCAGTCCGTCCGCGCCGATGCGCTCGGCGTCGCGGGCGAAGTCAGCGGCCGCGGCGGTGGTGAACTCCGAGACCCCCGCAATCACCGGCACCTTGCCCTCGGCGACTTCCACCGCCGCGCGCAGCACGCTGCGCTTTTCTTCGGCACGCAGCGAGTTGCCCTCGCCCACCGTTCCCATCAGAACCAAGCCGTGGACGCCGTCCTGCAGCAAGGCCTTTTGCACAAGCTGGGTCGCCGGCAGATCGACTTCCAGGGCGTGATTGAACTGGGTCGTGGCGGCCGGAAAAACACCGGACCAACTACATGAGAGGGGAGTGGGCATGAGGTCCTTTGCGCATTAGTTTGCCTGCGGGATCGTAGATCGTATACGGTATGGGCATGAGCGAGCAAGAGACCTTCGCCGTGATCGGCGCCGGAGTCGTCGGCGCGGCCGTGGCATACGCCTTGGCGCGCGAAGGGCGCCGGATTCTGCTGCTCGACCGCGCGGAGCCGGGCATCGCCGGCGCCAGCTACGGCAACGTGGGCCACATCGCCGCCGAACTCGTGCAGCCCCTGCCCTCTCCGGGACTGCTGTTCGGCTTCTGGCGCGAGCTTTTTTGTTTCGACGGGGCGCTCGATCTGCCCGCCCGCCGGGCATTGCGCATCATGCCGTGGATCATGCGATTCGCCGCGGCGGCGTTTCAGCGCGCCGGCAATACCCGCCATCTAGCTCCTCTCGTGCTGCCGTCCTCCGCCCATTGGGCGCGCTGGCTCGAGGAGATCGGGCAGCCCGGCCTGTTGCGCCGGCACGGACATTACGAAATAGACTTCGGCGCCAAGGGCCCGGCGCTCATGCGCGAGCAAGCACGCGCCATGGCGCAGCTCGGCATCAAGACACGGGAAGTCTCCGCCGATGAACTGCGGCCGCTGCAGCGGGCCGCGTCTCAGCAGTGGGCGGCCGGCCTGTGGTTCGAGGATTCGGCGCACGTGGTGGACCCGCTCGGCGCCGTGCAGGCCTTCGCGGCGGCCGCGGTGGCGCGTGACGCAACGATACGCCGGCTGGACGTGCGTTCCTTGGCGGTGCGCGGCGATAAAATCGAGATCCTGAGCGATCAGCCCGCATTCCTGGTGGACGGCGCGGTGGTCTGCGCGGGGACTGCATCCGCGGCGTTGCTCGCGCCATTCGGACTGCATGCGCCCCTACAGCCGGTGCGGGGCTATCACATCGAGCTTCCGGGACAGCCGCCTTTTCTGGATGCTCCCGTGGTGTATACCCGCGAACATGTGCTCGTGACTCCGATGGCCGGCCGGTTGCGCGCGTCGAGCTACATGGAATTCGCCGCGGCTGACGCGCCGGGCGATCCTCGCAAGGCCGCGCGGCTGCGCCGCAAAGTACGCGCTCTCGGCCACGCCTGCGAGCTCGAGGGACCGAGTTGGGTGGGCGCCCGGCCGGTGCTGCCCGACTATCTGCCGGGGATCGGGCGCGCCCCGGGGCCCGCGAAGCTGTTCTATGCGGTCGGACATCAGCACATCGGCCTCACGATCGCGCCCATGACTGCGGAGTTGATCGCGGACCTGGTCGCGGAGCGTCCCGCCCGTATTCCCGTCGCCGCGTTCGACCTGCGGCGCTTCGGCGCAATATCCAGTTCCCATGCGAAAGAAACCATTACTCACTGATGAAGGGATCCGCCATGCATTCACTTTCTCCTTGGGCCTTGGGCGCGCTCTGCGCGGTCACTTTGGGGCTGTCGGGCTATGCCTCGAAACCGGATACCGCGGATGCCCGCTTTCAAGCCATCTACAAGGCCGAGTGGAAATGGCGCGATCAGCAGTTTCCGGACAACGAGGACGCGCAGAAGCCGGTCCAGGATCACCTGCCGAAAGCCGATCCGGCATCCCAGGCGCTGCGGCTTCGAATGTGGCAGGAGGTCCTGCAGAAACTCGACTCGATCCCGCGGGCGGAACTCTCGCCCGCCGAGCAGCTGAACTATGACGTGTACCGCCCGCAAATTCAGGCGCTCATCTCGAGCCAGCAGTTTCGCGATTACGAAATGCCCGCGAACGCCGACACCACTTTCTGGACCGATTTGGGCTATGCGGCGCGCCGGCCCTTTCGCAGCGTTCAGGAATATCGCAATTGGATACGGCAAATGCGGGACATTCCCCGCTATTTCAACGAGCAGATGGATGAAATGCGCCAGGGTCTGCGGCGCGGATTCACTCCGCCCCAAGTCACCATGAAGGGACGCGACGCGTCCATCACTGCCGTAACCGATGCCGCGCCCGAAGCGAGCCTGTTCTATACGCCGTTCAAGGAAATGGCGGGCGTGCCCGAGGCGGACAAGGCTCCCCTTCGCGCGGACGCGGTTCGCGTCATCCGTGAATCCGTGCAGCCCGCGTACAGCAAGCTTCTGGCGTTCATGCGCACCGAATATCTTCCCGGCACGCGCACATCCCTCGCCGCTTACGATTTGCCCGACGGCAAGGCCTTTTACCGGGCGAAGATCCGCGAATTCACCACTCTCGACGAAGACCCGGCCGTCATCCACAGCTTCGGGGAATCCGAAGTTCACCGCCTGCATGCGGAGATGCTCGCGGTCATGAAGGAAACCGGCTTCAAGGGGGATTTCCCCGCGTTCCTCAAATTCCTGCGCACCGATCCCCAATTCCAGGCGAAAACCCCGGAGGAACTCCTGATGCACGCGGCCTGGATCGCCAAGCGATTCGACGGCAAAGCCTCGCAGTACTTTGGATTGCTGCCGCGTGCCCGCTTTGCAATCAAGCCCGTGCCCGACGATCTTGCGCCGTTCTACACCGCCGGACGCGGCGGCCCGGGACTGTACCTGGTCAACACCTACGATCTGCCGAGCCGTCCTCTTTACAATCTCACCGCCCTGACGCTGCATGAATCCGCGCCCGGCCACGCCTTCCAGATGCCGCTCGCACTCGAGCACAAGCAACAACCGGAATTCCGCCAGCACACGTACCTCTCCGCCTATGGCGAAGGCTGGGCGCTGTATTGCGAGATGCTGGGCTTGGAGATGGGTATGTACGAAACTCCGTACGACCGCTTCGGAATGCTCAACTACCAGATCTGGCGCGCGGCGCGGCTGGTCGTCGATACCGGAATCCATTCTCAAGGGTGGAGCCGCGAGCGCGCGGTCGCCTACTTTCACGATTTCACGGCGCTTCCCGAGCACGAGATCGAAACCGAAGTGGATCGCTACATCGCGTGGCCGGCGCAGGCGCTGTCCTATTATCTCGGGGAGGACGCGATACTCAAGGGCCGCGCCAAAGCCGAAAAGGCCTTGGGATCCCGCTTCAATGTGCGGGCGTTTCACGACGCCGTGCTGGAGCTCGGTTCGGTGCCATTGCCGGTGTTGACGGGGCGCATCGATCGATTCATCGCGGAAGGCGGCAAGGGCCCCTACCCGGATATGGAATGAGAACCGCGAAATGAGGGCCGCGGCGAACGGCGGCGCTTCGATACCGGCGGCGGGACGATGGGGGCGCGGCTCTTGAGCGCCGGTACGATCGGGCTGCTCTCGGCCTTGGTGTTGGTCGCTGCCGCTTACATCGGCCGCTGGTGGACACTGGAGCGGTCCCGCGGCCGCAGCGCGCCCCTGCCGGACGAACCGGTCCCGGGCGCCCTGACTCGCAAGCCGCGTCCGAGCGATGCGCTGGCCGGCTTCGTCACGAACTTCTTCGATACTCTCGGCATCGGTTCTTTCGCACCCGCGACCGCTTGGTTCAAGCTTCGCGGGCGCATGCCCGATGAACAAATCCCGGGAACGCTCAATACCGGTCAGGCGCTGCCCACGATGACCCAGGCGCTGATTTTCATCGCGACGGTCAGCGTGGATATGACGACCCTCGTCAGCATGATTCTCGCGGCGGTTCTCGGAGCCTGGCTCGGAGTCGGCTGGGTCGCGCGGCTCTCGCGCCGCGCCATCCAGCTGGGGATGGGCGCTTCGCTGCTCTGCGCGGCCATGCTCTTCCTGGCGAGCAACATGCACTGGATGCCGGGGGGCGGCGAAGCTCTGGGCTTGCATGGTCCGCGCCTGATTGCGGCGGTCGCCATCAATTTTCTGTTGGGAGCGCTGATGATGCTGGGTGTCGGGCTCTATGCACCCTGCCTGATTTTGCTGAGCCTGCTGGGGATGAGTCCATTGGCGGCTTTTCCCGTCATGATGGGCTCTTGCGGACTGCTGATGCCCGTCGGCGGCGCCCGTTTCGTGCGCACCGGCCGTTACAATCTAGGCGCTGCCCTGGGACTGGCGCTCGGAGGAATACCGGGCGTGCTGGTCGCCGCCTACATCGTCAAGTCCCTGCCCATCGTTTGGCTGCGATGGCTGGTATTGGTGGTGGTGCTGTATGCGGCGGTGCAGATGTTGAGATCGGCGCGTGAACAGCGAGCGTCACGGATGAGCCCTTGATCATGAATTCCGATTTTCTCACCATTGCGGAACAATCGGGCTTCACGCAGACCGGCCGCCTCGATGAGGTCGAGCGGCTCAGCGACGCCTTCTCCGCCGCATGGCCTGGCGCCCTGCGCTCATTCGAGTTCGGCCGTTCCGCCGGCGGGCGCCCTCTGCGTGCACTGATGGCTTCGCGCAGCGGCGCCTCGACGCCGCAGGAGCTGGCCCAGCGCGGCATTCCCGTTCTGATGATTCAAGCCGGAATACATCCGGGTGAGAGCGACGGCAAGGATGCGGGATTCATTGCATTGCGCGAATTGCTGTCGCGCACCGCCGGCCCCGGGAGCCTGGAGAAGATTTCCCTGCTGTTCGTGCCCGCGTTCAATGCCGATGGACATGAGCGGGTCGGCCGCTGGAATCGGCCGAACCAGAACGGCCCCGAAGTTACGGGTTGGCGAACGACGCAAGAGAACCTCAATCTCAACCGCGATTACGCCAAGGCGGATACGCCGGAAATGCAGGCGATGCTGGGCCTGATCAACACCTGGGATCCGCTGATATGCGCGGATTTGCACGTGACCGACGGCGCGGACTTCGAGCCGGACGTTTCCATTCAAGTGGAACCCGTGAATCAAGGCGACCCGCAATTGCGCGCATCGGGCGTTCGGCTGCGGGACGAATTGATCGAAAAGCTCGCGCAGCAAGGCTCGTTGCCGCTGCCGTTCTATCCCGATCTCTTCGAGACCGACAATCCCCGATCCGGATTCGTTCTCACGGTGTACTCACCGCGCTTTTCCACCGGCTATTTTCCGCAGCGCAACCGCTTCACGGTCCTGGTCGAGACCCACTCCTGGAAGCCTTACGCGAAGCGCGTGCAGGTGATGCGCAACTCCGTCGTGGGGCTGGCCGAACTCACCGCCGCTCGCGGTGCAGAATGGCTCGCCCAGGTCCGCGCCGCGGATTCGACGGCATCTACGCTCGGCGGTTCTCGGTTGACGCTCGACTACAAATCGGGCTGGCGCGAACCTGCTGCGGCCGGCAAGGCGGCCGCCGCGGAAACGGAGGGCGATTCTGATTTGATCGAGTTTCGCGGGTATGCCTACACACGGAAATACTCCGACATTTCCGGCGGCCCGGTGACGGTGTACGACCCCCGCACTCCGCAGATATGGCGCGTCAGGTACCGCAATCGTGTCGAACCTTCGCGCGAAATAATCGCGCCGCGGCTCGGCTATTTCATTCCCCAGGCGTACCTGCCCACCGTCGGCCTGCGTCTGCAGCGGCACGGAATAGCCGTATCGCCGATTCCAAAGGATCTCGATAGCGGCGCCGTCGAACGGTTCAGGGCAACCGCGGTATCTTTCTCTCCCCGGCCCTTCGAGGGCCGGATGCGCGCGGACATTGATGGAGCATGGCTGCCACTCGACCGCCGGATCGAACCGCCGGCGGCCTTCGTGCCCATTGCTCAAGCCCGGGCGCGCTTGCTGGTGGCGCTGCTCGAGCCTCGAGCACCCGATTCGTTCGCGGCGTGGGGATTCTTCAACGCCTGCTTCGAACAGAAAGAGCAACTCGAGCCCTACGTGGCGGAGCAGATCGCGCGCGAGCTTTATTCCACCGACCCGGCGCTGCGCGAGTCGTTCCATCGCAAGCTCGACAGCGACGCGGCATTCAGAGCCGATCCCGCGGCCCGCCTGGAATTTTTCTGGCGGCACCATGCTTCTTGGGATGACGCGTTCAATTGCTATCCGATTTGCCGGCTGTAGTCTCGCGGCCCTACCCTCCGCGATCCGGACTACGGGCGGTCGAAAAAACCCAGGACTTCCTGTTGGAACCGTCGATGATCCTTTTCGAGAATCAAAGCATGCCCTCCGTGGGGCAATAAAACGAACCGCTTGTCCCGCGTCTTGAGCTGCGAGAAAAACGGCAGGAGGTCCTCCTCCTTGGCGAAGTAGTCATATTCGCCAAAAATGATCATGGTGGGGACGGTGATCCGAAGCGGATCCAGAACGGGAAGATTGGCGCTGTCGACGAATGCATTGGGCGACTCGGGGTCCGTCTGCAGCGCCTCTCTCGCGTAGAGCGCAACGACGTCCTCTTCGAATTGCGGATCGAGTGCCAGCTGGCCCTCCACGAAATCGCTGCGAGCCGCCGTCTCGGTATTTATCCGGTACTGCCCGAGGGGCTTCCCCCCATTGTCGATCCTCTTACGCAATTGCTCGCGGTACCCGGCCGTTCCCTTCCATTGCGGCGCGTAGAGAATCAGCTTTCCCACCCGTTCCGGATGCTGCATGGCGTACAGCCCCGCCCTCTGCGTGCCGGCGGACCACCCGAGCAGGTCGACCTTATCCACGCCTCGCAGCTTCGTTATGTACTCCACTGCCGCGGCGATATCCGCCGCGGCGGACTGGACGCCCGACCAATCCTTATCGGTCTTGTCCGAATGGCCGTAACCGTGAATATCGATGGCCCATACGTCGTAGCCATGGGCGGCGAGCAAGTCCATCAGGGAATAATCGCGAATCTGAAGGTCGAAGTCAGGGCGCCCCGACCACGTGCCGCCGTGCACGAGAACCGCGACTTTTCCGCTTCTTCGGAAAGAGTCTTCCGATCCCGCTTGGTACTTTTCCCACAGATAGATTCGAAGACCATCCCTCAACGCGTAGTGTGCTTTGCCGGAAATGGGCGTGGTCGCGGCCTTGTGTTCCTCCGAGGCGGGCTTGAGGATGTCGCCGGCACATACGCCCGCCCAGGAAAGCACAACCAGGGCGAGGGCCAGGGCCAGGGCGGCGTGTTTTGACTGATGACTCACATCGATCACTTATGCCAACAGGGGTTGCGAACCTTCACAGTTGCCGCGAACGTTTCAAGAGATCGTCCGCAATGTCCACGGTTGTCTTCATTGTGGGCCACCCATATGAAATAGCATGGGATATAGGGTTACCATTTTTGAGATTTATTTGCCAATTGAAAATCGCCGAGATGCCTTTGGAAGCGCGCGTTGTGACACTCCCCGATCACAGCAGACCGGAATCCGCGCGCCTTTGGTAATGGCCGGGCAGCCGGCGTGGACGCCTCATGTTCGCTGAAGTGGGTGTGCACGTCGGCCTACTTCTGCTTGTCGGCGAACACGCTGGTCGGGTTCTTGTATCGGAAAGGTATCGTTGGCCATCGAGTCGTCCCCTCATTGTGTGCCAGCCATGGTTCGCCGTCGGGGCAGGTTCCCGTGCCTTCGCGCTGACGTCCTGTCGCCTCAAGCGGCCGGATCCGCGGCAGCGTCAAGCCTGGCAAGCTTCGTGACAAGTAGTGTTTTGACCCGGTTGTTGTCCATGTCCACGACCTCGAAGCCGAGTCCCGCACATTCGAAGCGATCGCCTGCGTGCGGAACGCGGCCGAGTTGTAGCATCGCAAGTCCGCAGAGGGTGTGGTAGGTCGCCTCTTCCTCATCGGGCAACAGACCCTCGATCGCAAGCGCATTCCGGAATTCATCGGGCGCAATGCTGCCGTTAACCAGCCATGAGCCATCATCGCGCCGGACGATGTCGGGCTCGGTCACGTCCTCGATGGTCACGATGTCGCCAACCAGCATCTCGAGCGCGTCGTTGATCGTCACCAACCCTTGCAACTGGCCGTACTCGTCTATCACCAGCGCGAAGTGATGGCGATGCTTCTTGAAGGTCTCGAGCAACGCAGTCACGGTCAGCGTGGTCGGCACGTAAAGCGGCTTGGTCGCGCGCTTCAGAAAGTCCGGCGGTCGATCCTGGAGGGCGTCGTCGAGCAGCGACTTCGCCGAGACGACGCCGAGGACGTGGCTCAATCCTCCGCGACAGACCAACGAGCGCGAATGCACAGCCTCGATCATCTTGCGGCGGTTGGTCTCGGGCGGGTCGTTGAGGTCGTAGTAATCTATGTCCGTGCGTGGTGTCATCACCGCGGTGACGCGCTGTTCGTCCATCCGGAACACGCGGGAAACGAGCGCCTGCTCATGCTGACGGAATTCCCCTTGCTCCATCAGCGCTTTGATCTCTTCGTGTGTCACCGGCGCGAGCGGTTGCTCTCGCACGCCAAGCAGGCGAAGGATCGCGTCGCACGTCAGGGTCAAACCACGCACGACCGGGTGCGCGATCCGGGCCGCCAGTTGCATCAGCGGCGTGACGACGGTGACGATGCGCTCGGGATAGAGCACCGCAAGGCGCTTGGGAATGAGCTCCCCGAACAATACCGCCAGGACCGTGATGCCGGCAACCACCGTAACCAGCGCCGCCGGGTGAGCATATTGCCGAAGCCAACTGATTTCGGACCACTGCCTCTCCAACAACGCGGCAAACGTGGCTTCCCCAAATGCGCCGCTTAGGATCGTAATGACTGTGATCCCGACGGTCGTGGTGGTCAGAAATCGTCCCGGCTGCTTCGCGAGCGCGAGGGCGGCGCGCGCATCGGCACGGCCCTCGTTTGCCCATTGCTGCAGTCGGCTCTTGCGCGCCGATAGCAGCGCGGTCTCGGCCAGCACGAAGACTCCATTAGCGAGGATAAGAAGCAAAAGTAGCAGGAACGCGAGCATGTGCGTCGGCAGAATGTCAGCCCTTGGGTGTACCCCTATGCCAGCGCAGGGATGAAGACCAAGGAGAATATGGGTAATAACATGCGCAGTAGTCCTCTATCGGTTACATGCAATAGATCATTTGCCGCTTGCCTCGTCAAACATCATGCGAATGACTGCAATCCGGAACGGATTTCGGCACGCCGAATTGCCGGTGGCCGACAGGCGACGGTTTACGCGGCCATGCCTGCTCACGCTGCGGATTGAGAACTCCGTTGAACGTTGTACCGGCGCCTGAAAGTATCGTCTCTACGGCGCCGTCTAGCGGGCAGTTGCCGTGTCCGGTGCGGTTCAAGAAAGATCAACGCGTCATCGTCGATGTCAACTGTAGCACGCCGGAGCTGGTGGACTAACGCGGAAAGATAATCCCCATGGATGTGGATGGCGCCGCCGGCGCGGGAACTTACTTCTGATCCCCGGAGTTTGCGGGCGCAGACTGCATCATGTGTTGGGGCATTCCCCGTCCCATGCCCATCATGGGGCAGCCGTCCTTGCCCATGACGTTCTGGCCACTTGTCATCATCTCTGTGCGGCACTGAGTTATCGGTTTATCCGAGCGCAAACACGCTGCCATCTGCTCATGTAGCGTTGCCATTTTCTCGCGCATTTCCTTTGATGGAGGCGACTGTGCCGCCGGCGAGTCGGCGGCGAGCGTGGCGCTTGCGCCTACGATTGCCAATACACCGACGATCAGAATCCGGATGTCGAACTGCGGGATTTTTGTCCTCATAGCAACACTCCTCGAAATGGACTCACTGGGCATTCGTCAGCCCTCAGCTTTGTATAACCTGCCTGATGATGACGCCGCTCTCAATAGGGATTCCCCGCATTGACACCGCCAGTGGCAGTGCTCGTCTCGGGCTCCTGCCCATCATGTTCGGCGGCGGTACCGATTCGGAAGTGATGCGTCGAATCGCAGCACCCATGATCGGAGGCATGATCGGCGCGCCTATCCTGTCGATGATCGTCGTGTGGTCGATCGTCAGGATGCCACTCACACTCTCGATTGCGCCGCCGTCGAGCGGACCAAAAGGTGCGCCACTCGATGTTTTATTCCCCGACAACACGCAGTTTGTGATCGTCACGACACCTCGAATATTGTGAGCAGCCCCGCCGCCCATATCGCTGCAATCTTGCGAACTCTCTGGATCACAGGCTCCTGTGCCAGCCGCCCCCGTGAGCGTGAGATTGCGCAGCTGGAGGTTTCCGGAAGGCAGCACCGTGAAAAATCGCGGCAAGAACTCATACATGCCCCCTAATTCGAAAATCGTCGTGGCGGGATTTGCGCCGACGATCAGAATCTCCGTCGTCACGTTCGGCAGCGCGTTGCCGCCGTAGTTAGAATTGAACTCCTGTGTGAACAGGTAGTGTCCTGGGGACACAGAGATCTCGGTGGATTCGTGAGTTCGCTCGGCCGCGAGCATGGCCGCGATCAGCTGATCGGTCGTCGTGACCCGAACCGAATTAGTCCAGGCAGTGGCCGGGTCCGCGTACAGCAGCCGGAGTCCGCCGAGCAGCGCGGTAATCGAGATTGCTGAGAAAATGGGTAAGTGCTTCATCGCCTGATCCCTGAGCCCGCGATCTAGAAAATATCTTCGAAACGTATGGCAACAGGCTGGAGGCCTACGGAGCCTCGAGACGATCAGAATAGAGCGTACCAGGTTCCACGCCCCGCACCGTGGCGTATCAGATGAGCCTTGTTCACAAGCGCCGTTACGTGATCTTTTATGGTGTTTCGGCTTGCGCCGGTTGCCTTGGCGATGTCGCTGATCGTGACATGACCGCGTTCGCGGCAGAGCTCAAGAATCTGTACCGATAGCTCTGGCAGACGCCCGAGCAAGATTCGTTCAGGAAGTAAAGACCGTCTCCATGGTGTACGCATAGCCGGCGACTTCCTGCTCGTCGCGGCTGGTGAACGACTTAATGTCCAGATTAGAAAGGAGCTGTTCCACTTCCCTGTTGGTGAGCTTCGCACCCTCAATTCGGGTAGAAGACGCGGCGCTTTCGATGGTCGCTACGCGTCGTAGGGCAGAAAGCCGTTCCGGCGCGATACGTCCGATCGCGCGCCAGGCACCCTTGAATTCATCAATTCCACTGACAAATTTCAGCATGCCAGGGGTTATGACTAGAGCTGCAATATTGGGCGTACCATCCATTTATGCCTCCAATTCCATCCAATTCGCGACTTTGCGAACCTCTCCCAAAACATCGGGCACAGCTAAGCGCACTCTCGGGGCGATCGCTCACGTATTGCGCAAACACGCGGCCGAAGCAGCAGCTTCGCGCGCTCATCGTCAGTCCATTCCGAGTAACGGGCAGGCTCTATCTCGAGCGAGAGGATCTCTGCGGGTTTCAATAGACCGAGTGTGACGCCGTGGCTCACGCGGGCCCCATCGAGGTCTGCAAAGACCGTATACAGATGCAGGCGATCGAGCCACACACGACGAGCGGCCCAATCCTTGGCTGTAGACAGCACAACACCAGAAATCTGCAGGTTGTCGACACGGATCTGGTGGCTCTCGGGCCGGTGATCCTTTCGCGCCTTCTCAACTTCCGCCTCGATCCACTGCCACTTCTTGAACTGCGCCGCGTCCTGCATGAGCCGGAACGGAGCGGGGTACAAGCGGACGAGTTACCCGGTCTCCTCCATCGCTGCGACACACGAGGTCTCGACGTACTGGGAACTTGGCGACGGGTAGGTCTTGCAAAGGATCAGCAGGCGGGCGTGGCGCGTTGGCATTGGATAAATTCCATCCGGGGGGCATTACTGCGACGCGCGGGAGCGCATCGATTTGATGCTCTCGCGATTGAGAATACCGCCGCAGATGCGATTGCAGCAGCGGCGGTTAATGGACAGATGTCATTCTTGGGCTAAGGGTAATGCCGCCAATGATCCGGGCGGTCTCTATTCTGCAAGTGCCGCTCTCTTGCTACGTGCACAGGCTTGTAGCCCTGCGCTATCGCCCAATCAGCTGCTTCTTTCTGCGTATTGAAATTTTGAATCTCCTTACCGCCAACCACCACGGCATGGTGAGTCGTGCCCTGATGGGCTTGCGAAGCCAGTGGCCTGTGCTCGATATATGCTGCAGACATAAACGCCTCCTCCTTGAAGTGTAGTCGCACGAATTCTAGCCCGATTGGCTCGTCCACTCCACGAGAGTGGTCATTGCGAAACGCTGCACAATTCGAGGTCGGCACGCGAAATCGAATTCCAGGCCGAGCGGAGCAACCGCGGTACGCCAAAACCGCCTTTTTAAAAAGTTTTGCTCAGATCCCGAGCGTAATTTCCTGGGTAACTCAGATGCGCTTCCTAAAGTTACCCAGGTTTTGCTCTGCTGGTAGCGAACTCTGGCGATCTTAGCGAACGCCATTTCGGAGTAATTCGAGTCCGACACGCCCATTTTTTCTGGGTTTTGCCTTCCAGGCGAACGGCTCCGAACGCCGAAGGATATCCGCAGAATAGTGGGCCCGCTCGGACTCGAACCGAGGACCAAGGGATTCACTTAAGCCCCGCCGTTTCCGGAGGGAGTGGACTATCTCTTCACCCACGTGGGGTGCGGGACGCTCTAGCCTGTCATTAAGCGCAACTGCAGCGCTCAGGTAGTCTCTGCACCTTCCGGCGGTGTACCGCCGGCTTGGCTCAGGATTGCCATCGGCCCCTGCGGGCCGGTGAGGTTTCCCTGAATTCATCCCGTCCACTTCGCACCTTGCGATGCGAAGGCACCATTTATTGATGAGTCCCCTGCTCTAACCAACTGAGCTACAGGCCCGACCAAACCATCTTATCATGCGAGCACCTGTGACTTCCCCACCGCCGCTGCCCGATTTACCCATCAATGAGGCCCTACCGGCGCTGGCACGGGCGCTGGCCGATCGCCGCAGCGTGCTGTTGGAGGCTCCGCCAGGCGCCGGTAAAAGCACCATCGTCCCCCTCGCCCTGCTCGCGAGCCCCTGGCTCGAGGGGCAGAAAATCCTGATGCTCGAGCCCCGCCGCATTGCGGCCCGGGCCGTCGCCGGGCGCATGGCGTACCTGCTCGGCGAGACCGTCGGCCGCACCGTCGGCTTTCGCACCCGGCTCGAGACGCGCGTGAGCCGCGAGACTCGCATCGAGGTGGTCACCGAGGGCATTCTTACCCGCATGCTGCAGGACGACTCGGGCCTCACCGGCATCGGCTGCGTGATTTTCGACGAGTTCCACGAGCGCAGCCTGAACGCCGATCTGGGCCTGGCGCTGTCGATCGAAAGCCAGCAGAACCTGCGGGAGGATTTGCGCCTCGTGGTCATGTCGGCAACCCTCGATCTTGAACCCATCGCCAGGCTGCTGGGCGGCGCCCCGATCGTCGAAGCGCGCGGCCGCAGTTTCGAGGTCTCCACCCGCTATGTGGCCCGGCGTCCGGAGATTTATCTCGAGCAGCAAATGGCGCAAGTCATCCGCGCCGCGCTTCGCGAACACGACGGCGACATTCTTTGCTTCCTGCCCGGCGCCGCGGAGATCCGCCGCGTACAGCGCGCACTGGAAGACGGCGCCATGGATCGCGGCGTGCGCGTCCTGCCTCTCTACGGCGAACTCGAAGGTGCCGCGCAGGATGCCGCGCTCGCCCCGGCACCCGCGGGCCAGCGCAAGATCGTCCTCGCCACCAGCATTGCGGAGACCAGCCTCACCATCGAGGGCATTCGTGTGGTGGTCGATTCGGGCCTGCGCCGCTATGGCGAATTCGATCCGGCGACGGGAATGAGCCGCTTGGTCACCACCAAGGTGTCGCAGGCCGCGGCCGATCAGCGGCGCGGCCGCGCCGGCCGTTTGAGCGCAGGGTTCTGTTACCGCCTGTGGTCCGAGGGCACGCAGGCATCGCTCGCGCCTCAAACGGCGCCGGAAATACTGCACGCGGATCTCGCACCCTTGGCTCTGGAACTGAGTTGCTGGGGAGCGCTCGACGCCGCGAGCCTTTCTTGGCTGGATCCGCCGCCCGCGGCACCTCTGGCACAGGCGCGCGATCTGCTGCACCAGCTGGAGGCCATCGATACCGCCGCGCGCGTCACTCCCCACGGCCGCGCACTGGCGAAGCTCGGACTGCACCCGCGATTGGCTCACATGCTCGTCAAGGCGCGCGAGTTCGGCGCGCCGCGTCTTGCGAGCGACTTGGCCGCCATCTTGGGCGAACGCGATATTTTGCGTGCAAGCGCCGGCGCGCGCGACGCCGACTTGCGGCTGCGGGTCGCCGTGCTGCGCGGCGACGTGCGCGACCTGCCTCCGGGGATCGCCGTGGACAGCCGCGCCATCGCGCAAGCGAAGCGCAGTTCCAGCCAATGGCAACGCGACATCGCACGCGGCGGCGCCGACTCGGCCGACCCGCATGACGCCACCGGAATACTGCTGGCGTGGGCTTACCCTGACCGGATCGGGCGTGCGCGAGGCGAGGGCGGCCGGTACCTGTTGGCGAATGGCCGCGGCGCACGCTTTGGCGAACCGCAGGCGCTGTCCAAAGCCGAGTTCATCGTGGCGGCCGAGCTCGACGGCGCCGATCGGGAGGCCCGGATATTTCTCGCCGCTCCTTTGACGCTCGCCGACGTCGAAAAGCATTTCTCGCAGCAAATTTCAGAGCGCGCGGAAATCCACTGGGACGATCGCGAACAGGCGATTCGGGCGCGCCGCGAACGCCGCCTCGGCGCGCTGCTGCTGGATTCGGCCGAGATACGCAATCCCGATCCGCAAGCATTGCAGAGCGCCGCGCTCTTAGGGCTTCGGCAGCTGGGCATCGCCGGTCTGCCGTGGACTCCGGCGCTGCGGCAATGGCAGGCGCGTGTCATGTTGATGCACCAATATTCGGTCCCCTCGCCCGAGCCGTGGCCGGATTTGAGCGATGCGGCGCTCGAGGCGGGCCTCGAAGAGTGGGCGCCGCCGTGGATCCTGGGTTTTGCGCGCCGCGAACATTTCGCGCGCATGGATCTCGGCAATGCCCTGCGCTCCCGGCTGACTTACGCGCAAGGCGTGATCCTGGAGCGGGAAGCGCCGACGCACTTTACCGTGCCCAGCGGTTCGGCCATATCGATCGACTATTTGGACGGCGAGATTCCCACACTGTCGGTGCGCCTGCAGGAGATGTTCGGGTTGCACCAGACGCCGAGCGTCGCCGCCGGGCGCTTGCCTCTGCTGCTCAAATTGCTGTCGCCGGCGCGCCGGCCCGTGCAAATCACGCGCGATCTCGTGAGCTTTTGGAATCGGGGCTATCACGAGGTCAAGAAGGACTTGAAGGGCCGGTATCCGAAACATTATTGGCCGGACGATCCCTACACCGCCGAGCCGACACGCCGGGCACGGCCTCGCCCTGCGCCTCGCTGATTGCCACCGATGCCTACTCCGATGCCGCTTCAGGTCCGGGCTTGCTCCGCCGCCTCGATTGCGGGCGTGCGCCAGCCGCTCTTCACCCCCCAAAAATAAAAGACCAGCGCGGCCACGGCGACACTGAGTTGATCCCAGCCGTAGCGGATGTAATCGTGGCCTTCGAACTCCTTGCTCCCCGCCCAGGAGAGCGCCGTCATCGTCACCAGATAGGTGATGAGCCACCATGAAGCGCGCAGCTGCCGGTCGAAATTCGGCCAGCCCGCCTTCCCTTGGTAGTACAGGTACACGGGCATGGGCAGTATCAGCAGCAGCATGATTTCGCCGGTGTGCGGCCAGCGTGCCCAGAACAGCATGAGCGTGGCGAGAACGAAGGCCGTGGGCGCGAGAATTTGCAGGCCCGGCACCCGCAGAGGCCGGTGCAGGGTTGGTGCCGTGCGCCTGAGCACCATGACGCTGATGGGAACCACCAGATAGGTGATGATGGTGGCGACCGAGATCACCGCCGCGAGCTTGCCCCAGCCGCGGAAAAAGAACAGAAACATGAAGGACACCAGCAGGTTGAACCACATCGCCGGCCGCGGTATCCCGAAGCGCGGATGCACGCGGCCGAGTACCTGCGGAACCGTGCCGTTGCGCTCCATGGCATAGATCAGCCGCGCGGTCGTCGCCGTGTAGGTGGTGCCCGTGCCGCTCGGGCTGACGAAGGCGTCCGCATACAGCAATACCGCGAGCCAGTTCAGATTCAATGCCAGCGCGAGCTGCGCGAACGGCGAACTATACTCGAGCGCCGCCCAGCCCTCGTGCAAGTGCTCGGGCGCGACGGCGCCGAGAAAGGCGAACTGCAACAGCAGGTACACGACCGTACTCAATGCAATCGATCCGAAGATCGCAAACGGCACGCTGCGTCCCGGGTTACGGGCTTCGCCGGCGAGATTCACCGGGTTCTGAAAGCCGTTGTAACTGAATATGATGCCGCTGGTGGCGACCGCGGTGAGAATCGCCGCCACGTTCCCGACATGCTGGCCGCCGTGGATGCCCACGTGAAAGTTTTCCCAGTGAAAGCCGGTGCACATCAGCGCCACCGCGGTGGCCGCGGGCACGATGAGCTTGAAAAAGGTGATGGCGCTGTTGGTGTCGGCGAATACCTTGACGCTCCAAAAATTGAGCAGAAAGTAGACCACGATCAGCACCGCGGAAATGGACAGTCCCGGAATGGTCAACTCGCCCTGGCCGTTGGCAGCGTGCACGTACAGATTTTGGGCCCAGGTCCACGGCCAGGAACTCATGTACTGCACCGATGCTTCCGCTTCCACCGGGATCACCGAGACGATGGCGATCCAGGCGGCCCAGCCGGCCATGAATCCCACCAGCGAACCATGCGAATAATGTCCGTAGCGCACCGCACCGCCGGATTCCGGAAACATGGCGCCGAGTTCGGCGTAGGTGAAGGCGACGAACAGGATGATCACCGCTCCGATGATCCAGGAATAGATTGCACCCGGACCCGCCAGCTGCGCGGCGCGCCAGGCGCCGAACAGCCACCCCGACCCGATGATCGAACCTAAGCCGGTGAACATCAGAGCAATGGCTCCGACTTCGCGACGGATCGCGCTCTCATTGGACATGCATGATTCTCCCTGCAATCGACTGTAACGGCTCGACGCGGCATGCGCCATGCCGATTTTGCGATTGCCCTTGAATCCAATGGGCGATACTCGACGAATTATCCTGTAGATGCGCTCCTATGCAGACAAAAACCCTCCTCAAATTGCTGTTCTCGTGCATCTTGCCGACATTGCTCATTTGATCATTCCCTTTATCCGCCTCGGCGAATGGATGGTTCGCGCCTTTCGGACGGCGACCGCATTCTCGAGCTGGGCTGCGGCTGGGGCTCCCTGTCGCTGTGGATGGCCGAACATTTTCCCGGCTCGCAAATAACCGCCGTATCGAACTCGCGCACGCAAAAGCAGTTCATCGATGCGCGCGCGGCCGCCCGCGGTCTCGAGAGTCTTGAAGTGCTCATCTGCGACGTCAATCGATTGTCGTTCGCCGGTGAGGCGCGGTTCGATCGCGTGGTCTCGGTCGAGATGTTCGAACACATGCGCAACTACGAGTCGCTGATGCAGCGGATCGCGGGCTGGCTCAAACCCTCGGGTACTTTGTTCGTGCATATCTTCGCCCACAGGACCTATGCATACCCGTTCGAAGTGCGGGACGACAGCGACTGGATGGCACGACATTTTTTTACCGGCGGCATCATGCCGGGCGACGATCTGCTGCTGTATTTTCAGAAGGATCTGCGCATTCAAGATCATTGGCAGCTGGACGGACGCCACTACAGCCGGACCGGCGAACACTGGCTCGAGAACATGGACAGGCACCGCAGCGCGATCGAACCGCTTCTTGCGCAAACCTACGGCGCGGATCAGGTGCGCCGCTGGTGGGTGTTTTGGCGCGTCTTTTTCATGTCCTGCGTGGAACTATGGGGCTACGCGGACGGCCGCGAATGGCTGGTTTCCCACTACTTGTTCTCCAAGCCCGCCCAGGGTGACGGCGCTTAGACTTCCGCCGGAGCCTCGGCTTCGTCTTCGCAGCCGTGCTCGCAGCGGTCCCGCTCGATTTGCAGGGTGGCGTGCTGGATCTTGAAACGGCGCTTGAGGTCCGAAGTCAGCAAACCCAGCAGACTGTCTTCCGCGTCGGGATTGGGCACGACCAGATGCGCGGTCAGCGCGACGCTGGTGGTGCTGAGCGCCCAGATGTGCAAATCATGCACATCGGTCACCCCCCGTTGGTCCGCGAGAAAGGACATCACGGCGGAGGAATTGACGCTGGAGGGGACGCCGTCCAGCGACAAATGCAGCGAATCGCGCAGCAATCCCCAGGTACTCGCCAAAATCGCGGCGACGATCAGCAAGCTCACGATGGGGTCCAACCGGCTCCAGCCGGTGAACATAATGACGGCTCCCGACAGGAGAACGCCCGCGGACACCGCGGCGTCGCCGAGCATGTGGATGTAGGCACTGCGCCTGTTCAGGTCGCCATGGCTGCCCGCATGCAGCAGCAAGGCGCTCAGGCCGTTGATGACGATTCCGCTGGCTGCGACGCCCATGACGATCGAACCCGTCACCGCAGGCGGGGAGGAAATCCGGCTCACGGCCTCCCAGGCGATGGCCCCGCAGGCCAGCAGCAGCAATACGGCATTGGCAAGCGCAGCCAGCACGGAAGAACGGCCCAATCCATACGTGAACTTCCCGCCCGGCGGACGGCGCCCCAGAAACATGGCCGTCCAGGCGCACACCAATCCCAGGACGTCGCTCAAGTTGTGGCCGGCATCGGCGACCAAGGCGACCGAATTCGACAGAAAGCCAAAGCCGCCCTCGATCACCACGAAAATCAGATTGAGGCCCACCGCGATGGCCATTCGGGTATTGATGCCCTGAGTGGCGATGCCATGAGCATGGCCATGCCCGCCATGATCATGCTCATGCCCGCCATGGTTTTGCCCGCCATGGTCATGGTCATGGTCATGCTCATGGTCATGGCCTGGCGATTGCCCGCCGTGATCGTGCTTTTCCATGCGCCGCATCTTACTTTAATTGGCCCGTAAGTCCGTAAACCTAAGATATTGGGCGAAAGTCTGCACCCTCAAGCCCTCAGGCTTCCGCTCAGAGGCCCAATTCGCTGAGTGAAGGGTGATCGTCCGGGCGGCGGCCCAGCGGCCAGTGGTATTTGCGGTCGCCCTCCGCGATGGGCAGATCGTTGATGCTGGCAAAGCGCATCCGCATCAGGCCGTGCTCGTCGAATTCCCAGTTTTCGTTGCCGTAGCTGCGGAACCAATGGCCGCTGTCGTCGTGCCATTCGTAGGCGAAGCGCACCGCGATGCGGCTTTCACGAAATGCCCACACTTCCTTGATCAGGCGGTAGTCGAGTTCGCGCGCCCACTTGCGCGTCAAAAACGCCTGAATCTGCTCGCGTCCCTGCAGGAATTCCGCGCGGTTGCGCCAGCGGCTGTCGGTGGTATACGCAAGCGCAACTCGGGCGGGGTCGCGCGTGTTCCAGGCATCTTCCGCCATGCGGGCTTTTTGCGCGGCGGTTTCCGCATTGAAAGGAGGCAGCGGCGGTTTGTCCATGATGGTTCCTTGACGGGCGGCACGCAGCGTAACTACGCTAGCGGCCGGGAAGCAAGCAGGGATGACGGAAATGCGTGAGCAATAGTCGCCCGCAGCAGGGAATGTGGGCTGCGCTCGCGGCGGTATTCATTTGGGCGCTGGTGCCGGTGGGTACGCGATTCTTCGTGTTGAGAGTCGACCCCTATCTCTTCAACGTGATCCGCTTTGCGGCCTCGAGCACGGCGGCGATTCCTCTGTTCCTCCGCGCGCGGCCATGGCGTTGGCCGGCACGCGATCAGATTCTTTTGCTGGTCTGCGCCACGCTTGCCGTTCCGGGCTATAACATTCCGGTGGCCCTGGGTGCCCGCGTCGTTCCCGCCGGGCAGCTCGGATTGCTGATTGCGACCGAACCCGTGTTCATCATTTTTCTCACCGTGATTCTCCGGCATCATAAAATTCGCGGGCGGATGTGGATCGGGAGCGCTCTGGCAATGGCGGGCGTCGCGCTGACTTCCCAAGGCCCCGCCGCCGCGCAATCCGTGCGTGGATTCAGCGTCTTGCAGGTTTTATGCGGCGCGGCTTCGTGGTCCTGCTACACGGTGCTGGCTTCGCGGCTCAACCGGCACTACGGCACGTTCGGGGTGACCGGTTCCATCGTTTTGGTGGGCACCGTGGTGCTGCTGGCCATCTCGTTGCCCCTGATGCCTGCGACAGCCCTGCCGGATCCGGCCACGACGTGGTTGCTGGCCGGCATGGGATTGGCCAGCAGCATGCTGGGCTTTTTGCTTTGGAACCATGCCAGCGCCCGCTTGCCCGCCGAGAGAATGGGACTGGTGCTCTATCTGATACCCATCGTGTGCGTATTGGCGGGGGCAGGACTGTTGCACGAGTCCGTCACCCACCAAATCCTCCTGGGCGGCGCGCTCACGGTTTTCGGCGTCTGGCTGGCGTCGCGGAGCTCAAACCGCTCGGAAGAAGACGCGGCCTAGCGAACCGGCGGCACGATGAGGCGCGCGGCTCCGCAGGCGCCGCGCATCGCATCGGCGGAACAGGCGCGCGGCGCCAGATCGCGGCCGAGGCAAATACGTACTTCGAGAAGCCGCGGAACGTCCTGCCCGCTGCAGGTGACGGTCACGGATTGCGGCAGCAGGCGCGGATTGGCGCGCAAGAACGCCGCGGCGATCGCGGCGGGCGGCTGGTCCATGGCCCGTGCCGGGCCGGCCAATTCTCCTGGAATCGCGATAGCCGTCCGTGCGCGGCGCACCAGCGCAAAGAACTCGGCCGGCTCCAAGCCGCTGCACGTGCCGTGCGCGGACCACTCGTGATAAACCAGGCTGCGTGCCGGCATCAAATCGGAGATGCCCTGTGCCACCTCGTCGGTTACTTCGCGGTGCATGGCGCAGTGCTCCGGCCAGCCTCGGTCGTACTGCGGCCACAGGCCATGCACGATGAATCCGTAGCGGCGCGGGCCGCCGCACTCGGAGGCGGCCGGCGAGGACAGGCAGAACGCAGGCGACCAGGAAAGCGATAGCACATAGTAGGCAAATTCGCCGGGCGTGCCGGCGTCCGCGTGGCTGCGATGACGCGCGGATGCAGCATCGTCGGCGCACAGCATGGCTCCCGCGAGCACGGCCATCATGGCGAGCGCGCGTCCGAATCGACATCGATGATTCACGGGCATGCCCGCGTCAGCCGCCCGCGCGGATCGTCGTCAAGTCCGAGTTCGATGATGTACGTCTTGATGCCGACCACTGCAGTCAACCGCCATGGCCCGCCTCCCAATCGGCGCGGATGTTCTTCGAAGTCAGTCCCGATCCGTCGGCGCGCCAGCCGGGAGGGCCGAATACGACCCCCGCCGCCTCGCTCACCGAGCGCGCGGCGAAGATTTCGCGAACGATCGCCGCCCACTCATGGAACGCGATTCGAATCGGATTGAAGGTCTCGATGTTCTTGACGATTCCGTATCGGGGAGGCTCCTCGTCCGTTTCCGGCGCGAAAGTGCCGAAAATGCGGTCCCACAGCATGAGCACGCCGGCGTAGTTGCGGTCGAGATAGCGGGGATTCGACGCATGATGGACGCGGTGATGCGAGGGCGTATTGAACAGGTATTCGAACCACGCCGGCATGCGATGAACGGCCTCGGTGTGGATCCAGAATTGATAGAACAGGTTGAATCCTTGCTGCGCCAGAATCATGGCGGGCGGAAATCCCAGGAACGCCAGTGGAATCCACGGCGTCCAGGTGCCCACGATGACGCTGGTCCACGATTGGCGCACCGCCGTCGAGAGATTGTATTCCTGCGAGGAGTGATGATTGACGTGCGCCGCCCACCAGAACCGGCATTCGTGGCTGATGCGGTGGAACCAGTAGTAGATGAAATCGTCCAGGAAGAAAATCGCCAGCCACGCCCATGGCGAGGCCGGCGATACGGTGAAGATCCGCACCTGGTAGACCGCCGTCAATCCGGCGAATACCACTCCCGCCATCATGAGATTCATCGCAATGTTGCCGGCCTGCATTCCCAAGGATGCGAAGGTGTCGCGTGCCCGGTAGCGCGCCCTGACCATGGCGATGCCGCCGAGAGAAGCCTCCACCGCGATCATCGCGAGCGAAACGCCGAGGAAGATCTCCGGCAGGTGCGGCTTCCAATTCATGCAGCCGATCCTAAGATATTGCGTGCGGACTGTCGATGCACGGAACCGCCCGCCTGCTGCACGGCGATCCAAGAAGAAAATCCGCTGAACGAGTGCCTCGCGACGCAGTCAAACGCCGCGGTCGATTGAGTCCGCGCTCCGTGGGCGGCTAGCGGAGGGCGGCGGTCGCCGCCGCAAAAAAGTCCTCGTCCGCGATGGTTTCTTTGCCGGTGGGTTTCGGCAGCGCGCTCCAGACGACGATCACGACCTGCTCACGCGGGTTGACATAGATATGCTGCCCGTAGATTCCGAGAGCTTGGAAGGCCCCATGATTGGCGGAGCCGGCAGGCGCGGCGAATGGCCATATCATGTAGCCGTAGTTCACTTCTTTTCCGCCGATGGTCTTGCTGCTGCCGGCGTCCCGCACCCAACCCTCCGGCAGGATCTTCTCCTTGCGCGCGACACCGCCGTTCATCAGGAACAGGCCAAATCTCCCATAATCGCGCAGCGTCGCGCTCAGACCGCTGCCGCCGATCTCGAGGCCGTCGGGCGACTCCAGCCACCAGGTGGCGTCGGATTCCATGCCGGCCTTGGTCCAGATCCGCTCCGACAGATATTGAGCGAGGGGGCGGCCGACGGCGGCGCGTACCACCGCGCCGGCCACGAAGGTCTCGCCCGTGCTGTAATTCCAGATCGAACCCGGTGCTCCGGCCCGCGGCAACGCAGCCATCAAATCCATGATCGCGCCGGGCCGCTGCGCGACTTGCGCAGCCAGCATGCGGCGGCGGTCCGATGCGGGGTTGGTATAAGTCTCATCCCACTTAACGCCCGAGGCCATCTCCAGCAGAGAGCGGATGCTCACTCCTTCGTATGCGCTGCCGCGCAGCTTCTCGACATACTTCGTTACGTGATCGTCGATGCTGTTGATGTATCCGTCCTTGATGGCGGCGCCCACCAACGTCGATGTGATGGACTTGACCATGGACATGGACATCCAGCGGGTCATCTCCGTGTTCCCCATCTCGTAATCCTCATAGGCGACTTTCCCGTCCTTCAGAACCAGGAGCGCCGTGACGCGATTCAGCGCCATGTAGTCGATGAGGTCGTAATTCTTGCCGCCGGAGACGAACTCCACCTTCGTCAGCCGCTTCGCCGCCGCGGGAAGAGCGAGAATGTGCGGGCCGTGCCGGACGACGCGCACGGGAAAGAGGCGCTCGATATGCCGAAAGGTCTCGACTTGAATATCGGAAGTCAGGGTCCCGTCGTAAATTTCAGTCACGGTGCCGATATTTTCGGCGCTGCCGGCCGCTGTTGGTTTCATCAGCATGCTTACCGCCCACAATGCCGTTGCCAAAATCTCCCGCCTCACCGATCGGCCAACCTTTGGGGCGCCATTCGTCATCCTAATGAGCATCCAAAAAAGACTCGACCAGCGGCGCCGCCAAATCCGGACGCTCGATGTGCAGCATGTGCCCCGCTCCCGCAACCTGCGCAATTTCCATGTACGGGAACAGGGCGCGAAACGCTTCCTCGGTACCGTCGACGCCCAGCTTGGCCGGATAATCCGACTTCTCTCCCACCAGCATCAGCAGCGGCGCGCGCAGGTCGCGCCAGCACGCCTCGGTATCTTCGCGCTTGTACAGGATAGGATTCACCCAATGATGCCGCGGGTCGCCGGCGAGCCGCACGCGCCCCGCGCCGTCGAGTCTACCCCAGGCTTCGGCGACGAATTTGCTTTGCGGCAGCGAGAATCGCGGGTAGCGGAATCGGATCACCGCGGCCAACTCGTCGAATGAACCGTAGTCCTTGGGTGTGGGGCCTGACTTCACCTGGTCCAGCCATTTGCGCAGGCGCGCGGGCGCCTGCTCGGCAGAAGTGCGCGCGAGTCCGAAACCTTCCAGGTTGACCACGCATCGGACTCTTTCCGGGCGTATTCCCGCATACGAGCAGGCGATATTTCCGCCCATGCTGTGTCCGACCAGGCGTGCCGGGACCGCGGGCGACAGCTGATCGAGCAATGCGTCGAGGTCGCCGAGATAATCGGGAAACCAATATCCCTGCTGCGGCCACTCGCTGCGCCCGAAGCCGCGCCAATCGAGCGCCACCATGGGCCAATCCTGCCGAAGCGCGTCCACCAGGAACTGAAAGGTGCCGCCGGTATCGAGCCATCCATGCAGCAAGAACACCGGCGGAACGGTTTCCGAGGGCGGCGGGCCCCAGCGCGTCAGATGGATATCGAGTCCGCGCAGCCGCAGAGTCTCATGCCGCGGCGCACGCAGCACCTGGTACGCCGTCGCATTATCCAATCAGTGATGCATCCCGCTGCCGATCATCGCGCCGACCACGCCGCCGATGAGACCGCCCACCGCGGCGGCAGCCGCCACCAGCGCCTTCTGCGGCGGTTTGTTGCTGTTGTCGGGGCTCGCGCCGCCGCCGGTCTTGGTTCCGCTCCCGGAGCCCGCGCCGGTTCCGGTGCCCGTACCGGTGCCGCCGCCCGAGCCGGTACCCGTGCCCGATCCAGGGTTATGCGGCGGTTTGTTGGGGTCGTGTTCGTTTGGCATGTGAATCCCGCTCCTGATGTTTGCCTCGAAGCGTTGCTTTCATACACGCAAGCGGTACCCCGCCGCAAGACCTGCGGGCGATTGCCGTTCACCCGCGCCGGGGTGCATGCTCTTGACGATGACAGGACACCGTATCGGACAATACCGGGTACTGCGCACTCTGGGTGTCGGCGGTATGGGAGAGGTTTTCCTCGCCGAGCGCGCGGATACCGAATTCGAACAGCAAGTGGCCATCAAAGTGGTGCACGGTGGCACGGCCTCCCGCGGCGTGCAGTCGCGGCTCAAAATCGAGCGCCAAATCCTCGCGCAGCTGGATCATCCCAACATTGCGCACCTGCTGGACGGCGGCTCGCTGCCGGATGGAACGGCCTACATCGTCATGGAGTATGTCGATGGAGTCCCCATCGACGCGTACTGCGACGCGAACCGTCTCGATATTGCGGCACGCCTCAGGCTGTTTCAGACGGTGTGCACCGCGGTGCACTACGCGCACCAGAACCTGATCGTTCACCGCGACCTCAAGCCCTCGAACATCCTGGTCACGGCGGGCGGCGTACCCAAGCTGCTCGACTTCGGGATCGCCAAATTATTGGATGAGCGGCAGGCAGGCCATCACACGCTCGCGGTCACCCATGCCGACATTCGCGTGATGACACCGGACCATGCAAGCCCGGAACAGGTACAGGGCCGCGTCATCACCACCTCGAGCGACGTCTACGTCCTCGGAGTGCTGCTTTATAAGTTGCTCGCGGGCACCGGCCCTTTCGTCATCCCGTCGATGCGGCTCACGGACATCGAGCGCGCCATTTGCGAAAAGGATCCGCCGCTTCCCAACCATGCAATCGACGCCGCCGATGCATCGGCCGCGGGCATCGCCGAAGCGCGCAGCACCACCATCGGCCGGCTGCGCCGCGCTCTTCGCGGCGATCTGGACAACATCGTGCTGATGGCGATGCGCAAGGAGCCGGAGCGCCGCTACGGCTCCTCGCAGCAAATGGCCGGCGATATCCAGCGCTATCTGGACGGCAAACCCGTGATCGCCCGCCGCGACACCCTGCCCTATCGAAGCGCAAAGTTCGTGCGGCGCCACTGGCTGCCGGTCGCGGCAGGCGCCGGCGTGGTCTTTCTGATCCTGGCATTCGCGACCACCACCTATGTGCAGTCCGCGCGCATCGCGGCGGAACGCGATCGCGTCGCGGAGCAACGCGCCCTGGCTGAGCGTGAGAGGACCCGCGCCGAGGAAGTATCCGGCTTTCTGGTGAACCTGTTCAAACTATCCGATCCGCAGGAGAATCGCGGCAACCAGGTCACCGCCCGGGAACTGCTGGACTCGGGTGCCAAACGCCTGCAGGCCGGACTTGCGGATCAACCCGCGACCAAGGCGGCGTTGCTGGCGACGGTCGGCGCCGTTTACGACAGCCTCGGCCAGTACAAGGAGGCGCTGCCGATTTTGACCGAGTCTCTGACGCTGCAGCCGCCTTCGCACGACAGATCTCGCATCACCACCCTGTTGGAACTCGGACGCGCTCACTGGAACGCGGGCGATCTCGCCGGCGCGGAGGCGCCGTTGCAGGAGGCACTGCATCTCTCGCAGAGCGACTTCGGCGCGGCCAGCCAGGAGACCGGGCGCGCGTTGTGGGCGCTCGGGGTATTGCGCTACCAGCAGGGCCGGTTCGTCGATGCCAAGGAACTCTACAACCGCGGCTTGAACATCCTGGAAAGCGCCGCCGCTCCCGCCCCCGACGTTTCCGCCGTGTTGGACGACCTCGCACAGGTTTACGTGAGCCAGCAGCAATGGCCGCTCGCCAAGCAAACTTACGAACGCGCGCTCCAGGTCGATCGCCGCGCTCTCGGCGACGATCACCCGCGCGTCGCCATGCGGATGAACAATCTGGCGGTGGTGGCGCAAAATCTCGGCGACCTCAAGCTGGCCGAGTCGATGTTTCTCGACGCGATCCGCCGCGACGAGCGTGCCTATGGCGATCAACATCCTGAAACCGGCGCGGCCCGCGGCAATTACGGCTTGCTGCTGCAGCGTGAAGGTCGGCTGGCCGAGGCCGAGCCGCTGCTGCGCAGCGCGCTCGACGTGGAGCTTAAGCTCTACGGCCCCGACAATTACAACACCGCCTATGCCCGCGTGAGCCTGGCGATGCTGCTGCATGAACAGGGAAACCTGCCGGCGGCGGAAGCCGAGTTCCGCCAGGCATTGGCGGTGTACGACACCGCGTTGCCCGCCGACCATCAATACCGCGCGGCGGCGCTCATGCATTTCGCGCGTCTGCTGGTAGAGCGCGGCAACGCCGCCGAGGCTTTGGCCCTGAGCGATGAATCCATCAAAATCTGGGCGGCGACCTCTCCCGCCGGCAGCCCGGCCACTGCGCAGGCTCACGCCATTCACGCCTATGCGCTGGCGCATCTCGGCAAGCCTCATCCAGCCGCGGAAGAGTTCGAGGCCGCGCTGCCGGTGCTGCTGAAGGCGTGGGGCGCCGACGACCCCGCGGTGCGCCGCGCCCAGAATTGGCTCAAGGGCGTGCGCCTCATGCCCCTCGAGACCGCTAGCGCCATCCGCTAGCGCCATCCGCCGCCGGTTGTTCAGCCGCCGAGGAAAATCTTGTATGCCGGGTTATCGGTCTCTTCGGTGTAGGCGTAATGCAAGTCGTTGAGATGCAGTAGAAAGTCGGTCCGCGTCTCCGCGGGAACCTGGATGCCGGCCAGGACCCGTCCGTAATCCGATCCATGATTGCGGTAGTGAAACAGGCTGATGTTCCACCCGGTCCCGATCGCCTGGAGAAACTTCAGCAGCGCACCGGGACGCTCGGGAAACTCGAAACGGTACAGGCGCTCGTCCGTGAGGTCCCGGGCTTGTCCTCCCACCATGTAGCGTACGTGCAGCTTCGCCATTTCATTGTCGGTCATGTCATGCACCGCGAAACCCGCGGCCTCGAGGCTGCCGAGGAGCCCGTCTCGTTCCGCCCTGCCCTGAGTCAGCGCAAGGCCCACGAATATCTGCGCCGCGCGCATATCGCCGTAGCGGTAGTTGAACTCCGTGACGCTGCGGCGGCCGAGCAGTTCGCAAAACCGCAGGAACGATCCGGGTGCTTCGGGAATCTCCACCGCGAACAGCGCCTCGCGCTGGGCTCCGATGTCCGCGCGCTCGGCGACGTATCGAAGCCGGTCGAAATTCATGTTCGCGCCGCTGTTGATGGCGATGAGGGTCCGCGAGGTGCAGTTCTCCCGCGCCACGTACTTCTTGATGCCGGCCACGGCCAGCGCGCCCGCCGGCTCGGCGATGGAACGCGTATCCTGAAAAATGTCCTGGATGGCGGCGCATATCTGGTCGGTGCTCACCAGGATGATTTCATCCACGTACTGGCGGGCGAGCCGAAAGGTCTCCTCGCCCACGCGCCGCACCGCCACGCCGTCGGCGAACATGCCGACGCGGTCAAGGGTAATGCGTTTTCCGGCGCGCAGCGATTCGTGCATTCCGGCCGCATCTTCGGGTTCGACCCCGATGATCTTGATGCGCGGGTACAGCGCCTTCACATAGGCGGAGATTCCGGCGATCAATCCGCCGCCGCCGACGGGCACGAAGATCGCGTCGATTTCGTCGCCGTGACGTTGGCGCAGGATCTCCATGGCGATCGTTCCCTGCCCGGCGATCACATCCGGGTCATCGAAGGGATGTACGAAAACCAGCCCTCGCTGGCGGCCGAGCTCGATCGCATGGTCATAGGCCTGGTCGTAGTCGTCGCCGTGCAGCACGATTTCACCGCCGAGATCGGCGACCGCCTGCACCTTGATGTCCGGCGTCGTCAGAGGCATGACGATGACGGCGGTAATACCCCGCGTGCGCGCCCCCAATGCGACGCCTTGGGCATGATTTCCCGCCGAAGCGCAAATCACGCCCCGCTGCGCGCTGATCGCCGACAGCTGCGCGATCTTGTTATAGGCGCCGCGAATCTTGAACGAAAAGACCGGCTGCAGGTCTTCACGCTTGAACAACACGCGGTTGTCGAGGCGGCGCGACAACCGCGGGGCGGTTTCCAGCGCCGTTTCGACGGCGACGTCGTACACCTTGGCTTTGAGGATGCGATCTACGTAGTTTTCTTGCATGAGTCGTGTCGTTGGCGGACCTCTACATTAGCTCAAGCGTCCACGGAGCGGTATGGCCGCTCATATTGTGAGACGCCCCACAGCCCGTTGGGCCCGTGGGCGCTTTGCCTGATTTAAATGGGTAACATACGTCCATGCGCACGGTGAAATATTGGCTGTTGAGCTTGTTGTTGGCCTCGCCCGCCGCCTTTCCTCTCTCCGGGAATGTTGTTGCCACCGGCAACGTCAAGGCTCATCTGGTCAGCGAGGTCGGCGCGGTCGGTCCGGGTCAGGCGTTCTGGGTCGCCCTCGAATTCAACATTCGCGATGGCTGGCACACCTATTGGCGCAATCCCGGTGATTCGGGCCAAGCCACCCGGCTCACGTGGCATCTGCCGCCCGGATTTGAAGCCGGGGACATCGTCTGGCCCACGCCGCATCGCTTCGAGCTCCCCCCTCTGGTGAATTACGGTTATGCGAAGCACGCGATGCATCTGGTGCGCATCACGGCGCCCGCAGACTTGGAAGCGGGGGCGCCGGTCGTGCTGTCGGCGAAGGCGAGCTGGCTGGTTTGCTCCGATGTGTGCATTCCCGAAGACGCCGAGCTGAAATTGAACTTGCCGGCGGGCGCGGCGGCGGGAGGAATCGATCCGGCCGATGCCGCCTTGTTCGCCGCGGCGCGCGCCGAACTGCCGAGCATGGAACCCGCGGCGACGAGCGCCTCGATACGGGACGGCCGGCTCGTGATCTCGCTGGGCAACGATTGGGGCACCACTCTTTCGCAGATCGAGTCCCTGACGTTCTTTCCGTATGACGAGGGCGGCATCGAGTACGCGGCGCCGCAGACCTTGAGCCGCGGCAAGAATGACGTGGAGCTTTCAATGAAGCTCGGCGATCAACCGCCCAAAACCGGAGTCGTTCGGGGCGTGCTGCTGGCTGCCGAGAAAAACGGCCCCGATACCCTCACCCTTCCACTGGAAATTGCCGCCAAGTTCGCAGGTTCGGGCGGTGCCTCCGCTCGAGGCCCGCAGCAGGCTGATGCAGCGGCGGCCGGCGGCAGCTCGGCGACGCCGTTGCCCGTTCTTCTGTTCTTCGCGCTGTTGGGCGGCTTGATCCTGAATTTGATGCCGTGCGTCTTCCCGGTTCTATCGATCAAGGCGATGGGCTTGGTCGAACAGGCGAAGAAACATCCGGCGGCCGTGCGCACCAAGGGAATGGTGTTCGCCGCCGGCGTCGTGAGTTCGATGCTGTGCCTCGCCGCCGCCCTCCTGGCTCTTCGGGCGGGCGGCGACCAGATCGGGTGGGGTTTCCAGCTGCAGTCCCCGCTGTTCGTGACATTGCTCGTGTACTTGCTGCTCGGCGTCGGCCTGAATTTGTCGGGCGTTTTCGAAGTGGGTGGAGGACTTTCAGGCGTCGGCGACGGCCTGACCCGGGGCGATGGCTACCGCGCCTCGTTTTTCACCGGCGTTCTCACCACGCTGGTGGCGACGCCGTGCACCGCGCCGTTCATGGCTTTCGCGGTCGGCGCCGCGCTCACGCAGCCGGCCGCCATCGCGCTGTGCATTTTCGCGGTCCTTGGCCTGGGGCTTGCGCTGCCCTACCTGCTGCTGTCATTCGCCCCCTGGATGCGCCGCGCCCTGCCGAAGCCCGGCGCGTGGATGGACACGTTGAAGCAGCTGTTTGCATTCCCGATTTATGCTTCGGCGGCATGGTTGCTGTGGGTGCTGGCGCAGCAGACTTCGCCGCTCGGCCTCGGCGCCGCTCTGGCGGGCGCCATCCTCATCGCCTTGGCCGCTTGGGCCTATCAGAAATCCAAGTCTAGCGGTGCCGCCGGCCGTGTCGCCGCGCTCGCGACGGCGGCGCTGTCCGTGCTGCTCGCCGTAACCCTGCCGGTGCGATTCGCGGCCGTCTCGGCCGCG
>Ga0182013_10001011_pt1 | contig 39039 bp, 33 predicted proteins | sample 612S2MmetaG_FD_120487 | JGI IMG/M metagenome (GOLD analysis project Ga0182013, IMG submission 120487) | Permafrost microbial communities from Stordalen Mire, Sweden - 612S2M metaG | ecosystem: Environmental > Terrestrial > Soil > Wetlands > Permafrost | place: Sweden: Stordalen | collected... | reverse complement strand
GGCAGCACGTAAGCGCTGATAAAACTCTTTGAGCTGATGGTTGGAATGGGCGGCCACGAGCGCGGCCATGTAGAGGGCACGGCGAACGGGTGCGCGTCCGCCGCCGATACTTCGCCTTCCGTGCCACTGACCGCTTTCGCGGGGATGCGGAGCCAGTCCGGCCGGGGCCGCGGCTTGCCGCCGGTTGAGCGTGCCCAGTTCGGGCAGTTCGGCCAGCACGCCCAGGGCGGTGATCGCGCCGACACCGGTGATGGCTTCGAGTTTTTGCGCTCGCTCGTGGAGCGTGGCAACTTGCGTGCGCAGGGCTTTGAGCTGTTCTTCGATTTGTTCCAGATCCCGTTCCAATCGGCGGATCAGGCTTTGCGCCTGACGACGCAAGGCCGGCAGTGTGAGACGTTCGACCTGCTGGCGCTGGCCGACGAGGATTTCCAAGACTTGCACCCGGCGACGGACCAGTTCGGCCAGTTGTTGTTCCTGTTCGGTGCGGGGCGTGGTGGGGTTGGGTTGCAAGGCCTGGCCGTAGGCGGTGAGAACAGCGGCATCAATGTCATCGGTCTTGGCGCGCTGGCCGGTGGCGCGGGCGAAGTGCCGGACGCGGGCGGGGTTCAAGACGCTGACGGCCACATTGGCTTCATGCAGGGCCGCGACGACGTCACGTTCGTAGCCGCCGGTGGCTTCGCAGACGACGTGAGCGCCGGGCTGGCAGGCCAGGAGTTTCAACAATCGGCGATGACCGGCGGCGGTGTTGGGCAGGTCGTGGATGCGACCGGCGAGGTGGAGTTGCAGGTTAAGCTTGGCAATATCCAAGCCCGTGTAGATAGTAGTCATAGTGTTCTGGCTCATTCTTGCAAATGCGAGCTGGCTTTAGTGGGCCGCTCAATCAACGGTTCGAGTTTAGGACACAGGCACAAACGGCTCAGGCTCCCAGCGCACTTGGTCACAGACCAATGCCAGAAGGTGACGATCTCGTCCGCGCCACTGCCTTCCGGCCTGCAGGCCGGAAGGCAGTCCCATCTTCCCATGGCATTACTCACAGACAAGGTTAGAGGGAAATTCAGATACAAGGGGGCCAGGGTGAGGGAGGGACAAACAAAAAAAATTTGGGATTATGTATTTGACGGAAGTTAAATTGGTAGAGACGACACAGCGCTGCGGCATCCCTACCTCGATTTCATAGACGGGGATTTGCCCGGACTGTTTCCGGTTGAACAGGCGGCGGGCGATGTTATAACTGGATTCTACAAAGCCTGCCGCCTGCCTTTTTTCTCATTAAACCATTGCAACGCCCTCTGCGTGGCCAGACTGGAAGGGCAGGCGAAAGGGGATTTGAGTATCGGAAGGATTTGAGGCTTAAAGCCTCGTGGCAGCTCAAAAGCGGCAGATGAATTTAGTCCCCGAGGCAGATGCCAAGTGAGCGGGTGGCGCGCACGAACCCTTCGTCCAGCGGCACCGTCCGCAACCGGCCGGTGGCTTCGGCCAGCGGCACGCTTTCCACAAATTTGCCGTTGTGGGCGACCATCCGGCCAAAGCGGCCTTCGGTGATCAGCTCCACGGCTTTCGCGCCAAACAAGGTGCACAGCACCCGGTCCATGAAGGTGGGGCTGCCGCCGCGTTGCAGATGGCCCAGCACCATCACCCGGGTTTCCTTGCCGGTGCGCTGCTCGATTTCCGCCGCGACCACCGCGCCGATGCCGCCCAGCCGGGCCTCGCGGTTTTGCTGCTGGGCGCCAGTGGTGACAAAATCTCCGCCCGCCGGTTTCGCGCCTTCGGCGGCGATGACGAGCGTAAAATGTTTTCCCTTTTTCTCCCGCTCCTGCACGGCGGCGCAGATGCTTTCATATTTGAAGGGAATTTCCGGGATCAAAATCACGTCCGCACCGCCGGCCAGGCCGGCATACAGCGCAATCCAGCCGGCATACCGGCCCATCACTTCGAGCACCATCACGCGATTATGGCTTTCGGCGGTGGTGTGCAGGCGGTCGAGGGCGTCGGTCGCGCAGGCCACGGCGGAATCGAAACCAAACGTGGTGGTCGTCGCGGCGAGATCGTTGTCAATCGTCTTGGGCACGCCGACAATCGGGATGCCGGCCTCGTGCATCTGCTGCGCGATGGTCAAGGAACCGTCGCCACCCACGGAGACGAGGGCGGAAATGCCGAGTTCGGCCATGCCGCGCTTGGTGGCGTCCATCAATTCTTTCGGCAACTGGCGGGTTTCGCCGTGGCCGGTCTTGGCGGAAAACTGGCCGCGATTGGCCGTGCCGAGAATCGTGCCGCCGCGCACGAGCAAACCGTCGAGCGCCTTGTAATCCAGCTGGATAAATTTATGCGGCGACAGCAAACCGTCGTAGCCGCCGATGATGCCGAGGGTTTCCCAACCGCGCTTGGCGGCGGTTTTGGCGACCGAGCGAATCACGGCATTCAAGCCGGGACAATCGCCGCCTCCGGTGACAATGCCAATTTTCATGTAAGAGCTGATATACCATCGGTGATTTGCCGGCATGCCTTTAGCCCTGTTATTTCTTCGGCGCGGTGAATGTGACGATAAAATGGCCGTTAATGGGTCGGTCGCATTTGAATTGCGACCGGCAACAAATTAAATTCCTCTTGCAAGTGGACCAATCACATTTCAACATCCGTAAAATTGATTATGAAAAAACACGTGAATTTTCTTTTTGCGGTTTGTCTTTTTGCAGGACTTTCCGTGGCGCAGGCGCAGGTGGACTGGAGCAAGCTTCCGCCGGCATCCACAAATGCCAATTTGACGTATACCAATGACATTCTGCCCATTTTCAAGGCCTCGTGCATCCGGTGCCATGGCGATCAGCGTCCGCGTGCCCAACTTAATCTGAACACGCTGGATGGTGTGTTGCGTGGCACGGAGAACGGTCCGGTGCTGAAGCCGGGCGACAGTCAGGACAGCCTGTTGGTAAAGGCGGTTTCGCAGCTTGATCCCAAGAGTGCCATGCCGCCCAAGCCGCGCGCACGTCGCGGCCCGGGCGGTCCGCAGGGTGGACCCGGTGCGGGATTTGGCACCAACGCCCCCAACATGCAACCGCGTCCAGAAGGCGGCCCGGAATCCGGTGGTCCTCAGGGTGGGTCTACCAACACCACCTTCCAGACGCAGATGCGCCGGATGGGTCCGCCCACCAAACCGCTGACGGCCGAGCAGGTCGGTTTGGTTCGGGCCTGGATTGATCAGGGCGCAAAATAAATCTCCCGGTGAAATGATCCGTGCCCGTGGTGTCGGGACGTATAGTCTTCTGCCATGACTGTAGCTGCGACGCCTCGTCGCAGCCGGGTCATTGGTGACGCCCTCGTCGCCATTTTCGTATTGATCCTCATCCTCAAAAAAGCTGCCAAAACTGAGGATGAACATGAGAATGATAAGCTAGATTTCGATTTTTTAGACACGCTCTTGCAAAGCAAAACGTGCGTCATGGCGACGCGGGCACATTTGGCGACGGGGCGTCGCCGCCACGCTGCCGAAAGATTTCTGCTAAAGTTTTTCCGGCCCCAGCCGATAAATGCTTGAAGATACCGTTGGGTTGTCAGATAGGACTACAAAAACCTTGTGCAAGCAAGGATGCCATTTTATTGGCAACACAACCTTCAAAAATTATTTTATGCCATCAGAAACCTCATCAACCGCAAAAGGCGACCAGCAGAAATCAGCCGGCAAGCACCTCACGTTCAACCTGAAAAATGAATCCTACGGGATTGATGTCCTGAAGGTGCGTGAAATCATCCGTCAAACCAGCATCACCACCGTCCCGCAGATGCCGAATTATGTGAGGGGAGTGATCAATCTGCGCGGCAAGATCATTCCGGTGATAGACCTGCGGCTGCGCTTCGGGTTCACCGATGTCAAGGACACGGAGAAGACGTGCATCATTGTGGTGCAGGTGAAGATGCACGACGGCAAGAACACCCAGATGGGCCTGGTGGTGGATGGAGTGGAGGAAGTCGTCAACCTGACTCATGGCGACATCGAGGAAACGCCGGACTTCGGCGGTAAAATTTCCACCGACTACATCATCGGCATGGCCAAGGTGAAAGGCACGGTCAAAACCCTGCTCAATATTGACCGTGTGCTGTGCGCCGACGAGCTTGCGCAAATCCGCGCCGCCGCCTGAAACTTTAAATCACAAAACAACCATTTAAGAAAAAATATTATTATGAAAAACATGACAGTCGGAAAACGAATCATCGCTGGCTTTACTGTTATCGTGGCGCTGAGCGCCATCATGGGAGCAATGGCTTGGTTCTCCATGCGCACCATTGGCGAACATACGGATGAACTGGCCAACGTCGCCATCCCCGGAATGGACATGTCCTCGGATCTCATGCAACACATTACGCAGGCACATCTGGCGCTTATTCAGCACGTTGTTTCCACCAATGTGGATGAAAAGCAGACTCTCGAAGGCACGATGACGGAGATTTCCACAGAAAATGCGAAACTGATGAACGGCATTGAGACGATCTGCAATAATCCGCAGGAAAAGGATATTTATGAAAAAATGAAGCAGGCGGGACAGGATTATATCGCTGCCCGTGCGCCCATACTGCAACTCAGTGATGCCGGTAAAAATGAGGAGGCGCTGGCTCTTTTGATGGCTTCTGGACGAACAACGTATGAGGCTTATGACAAGTTCAGCATGGATTTCAACGATTATGAAACCCAAGCAAGCAAAGACGGAGCCGCCGCAGTTCAGCACAACGCCAAATCATCCAAAATTTTACTCGCTTCGGCGGTGCTTTGCGAGGTGGCCATCAGCACGTTTTTGGCATTCATCGTTGTCACGGGATTGAACCGGGTGCTCCGGAGAGTTTCATCTTCTCTCGGCGAAGACGCCGAGCAGGTGACCTCGGCTGCCGACCAGGTTTCCGGCTCCAGCCAGTCGCTGGCGGAAGGATCGAGCGAACAGGCGGCCTCGCTGGAGGAAACCAGTTCATCGCTGGAAGAGATGGCCAGCATGACCAAACGTAATTCGGAAAACGCCCAGAAGGCCAACGACCTGGCCAAACAGGCGCGCGCTGCGGCCGATAAAGGCGTGATTGACATGCAGACGATGAGCGCCGCGATGGAGGCAATTAAAATTTCCTCCGACGACATCGCAAAGATTATCAAGACCATTGATGAGATTGCATTTCAAACCAATATCCTGGCCTTGAACGCGGCCGTGGAAGCCGCGCGGGCAGGGGAAGCCGGCATGGGCTTTGCCGTGGTTGCCGATGAAGTCCGCAACCTTGCCCAGCGCAGCGCACAGGCCGCCAAGGAAACCGCCGCCAAGATAGAAGGCGCCATCGCCAAAACCGCCCAGGGCGTGGACATCAGCAGCAAGGTTTCGCTGACGTTGAACGAGATTGTGGTCAAGGCGCGGCAGGTGGACGAACTGGCCGCCGAAGTGGCCGGTGCATCGCGCGAACAGACGCAGGGCATCACGCAGATCAACATCGCCGTGGGCCAGATGGACAAGGTGACCCAATCCAACGCCGCCAACGCGGAGGAAAGCGCAGCGGCCGCCGAAGAATTGAACGCCCAGGCAGCCGTCATGAAGGAATCCGTGGGTGATTTGCTGCAGCTTGTCGGCGGCAACCGCAGGGATGATATGACAACAAAGCCTGCGACACGCCTGCGCAACAAGGAAGTTCGCATCACCTCGCCTGTTTCAAAACGTCCTGTTTCAATGAACGGGAATGGTCACGTCCGCACGTCGCCAACGTCGGCAACCGCGACTCATGCCCGGAGTGAAATCCCCATGGAAGGCGACTTCAAGGATTTTTAAACGTCTCCAACCTTGAGAGTTTTTGAAAAAACAGAAAATAAAATTGTCCGCAGGATTTTTCCTGCTGGGCGTCGATGGCTGGCTTTCAAACGCGCATGGCTATGTTCCTGCAACCGGTTTGGTTCCGGCTTCAGCGGAAAAACCGGCGTGGCTGGCGGATTTGTCCCTGGGGGTCAAGGAATCCTACGACGACAACCTCTTTCTATCGGGAGTTGATCCAAAATATCTGCCCGCATCCTACACGGTGCCGCCGGGCAGCGTAGCGGCGCTGGAAAACCGCGGCACCTGGGTCACGACAGTCTCGCCAAAGGTTGGCATTAATTTCATACCGCTGTTGGGCAACCAGACGGCTATACAAACTCTTTCAATTGCATGCGCCCCCGACTTTGTCGTTTACCATGATGCGCCGTCGGAAAGCTACGATGCCCATCGTTTTGCCGCAGCCGTCAAGTATGGAGCGGATTCGTTCACCTTCAGTTTGGACGATTCGTTGATATATATTGATGGTAACAATGTGGCGCCGACTTATCCGGCCGGATTGATGAATGCCTATAGCACGGTGGCGCCCCGCGAACGGCGGGAACAGATTCAGGACCGGACGATGGTTGAATTCCAATATGACTGGAACCGATGGTTCATCCGGCCCACCGCTTCGCTGCTGGATTACGACATGATGACCGAACAGTTCAACGTGACCGGCTACCAAAACTATGAGAGCCGTTACGACGTCAACGGCGGGCCGGATTTAGGATATAAAATCAACGCCAGCTTGGCGATGACCCTCGGCTATCGTTATGGTCATCAATATCAGGAGCAGTTCAGTTTTTCGCCCTACAGCTCGTCGAGCGATTACCAGCGTGTGCTGCTAGGGATGGAGGGCAAGCCATGGAACTGGCTGGCGGTAAAAATCCAGGGCGGTCCTGACTTCCGAAGCTATCAAGCCGATTCAGCCAGCCACATCACACCGGTCAACGACCATCATCCGATCACCTATTATGGCGAGGCCAGCCTGACGGCCACCTTGACACCCAAGGATGGTGTGACGTTCAAATACAAACAATGGCAATGGGTCTCCAGCATCGGCAAGGTTCCGTATTTCGACAGCACCTATGATTTGAGCTATCACCGCAAGCTGACGGACAAGCTGGGCTGGGATCTGGGCGGGAAAATTTTGTCCAGCGACTATCGGAGCGGGAATCTGGCCAACTGCTATAGGGATGACAGTGAATATTCTATTTCGACCGGCCTGGCCTATGCCTTCAACGATCATTGCAACGTCAGTCTCACCTATTCGTTTGACATGGGGCAAAATGATCTGGACGACATCACCAATCCGGATACGCGTGCCTTTGACCGCCAGCTTGTTTCGATCGGCGCTGCGCTGAAATTTTGATATGAATCAATTTTCAATGAAAATATGGCCCATCGGTCCCAGGATACCGGTATTGAGGCGACTTGAAGGATTTTTAGCGGGGGCAAGAATTGCAGAGCGCGTGTAACAGGATCAGAGACAAAATAGTGCTGGGATTTGCCAAGATACGTGTTTCGCAAATCCGGTCGATTGGGCATGGTAATTGACAGATGAGATTTCGCTGCCCGTTTTAGGGTTGGCAGAGAGGTTTTGCTCGCGGCGCGGCTCGGGCAGCGATTGATGTTGGTCGCGTCGCATCCTGAACGCCTTGGTGAAGGCGTATAAACCTCATCACCACCAGGGCCGGACTCAAATCCGGCCCTGTTTTATTATCTGCGAATTACCGGTGACGTGTTGTCCACAAACGGTTCAATCTCACACCATAAAATGCTTTGAGAATTCAATAATGCGCAAACAAAACACGAATTCAGGCAAGTTTGGCGGCCTTTAAATGGCTGCCAGAATAGGATTTATACATAAAATATGAAGCAGGCAAGATTAGTTACTTATCGTCTACAGTTTTTTGCGCATTCGCCGATGTAACAGTTGAGATGGCTCAAGACTTTTGTTCGTTTCGCAGGCGGAAGCGTTTTTAACGCATAGGTTTTTAAAAAATGAGAAAATTAAAGTTGTGGCACTACATTCTGCTCGCAGCAGCAACCGGCGTTGTTCCGATGACCGTCCTGCTATTGTATGTCATCAGCACCTCGGTCAACAAGGACATCAACTTTGGCACGCAAGAAATGCGCGGCGACACATTTCAACGTCCGCTGGAGCAACTGCTGGACCTGTTTCCGCGCTATCAGGCGGCGGCTCGTCAGGCGCTGGCCCGGGATGATTCGGCGAAAACCAGCCTGACCGGTCTCCAGCAGCAGATTGATGAGCAGCTTCAGACATTGTCCGCCAACTACAACGGCGAGCTGGGCACGGCTCTGAAGTTCACTGATGCGGAACTGGCCGCGCGGAAACGCGACAACGCGCGGCTTTCTGTGGAGGTTGCCGGCTGGCAAAATCTCAAGGCCGCTCCGCTGGCGGTGGCTGCGGCGGGTGATGGCACGGGAGATCTCGTCGCCTCCACGCGCACGATGATCGCTCATGCAGGCGACCTCTCCAACCTCATTCTTGACACCGACCTGGACAGTTATTATCTGGTGGACATTACGCTGGCCACACTGCCGCAAACCCAGCAACGTTTGAGCGACATCACCCTGCAGGTGGGTGACTGGTTGCGCACGGGAAACGTAGCGACCAACCTGTCGCAAATCGCCGTCATGGCCGCGATGCTGCAACAGGATGACCAGGACCGCATCACAGGGGACGCCCAGACATCGTTGAGCGAGGACAAGAATTTTTATGGAGTCAGCGAGACGCTGCAAAAGAACCTACCGGCGGCGATTGATAAATACACCACAGCGAACCAGGCGTTCCTCGGTTTGCTAAACCGAGTGGCGGCGGGCGAAAATGTGCCGGCGGCGGAATTTGAAACCGCCGGCTGGAATGCCCGCGCCGAAAGTTTCCGGCTTTGGGAAACCGGGGCCAATGAGCTGGACCGGTTGCTGGCCATCCGGGTTTCGTCATTTAGGCATAGCCGGCTTCTGAGTTATTCCGGCATAGGCGCGACTTTTGCTCTGGTCGTGCTGGTCGTGTGGTTCAACGCGCGCCGGCTGAACTTGTCTTTGCGGGCCATCGCCAGCGGACTGGGCGCAGGCTCTGAACAACTGGCCAGCGCCGCCAGCCAGATTTCCATCGCCAGCCAGACCCTCGCGGAAGGCTCAAGTGAACAGGCCGCTTCTCTGGAAGAAACCAGCGCGTCATTGGAGGAGATGTCCTCCATGACCAAGCGCAACGCCGAAAACGCCCAGAAGGCCAACGACCTCGCCAAGCAAACCCGGGTCGCCGCCGACAAAGGCGCCGCCGACATGGAAACGATGAGAGCCGCGATGCAGGCCATCAAGGCCAGCAGCGATGACATCGCCAAAATCATCAAGACAATTGATGAAATCGCCTTCCAAACCAACATCCTTGCGCTTAATGCTGCGGTCGAAGCCGCCCGAGCCGGTGAAGCCGGACTGGGTTTCGCGGTCGTCGCCGACGAAGTCCGCAACCTTGCCCAGCGCAGCGCCCATGCCGCCAAGGAAACTGCGGCCAAGATCGAAGGAGCCATCTGCAAAACCGGACAAGGAGTTGGCATCAGCAAGAAGGTTGCGGAGGCCTTGAATGAAATTGTTACCAAGGCGCGGCAGGTGGATGAACTGGCCGCGGAAGTTGCCGGTGCTTCGACCGAGCAGACGCAGGGCATCACGCAGATCAACACCGCCGTCGGCCAGATGGACAAGGTGACACAAGGCAATGCCGCGAGCGCGGAAGAAAGCGCTGCTGCTGCTGAGGAACTAAATGTGCAGGCAGCCGTCATGAAAGAATCCGTGGTGGAATTATTGGAGTTGGTCGGCGGTTCGCGCAATGAATCCGGACACGAAAGACTTTCAAACAGACAGGTGGCGAAGCCTTCGCAAAACAGATATTCACACGGACGGCAATCGTTTCCGATTGAAACGGACCGTCCGGCTACGGACATTCCCATGCCAGAAGAACGGCAAGTTCATTCACAAAATGGGGTGATTGCCTGGGACGAGGCGCAAATGTCCACGGGCGTTAAAACCATTGATACTCAGCATCAGGAATTGATCCGGCGCATTAATGAGTTGCATACCGCCTGCCTGTCTGGCACTGCCCGTGAGGAATTGCTCAAGATTCTGGGTTTTCTGGGTGAATATGCGAAATCACATTTCCAACACGAGGAGGGAGTGATGCAGGCGCATCAATGTCCCGTCCGTGGTAAGAACAAGGTCGCCCACCAACAGTTCTTACGCGATTACAGCAACCTTGTGGAGACTGTCAAACGCGACGGAGCCACGACCACGGCAGTCATTCAGGTCAAGGAATTGCTGGGCAACTGGCTGAAGAATCACATTTGCGGCACCGACACCCAATTGCGCAACTGTGTTGGAAACGCCTGGCGGTCCCGCAAAACTTCCGTTCGGGGTAATGGTGGTGGTTTGCGAGATTTTTAAGTGTTCTTGTGCTTTCAAAAATAATTGAAACTACCATGTTAGCGGCCCAGTCAAAGACCGCAGCCGAGATGCTTGCAGATGCCGATTACGAATTTTTGCGCCGGTTGGTTTATGAGCACAGCCGCATCAATCTGGGTTCGGACAAGCGTGCGCTGGTGAGCGCCCGGGTGGCCAAGCGATTGAGGGTGCTTAAAATCGGCAGCTACCGGGAATATTGCCAGATGTTGAAGTCGAATCCCGGAAGCGAGGAGACCGGCCATTTGGTGGACGTCATTTCCACGAACCACACCCATTTTTTTCGCGAGGAAAAACATTTTGACTGGATGCAGACGGTCCTGCTGCCGGAATGGCTTAAAAGTCATAACGAAGGCGAGACATTTCGCGCGTGGAGCGCGGCGTCATCCTCAGGCGAGGAACCCTACACGCTGGCCATCGTGCTGGCGGAATTTTTCGGCCTTTCGGGGAAATGGACGATTGACGCCACGGATATTTCGACACGCATTCTTGACCGGGCGGGGCAGGCCATTTACGATGCGGAAAAGCTGGCGCCTGTCCACGCCGAATTGATCAGGCGGTATTTCCAGCGCGGGACCGGAGAGTTTGCGGGAAAGTTTCGCGTGAAGGAGCAATTGCGCCAGCATGTCCGGTTCCAGCAATTGAACCTGCTGCAGCCGCAATATCCATTCAGCCAGCCGTTTCACCTGATTTTTTGCCGCAACGTGATGATTTATTTCGACAGGCCCACGCAGGAGACATTGGTTGGAAAATTGTCTGAGCAATTGGAACCGGATGGGCACCTTTTGGTCGGGCATTCGGAAAGCCTGAGCGGCATCCGGCATTCTTTGCGTCAGTTGCAACCTGCCGTGTATCTGAAATCCGCCACGTCCTCGCGACGTTAAGACGGAAAAAATCCGGAAGAAAATCCCTGATCAAGCCGCCTTCGAGAATGGCTGTTTCTCGTGATGCGCAAGCGCATTCACATCAAGAATAAGGCCGACCCGTCCATCTCCCAAAATCGTGGCTCCTGCAAACGCGGGGTTTTTGTGGACCATCATCTCGTTGAGGTTTTTGATGACGACTTCCTGTTTGTGCAGCAATGAGTCCACCAGCAGGCACCTGATGTTTGCGCCGGATTGAACCACCACGACGATGCCCTGGGCCGGCTCGGTTGCCATCGCCTTGATGCCGAAATAATCATAAAGGCGAAGCAGGGGAATCAGCCGGCCGCGAACGTTGACCACCTCGGCCCGATTTTGGATCTTTGAAATCATTTCCGGAGTTGGGCGGAACGATTCGCGCACGGAAAGTGTCGGTAGGATGTAACGCTCGTCTCCAACGCCAATCACAAGTCCGTCAATGATGGCCAGCGTCAACGCCAGCGCCAGTCTGAACAGCGTGCCTTTGCCGCGAGTGGAGGAGATGTCCACGCGGCCCCGCAATTTTTCGATGTTGCGGCGCACCACGTCGAGACCGACGCCGCGGCCGGAAAGATCGGTGACTTTTTCCGCAGTGGAAAATCCCGCCGCAAAAATAAAATTGTAAACATCTTCGTCCGACAAATCTGCGCCCGGTGCGGCAAGGCCGCGCTCGACTGCCTTGGCAAGTATGCGGTCGCGGTTTAAACCTGCGCCGTCATCCTCGATTTCTACGACGATGCTGCCGCCCTGATGATAGGCGCGAAGGTGCAACGAACCGACCGGTGATTTGCCCGCAGCTGTGCGTTTTTCTGACAGTTCGATGCCGTGGTCCATCGAGTTGCGGATCATGTGAAGCAAAGGATCGTTCAATTCCTCGACCACGCCGCGGTCAAGCTCGGTGTCCTCCCCGCTTGTAAGAAATTCCACCTTTTTGCCTTGTTTGGCGCTGATGTCGCGCGCGACCCTGGCCATTTTTTGAAACAAGCTGCGAACCGGCACCATGCGCAGGGACATGCTGACACGCTGGAGGTCGCGTGTGATGCGGTTTAGCTGCGCCACGTTGCGCGAAAATTGCACGTCGCCCTCCGAAAGCCCTGTCAGTTTTGGCGCAACCAGCGACTGTGCGATGACCATTTCACCCACCAAATCCAGAAGGCCGTCCAGTTTGCTGGTGTCCACGCGAACCATCGAATTCGTGTTTCCGTTGGGATTTGATGCAATGGATGCGGGTGCTTCAAGTGTTGTAGTTTCCATCGCGATGGGTGAAGTTTCCGACGGCGATGCAACTTCAATGGATATTTTGCCCGAAGAAACCTGGTCAATCATCATGGCAACTTCGGTTTTCAGCGCTTCGGTTGGAATGAGAATTGTCGCCGCAGGTTTATTGCCGTTGATTTGGGCTTCAATTTCATCGAGAAACTGTTTCAGCACGTCGCGACCATGAAGAATGAGTTCGATGACCGGCGAAGTGATGGTGAATTTGCCCTGTCGCGCCAGGTCGAGCAGCGATTCGAGAATGTGCGCAAGCCGGTTAATGGGGACGAGATTGAGAAAACCAGCGCCGCCTTTGAATGTGTGAAAGGCGCGGAAGACCGTGTTGAGCGTTTCCGAGTTGGCCGGTTCCCTTTCGAGAACCAGCACGCCTTGTTCTATGTTGTCGAGATGTTCGCGTGACTCCGTAATAAATTCCCGCAGCAGATCGCCGTCCGAGGCGATGTTCAAATTTAGCGCCGTTTCTTCATTGGCAGTCCTTTTCGCTGGCTTGGGAGTGACAGTTGGTATTGGTGTGGCTGCCGGTTGAGCAGGCACGACCGGTGCAGGTCCGGGCGTTTCATCGGGACACGAAAATTGTCTCTCAAGATTCGTCAGCAGGTTGTTCAGCCATTCGATGTTGTCATGATTGAACGGTTGTCCGGATTCGACAATGCGAACTATCTTTTCCCAGGCTTCGGCACAGGCTTGATGGCTGGCGGCCCATTCGGTTTCACCGGCGATTTCGTCGCGCAAGTTGCCGATGAGATCGAGAATGGGAAACTGGCCATGGTCCGATCCGGCGCTTGTGAGTCGGACTTCTGCGGCGAGGGCAATGAGAAGCTGGTTTGCGCGATCTGTGTTTTTCACAATTGAAATTTCTTGCCCGCACTTGGGGCGGTGGAATTGAGGACAACAGTCCACACAACATTCCATGGTGTTATCGGCATTCCAGTCCGGAACTTCAGTAAAATTTTAGAAACAATGGTTCCTGTGATGAGAGTAAATTTTTAATGACACTTTCTAAAGTTCCAGCGCATTGCACCGATAAGTAGGCGTCGCAAGACACAGGCGGTCAGCAGCCAAAAAGAGCTGACAGGGTTAAACCAATGGTGGACCGCCCTTGAAATGGTTCATCCGCGACAAGGACGTCGCGCAAAATCAATGCCCCTCACGGGGCGACTCACGGAAAGAGTTATATGGTAATCAACACAAACATATCAGCACAAACGACTGCTTCTTTGCTGGAACAATCCAGTTCCGCTTTGAGCATGTCACTCGCACGTTTATCCTCCGGCTCAAAAATCACCTCGCCGGCGGACGACAGTGCGGGACTGGCCGTCTCGATGAACTTGGTGGCCGAGATGGGTGACAACACCGCCGCCTCAAACAACGTTGGCGACGCCATCTCATTCAACCAAACGCAGGACGGTTATCTGCAACAGGTAAGCACCGCCTTGGATCGCATGAGCGAACTATCGGTGGAAGCCCAGGACGTGACCAAGTCGAGCAGCGACCGCACCTTGTATAACAACGAGTTCAATACATTGGCAAATTATGTGAATAATGTGTCAACGCAGAACTTCAACGGGGTCAGCCTCTTCGATGGAGCGAACCTCAGTGTGACGATTGACAACAACGCGAACACGTACACCAACAAAGGCGTTGATCTCACCGCCTCGGTCTATTCTGGTTTGGCGAGTGATTCGCTTACCACCACGACCGGTGCCGTGGCTGCGCTGAGTGCCGTGACTACAGCCATCGGCCAATTGGCATCGGATCGTGCCAACATCGGTGCCAACGAGGAGACATTGACCGACTACAGCAACGAGCTCTCCACGCTGAACAACAACCTCTCGGCAGCCAACAGCCAGATCATGGATGTGGACGTTGCGCAGGAGAGCACCACATATGCCAAAGAAAACATCCTGGTCCAGACCGGCACTGCGATGTTGGCCCAGGCAAATTCGCTTCCACAAATTGCACTGAAGCTGCTGAGCTGATTCAGACAATTTTGGTCGCGGCGGGTGGGCAAGCCCGGACGGTCCGCAGTGGCCGTCCGGGTAGCCAGCCAGCCAAAAAAGGAAAGAGCCAGCAATTTAAACCGGTTTGATTTAACAAACATTTACATTCTACGAAGGCAAAAATGTGAACTACCGCCTTACAAACAAATTCCCGGCCCGCCAAATGGTCAGGCGGCTGGCGGTGATGCGTGTAAGGCATGAGTTTTTTTCGGTCTTGGTCGGGCCGAACAGCAAATTGACTTCGACAATTTCGGCGCTCAAGTCGCGGTGCAAGCCGTCGATAGTAAGCTGTCGGAAAACGGTGCCCGGCGACCGCAAACGGCCGGAAGGAAAAATTGGTGGACGCCTATTTAAAAAGGTCCGCCTCACGGCAAGGATGTCGTGTAATAAAAAACTCCCCGCAAGGGGTGACTCATGGAAGGAGTCAGCAGTATGGTAATAAACACAAACATATCAGCACAATCAACCGCACAATTGCTGGAACAATCAAGTTCAGCGTTGAGCATGTCGCTCGCACGTTTGTCCTCCGGATCGAAAATCAATTCGCCGGCGGATGACAGCGCGGGTCTGGCCGTCTCAATGAACTTGGTGTCCCAAATGGGCGACAACACAGCAGCAGCTGGAAACGTGGCAGACGCCATTTCGTTCAACCAGACGCAGGACGGTTACCTCTCCCAGGTGAACAACGCGTTGGATCGTATGAGCGAACTGTCGGTTCAGGCCCAGGACGTGACCAAGTCGAGCAGCGACCGCACCCTGTATAACAACGAGTTCAATACATTGGCAAATTATGTGAATAATGTGTCAACGCAGAACTTCAACGGGGTCAGCCTGTTCAATGGAGACTCCCTTAACGTCACCGTTACAAGTGATGCTGCCACATACACAAACAAGGGCGTCGATCTGACGGCCTCCACGTATTCGACGTTGGCCAGTCAGTCTCTCGCCACCACCAGTGGCGCACTGACTGCGTTGGGCGACGTGACGGCGGCCATCAGCCAGTTGGCGTCGGATCGTGCAAACGTCGGTGCCAACATTGAGACGTTGACCGACTACAGCAACCAGCTGGGAACGTTGAACAACAACCTGTCGGCGGCCAACAGCCAGATCATGGATGTGGATGTTGCTCAGGAGAGCACCAACTACGCCAAAGAAAACATCCTCGTGCAAACCGGCACGGCGATGTTGGCCCAGGCAAACTCCCTTCCTCAAATCGCGCTGAAATTACTCCAGTAATTGATCAGTCGGTTTTGAAGAAATGGTGAGAATCCTCGGACGGCGCAGGTGCGCCGTCCGAGCTTTCGCCGTGAAACGGCTTGGCTGGATTGATGCAGGCAGAATATTAGAAATATGGACAAATAGAACGGAGTTAAAAATATGTCAACCACGACCAGCACAATCAGCTCGATCAACGGCACAAGCCTTTCTTCTCTCATATCTACCGGAGCCCTGGCCAGCGTAGGCAGTTCCACCAACAGCAGCAACACGAGCCTGGCCTCCAGTCTGGCCGTGTCGGGTTTGGCTTCAGGCATGAACTGGCAAACCACGGTTCAGGAGCTTGCCACCGCCGAGCGCGGGCCGGAAACCCAGTGGAAAACTCAGCAGACTTCGCTAAACGCCCAAAATTCTGCATTCACGACCATCGCTGGCAACCTTGCCACGTTGCAAACCGATTTGGAGACACTGCAAGATCCGACCCTTTATGAAGGCGCTTCGGCACAAAGCTCCGATTCAAGTGTTGCCACTGCCAGCGCCGCCTCTGGTGCCACACCAGGCAGCTATGTTTTCAACATTTCACAATTGGCAACCGCCGCCCAGCTTAATGGTCAAACCAACATCAACCAATCGTTGGTTCCCACCGGCAATCCGGCAGATGTGACGATTGGCACGGCAGGTTTTTCCACACCGGTGACCGCCGGCACGTTTATGGTGGACGGAGCACAGGTAAACATCGCTTCAACCGACAGTTTGCAGGACGTCTTCAATCACATCCTCACCGCCACAAGCAACAAGGTGAGTGCTTCCTATAATCCCAGTACTGACGAAATTACATTGGCCAGCAGCGACGGCAGCCCATTGGTTCTTGGCAGCGCGGCGGACACCAGCAATTTTCTTCAAGTCGCGCAACTATACAACCCAGATCCAAGTACAGTGACCAGTGCCGCCGCGACCGGGATGGCTTCATTTTCCACTTCCGTGACCGCCGGCACATTTACAGTGGATGGATCACAGATAACTGTTGGTTCCACCGATACTTTACAGGATGTTTTCAACAACATCGCCTCCGCCACCAGCAACAAGGTGAACGCCAGCTACAATTCCAACACGGATGAAATTACGCTGGCCAGCACCGACGGCAGCCCGTTGGTTTTGGGCAACTCGGCGGATACAAGCAATTTTCTTCAAGTTGCACAACTAAGCGTTCCCAATCCCGATTCCGTGACAAGCACCTCCGCACTGGGCAAGGTGAATACAACAGTGACCATGACAGATGCCGACTTGGCCACTCCCATTTCTGACGGCGGAAGTGGGAATGGTGCCTTTACCATAAACGGGGTGACCATCAATTACGATGCCAGCACAGACAGTATTCAGAACGTCCTCGATCGGATCAACAGTTCTTCAGCCGGCGTAACCGCGGCTTACGATACGGTGAACAATCGCTTCGAGTTGACCAACAATACCACCGGGAATGTGGGGATTTCAATGCAGGATCAGCCGGGGGCGGGCAACTTTTTGGCTGCCACCGGACTTTCCGGCGGCACACTCACCAGCGGGAAAAATTTGACTTATACCCTTAATAACAGCAGTCAAACGCTGGTAAGCCAGTCCAATACCATCACTCAAGCCAGTTCCGGCATCCAAAATCTTTCGGTTACCGCCCTCGCACAGGGATCTGCTACTGTGACCGTGGGCAGCGATACAAGTCCTATCAGCACCGCTATCCAGCAATTCATCACCGATTACAACTCGGTGCAGAATGACATCAGCAGCCAGCAAATCGTTTCAACCGCTTCCGATGGCACTGTTACTCCCGGCACGCTTACCGGTGACCAGACAGCCGATGATATTGCCTCAAACCTGCGTTCTTTGAGCTTTGCTGCAGGTTCCGGATTATCAGGGGCAATCAAAACTTTGGGTGATTTGGGCATCGAGACCAATGGACAGAACAACACCCTCACTCTGAGCGATTCCAGCACGCTCAATAGCGCGCTGGCTAATAATCTAAGTTCAGTTCAATCGTTTTTCTCTGATTCGACCAACGGCATGGCGACACAATTAGGAAAATTTATAACCAGTGTCACCGCATCTGATGGAGAACTAACGAATCATCAGGCCAGCCTGTCGCAGCAAAGTGGTAACATCACCACACAAATCAACAACTTGGAAACAAAAATCACGTCAGACACCGCCCAATGGACATCAGAATTTCAAGCAATGGAACAGGCGCAATCGCAAGTCAACCAGGAACTAACCTACCTTTCTGAACAAGTCAGCAATGGTTCGCTCTAAAATGAACCAGACCACTCCAAGCAGCATGGACACGCGGTTGGAAAATAATCGCAGCACGCATTGGATTTTGGGTGCGGTTTGGTGCCTGAGTTTTGCTGCGCTGACAGTGTTGCTCTCAGGATGTGAGACGTCGGACTTTGAGGCAGCCACGCTGGGCACTCCATACAAGCCTAACAATATTTTTGTTGCCACCAACCAATTGCCGGATGATTTGAAGCGTGTTGCCGTATTGCCTCTGGCTTGTGTCGGGCGACAGACGGATTTGCTCGAAGGACGCGACGCGCTTGAACCGGTATTGGTCGCCGAACTTATCAAGGCAAAAAAATTTGACGTGATTACAGTGCCGCCTGAGGAATTAAGCCGGCTGACCGGCCGGGCGGATTGGACCGGTGAAGAAGTATTGCCCGCCGGCTTTCTGGATTTGATCAAAAAACAATACGGCTGCGATGCGGTTTTGTTCTGCCAATTAACGGAATTCCAAGCATATCCACCGCTGGCGGTCGGATGGCAGCTCAGGCTTGTATCCGTTCGCGGGCAAAAAACACTGTGGGCCAGCGACGAGCAGTTTGACGCTGGAAAACCCGCCGTGATGGCCGGTGCAAGGTTTTACCAGCAGCGCGAAGAACGGCAGTTTGGCGATGAATCGGCGGTGTGGCTTGCGTTGAATTCACCGAGGAGTTTTGGGCAATATTCCATCGCCTGTCTTTTTGACACATTGCCTGCAAGATGAAAAACAGCTAAAGTTTCGGTTGTAGAAGCCGATAAACCAGTCAGTTAGTAACGTACAGGTATAACAATAAAGTTTGATGAGGATATGGAAATTGAATTCAATATAAACCGGGCCACCGCTCCCAATCCCAGCCAGCCTGTTGCCAGGAGCAGTACCCCCGAAACACCGCAGGACAGCGCGTCTTTGGGCAAAACCGACGCATTGAAGTCGGCCATCAACAAAGTTCCCCTGGTGCGTCCTGAAAAAGTGGACGCCGCGCGCGCCGCAATATCCGACACAAAATATCCGCCGGATGCAATGTTGAAAGCCATTTCTTCTTTAATCGCTGAGAAGATCCAATAGTTTTTCCAAACCTGCTAAACATCATGGTTACAGCCAATCCTTGGAAATCTTACCGCCAAATCGCCACGCAAACCGCGCCACCCGGCCAGTTGATTCTGATGCTGTTCGACGGCGCAGTGAGATTCCTGGAACGCGGTCTTACCGGTTTCGCCTGCAGTGATCCGGCGGAGGCGAACATGACCATTCACAACAATTTCCGGCGCGCTCAGGACATCGTCCGGGAATTGAACCGCGCCTTGAACATGAAGCAGGGTGGCGAATGCGCGGAAACATTACGCCAGCTTTACAATTATTTCGAGCGTCGGATTTGGGAGAGCAATATGAAGAAGCGCCCCGACGGGGCCAGGGAAGTTATCAAACACCTGACTGTCTTGCGTGACGCTTGGGCCACCATGCTGACCAGTCAGGGAATGCCGCTTGGAGAAAACTTAAGACAGGATATCTCACTGGCTGCTGCCTGAAAGGTTCCATTATTTATGAATGCCGACCGCGATTTACAAAACAGCTATCGGGAATGGAAACGGCTGGCCGAGGCGGAAGGTGAAGCCATCCGTGCCGGCAATTGGATGCTGGTCTTTGACTGCCAGAACGTTCTCCGCCAACTTCAACCGCGCATCATACGCCAGACCGAGGCCGCACATCGGGAATGGAAGACTCTGGGTTTGGATGCCGAGGTGATGGAAAACAATTTGAACGCGGTGATTCATAACTTGATTGAACTCGAACGCCGCAACCGTTCCTTGATTGACGCCCGCCAGCGCCTGGCGCAGGAGGAATTGTCCAAATTGGAGCAGGCCAGCCTCACTTTGCGCCGGATTCAGCGGAGTTATACGCCTCCAAACACTGCTAGGTGGACTTCTTTTTCCTAGCCGCACATTCAATAAAAAAATCCCTCAAGTAATTTTCGCCCCTGCCGATAATAGACTGAAGTTGTTGTGAGGCTTTGCCTCATAATATGCGTCTCTGTCCGGAAGCCGGAGACGACGGTAGCATTCTTGGGTTATGTCGGAAAGTGGCACGAACGATCTACGGTCAACCGCGTCCAACCGCATTCTTGTGGTGGACGACGAGGAGATTGTATTGTCCGCGTTGCGCGACACCCTGCGCCGCCAGAACTACGAGGTTTTTGCAACCACCCAGCCGGTCGCCGCTCTGGAGGAACTACGGAAAAATCTGTTCGCGGTTGTCATCGCCGACCAGCGCATGCCAATCATCAGCGGCCTGCAACTGCTTGACCAGGCCAGGCAAATCCAGCCCAGCGCCACACGCATTCTCATCGCGGCGGTGGTGAGCCTGGACACGGTCATTGACGCCATCAACAAGGGGGAAATATACCGGTTCATTGTCAAGCCATGGCTGCGCGAGGAATTGCTCGTGACCATCAAGAATGCGATGCAGCGCCATGAACTGATCATTCAGAACATCCGCCTGCAAACCGCAACGCAGACAATGAACGGCCAGCTGCTGGAATTGAACCAGTCGCTCGAGGAACAGGTGAAACTCGTCGCGCGGCAGAATCAGCAGCTTCTGCAGATGAACCAGACTCTTGAACAGAATCTGTTCCGTTCCATGGAACTTTCCCTGCATGCATTGCAGGCATTTTATCCGACCCTCGGCGATCAGAGCCGGCGCGTGGCTCAACTATGCCGTCCCATGGCGCAAGTTGTTGATCTGCCCCAGAAAGAACGCCGCATTTTGGAATGCGCCGCATTGTTGCATGACATCGGTTTGGTTGGAACACCGCGTTCCCTGATCAAGCGCTGGCAGGAAAACCCGGCGGTTTTAAACGCCGCCGAGAAGGTGCTCATTGAGCAGCATCCGGTTCTGGGTCAGGAATTGTCCGCGTTCGGCAGCGGCATGGAAGAGGTGGGCCTGCTCATTCGGGCCCATCATGAACGGATGGATGGCGACGGCTACCCGGACAAACTGGCCGGTGACCAAATTCCGTGGCTGGGCCGGTTGCTGGCTGTTGCCGTGGCCTTTGCTTCCAGCAAACTTGTTCACGACGACGCTGTGGAAGAAATCAAAATGCAGGCCAACGCCGCTTTTGACTCGGATGCGATCCGTGTTTTTTTGCGGGCATTGCCTCTGGCCCATGCGCCGCGCAGGGAACGTCAAATTCAGCTTTCCGAACTCCGCCCTGGCATGGTGCTGGCGCGGGAGGTGTGCGCGCCCAACGGCCATTTGCTCGCACCGGAAGGCCAGCCGTTAAATTTTACTTACATTGAGAAACTTCTAAACCACAACCGGATTCAACCGATTGATAAATCGTTGGTTGTTTACTGCTGAACCATGTTGACACCTGCGGCCATTTTAGACCAGTCGGGGGAAGTGTTCGTGGAATCGCGTTTTCTTGTGGAGCAGTGGTGGCGCAGCTTTTTTGAATCCTCCGAGGACGCCCGGGTTGTTTGCCGCTCGGACGGACTGGTTGTGAAAATCAACCCCAAGGCCGGGCGCCTTCTCAAGCTGGACCACGCGGCCACCGAGGGGCATTTTTGCATTTTCGATGTTCTGCTGCCTCCCGCCGGTTCCAAATTGCACGAGGCGCTGGGCAACGGTCGTGTCCGCACAGACACGCTCCATTCTGTCATCATCATGACCGAAGGCAGGCAAAGCGGCATGACGGATCTGGAGTTGGTGCCGTTGGATCTAAACCACACGCTTGTCACCTTCAAGGATGTCGCCCGCCGGATGCGTCTGGAATCCCATGTCAACCGGCTCGTCACGGCCATTGACGCCACGCCGGATGTTTTTTTTCTGACAAACGCCGATTTTCGAATCACTTTCGTCAATCCTGCATTTCATAATGTCACCGGCTACGGCATTGAAACCGTGCTGGACCGCACGGATGATTTCCTGCGCGCACCGTCCGAGGCGGAGAAGGTTCGGACCTATCTGGAGCAAATCAGCCAGGGCCGGGAATGGATCGGCGAACTGGTCAACATTCGCAGCGATGGCACGCCTTACCAGGTCGAGGCCACCATCTCGCCGATTTCAGACATGGCAGGCCGGTTCATCGGTTATGTGGCCTGCGAACGCGACATCACCGCCCGGAAAAAATTGGAGGGCGATCTTCGCATGCAGCACGATTTTGTGCGCAGCATTCTGCAGTCGCTCAAAGGTGCCATTTACAGCCTTGACCGGGAATTCCGCATTACTCACGCCAATGACGGGTGGCGGCAGTTGCCGGCCCAGCATGGCGGTCTCCGGTTGGACGGACCGCCGGAAATCGGCCGTTGCCTGCTGGATTATGTTCCCGACAATGCGCGCAGGACGGAGTTTATGGAAACCTTTGAAGCCGTGCTTCAGAGCGGCCAGGCGCAGGACAATCGTTTTCAGGCTTCCGATGGGCATTTTTGGCTCGTGAAAATTTCTCCATGGATTCACGCTGGCCAGGTGCGCGGCCTGATCTGCAACATTTCCGACCAGACCCGTTATCACGAGCTGCAGAACCAGTTGTTTCAGTCACAGAAAATGGAAATCATCGGCACGCTCGCCGCCGGTGTTGCGCATGATTTCAACAACCTTCTGCAGGCCATTCGCGGCAATACCAGTCTTGTGATGATGCAGGCGCCGCAGGATTCAGACCTGCATCGCTGGGGCGAGCAGATCAGCCTTGCCGCCACTCGCGCCGCCGAAATAACCCAGCAGCTGCTCTCCTTCAGTCACCGCTCCGAGGGAAAACAGCGCGCCGTGCTGGATTTGAACCAGATTGTCCAGGAAGCGGGTCAGCTCGCGCGCCGCACGCTCCGGTCCGATGTAAATTTTGAAATTGTCCCGTCACCGGTGGCCATACCGGTGAAGATTGAGTTCAGCCGGGCCACGCAGACGCTGCTCAATCTGTGTGTCAATGCCCAGGACGCCATGCCCGAAGGCGGCACGCTCACCATCAAAAATGCGGTGGTGAAGCTGAATGCCGAAACTGCAAAACGTCATTCTGCGTGGGTTGAAAATGAATTTGCCCGTTGCAGCGTTACGGACACCGGCTATGGCATTCCGCCAAACGTGCTGCCCCGGCTCTTTGAGGCGTTTTTCACCACCAAGGGCAGGGCCGGCACCGGCCTCGGACTTTCCATCGTGCATCGCATCATGCAGGAGGCCGGCGGCTTTGTGGAAGTTGACAGCGCACCCGGCTGCGGCACCACGTTCCACCTTTATTTTCCCATTGCCGTTGAAAATCTCACGGCGAAGCTCCGCCAGCCCGAGCACGTTCTGCCTTGCGGCAAGGGCAGGGTGCTGGTGGTGGACGACCTGGACTTGTTGCGCGACTTTGCCAAAAGTTTTCTTGAAACGACCGGTCTCACCGTTCTCGTGGCCGCCTCGGGACGCGAGGCTCTGAAACTTTTGGAAAAGGAAAATGGCGCGGTGGACATCCTCTTCACCGATTACAGCATGCCCGGCATGAACGGCGCCGACCTTATTGAACAGGTCGCCGTGCGCTGGCCGGACATACGCCCGGTGCTTGCCTCCGGCTATCTCGAAGACCCGGTTCTGAAACGGTTGGAGGATTTGAAAGCCAAAGTTCTGACCAAGCCCTACGAAATGCAGGAAGCCGCAGTCGCGCTCATCAGCCTGCTGCCCAAACAAGGCTCAAAATTTTAAAATCATTTTGCCGGAGATTTGGACAAAACCGAAACCCGGCGGAATGATGCCTGTTTGGAGCGTGTCTTATAAATCGGAACCTGACTTTTCTTCCTCATCGTCATCCTCAGTTTTGGGTGTTTTAAAGTTTGAAACCCGATTGAGCAAGGGCAACTTATGGCTTGGAATCGTCTCGTGGAAATAGTTGTTCCAGACAACCACTTGGGTGGCTGGTCTGGGATTTCCAAAACGGTTAACCATTTAAGAGAAAGTGAGACTAAAATGCCTAAATTTCATATTTTGCATGATTATGGGCACGACAGTGACGAAGGTCTCGGTAACCGGGAACGTTGTATGGCATCCGTGCTTGTGTTCATGGTTCGTCCAACCAGGTCAGCGACTGGAGCGACACGGTCACGCACATGGCGACGTAAAAGCCAAAACAAAGCAGATGAAGTGGAAGCCGGAATGAGCGCTCGTTCCGGCTGTTTTGTTTGCCAAACGGGGGTGAATTTTGGAAGGTTAAATTTTTGAGCCAACCCATGTTGGCTGCTGCAAACATCATTTAATTTTCTCCACCCGGATTTTATTCGTGTCGTTCATGCCGAGCTGGAGCAGGGCGGCGTTGGCGTAAAGTTCGAGGTTGGGCTTGAACTCCGGCGCGTCGAACGCGCGGCGTTCGTGCTCCAGTTCCTTTATCGCCAGCGTGTCGAGCGCCACGGGGTCGCGGCTGAACCAAAGCTGGTCCAGCACGAACGAATATTGCAGCAGCCCGCGCGAACTGCCCTCGTATTGGCCGATGAGCGCATCGGTGATGTTGAGGGCCACGCGGTCGCCGAGCGAGGGCATCGCATAAATCTCCGGCACGGCCACGGCAAGGCGGTCAACGTCGCTTTCAAAACGGAACGTGTTGTCCACGCCGCCGAGCGCGAGGCTGTAAAGCTGGCCGCACGCGCCGAGTTCATTTTCATTCAGCAGCGGCGCGATGGATATGATTTTGGTGATCTGGCGGCTGACGAGCATTGAGACAAAGGATTTTCGCCCGACGCCTTCGCCCTTCTGTCCAAATTCCAGATCGCCGTAAAGCAGGTTGCCGATGACCGGGCTGTCCGGCAGATAAAAATTCGTCGGGTCGTAGCCGGTTTCCACCGCGCCCGCCGCGCGGACGCCGAGCTGCGCGGCGAGCTTGAAAAATCCGGCGGCGCGCAAATCGTCCGCGTGCTTGTCCCAGATGATGATGTTTGTCGCCGGCATGCCCGCGTCGAGCAATCCGTGGATCACGGCGGCGACGACAATGGGCCGTGTGCCGCTCAATTCGCCCGCAGCGGAAAAAACCTTGATGCCGACAACGTCCTGCGTGGAAACCAGGCTGCGCCACGCCCCGGCGGCGGTGGTCTTGCCGGTGAAATTCGTGATGGCAAGACCGACCATTGCCTGCAGGACGGCTTCGTCCGGCTGAAAATTGAGGATGGCGTTTGTGTTCTCGACGATGAGGACCCGCACCGCCGCGTTGGTGGGGCGGAGCATGGACAAATCGTCGGCACGGGCTTGAAAACCCGCGATCCACAAAGCCGCAAAAACAAATTGTATGAGCGCGTTTCTTGACACTTTCGGGCGCGGATGCTAACACCAAAGACGATGTTGGTCACAAAAAATCGGATTTTAAGCGGCGCAATTCTTTTCCTGCTGGCGGTGTTCATCGCGGGCTGCACGCCGCCGGGGCCGCGCGCGATGCTCAAGGGCAAAAAATTTCTTGAGCGCGGCGATTTCAACTCGGCGGTGGATCAGTTCAAAACGGCCACGACAATTCTGCCGGCGAACGCGCAGGCGTGGAATTATTACGGCGTCGCGCTTCAGCACACCGGCCAGCCGGAAGACGCGGTGGACGCCTATAACCGCGCGCTGACGCTCAATCGCGATTTGACGGAGGCTCATTACAATCTCGGTTCATTGTGGCTGGAGCAGAACAAGCTGGATTCCGCGATCACGGAATTCACCGCCTACACGCTGCGCCGCAGCAACTCGCCGGAAGGCTGGCTCAAGCTCGGCACGGCGCAATTGCGGGCTGGCGAAATCGTGTCGGCGGAAAAAAGCTTCAGCACCGCCTATTACATGAACACGAACAGTCCCGAGGCGCTGAACGGCTTCGGTCTCGCGCGCATCCAGCGCGGACGTCCGCGCGAGGCGTCGCAATTTTTTGCAGCCGCCATCGGGCGTGATCCAAATTATGCGCCGGCCATCCTGAACCTGGCGACTGTCGACGCGGAGTATTTGCGCGACAACAAGGCCGCCTTGGAAAACTACCATGCCTATCTTGCGCTCACGCCCCGGCCGGCGGACTGGGACGAAGTGAACGCCCTCGCCAGCAGCCTGGAAGAAACGCCCGTTGTCGCCGTGGCAAATCCGCCTCAGGAAAATCCGCCCGCACCGCTGCCTCCGCTTGTGTTGAACGAAGCGAGGACGCAAACGAGCACTTCAATCCATTCCAGCACGCAGCCGAAAATGCAGCCGACGATTCACAAGACGCAGACAACTGTAAAAGAGCAGCCGCAGCAGACCACGGTTGCGACTTCGCAGTCGGCGCAATCACCCGGTGCTTTGCACAATCTAAACCCGTTCCACTGGTTCAATTCTTCAACGCAGGAAAATTACTCCCAAAACGGCGTCACGCCGCTGCCTGCGGAAAATACGATTCAGCCCACGGAATTAAATCCTCCACCTGTTCCGAAGCCGGAAAAAATCGCCCCGCCGCCACCGCCGGTTTTCCCGCGCTATTCCTTTTTGTCGCCGCGCAAGCCCAGGGCGGGCGACCGGAAGGCCGCGTCAGGCGCGTTCACCAGGGCGCGTGCGTTTGAGGAGGACTCGCAACTGGCGGAGGCCGCGCAAGCCTATCAAAAGGCGGCGCAACTCGATCCCGCGTGGTTCGAGGCGCAGTATAATTACGGCGTGCTGGAGTATCGGCTCCGGAATTTCCGGCAGTCACTCGCCGCATCTGAAATGGCGCTGGCCATCCAGCCGGATTCGGCTGCAGCGCGCTATAATTTCGCGCTTACGCTCAAGGCGTCCGGTTACGCCACAGACGCGGTGAACGAGTTGAAAAAAATCGCGGCGGCGGACCCGGACCTGTCCAGCGCGCAACTCGCGCTGGGTGACATTTACGCGCAACAGTTGCGCGACACGGATTCCGCGCGGGAGCATTACCTCAAGTTTTTGGATCTCGACCCGCGCAATCCTCAGGCCACGAACGTCCGCTTCTGGCTGGAATCCAATCCGCAGTGAAAATCGGTAATTAAACAGCCGACGGGGAAGATCTTGGGAACAAGGATGATTTTCAATTGCGACAGGTAAAATTAGAGCTATAATTCAAACTGGCTGTCGCGGAAAACCAGCCATGAACAAACACCGCATGAAAAATGACCTCTCCAGCTTCGCCGCGCGCCTGCGCGAATTGATTGCCAGCCGGCAATCTGCAATTGGTGATCCACAATTCTCCGCGCTGGCGCTGGAACTTTTTGCGCTCCAGTTCAAACATAATTCCGCCTACCGGAAAATCTGCGAAGCGCGCGGGCGGACGCCGCAAGCGGTCGAGCATTGGACGCAAATTCCCGCCGTGCCGGCTGCGGCGTTCAAGGAACTGGAATTGACCAGCGTTGCTCCGGACGAACGGATGGCAGAATTTCGTTCGAGCGGAACGACTGAGCAGAAGCAAAGCCGGCATTATCATTCGGCGGAGTCGTTGGCGTTGTATGAGGCGTCGCTGTGGAATTGGTTCAAACAAAATTGCGGAGTGCGGAGTGCGGAGTGCGGATTGGTTGTCCTTACGCCGCCGCCGGAAAAAGCGCCGAATTCATCCCTGGTCCATATGTTCGAGATCGTGCGACAAAAACTAGGCGGGGCTGAAACAGCATTTGTCGGCAGTCTGGCGGACGACGGCGCATGGACTTTGGATTTCACCGACACCATCGCAGCCCTGGGCCATCATCCGCAATCCGCAATCCGCAATCCGCAATTGCTGCTTGGCACCGCCTTCTCATTCGTTCACTTGCTGGACCATCTGGCGGAGCTGGACCTGCGGTTGAAACTTCCCGCCGGTTCGCGGGTGATGGAGACGGGCGGTTACAAGAACCGTTCGCGTATGATGCCCAAGGAGAAGTTGCACGCTCTCATTACAGAACGCCTTGGCATTGTCCGCGAAAACATTATCTGTGAATATGGCATGAGCGAGTTGAGTTCGCAGGCGTATAACGGAGTGCGTATAACGGAGTGCGGAATGCGGAACTTTCATTTCCCCCCTTGGACACGCGTGCAAATCGTCTCGACAGAAACGGGCCGCGAAGTGGCCGAGGGTGAATCGGGTTTGATTCGCGTGTTCGATTTGGCAAATATTTTTTCCGTGGCCGCAATCCAGACCGAGGATGTGGGTGTGCGCCGTGGCGACGGTTTTGAATTAGTTGGCCGCGCGCAATTATCCGAGCCTCGTGGCTGTTCCCTCATGAGCGTTGAATCGTTGAATCGTTGAACCGGTATGAACCTGCCCAATTACTTTCTCGCCGACCTGCCGCCCGAAGCGACACTTTCGCCGACAATGATTGCGGAGGCGTGCCAGACGTTAAAGCGCAACCGCGAGCGTTACCTGATGAACCGTTCGACGGACGGCCTGGTGAAGGTGCTTAGCAACGTGGCGGAAAGCTGGCTGGAACCTGACTATTCATTCCGGAAATACGCGCTGGAAATCGGTCCGGCGCAAACGGGCTTTCCGCATGCAACCCTGATGCGCGGCCTGGATGATTTTTTTAAGCGACTCACGCGCGAAAACTTCCATGCGCTGCTGATCCAGGAATTCGGCGACGCAAAACGGCTCGACGCGCTGACGGCCACGCCTGCCGATCAAAAACAAAACCGGCTGGCCATCGTCAACGCGCCGGAGTTTCAGGTTCATATTGCGGCGGGAAACATCCCGAATCCGACGCTGTCCAGCATCGTGTTTGGATTGCTCACGCGCTCGGCGCAGTTCGTGAAGTGCGCGAGCGGCGCGTCGTTTTTGCCGCGATTGTTCGCGCATTCCATCTACGAGGCCGACCCCAAGCTTGGCGCTTGCATGGAAATCGCCGAATGGCGCGGAGGAAATGTGGAGCTGGAAAAAACCTTGTTCGCCGAGGCCGACTGCGTGACGGCAACGGGGGATGATGAAACCCTTGCGGCAATCCGCGCGCAATTGCCGGTCAAAACCCGATTTCTCGGCCATGGCCATCGCGTGAGCTTTGGCTATGTGGCCGGCGAGGTCTTGTATGGTTCGCGCGCAAAAAAAATCGTCGCGGCGGCGGCGGACGACGTGGTGGCGTGGAACCAGCTAGGCTGTTTGTCGCCGCACGTCATTTATGTCCAGCTCGGCGGCGAAATTGCGCCGGAACATTTTGCGCAGATGCTCGCGGATGAACTGGACAAGCGCGAAGCCAGCGAACCGCGCGGCGAACTGCCAGCGGAGCATGCGGCGGTCATAGCGTCGCGGCGGGGCATTTACGAAGTGCGCGCGGCACATTCGCCGGGGACGACGCAGCATTGGTGCAGCAAGGACTCGACGGCGTGGACTGTAATCTATGAAGCCGATTCGCGTTTTCAGATTTCGTGTTTGAACCGTTTCATTTACGTCAAGGGCGTGGCGGATCTGACGGCGGCATTGCAGGGCGCGGATGACATTCGCGGAAAAGTCTCGACCATCGGCATCGCCTCGCCTGAGGAAAAATCGAATGAGATCGCCACGCAGCTTGCGCGCTGGGGTGCGACGCGGATTTGCCTGCTAGGCCAGATGCAAAATCCGCCGCTGACGTGGCGGCATGACGGAAGGCCAAGTCTGGGAGATTTGGTGACATGGACAGATTTGGAAATGTGAACAGTCAGTAGTTAGTAGTCAGTGGCTTTGCGCTACGGAGGCGTCAGGTTGCTGACTGCCTACTACTGACTATTGACCACTGACTATAAAATGAAAATTGAATTAAGAAAATCGTTTCAGTTTGAAGCGGCGCATCTGCTGCCGTTGTTGCCGAAGGCGCACAAATGCCGCCGGCTGCACGGCCACAGTTTCAAGGTGGAAATTGTCGTTGCAGGCGAGTGCGATGCGAAACTTGGCTGGCTGATGGATTACGCGGACATCACGGCGGCGTTCAAGCCCGTCTGGGAAAAGCTGGATCACAATTACCTGAATCAAATCCCCGGCCTCGAAAATCCGACGAGCGAAATTGTCGCGGCCTGGATATGGAAGAAGCTGAAGCCAAAGCTGCCGCTGCTTGTGGAAGTGGTCGTGGCCGAGACCTGCACGGCGCGGGCGGTTTATCGCGGCGAGTGAATGAAATTTGTGTCTGTCAACGCAGGCGGCAGAGTTGCAGGAGTTGGATCGTAATGTTCGAGGATCAAAAAGCCGGTTATGACAATGAAGGGGAATGCGAATATGAAAAGCACGATGAGGCGGCTGCGCATTTTGATGGTCATGGTATCGGCAGGGTGGTGGAAAATATGCCGGCGTCAAACATTTTTCGTCCGCCTACGGTGAAAGAATGTTGACGGGCATCACCTGTTTGGTTTATCGAATGGCAACTAATTAGATTTGAACCATGGATAATCCTGCAAATGTTTCCTCAAGTTCAGGCGGCGCGCTCGCCTGGAAGGACAAACTCATCGAATACATCGTCGTCCACGCCGGTGCGCTGGTATCGGCGGCGATAATCGTTGTGGTAGGTTTCATTGCAGCGGGTTGGATAGGTAGACTTTTTGAGAGCTGGTTGAGCCGCAAGGCGATGGAACCGCCGGTGCGGATGCTCCTGACGCGCATCGTCAGGCTGCTGATTGTCGCGCTGACATTGGTGGTCGCACTGGGCACTGCGGGGATGGATGTCACGGCGTTGATCGCGGGCATCGGCGTGGCGGGTGTGGGCGTGGGACTGGCGTTGCAGGGCGTGCTCGGAAACCTGGTCGCCGGAATGACGATCATTTTCACCAAGCCGTTTCGCGTGGGCGATTACATCGAAATCGCCGGCGTGAGCGGGCAGGTTCAGCAGATTGAATTGTTTTCGACAATGCTGCTTCACACCGACATGTCGCGCGTCATGATTCCCAACCGGAAACTTGTCGGCGAAATACTGCACAACTACGGGCAGATACGGCAGCTTGATATGGGCGTCGGCGTCGGTTACTCAACCGACATGATCAGCGCGCAGAAAATCGTTCGTGAGATTCTCGCCGCCAATACGCGCGTGCTTAAAGACCCGGCTCCGTTCGTCGGCATCACCGACTTGGGGGATTTTTCCATCCAGATCACGGTCAAACCGTGGACGAAGGTGGCGGATTATCTTCCGGCGCAGGTGGAAATTTACGAGGAAATCCTGAACCGTTTCCGTGCGAACAAAATTGAGATTCCGTTCCCGCAGCGCGAAATTCGTTTGCTCGGCGGCACGCCGAATTGAACGGAGCAAATCAACCGGTCGGTTTATCGCACGGAATATTTACACCTTTGCAGCGTGCATCTCCGCATGAACCTTGGACACGCCTTTGACGAGCGCTTCCCAGTCTGATTCGTTCGTCTCCCAACCGGCGCTGAAACGCACCACGCGCACGGCTTGCGCCGGCTTGACGCCCATCGCCGCGAGAACATGCGACGGCTCTTCCTTGCCCGTTGTGCAGGCCGAGCCGGTGCTGACCGCAAAACCGGCCTTGTCGAGGCGCACGACCCATTGATGCTTGCGGTCGCCATCGGGCATGAGCGCGGAAACGGTGTTCCACAAACGCGGCACATTCGCGCCGATGATGCTGGCGCCGGGCAGCGCGCGCAGCAGTTCGCGCTCAAAATTATCGCGCCACACGCCGCGCAGCAGGTGCAGGCTCTGCGCAATCTGTTTCTCACGCTCTTGAAGCGCTGCCAGCATCGCGGCGATGATCGCCACGTTTTCCGTGCCTGCGCGGCGGCCGCCTTCCTGCTTGCCGCCGTGGAGCATGGGGGTAATTGATTTGCGATGCGGGATTTTCAGAAAACCCACGCCGCGCGGGCCGCCGAATTTGTGCGCCGCGCCGCTGACGTAATCGCATTCCCCCAGTCCCTTCAACGGCATCTTGCCGATGAACTGCACCGCGTCGGTGAAGAAGGGCACTTCGTAGGCTTTGCAGATGGCGTGGATTTCGCGCCACGGCTGGATGACGCCGGTCTCGTTGTTCGCCGCCATCACACCGACCAGGCCGGGACGCTTGTCCGCGAGTTCCGTCGTGAGCCAGTCCACATCCACCACGCCATCGCGCGTGACGGGAATCATTTTTGCGCGCTTGCCGAAATAATGTTTCGCCGAATCATGGACACACGGATGCTCGATGGCGGAAATCCAAATCTCATCCTGCGCGCCGAGCGTTTTGGAGAAATGGTGCGTCACCATGTTGTTCGCCTCGGTCGCGCCGCTCGTCCAGATGATGTCGAGCGGATGGCATCCGAGAAATGCCGCGAGCTTCTCCCGCGCATCGGCGAGCGCAATGCTGGCGCGCGTGCCGGCTTGGTGCATGGACGAAGGATTGCCACCGATCTTCTCGGTCACATTGAGCCACGCTTCGCGCGCCTCGCGCATCACGGGCGCGGTGGCGTTGTAATCGAAGTAAATCATCGGTCAGACAGGATACGATTAGTCGCAATGCTGGCGAGCCTTTTATGGGCGGAGGCAAAGGCAAGCCGCTGCATTTGCGCTGGAGTCTTCCAGACGCCGTCCATTTTGGTGTTAACTTTTTTAAGCCGCACGGCGAATGCCTCCAGCGTGATGCGATAACGCGTGATGGAATGTTTCACCGTGACCAACGGCATAAATTCTTTCGGCGCGGAGCCAAACTCCGATTCAAAAATTTCTTTCGGATTTGAATTCACGCCGGTGGCTTCGACATTTGGAAACTCCCATAGATGCGCGTTTACGACTCCCGTTGGCCGCTGTCGGATGAGGAAACGTCCGTTTCTCTCTACGACAAAAGCGATGAACCGCCGCGCCATGGCCGCTTCACGCTTGCCAAGATTGGGCAACTCTTCTGTGCGCTTCTCCTTGCACGCGACGCAGAGTTTTTTCACCGGACAAATCTGGCACTGCGGGTTTCGCGGCGTGCAGACCAGCGCGCCAAGTTCCATCAGCGATTGATTGAGATGCGAGCAATTCTGACCGCTGGTGGGGCGAGCGTCCCCGCGAGCCGCCGTTGTCACCAAATCTTCCGCCAATCGCCAGAGCCGCGCGTTTGTTTGCTTCTCCTTCGGATTTTTGGCGATGCCGAAAATTCTCGTGAGCACACGGAGGACATTTCCATCCAAAATCGGTGCCGGCTGGTTGAAGGCGATGCTGCAAATTGCGCCGGCGGTGTAACGGCCGATGCCAGGCAACGCCAAAACGTAGTCAAACTTTTCCGGAAATTTGTAGGAGACGACGTGAGGAGTCTCTGATTTTGTTTTAGTTTGAGACTCGTCACCTCGTCTCCTACGGGATATTTGTTGCGCCACGATTTGCTGCGCGGCTTTTTGCAGATTGCGGACGCGGGTGTAATAGCCGAGACCTTCCCACAGCTTGTGGATTTTGGCCGACGGCGCTTTTGCGGCGGCTTCAATCGTCGGCAGTTCACGCATCCAGCGGGTCCAGAACGGAATGACCGTCTTCACCTGCGTCTGCTGGAGCATAATTTCCGAAACCCAGATCGCGTAAGGATCGCGCGTACGCCGCCACGGGAGGTCGCGGGCATTCGCGGCGAACCAGTCCAGCAACGCGGCGACGAGTTTTGAATTTTTAGTTTTTGGTTTTGAGTTCAAAAATTTGCTGAACCGCGAAATACACGAAATACGCGAAAAGGAAATTGAGGAAAATTATTGCTTGATGACTAAACGAAAGATACTTCCGCACTGATTTTTTCCACGTCTTGTGGTTGTGCCATATAAATTCCCGTCTTCTCCTTTAATTAAACTTGTGAGATTAGGCCAACTGCCGCTGCCTTCTGTAAATGAATACAAAGTCGTAAATTTTCCATCCAGTGTGAGCTTGAAAATGGTGCCGAGATTGTTTGCGCCGCCGCCTTCTGTGGTTCCGTAAAAATTACCGTCGTTGCCGAGAATGAAAGAATCGGGATTTTTACCGTTAGCACCGTAAAACAAAACTAGCGTTGTAAATTTTCCAGTTGGAGAAATTTTGAAAATTGTTCCGGCTCCGGTAAAGGGTCGCCAAGCATAAACTTCATAAGGGTTTGCCGTATTAGTTGCGCCGTCGTTGACCGTGATTCCGTATAAAGTTCCGTCGAGTGCTTGTCGGATTGCGGACGGACCTGTTCCGTCAACGCCTTTGAAAACATGGAGCGTGGACAAACTTCCATCAGATGAAATCTTAAAAACGGTGCCAAGCCCGTCGCCGCCTTCGTCGGGCGACAAATGATTAGTGTTATTGAGGCCGCCATAGCTCGTTGTGCCATATAGATTGCCATCATTTCCTCGAATCAATCCATTGTTTGGCCGAGCACCATTTGTCATATCGAAAAACACCAATGTCTTGAGGAGACCTTCTGCGCTTACATGAAAAACTGTTCCCCAACCATGAGGAATGTTTGGAATGTTTGCCAATCTGCTATCCTGCAAGCCGCCATCGAAAGTTGTTCCGTAGAAGCTATTATCTCTGTCTTTCACCATTCTATTTCCAGGCGATGGATCGCTGCCATTAGTGCCGTCAAACGAAACGAGAATTGTCAAAATTCCATTTGTGGTGATTTTGAAAACTGTGCCTTTACGATTTGCGCCGCCGCCCGTTGTCGTTCCATAAAGATTCCCATCTTCGCCGAGCGCTAAACCTGCGCGTGGAAATGCCCCATTTGTTTTTGAGCGAACAAATGTTGCGAGAGTTGAAAATTCACCATTTGTCGTAATTTTGAAAACAGCGCCATTGCCATTAAAACCAAAATTTCCATTTCCCCATTTTTCCAAAGTCGTGTCTCTGGCTGTGCCGTATAAATTTCCGTCGGAGGTTTGCAGCAATTCGCCTTCGGGAGTAATGCCATTCGTTCCGCTGAAGGAAAACAAATTTGTAAATGCAGCGTCGCCGTGAGCCGAAAAACCTAAAGCACAAATTACCAAGGTAATTGCTCTCAAAATGATTTGTTTTAATTTCATTGAATCAAATCAATTTGAATCGCTTGCACTTCATTTGTCCAAACTAAATTTCGATTCGTGTCAAAACCTTTGTGCCTTTGCGCCTTTGCGTTTAATCTTTCCGCGTGAAGCCGCTCACCATCCACACTTGCAAGCTGACCGACGAACAGGCGTCGGCACTGCTGGCCGCGTTGTCGGCGCGCAACTGGAAGCCGCGCGAGGTGCCTTATGCGCGCTTCGCGTTCGAGTCGGACAAGACGAACATCGTGTTTTACGAGAGCGGCAAGCTGGTGGTGCAGGGGAAGGGCACCGGCGAATTTGTGGAATTTGTTTTGGAGCCGGAGATTCTCAAGCAGGCCAAGGTGGGCTACGAAACCATTCTGAATCCCGATTTGCTTCTGCCGCGCATCGGCGTGGACGAAAGCGGCAAGGGCGATTTCTTTGGGCCGCTGTCCATCGCGGGCGTTTATGTGAACGAAAAAGTCATCGCCGCGTGGAAGGAAATCGGCATCCGCGATTCCAAGAATATTTCCAGCGACAAAAAAATTGCCGAGCTGGCCGAAAAAATCCGCACGACGCCCGGCTGCGTGACGGATTCTGTCGTCATCGGCAACGAGGCTTACAACCGGCTTTACGCCAAGATGCGCAGCGTGAACACCCTGCTCGCGTGGGGCCACGCGCGCGTGATCGAGAACCTCATGGGCAAGCGTTACCAGATGAACCCGCCGCCGGTGAAAGCCATCAGCGACCAGTTCGCCGCGAGCAAGAGCGTGATCGAAAAGGCGCTGATGTCGCAGGGCAAGGAAATCCAGCTCGTGCAGCGGCACAAGGCGGAAGAAGACATCGCCGTGGCGGCGGCCTCGATTCTGGCGCGCGACGAATTTGTGAAAGGCTTGGCGAAACTGGAAAAACAATTCGGAATGAAACTGCCGAAGGGCGCGAGCGCGGCGGTGGATGCGGCGGCGAAAAAATTTGTGGAAGAGCGCGGCGCGGGCGAACTGGCGAAAATTTCCAAGCTGCATTTCCGCACGGCGCTGCGCGCGCAAGGCTTGCCCGAGCCGCCGAAGACGGAGTGGAGGAAAAAGTAAAGTCATTGGCAGTCGCGGAGCGACGGATGACAATAGCCCAGCCATTTATGGCTGGGTAATGCGTCCAACAAATATAAAAGTCCCGCGAGGGACGGCAGAACTGTTCTTTCGTCCCTGGGGGACTTTGGAAATTACGGGTGACGAATCCCAGCCATAAATGGCTGGGCTATTGTCGGGTTGTCCCTTTGGGACGGAATGGCGCAAACGGTAAATATTGAAGCCGAACGCAAAGAAACGTTTGCATGGTAAATATCACCGGATTTTTTTAGTTGCTAATGCGGTGACAGCCACTAGCTTCACACAATCATGCAATCCTTCTTTTCGGCAATGGTTGGCATTGTGGCTTTCTTTTCAATCTTCACCTCCATGTCCCATGCACAAAATATGCCGCCGGTTCAAACCATTGGCGGGCCGGATTTAATCCCTCCGCCGATGATGCCGCAACTGATACCGGATCTGTCCGGTCAGGAATCTACAAGCAATAATTTTAGCGCTATAGGGTCGGAATCCAATGCGGTGCCGCCCGACGTTTATGAAGTTTGGTGTCTAAAGGCAATTGAGGATACCAAGCTCAAGTTGCAAGCCCCAAATCTTGATGCCAATTCTCAGCACAGTTTCAATTGGCTTCTAAGACAACTCCAGGGACAATTGGCCGACCATCGGGCATTGGTTCAACAAAATAATGCATTCGTTAAATCCGTTCAGGCAAATCCAAGGACAGCATTGACAAATATACCGGATCCCATTGCATACGCCTTTTCCCGTGATGTGGCGCATTACGAACGGGAATTGGCTGCTCCCGACCTTACAACGAATGAGCGGGAAACGGATGCAGCCATGCTGGCGAACTTCAAATTCACCCTTGCCGACAATCAGACAAACGCACAACTCTGGGCCGATTTACATATGGCCGAGCAAAATAAAGATGCAGGCAAAATGGTTCAGTCTAAGCAGCGATTGGCTGATTATCTCGCCATCAAACTCGGAGAGTTGCAGGGAAAAACCTATCCGGCCGGCATGAGCTACGATGCGGTGATGAATGAATATCAGAAACAAGTCGGCAACGGCGCAACGGGCAATAAATAGAACGGAACGGCTTTCGCCGTTCCGTTCGTGTCTATTAAACCGCTTCCGCCAATTTTCCTTCCGCCGGACTAGCCGCCGAAGGTGACTTCATACACGGCGGTCCAGGCGTTCGAGGGCGTGCCGTCCCAGAAGCAGAAACGGTAGCGGCGTTTTTCCGGCACGCCGGGCACGGCCAGCGGGCGGACGTCGTGATAGGGGCTGGTGGTGCAGACGGCGAGGTCGGCCCAGACGGTGCTGGTGCCGATCTGGCTTTGGATGAGCGTGCCTTTATGTCCGCCCTTGACGAAGGTCAAGACCACCTGGCCAGCCTGCGCCTCGGCATCGGGATCGGGGATTTCGCCCGGATCCAACGGCACGCTGGCGGAGATGACTTTCAGGATGGTCCCGATGTCCGTGGTATAGCCGGGACGTGTCTTGAGGTTGGCGATGAACGCGAAGAGACGCTTGAGCGCGCCGGGCAGGACGTTGGCCGGCGGCGGCGGGTCGGTGGGGAGCGTAAAGACGGGCAGCGGCACGAGGGCCGAGCCGGAGCCGTTATTGATGATGTCAATGTGGTTGGTGATGCCACGGGCGAAACCGTGCGACTCGGTCTGCACGGTGTTGAGGAGGTAGAGGACGCGCTGGGCGTCGGCGATGATTGCGGCGATTTGCTCTGCTGTATAGCCCAGGATGAGCTGATAACCGCCTATTGTGTTTATCCAGTTGGTCAACCAGATGGCCTGCTGGCCTTTGCGGGGTGGCCAGTAGGGGATTGTTTTGTTCATAGTTTTTTGATGTTAACCGTTGTTGTTGTGTTGTTTGTTTATGTTTGAACTGGTGCTGAAAGTGCGAAATCGGAGGCTTCCCAAATGAAATTGTAAGCTGCATGGACGGGGCATGCAGTCGCATATCTCGTCCATGCAACCATATATTTTGTCCATGCAACTGCAAAAACGGCGCATGCAACTGCAAAAACGGCGCATGCAACTGCAAAAACCGTCCATGCAACTGCTAAATCGGCGCATGCAGTTGCATATTTCGCCCATGCAACTGCAAGAATCATCCATGCAGTTGCAAAATTGGTCCGTGAAGCCGCACAAATGAAAGTGGAGGTTGCCGCCAGAGAAATCGGCGTTCGAGGGTATAGTAATTTGGTGGAGGGAATGACCCCAGCCGGAAGATGGCTGAAAAGGGACATGATTTTTTACTACATCTTTCCGGCCTGCTTTGCAAGAACTATTTTCAATTATTTTTGACCCGAAAAACGACCGCCGGAGCGGCTGCGCCAGACGCAGGCTGTTTGCGTGAATAATAACGGCTCGACAAATCAATCCCGCCGGTTCAGAGTCGAATTCATGAAATCGGACGGATCGCAAAAATTTGACGGGCTACACAGTTAGGCCGCATTCGCACCACCACAAAACACAAATTTATGAAAAGACAAATTAGCAGTTTGGTATTGGCTTGCTCAGCCGCGATAGCGTTCGCTGGTTGCACCACCATGCATCACGCGGCACCTTGGGATTACAAGATTGTCGAAGGCAATAATGTCAACTATGTCGAGACAGAGTTAAACAAACTGGGAAGCAATGGATGGATAATTGTTTCTTCATCGTCATCTGCCAAAACAACTGCCACCTCAATCGACTTCCCGGATATAGTTGTGATTCTCAAACGGCACAAATAGTCAGTGATGAGATTGATGCTGTTTAGTTTCACAACTGAAGTGCGACAAAAGGAAGGTTTTTATTAATAAACTTCGTTGGGCGTCTTAAAGCCTGATCGCGGAGTGCGGGCTTGGGATTATGTTGTCGGCGGGGCGGGAATCTTCCACAGTGCAGCATTATGGCAACTACGATTCTGTGGCCCGACGGTGAATTTACGATTCAAGCTGCGTTGGATTTGAATGCGGCAGCGCCCCAGGCGGAGGTCCGCAAAAAGCTCGCGGACGGTCTCGCGGCCAAATCCATCGTCCAAACCCAGAAGGGCGACGGGAAAATCAAGGGCAGGTTTCAGGCGGTGAAACAGGTGCGCGCGGCTGGGAACGACGGGGCAGATGGTGCATCCGGAGGGACTTGAACCCCCAACATTTTGATCCGAAGTCAAACGCTCTATCCAATTGAGCTACG